>ENA-OPSN01001188-OPSN01001188.1-human-gut-metagenome-genome-assembly--contig:-NODE-1188-length-11969-cov-2.945107_pt1 | contig 11969 bp, 8 predicted proteins | sample MGYA00241808_ERZ501907 | MGnify/ENA primary metagenome ERZ501907 (study PRJEB25962, sample SAMEA2042218) | human gut metagenome | biome: human gut; feature: human-associated habitat; material: faeces...
CTGCCGCAACTCGGCTACCTCGTTCTTCACGCTCTCCAAATACTGATTGGGAGATTTCTGTGCGGAAGTGCGGAAGCTCTCCAGCTTGCCCTCAATGTTGGACTTCAGGTCCTCCACTCTGGTGGTAATACTTGCAGTAAAGTCTTCCTTCTTCTGTGCCAGGCTATCACTGAAGCCTTCCCTGCGGTTCTCCAGATCTTCACTGGTCACAGCAATAATGACATCCAGCCGTTTCTGGATCCGCAGCATATCTTCTTTTGCCTTCTCCATCTTCTCCAGTACATCCCGCAGATCCAGGGCTGCCTTGAAGGATAATGCGAAATCCGCACCGATCAGCGCCGTCAGCACCAGTGTCACAGGAGTGAGGATGCTGTCCGGAATGGACAATACCAGATGTTCAATGGGCTTATGGATAAACTCCGTCATCAGGATCGTCAGACCACCCCATGCCAGCGAGGCCCCCAGGCAGATATGTCCCTGGAAATTGAATTTATTCTTGGAATAGTCCCAATATCTGACTTTAAATAACGCCTCCATGGTCACGCCTGTGACATACTCCAGCACCGTAGCCCCGATACATCCGGCAATATAGACTAACACCAGATTGTCCTGAAACGGCATGGACACCACCAGCATCATGATGGCTCCACTTCCATACAGCGGCAGAAACGGTCCGCGGCAGAAACCACGGTTGACCAGCTTCCTGCTTTTCAGGGATACATAGGTGGATTCAAAACACCAGCCGAAAAAGCAATAAAAATAAAAGAAAAATAGCCATTGGATCGCAGTATAATGATACACTGTTTAACCTCCTTCACGTCTTCGTTTTTTCCTTACGAGCAAGGCAACTGTCATCTCATGACCGAACCGCTACGGATATACCTCAGCCTCTATGGCAAGCTTCCCCTTCCTCGTGGCATGGGGTTCTCCACTTATGCGGAATTTACCGTAGCCTCTGGCATTTACCACATCCCCCGCCTCCAGGGGCTTGGAATTATTTTCACACAGCCTGCCGTTCACATATACCTTTCCCGCCCGGAACAACTCCAGGCAGTCGCTTCTGGATTTATTATATACCTTGGAAATGACAGCATCAACACGTGGACTTGCCACCTGAATGACCTGACGCACCGGTTCTTCCTGTGGTACTTCTGCCGCCGCATCCACCACCTCACACTTCACGTGGGTGTGGCGGATCTGTTCCAGATTGTCACAGATGAATTCCGCGATGGTATCCAGACAGAACAAAAATGCTTCGCCCTCTCCCGGCAGGATATCACCGATGGTGCTCCGTTCAATACCCAGGTTCATCAGTGCCCCCAGATAATCCCTGTGGGACAGCTTGTCTGCAAATTTTGCCGACAGAGGACGGATCCGGATACAGCAGATGGGAAAAGGCTGTTCATAGCCCAGCTCCGCCTCACTGCCGAAGCGAAGGAGCTTCCGCTCTGCCTCTTCCCTGCCGCCGTATAAGGTGATCCCTGCGAACTTCACTTCCCGTTCCACCTGCCACAGGGCATCCTGCTCCGCCAGTCCTAAGAATCCGGTAAATGTGTACTGGTTCTGGTTGTAGGATTTGTCTGCCAGTTCACGGATCCGGTTTTTCAGCTGTTGTATTTCTTTTTCATTTTCCACGGACATTCCCGTACATCCTTCCTGCTGTTCTCACTTTGCTTTTGCAAATGTTACCCTGTACACATTATCCCAGTGCCACATCCAACATCATCATCAATGCAAAACCAATCGCAAAGGCAATGGTTCCCAGATTCGAATGCTCTCCCTCACTGGCTTCCGGAATCAGTTCCTCCACGACCACATAGATCATGGCTCCGGCTGCAAAAGCCAGCATATAAGGTAAAATGGGTGTCACAATGCTTGCCAGTGCAATGGCCAGGATTGCTCCCACCGGTTCCACTGCTCCCGACAATACGCCTAAAGCAAAGGACTTTCCTCTCTTATTTCCTTCACTCCGAAGAGGCAGGGAAATAATGGCTCCCTCCGGGAAATTCTGAATGGCGATACCGATGGCCAGCGTCAGGGCTCCCGCCATCGTAACCGTTCCGTCACCACTCAGCACGCCGGCAAAAATAGCACCACACGCCGCACCCTCGGGGAAATTATGAATGGTCACAGCTAACATCAGCATAGCCGTACGGTTCAGACTGCTCTTATGGCCTTCCGGTGCATCGCTTCCCACATGCAGATGGGGTACCATGCTATCGATGAACAACAAAAAAACAATACCGATCAGGAATCCGATCACTGCGGGAAGAAATGCAAGCTTCCCCATCTCTTCGCACATATCCATGGCCGGTATCAGCAAAGACCACACCGAAGCTGCCACCATGACACCGGCAGCGAATCCGGTAAATATTCTCTGAATATTGCCGCCAATCTGTTTTTTCAGGAAAAACACGCAGGCTGCCCCTGCAGTCGTTCCCAGAAACGGAATCAGAAGACCGGCTACAATGCTTAAATTCATGAAACACTCTCCTTTCTTTTATTATTCTATGTAACTCGCAGCAAGATGGTATCTTGTCTGCCTTTTCAAATCATTTTTACTAAAATCCCGCCAGATCGTTGCCCAGGACGGCATACATCAGGAAATTCACACCACACACCAGATGGTAGCAGAATACCGCGATCTCGCCCACGACGAAGATCACCTTCCAGCTCTTCCACCACTCCCTGATATTCCGCACCATGACGATCAACGTCATCAGGAAGACAAAGAACATGCCGTGCATATAGCCCCAGGAAAAGTTGGCATGCATCATGCGGAATCCTTTTTCATAGAAGATCAGGAACATTACTGTACCCATAAGATAATTCAGCCATGCAAACCAGTAATATCTGTTGGACTTTATATTTTTAAAATCAAATACCAGATTCAGTAAAAGTACGCCGATGGGCAATGCCATTCCCATGATAATACTTAAAGGAATGCTTTTGGAATAATTGCTCCATACTTTGGCAAAGCCGATGGCGATGCCTGTCTCCTCTCCCATGGCATTCGTCCCGGTGAAAATTCCGGAAAACTGGTACAGCAGGGCAATTCCCGTGGGGATCATGGTCACACACAGACAGAAGGCATTGCGAAAACTTTTTCCTCTGCTTACGATCAGCTGGATCAGGAGGATCAGACCGATCAGAGGCACCACTACCATCGTATAGCTTGGTTTGGTCATGGTGGTCAGCAGAAGGCTGACCGCGAAGAGAACGCAGTTCTTCCACTGAAAATCCTTCTGATATTCCGACAGCACCTTCACCGTCTCAAAAAAGCAGATAATCGCAAAAGGTCTGGTGGCCAGATAAGTGGCATTCCAGAAAGGATTCGGCGTATAAATCCCCATACAGCGATACGCATAATCAAAGCCGAAAAAAGCTGTATTCTTGGGAGAATACAGGTTAGAAAGCAAAAATAGCGAAAAGACAAGCAGGGTCACAAGAATGTCCGTCATAGCCTGTCTTCCCTGAGTTAAGTCATCATAATGACTTACTTTCCGGATCTCCCGGTTCATATAATATTTTGTGATCACTACCGCTGCCAGATTGAACAGCGCGGTGGTGATGGCCCTGGCCGCTTTCGCTCCGATCAGCCAGGCGGAAAGTCTGGCTGTCCAGAACAGGATCGGATAGGGAAACTCATAATTTCCCGCAATACCTGCCACCTTATTCACATAGTCCGGCATATCCGACTGAAAGCCCGGCACCTGATAGCACTCCATCCAAAACAGATATAACATAACCCCGGTATACAAAAACAGCAGGAAAAGAAATGTCACTTTTCCTGCCATTGTCTCCCGCAGGCCGCTCTTTATGGGATTCTTTTTCATAGAGCCGATCCTTTCTAGTTGAAACTGATCACGGGATCTTTGGGAGCCTTTGCCTTCTCCACACTGATGGCATGGAGTACAGGGCCCTCTCCCTTATAGTCTGCGAAGTATTCTCTGGCAACCTTCGCTGTCACTTTGACCCATTCCTTCTGCTTCAGGTCTTTCGTGCCTGCAAACTCACAGGCATAGCCCAGAAATGCCATATCTTCCGCACAGCAGGTCATTGCCATGCGTCCCGGTACGAAATAGCCATCGGGATATTCCTCGGGCTTCAGTACCATGGCCAGAAACTGGATATTTTTGCCTTCATAGCGCTCCAGATGATCCATGGAATCCAGATACCAGATGCCGTAGCCCTGGTTGTCCAGTACGATAGGATCCTGATTCAGATCGTAGGGCAGATCCTCCTCGAAGATCTCATCGATCTCACCGTTGGAATCCTCAAAGATCACATCTGCGGAAGGATTCACCGCTTTGATGTTGCGCTTGTATACATTCAGATCCTTGATACCGTCGCAACGGTTGAAAATGATCATCTCGGACTTACGGATCATCTCTGCCAGCAGAGATTTCATATTTGTGTAGTACATAGGGAAGGTGGAGCCGTCAATGGTCGTGATCTGCTGCTCTACTTTCCAGTACCAGGGAAGCGTCATGTTCTTACAATTCCACATACCGTTATACTCGATGATGATACGGGCGGGCTTGTACTGCTTCTCCAGCTCGATCAGATGATTCGGAGTAAACTCCTCTTCCTCTTCGATCAATACGACATCCGTACGACTCTTTTTTAATAAAGCGGGATCGTATTCATTCTCGCCCTCTTCACAGAGGATGAGCAGTGTCTTTCCTTTAATCTGGAAATACGGCTGTCCCAGTGTAAATGTGATAAATTCTGTCTTACCGCTCTCCAGAAAACCATTTATGATATAGACTGGTTTCGTCATAATTCATACCTTTCTCTTTCTTATCCTGCTGCCTGTAAAATCCGTTCCGGCAATTTATTTACGGAACAGTTCTGCCAGCTTGTCCTCGTCCAGTTTGGAACCGATGACACAGATCTTACCGGTAACTTCCGGCTTACCGCTTCTGATGTCATGCTCTTCGGGAACATAATCATAATATACCCAGGTTCCGTCGGGAGCGGGTACCATACCCTTGGCACGCAGGATTGCACCGTACTCTCCGCTGTCCAGAGCAGTAAGGATCTTCTCGATGTCCTCTGCGCTGTAGGTGTTGGGTGTCTCGATACCCCAACTGGTGAATACTTCGTCTGCGTGATGGTGATGATGGTGGTGGTCATGATCATGATCGTGGCAGCCGCAGGTGCAGTTCTCGTCATGCTCATGATGATGCTCATGGTCATGGTCTTCATCATGGTCATGATGATGGTGATGCTCATGCTCGTCTTCATCATGATCGTGATGATGGTGATGCTCATGCTCGTCTTCATCATCGTCGTCATCGTGGTGATGTCCACAGCAGCACTCATGGTCGTTGTCATCCTCGTCATGGTCGTGATGGTGATGATGCTCGTGGTCACAGCACTCATCCTCATCGTGATCGTCATGGATATGCTCCAGCATTTCCTTCATCATATCTTCCAGCTTGTCAGCGCCTTCGATGGTCTTCAGTACTTCCCTGCCATCCAGCTGATCAAGAGGAGTGGTGATAATGGTAGCCTTGTCGTTATGCTCACGGATCATCTCCACGCAGGCATTCAGCTTTGCCTGATCCACTTTGTCGGTTCTGCTTAAGATAATGGTTCCGGCGTACTCGATCTGGTTGCTGAAGAATTCGCCGAAGTTCTTCATATACATCTTGCACTTGGATGCATCTACTACTGCTACCGCACTGTTGATCTCCACATCCAGATCTCCTGCCACGTTCTCCACAGCCTTCAGGACATCGGACAGCTTGCCGACACCGGAGGGCTCGATCAGAATACGCTCGGGAGCATAAGTGCTGATAACTTCCTTCAGGGAAGTACCGAAATCACCTACCAGAGAGCAGCAGATACAGCCGGAGTTCATCTCTTTGATCTCGATACCGGCCTCTTTTAAGAAACCGCCGTCGATACCGATCTCACCAAACTCATTCTCGATCAGAACGGTCTTGCTGCCGTCCAGAGCTTCTTTTAACAGCTTCTTGATCAGGGTGGTCTTACCGGCACCCAGGAATCCGGATACTACATCTATTTTCGTCATTGTTTTTTCCTCCAATCTGAGTCTAAGACCCATCCTTTTTATTTTCTATCATATTTACAGTATTGTCAATAAAACGATTATTAAATTTTTATCAACTAAGCCATAATGTTCGTCAGACACTGTGCGGATGCTCGCATGCGCAACTGTGCTACGGTCTCTCCGTCTCGATCATGCTGTAAGGCACCACGGCCACTTTTCCCTCTTCATCACCGCCACACAGAATTCCTACGAACACACCGTCCTCCGTAAAGGCTCCGCCTCCTGACATTCCGGGAGCGATCAGTCCCTGTAGCAGAAGCATATACTGGTCAAAATCCTCCACATAGATCCAGGGATCCACCACGAAAGCATAGACCGGCAGCCCACTCTCCCCTCCGTACATCCATACATCGTCATATTCCTTCAGTGCATCGAATACTTCCCGATCCGTCTGCACCGGCAGACAGACCTTCCATGCTTCCTCTGACAGCTCCGCCTTGTCCACCCACAGGAAAGCCAGATCGCAGCTGTCCACTGTCTCCACGCCGGTGGCCGCCACCTGTGTTCCGTCCGGAAATGTCACCCGGGCCTCTCCGGTATCGTCCGCCAGTACGTGTCCTGCCGTTGCGATCAGAATCCTGTTTTCCTCTTCATCATAGATCACACCGCTGCCCTGCCGCTCTCCCGTCTGAATTCCCACCAGGGATTTCATTACCTTAAAATCATTCTCCGTCAGTTTCTGCTCTGTCTGCACCGGCAGTTCCACAAATTCCATTCCTGCGTCAGCCTGTCCCATGCCACTGTTTTCTTCCGAAACCTTCTGGCCTACGGTCTCCGTGGAGACATTTTCCTCACTCCCACCGTTTTCCCCGCAGCCGGCGAAAAGTAACAGGCAGCTCAGTATCACAGTGATCCCTTTTATCCGCATTCTCTCTTTTTTCTTCATGACTTCTCCATAGTTTCTCCGTGAAACATGCTCTGCATTGCAGTCGCTTATAACAGAAAACGGACCGCATCCGCAGTCCGCATTTTTCTCAAAAGGTGTAAGCAAAAAATAAGCCGAGTTCTGTATATGACGATCATCTATCTAGTACGACTGTCACCAGCCGCATCAAGCGACCTACCTGAAAGCAGACCGGGCCGGTCTATAGCTCTCTGTTTGGTCTTGCTTCGGATGGGGTTTACATGGCTCCGTCTGTTACCAGCCGGACGGTAGTCTCTTACACTGCCTTTCCACCCTTACCGGCCAAAAGCCGGCGGTATATCTCTGTTGCACTATCCTTGGAGTCGCCTCCACCAGACGTTATCTGGCATCCTGCCCTGTGAAGCCCGGACTTTCCTCACCTGCATAAAGCAGCCGCGATCATCTATCTTACTTACACCTGTTCGATTATATCTTTTTCTTCCGGAAAAAGCAATATTTTTCTGCCAGACGTATGATTTCCCCATATCCCAGCGCTGCCAGCGGGAACATCATCATGTAATAGGCATACATATACCTGGCCTTTGCTTCCCAGAAAATACTGAACAAAAAGCCCCCGATCACAGCCACTGCCAACAGCTGCTGTGTGATCTCACTGTCTTTTCGGACACAGAAGATAAAGTAAAACAGACACCCCAGATAGATAATAAACTGTAAACGATCTGCCATCCTCACCACACTGTCAAACAGATCTCCACTCAGCCGGTCTTCCAGTGCCGCCAGTTTCTCATGGTACACATCCCCGTGGTTAAAGTTGAAATACAGTGACTGATAGGTCGGGACATTCCACTGGGACAGAAGTTTTCCCTGATAAAAACCTCTCAGATACCCCGGCTGTGCTTTCATGGCCTGCATGCGCTCCTGCATCATCTCCCGGTAGATCTGATCGCTCTGCTCTGTATTACAGTCCGTTGCATAATATTGTGCCCAGCAATCGCTGTAATACCAGCCGTACCGGCCACCGATCTCTTCCATTCCCAGATACAGGTAAGCCGATGTGGGCAATCCCCGGGAATGCTCCATTCCGGATCTCATCTCATACATTTTATAGATTCCCTGATAGCACAAGAGTGGCAGTGCCAACGCCAGCACCAGTGAAATCAACAGGCGTCTGTCCCATTTTGAGAATATCCGTACCGCGCCGACCATGCAATATGCCACCACCAGGACCAGTGTGTTCTTACGCAGCAGAGTTCCCAGTGTAAGAGCTGTCACAATGCCCACCAGTGATCCCGTTTTTCCATATTTGATATATCGGACCAGCATCCATGCGGAAAACAGGGAACAGAATACCCAGGGAATCTCTCCGTAGACCCAGCTGGTATAAAAGACAGATGCCATACAGCTGCCCGCAAGCAGTGTCCCCATGGCCACCACCGCAAGTCTGCCGGAAACTTCCTTCAGAATGCCGTAAATGCAATAGATACCCGCCACGTTCAGAAGTACGAACACTATCTGGATCACATGATAATCCGCCTCTCCAAGAATCCGGAACAGCATCTCTTCCATGGCCGCCGGTCCCAGCTGATGAGCATACAGACCGCAATAATGATCCGGAGCCAGCGTCCCATAGTCACCCTGTATAAAATCTATGGCCGCACCAATAACCGATGCCTGATCTGCACTCGGCACTCTGTCTACCGCCAGAACCCAGCACAATCCTGCGATTCCCTGCCAAAGCATGCCGAGCGTTACGGCAATTCTTTTACACCAGATGGCGATTTTGTCACCGGCCTTTTTTTCCACTGCCGTCAGAACTGCATACAATAGCAATATCAGCGCTGCTGCCGCCAGATTCCGTATTACGGAATCCGGAATCTCCACCAGATCTTCATGACCTGCCACCGGAAGCATATACTGCAGGGTACGCATGGCATACCATACAAGGAACAGAAGGATCAGGCTGCCCATGATCCGGATCACCCAGTTTGCTGTCTGCTTTACTATCGATTTTGTCTTTGGTAAACGACTCTCCACAGGTATTCTCCTTTTCTTACTGTAGAGTAAACTATTCAGAACCATGCATGTAAACTATTCAACACCTCATTCGCAAAATCGCCTCTCCGAGGCTTCCTTTTTGCTCATGTGGTTACTTCGTCGCATCAATTCTGCCGCACAGTCTTACGAATGCAAGCATTCGACGCCTGTCAGCAGAATTGCGCTACTCTGAATAGTTTACACGTTGAAGCAGCTTCCACCCACAAATTCTCTGCACAGAGAATTATTGGGAAGGCTTTCACTGGTCACACCCAGGAAATACTCCAGGAACTTAAGCAGTCTCTTGGCTTCGTAATATTCCGGTTCTCCCTTATCGATCTGGAACAATAACGGCTCTGCGAACTGCTTTAACACTGCCAGTTCATAGATCAGGACGGAATTAAACATGGCATCCGCATCCTCCTGGAACGGGAAAATATTCTGTTCCTCACCCCGTCGTACAGAAGCCCACATATCGATGGTGCGTCTCGCATCCGCACCTCTGGTCCTCGCATCTCTGACCATACGGCGGAGAAGTCTTCCGTCCGTAGTCGGGATCCGGTTATGCTCATCAATATTGATATTGGTCAATGCACTGATATAGATCTTGTATTTACTCTCCTCGGGAAGTGCATAAGATGTCTTCTCATTCAGACCGTGGATACCTTCGATCACCAGAATATCATCCGGTCCCAGTTGTTTGAAATTGCCCTTATATTCCCGCTTTCCGGTCTTGAAGTTAAAGGAAGGCAGTTCCACACGTTCACCGGCTAACAATCTGCACATGTCGTCATTGAACTGCTTTACATCAATCGCCTCCAGACATTCGAAATTGTAATCACCGTTCTCATCCCTTGGCGTGAATTCTCTGTTCACGAAATAGTCATCCAGTGCAATGGGATGCGGTGTTTTCCCCAGGGTCTTCAACTGAATGGATAATCTGTGGGAAAAACTGGTCTTGCCGGAAGAAGAGGGTCCGGCGATCATGACAAATTTCACGCCGCCCCTATCTACGATGCTCTTGGCAATCTCGCCGATCTTACGCTCCTGCTGCGCTTCCTGTACCAGGATCAGTTCACTCAGCGACCCACGGCAGATCTGATCATTCAGATCACCTACGGTCTCAATACCGATCTCCTTTCCCCATTCCTCAGATTCTTTCAACGTCCGGAATAACAGCTTTCTCTCTTGAAACGGCTTAACATGTGTAGGATCTTTTTTATCCGGCAGCAGCAGCATAAATCCATCTTCATACGCTATGACATCGAACCACTTTACATAGCCGGCATTGGGCAGCATATAGCCGTAATAATAATCGTAATAACCGTCCATTTCATAAATATTTACGAAAGAGCCTCTGCGGTAACGGAACAGCTTTTCCTTATCCTTCATCCCCTCTTTCCGAAACAGTTCCATGGCATTATCCAGGGAATAGGATCTCTTCAGAAAAGGTGTCTTTGCCTCCACGAGCTCCCGCATCCGGTTACGGATCTTTGCAGCATTTTCTTCCGTTGCATTGATCTTCCCTTTTGGAGAGATGTAGGAGCCATTGCCGATGGCAAATTCCACACGACAGCTCTGGGCCGCCTCTCTGCCGTAGACATCAAATACCGCTTTCAAAAACAGCATTGTGGCAGAACGCACATAAGTCTTGTTGCCCACATCATCCTTCAAGGTAAAAAAGGTAACCTCGCAATCCCTTGTCAGTTTCTTGAACAATTCTCTGATCTTGCCGTCTCTGGCTGCCAGTGCGATCAGATTCTCATACTCCTGCTGATAATCGTTGGCCACATCCTCGTAAGTGGCTCCCTGAGGATATTGTCTCTCTTCCCCGTTTATCTTCACTGTGATCATTTTTCTCACCCTGTCCTTCTGTAATCTGCTTTTACAGGTCTTATTTTTCAAACGCAATCCGGTTCCTTGCCATTATCATACCAATCCAGTGCACGGGTAATCAGGGTGATCTCGTCTGCGATCTCCTGTCTGCGGCATATGGTTCTGGGATTGTCCGCATCTGCCTTTTGCTCCATGCGTCCCACGATCTGCCTTCGCTCGGTCAGCATCCATTCCAGATACTCCCGAAGTATCCGGTCTCTGCGGGATAAAAGCAGCGGGCCGAACTTTTCCGCCAGTCCGGGATCCAGACCTTCCGTCTTCCAGGAGTCCCCGACCTTCTGCCGTACCGCATCGTCCGTCATCGCACCCAGCCAGCGCACCTTCATCATAAAATAATATTTTCCTTCTTCGTAGATGATATTCTCATCCAGCAGAAGATATCCCTCATCCATCAGGAATGTCCGAAAATGCGGGATCTCCGACTGTGGCTGCAGGATCAGCTCTGCAAATCCCTGTGCCTGTTCTCTTCCTTCGGTAAGAATCTTCTCCATGAGAGGTCCGCCCATGCCGGCACAGATCATCCCGTTCGCCTCTCCGGTCTTCAGGCCGTGCAGACCGTCAGAAAGTCTGGTCTCTATCCTGTCCTGCAGACCATATTCCCGGATATGCTCTCTGGCACGCTCCAGGGGCCCTGACCGCACATCCATAGCGATCACCCGTGGGGAGAGCCCCCTCTGCACGAGATAGACCGATACAAAACCATGGTCACACCCCACATCTGTTATCACAGTGCCGGGAGTGACCATGTCTGTTAAAGCCTGCATTCGGTTGGATAATATAACTTCCGCCATTAATCCAGATAATCCTTCAGCTTGCGGCTGCGGCTGGGATGACGCAGTTTGCGCAATGCCTTTGCTTCAATCTGACGGATACGTTCACGGGTAACGTTGAATTCCTTACCTACTTCCTCCAGAGTACGGGCCCGTCCGTCATCCAGACCGAAACGGAGTCTCAGTACTTTCTGTTCTCTCTCTGTCAGAGTACCCAGCACTTCCACCAGCTGTTCCTTCAGCAGGGTAAATGCTGCAGCGTCGGAAGGAACCGGTACATTATCATCCTGAATGAAGTCGCCTAAATGGCTGTCTTCCTCTT
>ENA-OPSN01001189-OPSN01001189.1-human-gut-metagenome-genome-assembly--contig:-NODE-1189-length-11964-cov-3.075489_pt1 | contig 11964 bp, 5 predicted proteins | sample MGYA00241808_ERZ501907 | MGnify/ENA primary metagenome ERZ501907 (study PRJEB25962, sample SAMEA2042218) | human gut metagenome | biome: human gut; feature: human-associated habitat; material: faeces...
GGACATGGGACAGAATCTGGCTGGTTTTCCCGAAATAACAGTACGTGGTAAACGCGGACAAAAAGTGACTCTGATAGTCGCCGAGGCGTTAACGGAAGAAGGTGCTTGTAACCAACGTCAAACAGGACGCCAACATTACTATGAATATACATTGAAAGGTGAAGGAGATGAAACTTGGCATCCTCGTTTCTCTTATTATGGTTTCAGATATATTCAGGTGGAAGGTGCTGTCTTGAAAGGACAGAAGAATCCGCATCAATTGCCGGTATTGAAAAACATTCAGTCCTGTTTCGTTTACAATTCGGCAAAGAAAGTTTCTACATTTGAATCATCAAATCAGATATTCAATGCTGCTCATCGCTTGATAGAGAAGGCAGTACGTAGTAATATGCAGTCTGTGTTTACGGATTGTCCGCACCGGGAAAAACTTGGTTGGCTGGAGCAGGTGCATCTTAATGGTCCGGGATTATTATATAATTATGATCTGACTGCTTATGCTCCGCAAATTATGCAGAACATGGCTGATGCGCAGCACTCCAATGGAGCAATGCCGACAACAGCCCCTGAATATGTCGTTTTTGAAGGTCCGGGTATGGATGCTTTTGCCGAATCGCCGGAGTGGGGAGGTTCTTTAGTTATTTTTCCATTTATGTATTATGAGACTTATGGAGATGATTCGCTGATCAGAAAATACTATTCCAATATGCGTCGTTATGTGGATTATCTCAAAACTCGTGCAAATAATGGAATCTTATCTTTCGGTTTGGGTGACTGGTATGATTATGGAGATTTTCGTGCGGGATTCTCACGGAATACACCTGTTCCATTAGTGGCTACCGCACATTATTACATGACCGTTATGTATTTGGTAAAGGCTGCCGGAATGGTAGGTAATGAATTTGATGTTCGTTATTACAGCTCTTTAGCCCATGATATTATGGTAGCCTTTAATAAATGTTTCTTAGATAATAATACCGCACAGTATGGTACGGGAAGTCAATGCAGTAATGCACTTCCGTTGTTTCTTCATTTGACACAAAGTGCAGGAGAACAAGGTGTTTGTCAGCCGGATACAAATTTGAATAAAAAGGTGCTTTTCAATCTGATTAAAGATGTAAAGGCACATAGAGATCGTCTGACAACCGGGGATGTGGGCAATCGTTATTTGATTCAGACATTAGCCCGTAACGACCAGAATGAACTTATTTATAAAATGTTTAATCATGAAGAAGCTCCCGGTTATGGTTTTCAATTAAAATTTGGGGCAACTACTCTGACAGAACAATGGGACCCGCGTCAAGGTTCTTCGTGGAATCATTTTATGATGGGGCAGATTGATGAATGGTTCTTTCGTTCATTGGTTGGAATTCGTCCATATACGGTATTATCTGCCTCCTTGGAAGGAAAAGATGATTCAATGCAGGGCTACCGGAAATTTATCATTGCTCCCCAACCGGTAGGAGACTTGAAATATGTCAAATCATCATACGAAACCCTTTATGGTACTATTATAGTAGAGTGGACTCGGCAAGAGGATGCATTTACCTTAAATGTGTCTGTTCCGGTGAATACAACGGCTGTCGTATATCTTCCGGGAGAGAAGGACCCCAAGGAAATACAAAGCGGAATGTATAAGTTTGACTGATAATACCTATATTTAGGCACGAATTTCTTGAATGGAAATGATGAAGAAGTATTCTTTAATATAATAGATTATGAATTTACAAATAACTCTTTTGGCATTCCTGTGCCTTTGTGCAGCCACTGTTCTTCATGCCGAACGTGTAGACATGCTGAAAATCGGTGCAAAGGCAAATGGCAAAGTTCTTAATACAAAGTTGATCAACACTACGATTGACCGTCTGAACCGTAATGGTGGAGGAACCCTTTTCTTTCCGGCGGGAACTTACCTGACAGGAAGTATCCGGTTGAAAAGTAATATAACCTTGGAGCTGGAAGCTGGTGCCACGTTACTTTTCTCAGATAACTTTGATGATTATCTTCCTTTTGTGGAAGTCCGTCACGAAGGAGTGATGATGAAAAGTTTCCAACCTTTAATCTATGCAGTGGATGCAGAGAATATTACGATCAAGGGCGAAGGAACTTTGGACGGACAAGGTAAAAAATGGTGGATGGAGTTTTTCCGGGTCATGATTGACCTGAAAGATAACGGTATGCATGATCTGAATAAATATCAGCCTATGTGGGATGCAGAGAATGATACTACGGCCATTTATACTGAAACAAATAAGGATTATGTAAGCACATTGCAGCGACGTTTTTTCCGTCCTCCGTTCATTCAGCCTGTTCGTTGTAAGAAGGTAAAGATTGAGGGAGTGAAAATTGTCAATTCCCCTTTCTGGACTGTAAACCCGGAATTCTGTGATAATGTGACTATCAAAGGAATTACGATTGATAATGTTCCTTCTCCTAATACAGATGGCATCAATCCGGAATCCTGCCGGAATGTACATATCAGCGATTGTCATATTTCAGTAGGTGATGACTGTATTACGATTAAATCGGGAAGAGATGCACAAGCCCGACGTTTGGGAGTACCTTGTGAAAATATCACTATAACCAATTGTACAATGCTTTCCGGGCATGGTGGTGTTGTTATTGGCAGCGAAATGAGTGGAAGTGTGCGTAAAGTGACTATTTCCAACTGCGTGTTTGACGGGACTGAGCGAGGTATCCGCATTAAGTCAACTCGTGGAAGGGGAGGAGTCGTTGAAGATATTCGTGTCAGCAATATTGTGATGAGCAATATCAAGCAAGAAGCTGTCGTTTTAAACTTGAAATACAGTCCGATGCCGGCAGAACCGAAGAGTGAACGCACCCCAATCTTTCGTAATGTACATATCAGTGGGATGACTGTTACAGATGTAAAAACACCGATAAAAATAGTCGGATTAGAAGAAGCTCCGATATCAGATATTGTATTACGTGATATCCATATTCAGGGAGGAAAGCAGAAATGCATCTTTGAAGATTGTGAACGCATTACGATGGATGATGTGATTGTCAATGGTGAGGAATTAAAACTTAAATAAATGAAACGGATACTTTTCACAATGCTGCTTGCCGCATCCCTTTCGGCAGAGGCGCAAACACAAAGATATGAGACGGAATTTGCCCGTCCCTTAAATGAAGTTCTGACGGATATTCAAAATCGTTTTGGAGTCCGCTTGAAATACGATATTGATACAGTAGGCAAAGTATTGTCTTACGCTGATTTCCGTATTCGTCCTTATTCAGTGGAAGAGTCGCTGACAAATGTACTTGCACCTTTTGACTACAAGTTTGTCAAGCAGAAGGGAAATATGTATAAGTTGAAAGCTTACGAATATCCCCGTCGGACGGATGAGGATGGGGAAAAGATGTTGGCGTATCTGAACACCCTTTATGCTGATAAGCAAACATTCGGATTGCGTGCGGATTCTTTGAAGAAAGAAGTCCGTCAGCGTTTGGGCATTGATGCTATGTTGGCCCAATGTGTTAAGTCGGAGGCTATTCTCTCGAAAATACGAAAGTTTGATGGCTATACTGTACAGAACTTTGCACTTGAAACACTTCCCGGATTGTATGTCTGCGGCTCTATTTACACCCCTCAATCAAAAGGGAAGCATGCACTGATTATATGCCCGAACGGACATTTCGGCGGTGGACGTTATCGTGAGGATCAGCAACAGCGCATGGGCACTTTGGCCCGTATGGGAGCTATTTGTGTGGATTATGACTTATTCGGATGGGGAGAATCTATATTACAGGTTGGCAGTGCGGCGCATCGTAGCAGTGCGGCGCATACTATTCAGGCGATGAATGGTTTGCTGATTCTTGATTATATGCTTGCTTCCCGGAAAGATATTGATACCGGTCGTATCGGAGCGAATGGTGGTTCCGGTGGTGGTACACATACAGTGTTACTAAGTGTATTGGATGATCGTTTTACGGCTTCTGCTCCGGTAGTGAGCCTGGCTTCCCATTTCGACGGGGGATGTCCCTGCGAAAGTGGCATGCCTATTCAGCTCTCGGCAGGAGGCACTTGTAACGCAGAATTGGCTGCGACATTTGCTCCGCTTCCACAACTGATTGTTTCTGATGGCGGAGATTGGACAGCCAGTGTTCCTACGTTAGAATTTCCTTATCTGCAACGTATTTATGGTTTCTACCATGCAAAGGATAAGGTTACAAATGTACACCTTCCCAATGAGAAACACGATTTTGGCCCGAATAAACGAAATGCTGTTTATGATTTTTTTGCCGATGTGTTTCATTTGGACAAGAAGAAACTGGATGAAAGTAAAGTTACTATTGAACCCGAAGCTGCCATGTATAGTTTTGGAGAGAAGGGAGAGCTATTACCGGAGGGCGCCATTCGTTCTTTCGATAAAGTAGCAGCTTATTTTGACAAGAAAGTATTTGCCAGACTAAACTCGGATACTTCTCTTGAAAAGAAAGCGATGGACTGGGTAGCCTCACTGAACCTGAATGACGAGAGTAAAGCCGGATTTGCAATTACTACTATTTACAATCATCTGCGTAAGGTTCGCGATTGGCACAATGACCATCCTTATACCACGATTCCTGCCGGCATCAATCCGTTGACAGGCAAACTATTGAGTAAACTTGACCGTGAAATGATTGCTGACTCTGCTATGCCGAAAGAGATACATGAAAAGTTGATGAAAGACTTGCGCAGGGTATTGACAGAAGAACAGGTGGAACAGATCCTTGATAAATATACTGTTGGAAAAGTTGCATTCACTCTAAAAGGATATCAGGCTATTGTACCTGATATGACGGAAGAAGAAACAGCATTTGTCCTGGAACAACTGAAGCTGGCTCGTGAGCAGGCTATTGACTACAAGAACATGAAACAGATTTCTGCTATCTTCGAAATCTATAAAACTAAATGCGAACAGTATTTTAACGAACATGGGCGTAACTGGCGCCAGATGTTTAAGGATTATGTGAATAAAAGGAACGCAGAGAAAAAAGCACAGGGAAAGAAATAAACCTTAGTTAGGAATAAGAGATAATCATATAATGTACATTAAGAGCGGCAATACCTTTGGAAAAAGAGGATTGCTGCTCTTGGTGTATCATACATTATGTGAAAAATAGAGTTAGCCGGACATCTTTTTCGCAGGAAATGTGTTAATTTGTAGACAACTAACAGAAACGTATAGTATATGAATAAGCAAAAAGTCGCATTAGTACTTTCTATGGGTGGTGCACGGGGTATTGCACATATTGGAGCCATCGAAGAATTGCTCCGTCATAATTATGAGATAACTTCTATTGCAGGAAGTTCAATGGGAGCGATGGTAGGAGCGATGTATGCTTCGGGAAAGATGGAGGAGTGTAAAGAATGGTTGTATAGCTGGGATAAGCGTAAAATGTGGGAACTGGCCGACTTAACCTTAAGTCGGGACGGGCTGGTAAAAGGTGACCGCTTCATCAAAGAATTAAAACAGATCATTCCGGATATGAATAAGCCCTGCCGATTCCTTATGTGGCAATGGCTACGGATATTGTATGTGATCAGGAAGTAAGGTTTGACAGAGGAAGTCTGCATGAGGCCATCCGGGCATCCATTTCTATTCCGATGGTTTTCCGTCCGTTGCGGAAAGATGGTATGGTATTGATTGACGGGGGAATTTTAAATCCTCTTCCGCTGAAGCATGTGCAGCGTACTGAAGGGGACATCCTGATTGCAGTGGATGTAAATGCCCCGATTGATTGTGGCAAGAAAAAGAAGATGAGTCCTTACAATCTATTGACAGAATCCTCAAGAATGATGATGCAACAAATCACCCGTTACCAGATAGATCGTTGTCAACCTGATATTTTGATTGAGATGTCCGGCAATGCTTATGATATGCTTGCATTCAATCACGCAGCTTCTATTGTGAAAACCGGGGTTGAAGTTACCAAAAGTGCATTGGATGGAATCGGTAGAAAGGAGTCATAAGCCTTTATCTATTCTGTATATATCATCTTTTTAGTCATTCCTCCGTCAATAGTGATATTCTCGCCATTGATAAAGTCGTTCTCATCCTGACAAAGGAATAGGCACATACGTGCAATATCTTCGGGTTTGCCTACCCGCTTAGAGGGATGCTGCATATGGTCTTCCGGTCGGAGTTGATCATAATTTTGTGTTTGTATCCATCCCGGAGCAATGGAATTTACAGTAATATTCCATTCTGACAGTGATGTTGCCAATGCATGTGTAAGCGAATAAATGCCACCTTTTGAGGCAGCATAGCCTTCACTTCCCGATTCGCTCATCAGATATCTTGTAGAGCAAATATTGATAATTCTTCCATATACATTAGGAGTGGACAGACCTTTACGATGGATAGCGAGTGCACGTGAGGTGATGAAAACCGGACGCAGATTGATAGACAGGATTTTGTCGAAATCTTCCACGCTTGTTTCTGTGATAGGAGAGAACTTGCTGATACCTACGTTGTTGACTATAATATCGATATCTCCCCATTCTTTCAGAATATGTTGCATACAACTTTCAAGTGCATCTTTATCACTGACATCGACCGGATAGAATGTAGCTCCGCTATTTTGAGCTGTTTGTTGTCCTGCTACTTCGTTAATATCACAGAAAGCGACTTGATGCCCGGCTTGGCAGAAAGATGCTACGATAGCCTTGCCGATACCTTCAGCTCCGCCTGTAACGAACACCCTTCTTTTCAAGCAGTTCGGCTTTGAAGTAATTACAGTCGGTTGTTCTGATTTTATCTGGTTAGTTGATGGCGATTTCTTTTTACCATATTTTTGCGCTTGTTTCCAAGCTGCTTTTCTCGCCTCGTATTGCTCTTGCTGTCTTTCTATATAATTGTCTGCCATGAGTTCTTCATTTTTAAATCTGAGGAACAAAAATAATATATTTATTCGAAAAGGCAAAATTACTCAAGAGTCATTATAATGGCTGCTGAAAATCAGTGCTTTGAAGAAAAATGAGCAACTTTTAACCTTAAAGCTAAGCATAATAATATCCCTTGCTTGGGTTGGTGTTATATTATGAATATGAATAAGTAATTCCCCAATAATCTAGAACATTGATGTTTACATTATCATTGATCATGAATTTGATAACTTTATAACACCGGACTTCTGAGGAAATAAACCTTATAATGATCTGTTTTTTTTATATTATCTAGAGATTTCTATTGGCAGGTAATTAAAATATGAGACTTTTTTACTTGCATATAGTGTTAAAAATATCAAACTGTTAGTGGTTATGAATAATGTTAAACGTCTTAAAAACAGTTCTAGCTTCTGATATCGAGAGGAATTTCATATTAGGTAGTACTCTTTATAATGACCATGCAAAGAACATGTCGGATAAGAATTCTACCCGTGTCATCTTGACTTTTTAATAATATATAGAAAAAAGAGTATGAAAAAGAATTTGAAGTATTTGTTGTTGCTCTCGTTATTATCCTTCATGGCTTGCAATGGTGATGAAAAAATAGATTCGGGTATGGTGCAGCAAGACGGTGAAGCATTGCAACTGAATGTTCGTGTTGGTGATTTTGCTATTAACGATATCTCCAATATTCGTGTCACGGATAGCGGAAGTGCAACCACTTTCGAAAATGGGGATCGTATCGGTGTCATTGTGCTGGATGCAGATAATAATGTACTATCCGACAACATACCTTACAAATATGATGGTAGCATTTGGAGCTTCGACAGCAGCAATGGTGAAGGAAAAACAGCCATATACTACGACAATAAAGCCACGGTTTACTTTGCCTACTTTCCGTATAGTAAGGAAGCGGATAATGTGATTAACATAGATGGTCTAAAAGGAATATTCTTACCGGAGGGTGATCAACGCAGCAAGGATGCCTACCGTGCTTCCGATTTGTTGGTATGGAGTGACACGAGTGGTAGACCGCTAAAAAAATTAGATATACTATTTGAACATGCTTATTCCTTACTTTCGTTGTCTCCTTCCATAAAATGCAAAATTAATGGAAGGAGGGACTTTACTTATGTTCCTTCTTCCATTAGTGATGTGAGTTTCAATATCGGAACTGAGTCTCTTTTCCCTTACCAGGTGAATGACGGCAGTTATCAGGTAATTATTTCTCCGAAAAGGGCAAAGGTTCATTGGCTTTATGAATATAACAAAGAGATGTATAGTGGTGCGATGCCCTATACAGATTTATCTGCCAATACCTGTTATACATTTACCCCGATTTTAAAAGATATAGGTGATTATACATTGGATAAAGTTCAAATGGGCGATTTTTATTGCAAGGATGAAAGTAATAACGGCTATTTGATTCCCGGCGATGTTACTGCTCTTTCCGCAGATATGGACTGCTTGGGTATCGTTCTGAAGTCGGGTAAAGACAGTGGAGGCGAATGGGTAGATTATTGTAAATACAAACAGAAAGATGGTATAACAGAGATGCATACCGTGCATGGTTACGTTCTTGCGCTTTATGATGCCAATGGAGGAAATGCTTGTACATGGGGGCTTTGGAGTCTTGCTGCTATAGACAGCGGTGAGCCGAGTATCGGTTTCTACGGTTATAAGAATACACAAAGAATTATTTCGTTTGCAGAAAGTGAGAATAGAACTTTAAAGGATGTTTTTCCCACTGTCTATTGGATAACGGATGGTACGGAAGGCTATGAATATAGTTATCCTGCCCCTGCGAATAGTAGTGGCTGGTTTTTACCCTCGCTAGGTCAATGTTGGTATTGGATGTACAATAAGGCTAATCTTTTATCCGCTATCAAGAAAGCTACTGGGGATAATGACTATGGGTGGAAATTGGGGTATTGGTCAAGTTCGGAGGACGGCTACGATCCGTTTCTCAACGCATACTATGCCGACACCTACGTCGGTGCCATGGATTGGGACTATAAGATCAGCAAACTTTATGTCCGTGCGTGTCTTGTTTTTTGATTTGTGGTGTATGCTATTTATTCGGTAAAGGAATATTGATAAACCTGTAAATAATAAAAATACCGCGCTGACACGATAATTGTCAGTGCGGTATAATTATAACAGAGAATCTGTTTTTTTATTCAGCTACTACTTAAGCTTTGACGGATCTATTTCCGCATACTTAATCCGTTGGCGACGCCAAGTATAAATCGCATGTAACTTGCCGTCTTTACCTTGAATAATACTTGGATAGGAATATTGGCTGATAGGACTATCTTCCAGTGTAAGGACAGGTTTCCAATGAATGCCATCCTCTGAAATGGCAACACATAGTGGAGTACGAGGTCCTTTCGGTGTACCGGGCTGTGTTGAGAAATTGTTGTAAATGAGTATGTGACGTCCGTCACTCATCGTTACAGCATCTGTTCCGGAATTATTGTTCGGGACATTGCTCAATGTCACTTTATTCCATGTTTCACCATTGTCGCTACTCCAGGCTGTTGCCAATAATGCATTACGTGTACGGCAAAGTACTTGTAATCTTCCATCCTTATGTTTTAGAATACTGGGTTGGATGGCGAGAATCGGCTGTGCACCTTTCCCTTGGATAGCTTCTCCTGCCTCTTGGTCATCTACGTTAATACCACCTTTTTTACGATTCTGAGTCGGAACAGACAACTCTGCCGGTACTGATTCCGTCGTTTTCCAAGTTTTACCTTTATCATCCGAATATTCAAAATGGATGCGCCATCCTCCTTTTCCTTCCCTGCTTGATGGACAGATAATACGCCCATTGATGTATTCGGGTTTGTTCTTGATAGGACCTAAAAATCCTTGGGGGAGTGCTTCACGCTTGCTCCATGTTTTACCTCCGTCTTTGGAACGAACCAACCATCCGGTCCAGTCGGCTACACTTAATCCTATTTTATAGAATAAGATCAAGTCACCTCCGGGTATTTGGAATAATACTGGGTTCCAGCATGCTTTTCTGCGGGCTGTCAGTTTCCCTTTTGTGTCCTTTACAGGTGTGCAGGCAGTGTCGATGCCTGCAATCTCAGCATTAGGATCATTGAGTGCAAACACACCGTCAGCTGCAAGTTTGGGAGCTGTCCATTCTTTTGCCCCTTTGGCTTTGCGGCATACCCAGATGCAACAATCCGGATTACGTTCTTTGGTACCACCGAAGAAAGAAGCTACCAAGTCACCGTTTTTCAACTCCACAATGGTTGCCCCGTGACATTCGGGGAAAGAAGCTTTTTCATATAGAAATTCATCACTGATGATGGCGGTGTTCCGTGTTGGTATATCTACGCTGAAATGATATTTGCCGGAACCTATTTTTTCTTTTTGTCCATCCGGCAGGTGCACTTCTCCTGTTGTATTGGCAGGAAGTTCGATATCCCATTCCAGATGCATGGGAGTCTTTTTCCATTGGCTGGTAATCTTTCCATAGATACTCATATAAGAAGCATCCACGTTACTCAATTCCTGAATTTCAAAAGCAGGCTGGAAAACAATATGTTTATAGCCGGATTTCCAACGGTCGGCACGGATACCAGCCAGATTATTGAAGCACCAGGGAAGTAGGTCGCCTAAGAGCATCACGTGGTTTCCACTGTTCATACCTGGATTTGCAGTATCACCGTTCCAAAGCTCCCAGATGGTAGTGGCACCTTGTGCAGCCATATACCCCCACGAAGGATATGTATCATTGGTGGCTAAGAGATATGCTACATCTGCATGCCCCCTACGGCTCAATTCACGCATTAGCCATTGTGTACCGATTACTCCGGTACTGATATGTCCTTTATTCGTTGTAATAATGGTCGTAACGGCATTCTTGGCCACTTCCTTAATGTATGGCTTGGGCACAAGACCGAAGGCTAACGGTAAAATATTCGCTGTTACAGTATTATTGCCATAGAAAATACTATCCGGATACAATGTATGACCGGGTACGAGCGATGTTCCTTCCTTCGCATGAAGAAAACGCGCATTAAACGCATCTTTCATTTTATGTTCCAGGTCTTCCCACTCTTTAGCGTCGGCTGTTAACCCTTGAATGCTGGCAAAACGATGCATTAATTGCAATACTTTCAGGTAATAAGCGGTAGCTATCAGTGCACCATCCGTTTTGCGGGCAGGATCTTGGCTATGAATCATTTCTAACGATTCGGGAGGAACGCACCAGTCACCATATTTGTCTTTGGTTATAATGTAATCCTTTGTCATATAATACTCACGGATATGAGATACCCATTTTTTGATAGCAGGATAATTATCTTCTATCGGGCGTTTGTCTCCATAGTTGGTAAAGAGCATATCGCAGACCAAGGGTAGGGTAGCGGGCCAGGTCACATTATCCGAATAGTAATTCCAAAAAGCCGGAGCTACATCGGGGATGCATCCGTCTTCGCGCTGTGCTTCGCGGATATCACGTGCCCATTTGTTGTACATCGCATGATTGTCGAAGAACATGCTTTCACCCCAGCAACCCATTGCATGATCGCCTAGCCAAGGCTGGCGTTCGTTACGTTGCGGGCAGTCTACCGGCATCCCTTTATAATTGCTCCGGATGCCCCAGAATGCGTTGCGTATGATCTGATTTAATGTCTCGTCTGAACAGGAGAAAGAACCGACATGATCCATTTCGTCTTCTACGACTTCCACAGTGAAATCTTCTACTTTTGCATCGGGATACCCACTGATTTCCACATAGCGGAAACCATGATACACAAAACTGGGAGCCCAGGTTGCACCTTGCGGTTCATGTCCGCTAACTACATATATATCCGTACAATGCGCATCGCGCAGATTCTTCGTAAAGATTTCCCCATTTGATTCTAAACGCTCTGCGAAATGAAGGCGAATACTGTCGCCTGCCTGACCTTTGATGCGGAAACGTACCCATCCTGCCAGATTCTGACCGGTATCCATAATGTATTTGTCACCCATTTTTTGGATAGAAACAGGTTTCAGCGTTTCCGTTACTTTCATCCCCGGCATCATTTGGGCACGAAGTGTACCCG
>ENA-OPSN01001191-OPSN01001191.1-human-gut-metagenome-genome-assembly--contig:-NODE-1191-length-11952-cov-2.919980_pt1 | contig 11952 bp, 9 predicted proteins | sample MGYA00241808_ERZ501907 | MGnify/ENA primary metagenome ERZ501907 (study PRJEB25962, sample SAMEA2042218) | human gut metagenome | biome: human gut; feature: human-associated habitat; material: faeces...
TCTCCGGCACGACGCCGCCGTAAAGCGCCTGCTCCTTGACGCTGGTGGAGATGACATTGCTCAGCAGGTGCCGGCCGTCTTCCACCAGAGATGCGGCGGTCTCGTCGCAGGTGGATTCGATTCCTAAGATGATCATGGTTTTAGTGGGCCTCCAGCCAGTTTTTGCCCTGATGCACTTCGGTGCTCAGGGGGACAGCATAATTGACACAGCCTTCCATCTCTTCCTGCAGGATGGCGGCGGCTTTCGCGGCTTCTGCCTCCGGGGCCTCGACGATGAGTTCGTCGTGGACGGTCAGGATGAGGCGGCTCTCCATCTTCTCGTCCCGCAGACGCCGCCAGACCCGCACCATCGCCAGCTTGATGACGTCGGCGGCGGTGCCCTGGATCGGCGTGTTGCGGGCCATCCGCTCGCCGCTGGCCCGGATGTTGTGATTGTTGCTGGCCAGCTCCGGCAGGGAGCGGCGGCGCCCGAAGAGGGTGGACACATAGCCGCAGTTCCGGGCGTCGGAGATGGTCTTGTCCATGTAGCCGCTGACTTTCGGGAAGGTGGCCAGATAGTTTTTCAGGAAGGCGTCTGCTTCTTTGACGCTCACGCCGATGTCCTTCGAGAGGCTGTAAGCGCCCTTGCCGTACATGATGCCGAAGTTGATGGCTTTTGCCGAAGAGCGCAGGCGGGGCGTGACCTGCTCGAGGGGCAGACCGTAGATCTTGGCGGCAGTGCTGCGGTGGATGTCCTCGCCGGTGAGGAAGGCCTGCTGCATATGCTCGTCGCCGGTGACGTGGGCGAGGATGCGCAGCTCGATCTGGCTGTAGTCGGCGTCCACCAGAACGCAGCCGGGCCGCGCCACAAAGTAAGCGCGGAGCTGGCTGCCCAGCTCGGTGCGGATGGGGATGTTCTGCAGGTTGGGATTGCTGGAGCTGAGGCGTCCGGTAGCGGTTACCGCCTGGTTGAAGGAGGTGTGTATGCGGCCCGTACGTGGGTTGATGAGCTGGGGCAGGGCATCTATATAGGTGCTCAGCAGTTTCTTCAGTCCGCGGTATTCCAGTATCTTCCCGATGATGTCGTGCTTGCTGCGGTAGCTTTGCAGCACCTCTTCGGAGGTGACGTATTGTCCGGTTTTGGTCTTTTTCGCTTTCTCCACGATTTTCAGCTTGTCGAACAGCACTTCGCCTACCTGCTTGGCGGAGCTGATATTGAATGTCTCGCCAGCCATCTCGTAGATTTCCTTTTCAATCTCCTGCAGGCGGACAGTGAAGTGCTGGGACGACTGCTTCAATGCTTCCGTATCGAGCAGCACTCCGTTGCTCTCTATATTGACAAGTACGGGGACGAGCGGCATCTCTATTTCGTAGAACAGATGTTCGGCACCTTGCTCCTTCAGTTCCTTTTCCAGCACGTTTTTCAGTTTGAGGGTGACGTCCGCATCCTCGCAGGCATAACGGTAGACATCTTCGGGTGGAAGGTCGCGCATGTTCTTTTGGTTTTTGCCTCGCGCTCCAATCAGCTCATCGATGTGGATGGTCTGGTAGTGCAGGTAGATTTCCGCCAGATAGTCCATGTTGTGTCGCAGTTCGGGTTGAAGCACGTAATGGGCGAGCATGGTGTCGAAAAGCTTGCCTTTCACCCGGACTCCGTAATTCTGGAGGATAATCATATCGTACTTGATATTTTGTCCCACCTTCATGGATTTCTCGTTTTCGAAGAGGGGGCGGAACTCGTTTACAATTTTTAAGGCTTCCTCTCGTTCAGCAGGTACGGGTACGTAGTATGCCCGATTTTCGGCGTCACTGAAGCTCATTCCCACGAGTTCGGCATCCATTGGCTCGGTTCCGGTAGTCTCTGTATCTATTGAGAGAATTTCGCTTGTAAGCAACTTTTGAATAATTCCCTTTCTTTTCTCTTCTGTATCAATGAGTTGATAGTCTACATCGAGCATTTCTAACCGCTTCAGATTTGAATTTTCAGAAGCTCCCGTCCCCTCGCCCGCAAAATTTGCAAACAAATCGCCTTGAACGGGGGCGCTGTTTTCGGGATTGGAGGTTTGCGGCTGGGCAAACAGAGTGCCGGCAAAGAGGTCGGGTGTCGGAGAGGTTGGGGTGGGGGAGGAAGAGTTGCCGTTTCCTTTTTTGAGTATCCGGTCGATGAGTGTGCGGAATTCCAACTCTTCGAAAATCTTGCGGAGTTCTTCTTCGTTCGGTTCTTCCCGGACGAGCGAATTCATATCGAGCCGGATGGGGACATCTGTTTTGATGGTAGCAAGGAATTTGGAGAAGGTAATCATCTCCCGGTTTGTCTCCACCTTCGTTTTCAGTGCGCCTTTCAGTTGGTCGGTGTGTTCCAGCAGGTTCTCGATGCTGCCGAATTCGGCAATCAGCTTCTGTGCGGTTTTCTCGCCCACACCTGGACAGCCGGGGATGTTGTCGGAAGCATCGCCCATCAGTCCCAGCATATCGATGACTTGCTCGGTGGTTTGTATGTTGAATTTGGCTTTTACTTCTTCGGTACCCATCACTTCGAATCCGCCGGTGTGCTTGGGGCGGTACATAAAGATGCGGTCCGATACCAGCTGGCCGTAGTCCTTGTCGGGTGTCATCATATAGGTGGTGATGCCCTGCCGCCCTGCTTCGGTGGCAAGCGTGCCTATCACGTCGTCCGCTTCATAGCCGGCCACCTCAAGGATGGGGATGCGGTAGGCGCGGATGATATCCTTTATAATAGGTACGGAAAGGCGGATGGTCTCGGGTGTCTCCTCGCGCTGTGCCTTGTATTGCTCGTAGGCCTCGTGGCGGAAGGTAGGGCCTGACGGGTCGAAGGCTACTCCTATGTGTGTGGGATTCTCTTTTTTAAGCACTTCTTCCAGGGTGTTTACAAAGCCCAGAATGGCCGAGGTGTTGAATCCTTTTGAGTTGGTTCTCGGGTTCTTGATGAACGCGTAATAGGCCCGATATATCAGTGCGTAGGCATCGAGCAAAAACAGTTTATCGATTGAATTCATACATTTAATCCTTTTTTTCATGGTAAAAGTACAAAAAAATACCGTATTAACCGTTTTATTACTATTTTTGTAGGCAAATAGCGATGCATGGACAACTCATCATTGATAAAATCTCCGATTTCTGAGGAACTGGAGGACTTCAAGAAACTTTTTGAAAGTACCCTTTCCAGTTCCAACCTTTTGCTGAACAGCGTGATTGCGCATATCCGGCAGAAGAACGGGAAGATGATGCGCCCCATTCTGGTGCTTCTGGCTGCGAAGCTTTTCGGTAAAGTATGTCCTGCAACCCTGCATGCTGCGGTTGCACTGGAACTTCTCCATAATGCAAGCCTTGTACACGATGATGTAGTGGATGAAAGTACTGAACGCCGTGGACAACTCTCCGTTAATGTCATTTTCAATAATAAGGTAGCCGTGCTGGCAGGCGATTATCTGCTTGCGACAGCGTTGGTGCAAGTGGGCATGACCCGTAATCATGACATCATTGACATTGTCTCCTGCCTGGGGCAGGATTTGGCAGATGGTGAACTTCTGCAGCTTTCCAACGTCAGTAATCTTCATTTTTCTGAGGAAGTGTATTTCGACGTCATCCGCAAGAAGACGGCCGTGCTCTTTGCTGCTTGTACGAAGGCGGGCGCGCTCTCGGTGGGAGCCAGCGATGAAATGGCGGAATCTGCGCGTCTGTTCGGTGAATATATCGGGCTTTGTTTTCAGATAAAGGATGATATTTTCGATTACTCCGAGAGCAAGGAGATAGGCAAACCTACCGGAAATGATATGGTGGAAGGGAAGTTGACCCTGCCCGTGCTCCATGTACTCAATACCGTGAAGGATAAAACAGCGGAAGAGATTGCCGTGAAGATAAAGAACGGAGAGGCAACGCCTAGTGAAATAGCCCATTTAATCGAGTTTACCAAGCAGCATGGTGGCATAGAGTATGCTTCGCAAGTGATGCATGATTATAAGAGAAAGGCCCTTTCTTTGCTGGCTTCTTTGCCCGATACGGAGGTGAAAGCAGCGCTTACCGGGTATCTGGACTATGTGGTGGAACGGGAAAAATAACGGAACTATTTCCGGTTGATAATATGAAAAAGCCTGATGGAATCCATTCCATCAGGCTTTATTTATAGGTAAATGCAACTTCCTCTTAAAAGAATTTCATTTCCTCGCCCTTGATTTCCGAAAGCAGCAGGTTAGCAAGACGGCTGGTTCCCAAGCGGAACAGTTCGTTGTTCAGCCATTCTTCGCCGAGCACTTCCTTGACGATGGTGTAGTAAATCAGTGCGTCGTTCACGCAGTTGATTCCTCCTGCGGGCTTAAAGCCTACCTTGATACCCGTCAGCTCGTGATATTCCTTGATGGCCTGGCACATAACCAGAGCGGCCTCCGGTGTGGCGGCAGGCTGTTGCTTGCCGGTGGAAGTCTTGATGAAATCGGCACCCGAATACATGGAAAGGATGGATGCTTTTTTGATGTTCGAAGCCGTCTTCAAAGCTCCGGTTTCGAGGATTACCTTCATGTGGTGCTCTTTACAGGTTGCTTTGAGTTCTTGTATCTCCTCGCACATGCTTTCATAGTCTCCAGCCAGGAACTTGCCCACCGAAATAACGATGTCTATTTCATCGGCGCCTTCCATCAGTGCCATGGCAGTTTCTGCCACTTTCACTTCAATGAAAGTCTGGGAGGAGGGGAAACCTGCTGATACACAAGCTATTTTTACATCCTCCACTTCCAGCGTATCTTTTACGACTTCTGCAAAATTGGGGTATACACAGATGGCTGCCACATTCTTCAGGTCGGGGAACTCTTCGTCGAATTTATTCACTTTCTGGGTGAATTTCATGACGCTTTCATCGCTGTCTTCACTCTTCAGGGTGGTAAGGTCAATGCAGTTGAACAGGAATTTCTTTACCTCCGGTGTATTGTTTGCCGGTACTTTCTCTGCAATGATTCTGGCAACTTGTGCAGCTATTTCTGCATCATCCAGTTGGGTGTTGTACTTTGCCAGGGCGGCGTCATACTTACTCTGGGTAGGCTCATTCTTCTCCATGGTCTTTCAATTTAGGATTATTGATATGTCTTGTCTGGTCACGTCTGGTTTTCTTCTCGAAGTTACGGCGGAAAGCCTCTGTCAGGTTCACTCCGGTCTGGTTTGCAATACAGAGAAGTACCCAGAGAATATCTGCCATTTCATCGTCGAGGTTGTCTTTTTCTCCTTCTTTGAAGGACTGGTCTCCGTACTTGCGGGCCATGACGCGGGCCATTTCGCCCACTTCTTCGGTCAGTATGGCCATGTTGGTGAGTTCGCTGAAATAGCGTACTCCGTATTCCTTTATCCAGGAATCCACTTGTTTCTGTGCTTCTTCTAACGTCATTATTCCTTGTTTTTTGTATCCATACAGATGGTTACGGGACCATCGTTCATCAGTTCTACTTTCATATCGGCGCCAAATTCGCCGGTACCTATTTCTTTACCTAATGCTAAACTCATTTCCCGGCAGAATTGTTCGTACAGCGGGACGGATATTTCCGGTCGTGCTGCCCGTATGTAGGAAGGGCGGTTGCCTTTCTTGGTGGAGGCATGTAGGGTGAACTGGCTGATAACCAGTATTTCGCCGCCTGCCTCAAGAATGGATTTGTTCATCACGCCGTTTTCGTCGTCGAAAATGCGCAGGTTGACTATCTTCTTGCAAAGCCAGTCAATATCTTCTTTTCCATCGGATTCTTCGATGCCTACGAGTATCATGAGGCCTTTTCCAATGGAGGCTTTGCAGGTTCCGTTGATGGTGACGGAAGCGTATCCGGCACGTTGTATCACTACTCTCATGTTATTCTTGTCTTTTTGAGGGAACAAAGTTACGAATTAATTCGTTGTGTGCATGGCTTTGCAGGCTGATTTATCAGTCATTATTTCTCTGAGAAATAGGTCTGGATGATTTTGGCTTTCGCTTCTCCCACCACGGTGGCAAGCTCCTCGGCAGATGCTTCGCGGATACGCTTCACGCTTTTGAACTCCTTGAGCAACGCACTTTTCGTCTTTTCACCGATGCCTTTTATCTCGTCCAGTGCGGAGGCAATCTGCCGTTTGCTGCGCTTGTCGCGGTGGAAGGTAATGGCGAAGCGGTGCACTTCATCTTGAATCTGCGTCAGCAATCGGAAGAGGGGGGTGTTCTGTTTCAATCCGATGGTCTGGGGAGGGAAACCGTACAGCAGTTCGGAAGTGCGGTGTTTGCCATCCTTGGCAAGCCCGGCGATGGGGATGTTCAGGCCAAGTTCGTCTATCACCTCTTTTACGGCGCTCATTTGCCCTTTCCCACCGTCGGTGATAAGAAGATCGGGCAAGGGCGTTTTCTCTTCCATGGCGCGCTGATAGCGCCGTTTTACGACTTCTTTCATGGAGGCATAGTCATCCGGTCCCTCTACGGTCTTGATATTGTACTTGCGGTAATCCTTCTTGGAAGGTTTCCCCTTGACGAAGACTACGCACCCGGCCACGGGGTCGGAACCTTGGATGTTGGAGTTATCGAAACATTCTATCTGCATGGGCAGGCGATCCAGGTGCAGCTCTTGTTGTATCTCTTTCAGCAGGCGCACAGTCCGTTGCTCCGGATTCAGCTTTTCGGCTTGTTTCAGGCGGTCGGCTTTGTACTGCTTCACGTTGAGGATGGAGAGTTCCAGCAGCTTCTTTTTGTCTCCCCGTTGCGGGATGGTGAAAACGACATCTTTCAGCTTCATATCTAGCTCAAAAGGTACGATGATTTCACGTGAAAGGCTTTTGTATCTTTCCCGCATTTCGATGATGCCGAGGGAGAGCAGCTCTTCCTTGGTTTCGTTCAGCCGCTTTTTGTACTCGAAGGTGAAAGCCTGGTTGATGGCGCCGTTCGTAATGTGTAGGTAGTTGACGAAAGCGGACTTTTCATCGCTGTCTTCTTCAATGGAGAATACGTCGATATTGTGCAGCACGTTGCTTACCACTTCCGATTTTGCCCGGTAGTTTTCCAGCAGCAGGTATTTTTCCTTTATCTTCTGTGCTTCTTCAAACTTCATTTCGGCTGCCAACTCCTGCATTTGTTGGAAGAGCATCCTTTCTATCTCTTGGGTATTCCCTTTGAGGATTTCCTTGATTTCAGCGATGTTTTTCAGGTAATCTTCCTGACTTTGCTTGCCGATGCAAGGCCCTGCACAGTTCTTGATGTGATATTCCAGGCAAACATTGAACTTTCCGGCACGTATGTTTTCCGGAGAGAGGTTCAGGTGGCATGTACGTAAGGGGTACAGATGCTTGATGAGGTCGAGTAATGCGTACATGGAAGGTATATGGCTGTAAGGGCCATAATAGGAGGAACCGTTACGGATTATCTTCCGGGTTCTGAATACGCGTGGAAAGTATTCGTTCTGCACGCAGATGCTAGGATATGTTTTGTCGTCTTTCAACAGTACGTTGTAGCGTGGCTTGTATTTCTTGATAAGATTGTTTTCCAACAATAGCGCGTCTTCTTCCGTATTCACCACGATATATCGGATATCTGCAATCTTGCTGACCAGCACTCTCGTCTTTCCCGGTTCGTGCTCCCGGTTGAAGTAGGAAGACACTCTTCGCTTCAGATTCTTTGCCTTTCCTACATATATAATGGTCCCTTCGGTATTCAGATATTGGTAAATACCAGGACTTTCGGGAAGGTTGGATACAATCCCTTTGAGGTAGTCGTTAGTTCTGAGTTCTTCCATAATGGTATGATGAAAAGGTGGAGGATAAGAGGAGTAAAATGATGGATAACATCAACTCTCAGGTAAGAGTACTCTGTGCCTCTGTGTCGTTTCGTTTGACAAATTTATAGCGATAGCACCGATTCCACTTCTACATCATCCCCAAACACATCCTTGCCATGAAGCTCTTTCAGCTCGATGATGAAGTTTACATACACTTTCTTGGGGCTCATCTGCTTCACCAATTTGCAGGCAGCTTCCATTGTTCCACCGGTTGCCAGTAAGTCGTCGTGCAGCAAAACTACATCGTCTTCATTAATGGCATCCTTGTGCATCTGTACGGTATCTTTGCCATATTCTTTATCATAGCTTTCTTCAATGGTTTCTGCAGGAAGTTTTCCCGGCTTGCGGATAGGTACGAAGCCTGCTCCCAGTCTGGTGGCGAGAATGGGGCCCATAATGAAACCTCTTGATTCTATACCCACTACTTTGGTTATTCCTTTGTCCTTATACATCTCGTACAGTGTGTCCGAGAGCTCCTGCAAGGCGGCAGGTTCCTTGAACAAGGTAGTTACATCGTAGAATAGAATTCCCGGAATGGGGAAGTTGGGTATTTCCCGAATGCTTTTAGCAAGCGTTTCTTTGCTCATAATCAGTTTATTTAATAGGTTTGTTGAATTCTTTGTTTCACGTGGAACTTTGCGCTCTATCGTCCGCAAAGTACCAGTAGTACGTTGATGTCGCTCGGAGATACTCCCGGAATCCGACTCGCTTGGGCTATTGTTTCCGGATCTATCTTTACCAGCTTCTGTCTGGCTTCGGTGGAAAGGGATTGGATGGAATTATAGTCAAACTTTCCTTTTATCTTGATGCTTTCCAATCTTGCCAACTTATCCGCAATAATCCGTTCGCGTCCGATGTATCCTTCGTATTTGATGAGTATTTCTGCAGCTTCTACAATTTCTTCTTTTCTATCGGATATTTTATCCAGTTCTCGTTTAAAGGCGCTGACATGTTCGGCAATGTTCTCAATTGTTACTTGCGGTCGGTTTATCAAATCTATCAATTTGCATCCTTGGCGCAGTGGAGTAGTGCCGAGCTGCTCCAATACCGGATTGATTAATGCCGGTTTCATCGAGTAATTCCGCGTGAAGTCTATAATCCGGTTCACGGCTTCACGTTTTTCTGTCAGCAGCTTGTACCGCTCTTCCTTGGCGAGTCCTAGCTTCCAGGCTTTTTCCGTGAGTCGCATGTCCGCATCATCCATACGGAGCAGGATGCGATATTCGGCACGGGAAGTAAACATACGGTAAGGCTCGTCCACACCTTTTGTTACCAAGTCATCGATTAAAACGCCGATATATGCTTCATCTCTTGCAAGGGTGAATGGTTCTCCGCCGTGGCAATTGATGTGGGCGTTGATGCCTGCCATGATTCCTTGTCCGGCAGCTTCCTCGTAACCGGTTGTTCCGTTTACTTGTCCGGCAAAGAACAGATTCTTTATATTCTTCGTTTCCAGCGTATGTTTCAGTTGGGTGGGGTCAAAGAAGTCGTATTCGATGGCATAGCCCGGGCGGTAGATGACCAAATCTCTGAATGCCGGTATCTTTTTCAATGCTGTAATCTGGATGTTCATGGGCAATGAAGAAGAGAATCCATTCAAGTAGAGCTCCTGGGTTGTTTCCCCTTCGGGCTCCAGGAAAAGCTGGTGCTGCGGCTTGTCGGGGAAAGTTACAATCTTGGTCTCTATACTGGGGCAATAACGTGGGCCAATACTTTGGATTTGTCCGTTGAAAAGGGGAGAATCTGGCAGACCTTCCTGCAGAATCCGGTGTACCTCTTCATTGGTGAAACAAGTCCAGCAAGGGAGCTGTTTCAAATGGCGTACATGAGTATCCATGAACGAGAACTTGTGGAAGTCACATTCTCCGTCTTGAATTTCCATATCCTCATAATGCACGCTGCGTCCGTCTATGCGTACGGGGGTTCCCGTCTTCATGCGTCCGAATGTGATGCCATGTTTGGCGATGGACTCGGTTAATTGGTAGGATGCAGGTTCTGCCATACGTCCACCCGGAAGCATGGTACGTCCCACGTGCATCAGTCCGTTGAGGAAAGTTCCTGCGGTGAGTACTACACATTTGGCATGGAACGTTACTCCCCATAGTGTTACTACTCCTGTAATCTCACCGTTTTCAACGAGGATTTCCTGCACGGTATCTTGCCAGATATGCAGGTTGGGGATATTTTCCAGGATTTCTCTCCATGCCCAGATGAATTTGTTGCGATCGCACTGTGCGCGTGGGCTCCACATAGCGGGACCTTTGGAACGGTTCAGTATACGGAACTGTATGGCTGTCTGGTCTGTCACCAATCCCATATATCCTCCCAAGGCGTCTATTTCGCGTACTATCTGTCCTTTGGCGATGCCTCCCACTGCCGGGTTACAACTCATCTGTCCGATTTTGTTCATATCCATTGTGATAAGACAAGTCTTCGAGCCCAGGTTTGCGGCAGCGGCAGCGGCCTCGCATCCTGCGTGTCCGGCACCTATTACAATAACGTCATACTTAAACTCCATTCGTTCAGTGTATTTTAAAACTGTGCAAAGTTACGAAAAAAGTTGTATGCCGGGACGTGTCATATCTTAAAATCCGGATATATCTTCTTTGGCATTGCTTATATTTCCGCATCCGGTATCATACTTATTTTCTGGATTTCTTTAACTGGAGACATATTGCTTGTATTTGGTCTGTAATGTAATCAAAATAAAACTTTTTAGTGTGATTACTTTTCTTTTTGAAAAAGAGACATATCTTTGCAGTGATTGAATATTAAAAAGCGTTTTGATTGATTAATTTTAAGGAAGAGAAGCATGAGAAAGAAATTCTTCTTGTTAATCATTGTCTGTCTGGTTATGGGGGCAGTGACCGATATCGAAGGTAACTTTACAATCTTGAATGTACTGAGTACGGTATTTCTGTCAGCAGGTTGGCAAAACTGTCAGAAAGATGCCTTTGATGGATTCCTTTGATAAAATGAGACGATAATACCTTGATATTTCACAAAAATACTATTTATTGGCTCGAAATTTCTATTCTTTTTTTCTGAATCGGCTTATCTTTGCTTTCGTAGAAACCAATAAAAAGTTATAATACTATGAGAAGATTTTTCCTCATATCGTCATTCTTGACGTTGTTTGCAATCGGAAGTTCGGCGCAATGGAAGCCGGCCGGTGATAAAATCAAAACGGACTGGGCATCCCAGATTAATCCCGCGAATGTGTTGCCCGAATATCCTCGTCCCATCATGGAACGGAGTGACTGGAAGAACTTGAACGGACTGTGGAATTATGCCGTTATAAATAAAGGTGAGCATCTTCCGGCAGAGTTCGAAGGGCAGATACTTGTTCCTTTTGCCATCGAATCCTCCTTGTCCGGAGTTGGAAAAAGAATCAATGAAAACCAGGAACTGGTCTACCAGCGCAGTTTTGATATTCCTTCTGCTTGGAAGGGAAAACAAGTGCTGTTGCACTTTGGTGCTGTCGACTGGAAAACGGATGTATGGGTGAATGATGTGAAAGTAGGCAGCCATACGGGTGGATTTACTCCGTTCTCCTTCGATATTACTGCCGCCCTTTCTGGCAAAGGCAATAATCAGTTGGTCGTAAAGGTTTGGGACCCAACGGATAAAGGACCTCAACCCCGTGGAAAGCAGGTCAGCAATCCGGAAGGTATCTGGTACACTCCCGTAAGCGGTATCTGGCAGACGGTATGGATGGAGCCGGTTGCCGGAAAACATATCGAGAATCTCCGTATCACTCCCGATATTGACCGTAATCTGTTGACAGTGAGGGCTGAATTGAATAGTGCATGCCCTTCCGACTTTGTGGAAGTGAATGTGTATGACGGCAATCAACTGGTAGCTACCGGCAAAAGTATCAATGCAGAGCCGGTGGAGGTGTCCATGCCCCGGAATGCCAAGTTGTGGAGTCCGGATTCCCCCTTCCTTTATACGCTGAAAGTGACGCTGAAAAGCGGAGGAAAGGTAGTGGATAAGGTGGACAGCTATGCTGCCATGCGTAAGTACTCCACCCGTCGTGACGCGGATGGTATCGTACGTCTGGAACTGAATAACGAAGCTTTGTTCCAGTTTGGACCGCTGGACCAGGGCTGGTGGCCCGACGGACTGTATACAGCTCCCACAGACGAGGCTTTGCTGTACGATGTACAGAAGACGAAAGATTTCG
>ENA-OPSN01001200-OPSN01001200.1-human-gut-metagenome-genome-assembly--contig:-NODE-1200-length-11880-cov-2.812770_pt1 | contig 11880 bp, 6 predicted proteins | sample MGYA00241808_ERZ501907 | MGnify/ENA primary metagenome ERZ501907 (study PRJEB25962, sample SAMEA2042218) | human gut metagenome | biome: human gut; feature: human-associated habitat; material: faeces...
AAGATGTTTTCACGTCTTTGCCGGAATATCTGCCGCAAGGCAGCCTGATGATATTCAATAATACAAAAGTCATTCAGGCACGCCTCCATTTTCGAAAAGAGACGGGAGCACTGATCGAAGTGTTTTGTCTTGAACCGATCCAGCCAAACGATTATGTATTAAATTTCCAACAGACAGCACATGCCGCCTGGCTTTGCATGATCGGCAATCTGAAGAAATGGAAAGACAGACAGTTGAAACGCGAAATGACCGTCAAAGGATTCCCCATTACTCTGACCGCTACCCGAGGAGAATGCAAAGGAACCAGCCATTGGGTAGATTTTGCATGGGATAATCCGGAAGTGACGTTTGCCGATATCCTTGAAGTATTCGGAGAACTTCCTATTCCTCCTTACTTAAACCGGGATACGGAAGAAAGTGACAAGGAGACTTATCAGACTGTTTATTCTAAGATTAAAGGTTCGGTAGCTGCGCCTACGGCGGGATTACATTTTACTCCACGAGTATTGGATGCTCTTCAAGAAAAAGGGATTAATCTTGAAGAATTAACTCTACATGTAGGAGCAGGCACATTCAAACCTGTAAAAAGTGAAGAAATCGAAGGTCACGAAATGCACACGGAATATATATCGGTCAACCGGAGCACCATCAAAAAACTGATTGACCACGACGGTTGTGCTATTGCAGTAGGGACTACTTCTGTACGGACTCTGGAAAGCCTGTATCACATTGGAGTTACATTGGCTGAAAATCCGTATGCTACGGAAGAAGAACTACGTGTCAAACAATGGCAGCCTTATGAAAAGTACGACCAGATTCCTCCCGTTGTTGCGTTGCAAAAGATATTAGGATATCTCGACAGGAATGGTTTAGAAACCCTTCACACCAGTACACAGATTATCATAGCACCGGGATACAATTATAAAATAGTGAAAGCGATGGTTACTAATTTCCATCAGCCGCAAAGTACCTTGCTGCTTTTGGTTTCAGCTTTTGTAAAAGGGAATTGGCGCACTATTTATGATTATGCACTGGCGCATGATTTCCGGTTCCTAAGTTATGGAGATTCTTCTTTATTAATACCATAAGATATTCTTCTCTCCAAAAGATTTTACGCAATATAAAAGACACTATGCCAAGCGATAATAACCAGGAAATGTTCCCTATCGTAGACGAACAGGGAAATATCACCGGAGCCGCTACTCGCGGAGAATGTCACAGCGGTAGCAAACTGCTTCATCCGGTAGTTCACCTTCACGTATTCAATGCCCAAGGAGACATCTACTTACAGAAACGCCCCGAATGGAAAGACATTCAACCGGGGAAATGGGATACGGCTGTAGGCGGACATATTGATTTGGGCGAAAGCGTAGAAATCGCCCTAAAGAGAGAAGTCCGTGAAGAATTAGGCATCACAGACTTCACTCCCGAGCTTCTCACCAGTTATATTTTTGAATCCAGCCGTGAAAAAGAGCTTGTTTTTGTCCACAAAACCGTTTATGAGGAAGAAATCCATCCCAGCGACGAACTGGACGGTGGACGATTTTGGAAGATCGAAGAAATAAAAGAAAATCTGGGTAAAGGAATCTTCACTCCCAACTTCGAAGAAGAGCTGAAAAAAGTCTCTCTTATTCCTTCTCTATCCAAGTAATAATCTTTTCAGAGAACGGACTTTCTTTCGGAGACACAACTCCCGCCCAATGTCCGTTCTCATCAATCATAAACTTCTGAAAGTTCCACTGAACCGGTGCACTTTCTTTTCCATTCTGTTTTTTCTCCGTCAACCATTGGTAAAGAGGAGCCATATCTTTTCCTTTAACGGAAATCTTAGCCATCATCGGAAAAGTAACATCATAGTTCAAAGAACAGAACTTGGCTATTTCCTCATTACTACCCGGTTCTTGTCCCATAAAGTTATTCGCCGGAAAACCGATAACAACAAAGTTTTTTTCTTTATATTTCTCATATAGTTTCTCCAGTTGAGCATACTGGGGCGTCAGCCCACACTTAGATGCCACGTTGACTACCAGCACTTTCTTACCTTTCAGTGAAGAAAGAGGAAAGTCCTTACCATCAATAGTTTTCACTGTAAAATCATAAAAAGACTTGTTTTGCGCTTCCGAAGAAATTGCAAACAACAGGCTTACCATCATCAAGACGAATGTTTTCATGCTGAATATACATTTAGTTTGTTTTTATATTAAACGAGTAAACTGAAAGAAATGTTTGTTCAGCAGTGAAACAAGAACTATGATTTTACATCTTTCAATTCCCCAATCCGTCACTTCACCCCACAATCTTTCCGCTTCATTTATTCTTAGTGATAACGGATGAAGATAGGCCGTAATTTTGTACTGTGAAATAATAATACAACGAAAGTCATGTTTACAGCTATTGTACGTTTTTCAATCAAGAAGAAACTATTTGTAGGACTCACTACTCTCTTCCTGTTTATCGGAGGTATCTATGCGATGCTGACACTACCTATTGATGCCGTGCCCGACATTACCAATAATCAGGTACAAATAGTGACCGTATCCCCTACACTCGCGCCACAAGAGGTGGAACAGCTCATCACTATGCCTATCGAAATAGCGATGAGCAATATTATGAATGTCGAAGATATCCGTTCTGTCAGCCGCTTCGGACTATCGGTCGTAACGGTCGTTTTTAAAGAAAGTGTCCCCACACTCGATGCACGGCAGCTGATAAATGAACAAATACAAAGCGTAACAAGCGAAATTCCCTCCGAGCTCGGAACACCGGAGATGATGCCCATCACTACCGGTCTGGGAGAGATTTACCAGTATATATTAAAGGTAGCTCCCGGATATGAGAAGAAATATGACGCAATGGAACTCCGCACCATTCAAGATTGGATGGTGAAACGTCAGTTGTCCGGTATACCCGGTATAGTAGAAATCAATAGTTTCGGCGGTTACTTGAAACAATATGAAGTAGCCGTCGATCCGGACGCCCTGTTTTCTTTGAATATCACTATCGGCGAGGTGTTCGAAGCACTTAGCAGCAACAACCAAAATACCGGCGGAAGCTACATTGAGAAGATAAAGAATGCCTACTATATCCGGTCGGAAGGTATGATTACCCGCATCAAGGATATTGAACAGATTGTAGTGACCAACCGGAATGGGATTCCGGTACATATCAGTGATGTAGGAGTTGTCCGCTTCGGTTCTCCAAAGCGTTTCGGTGCCATGACAAAGGATGGTGAGGGCGAGTGTGTCGGCGGAATTGCCATGATGCTGAAAGGTGCCAACGCAAATGTAGTGACTCAAGAACTCGAAAAACGGGTAGAAAAAATACAGCAGCTATTACCCGAAGGAGTCAGTATAGAACCTTACTTGAACCGTTCGGAACTGGTAAACCGGAACATCTCTACGGTTGTCAACAACCTGATTGAAGGAGCGGTTATCGTCTTCCTTGTACTCATCCTCTTCCTCGGCAACCTCCGTGCCGGACTGATTGTCGCATCCGTCATCCCGCTGGCAATGCTCTTCGCTTTTATCATGATGCGTGTATTCAATGTCACCGCCAATCTAATGAGTCTCGGTGCCATTGACTTTGGTATTGTAGTAGATGGCTCTATCGTTATCTTGGAAGGTATCCTCGCCCACATTTACGGAAAACAATTCCGAGGCCGCACACTGACCCGCAAAGAGATGGACAAAGAAGTGGAAAAAGGAGCTTCCGGCGTTGCACGTTCCGCCACCTTTGCAGTGTTGATTATCCTTATCGTCTTCTTCCCCATCCTTACATTAAACGGGATTGAAGGGAAATACTTCACCCCCATGGCCAAAACACTTGTATTCTGCATTATCGGAGCCTTAATTCTTTCACTGACTTATGTTCCTATGATGGCCTCCCTCTTTCTGAAGCATACCATTGTTGTGAAACCCACCCTTGCCGACCGCTTCTTCGAGAAACTGAACAAGATCTACCAGCACACCCTGCGTGCCTGTCTTCGTTACAAATGGCGTACCGTCATCGTAGCCTTCTCTGCACTGATCGGTTCACTTTTTCTCTTTACCCGCCTGGGAGCAGAATTCATTCCTACTTTGGACGAAGGAGATTTTGCCATGCAAATGACACTACCCGCAGGAAGTTCGCTGACCGAAAGTATCGAAGTATCCCGCTTGGCAGAGAAAGCATTAATGGATAAATTCCCTGAAATCAAACATGTTGTAGCCAAAATAGGAACGGCGGAAGTTCCCACTGACCCGATGGCAGTGGAAGATGCCGATGTGATGATTATCATGAAACCATTTAAAGAATGGACAAGTGCCGGAAGCCGTGCAGAAATGGTGGATAAAATGAAAGATGCACTTGCTCCGCTCTCCGAACGTGCCGAATTCAACTTCTCGCAACCGATACAACTTCGCTTCAACGAGCTGATGACGGGAGCAAAAGCAGATATTGCCATCAAATTATATGGAGAAGACACGCACGAATTATATGAAAGAGCCAAAGAAGCAGCTACCTTTGTAGAAAAAGTGCCGGGAGCAGCGGATGTCATCGTTGAGCAAACGATGGGATTACCTCAATTGGTAGTGAAATACAACCGTGGCAAAATAGCCAGTTACGGCATCAACATACAAGAGCTTAACACCATTATCCGAACTGCCTATGCCGGAGAGTCAACAGGTGTAATCTTTGAAAACGAACGGAGATTCGATCTCGTGGTCCGGCTTGACCAGGAGAAAGTGGCCGACTTGAATCTTGATAAGTTGTTTGTACGCACTTCGGAAGGAATTCAAATCCCTGTTGGAGAGGTAGCAAGCATCGACCTTGTCAGTGGGCCACTGCAAATCAACCGGGATGCAACCAAACGGCGCATCGTCATCGGTGTCAATGTGCGTGACGCAGACATCCAGCAAGTTGTCGCCAATATTCAAGAGACACTGAACAAGAACATCAAACTGAAGCCTGGATATTACTTCGAATACGGCGGCCAGTTCGAAAACTTGCAAAATGCCATCAATACCTTACTGGTGGTCATCCCCGTGGCATTAATGCTCATTCTATTGATTCTGTTCTTCGCATTCAAGAACATCACCTATACTCTGATGGTATTCTCAACCGTCCCCCTATCGCTCATCGGTGGTATCGCCGCACTTTGGCTACGCGGACTTCCATTTAGCATATCGGCCGGAGTAGGATTCATCGCTTTGTTCGGGGTGGCAGTATTGAATGGTATCCTGATGGTAAATCACTTCAACGAACTTCGTAAACAAAATACCTATTCCATGACTACAAACCAGATTATCAAAAGAGGGACTCCACACTTGCTCCGTCCTGTATTCCTGACAGGACTGGTTGCATCTCTGGGATTCGTCCCGATGGCAATAGCCACTTCAGCCGGCGCAGAAGTACAACGTCCGTTGGCAACAGTGGTCATCGGTGGCTTGATTATTTCTACCGTACTGACTTTACTCATCATTCCGGTGTTTTACAAAATTGTAAATTCATTTGTTACCTGGAGACGTCCGGGAATCAAACTGCGCTGGCCTTTCGAGGGATTGTGTCTCCTGTTCTTGTTTCTTCCCGCGTTCGTTTCCGCTCAACAGACACAAACAGTCAGTCTCGAACAGGCGATAGAAATAGCCAAGCAAAATCATCCTCGCCTGAAAATAGCCAATAATGCTATTCAACAAGCCAAAGCCACTCGCGGAGAAGTGATAGAAGCAACGCCTACCTCGTTCAGCTATTCCTGGGGTCAACTTAACGGAGAAAACAAAAAAGACAAGGAACTGGCTTTCGAGCAAAGCCTGGGCTCCCTTCTAACGCCATTCTACAAGAATGCGTTAGTCAACCGTCAGGTAAAAACGAACACCTATTATCGGCAGATGGTAGAGAAAGAAATCACAGCAGAAGTGAAAAGGGCGTGGGCCTACTACCAATATGCCACTAATCTCTGTTCAATGTATCGGGATCAGGATAAAATGGCAGAAGAACTGCAGCGCATCGGAGAATTACGATACCAACAAGGAGAGATCACCTTGCTAGAGAAAAATATGATGACCACCATAGCTGCCGATCTGCATAACCGCTGGTTCCAAGCAAAAGAAGAAGAGAAAATGGCATTGGCACGTTTCCAATGGAGTTGCTACTCCAACGATCCCATTGTTCCGGTAGATTCCACTTTATCCTTATTCTATACCGGCATTTCGGATGGAAACCTATCGGGAGCACATACTGCCTACTTTCAAAGCCAGGCAGATGAAGCGAAAGCAATGCTCCGTGTAGAGCAGAGCCATTTCTTTCCTGAAATCAGTGTGGGGTATACCCGTCAGGACATTCTCCCACTTAAGAATCTGAATGCCTGGATGATCGGGGTTTCTTTCCCCATCTACTTCCTGCCACAAAAGAGCAAAGTGAAGCAGGCACGGCTAACTGCCACTTCAGCGCAAATACAGGCAGATGCCAACATCCGGGAGTTAAGAAATAAAACACTCGAACTGGAAGCATCCCTCCGCAGATATAACGAGAGTTTACGATATTATACCTCTTCTGCCCTGAAAGAAGCGGATGAACTGACAAAGGCAGCCAACCTGCAATTGCAGCAGAGCGAAACAGGCATTGCCGAATATATACAGTCGATTACCACCGCCAGAGAGATACGCAGAGGCTATATTGAAACAGTCTACCAATACAATATTGCTGCACTGGAATATGAACTTTTCAAGTAAGTGGAAAATCGAGACATTGAATGACATACATCACCCAGAATAATTATTATAAAACATAAGATATGAAAAAAATAGTTTATCCCATCCTTTTACTAGTTCTAACGGCTTGCAAAGGAAACCAGCAAACTACAAATAACGAATCCGCCGCAATTCCCGTTGCCGAAACGATAGCAGATACCATCGCACAACCCGAAGTGGATGCCATCACTTCAGCTACCTCAAAGCCTAATCAGGTTTCGTTCAACGGACGAATCGTTCTTCCTCCTCAACGTCAGGCAACCATTGCTTTAACCATGGGAGGCATTGTAAAAAAAGCTTCTCTGCTTCCAGGGCAATGGGTGGCTGCAAACAGTGTAATCGCCACGTTAGAGAATCCGGAGTTCATCACCCTGCAACAAACTTATCTGGACAGCCACGCACAGACCGAATATCTCTTAGCTGAATACGAACGGCAAAAAAATCTGTCTGCCGAACAAGCAGCTTCTCAAAAGAAATTCCAGCAAAGTAAAGCGGACTTTCTCTCCATGAAGAGTCGCCAGGACGCCGCTGCTGCACAACTTTCTCTTTTAGGCGTTCAAACGGAGGCATTACTTAAGAACGGAATACAACCGCTACTGGAAGTCAAAGCCCCCATTAGTGGTTATGCCGCTAATGTAGCGATGAATATCGGCAAATATATCAATCCGGGAGAAGCACTTTGCGAACTTATCGATAAAAGCAGCCCGATGCTTTGCCTAACTACTTACGAGAAAGATCTTGCAGACATACAAGTCGGCAGCCCGGTACAGTTTCGTGTAAACGGAATGGGGACACAAACCTTTCACGGCATCGTGATTTCCATCGGACAAAAAGTAGACGAAACCAATCGTTCGCTCGAAGTGTATGCTTCCATCAAGGAGAAAAATGTACAATTCCGCCCCGGTATGTATGTCACGGCACACATTCAGAAACAATAATTGACCAACTGTGACAACAGCATTGACATTTTATAACCGGTAACTCATAATTTACCACTATCTTTGTTGTATGATAGCCAAAGCAATAAAAAAAGATAAATATATACTTTCCACAGTCATCATCTCCTTAGCGGTTGCTGTACTGATTCATTTTCCTGAATCAGTATCTCTTTTCGACCGTTTCGAAAGTCATTCCTTATTCCCGGGGATGAAGTTTATAGATGTGGCAAACGAAATACTTTTTACCTTTCTGTCGCTATTGTTACTTTTTGCCATCAATACCCGTTTGTTTCATTTCAATCAGGCTTCCATTAAAATTACAGGGACAAAGATTTTGCTTTCCTTTATCGTGACATGGATATTGAGTAACTTGTCAGGACAGTTTTTTGTTTTCCTTCACAGAACGTTTGATATTCCGGCCATCGATGCCATGGTACATCATTATTTGCATCCATTGCGGGATTTTATTGTGGCATGTCTCGTCACCAGTAGCTGCTGCATCATTCATCTTATATTCAAGCAGCAACTGGTACTTATTGAGAACGAACAGCTTCAGGCAGAGAATCTCCGCAATCAGTATGAAGTACTGAAGAATCAGCTGAACCCACACATGCTGTTCAACTCGCTGAATACCCTGCGTTCGCTGGTACGCGAAAATCAGGATAAAGCGCAGGATTACATTCAGGAACTCTCCCGGGTACTAAGGTATACTTTGCAAAGTAATGAGTCACAATGTGTCAGTCTCCGGGAAGAAATGGAATTTGTTTCCGCTTATATTTTTCTATTAAAGATGCGTTTTGAGAACAATCTACAATTCGACATACAGACAGACAAGGCTCTCGAAGAATACCGGGTGCCGCCAATGTCGATACAAATGCTGATAGAGAATGCTGTCAAACATAACGAAATCAGTAATCGCAAACCGCTTACAATCCATATTACGACAAACAAGAAAGAAGAAAAGCTTTCCGTCAGCAATGCCATCCAACCGAAATGGACTGCGACTCCGGGCACAGGCATCGGCTTGGTCAATCTTGCTAAGCGCTATCGACTTCTATTTAAACAAGATATACAAATCACGGAGGATGAGGAATTTACCGTATGTATCCCCCTTATTGATGAAAAGCAATGAAAACAGTCATTATAGAAGATGAAAAGGCTGCTGTACGCAACCTGACTTCGTTACTTTACGAAGTCAAACCGGAGGCAGAGATTGATGCTGTGCTCGACAGCATCGGTTCCACAATCGAATGGTTCGGTTCCCATCCGATGCCCGATCTGGTGTTTATGGACATTCATCTGGCAGACGGGTCTGCCTTCGAAATCTTTGAGCATATAAGTATCACATGCCCTATCATTTTCACTACTGCTTATGACGAATATGCTTTACGTGCCTTTAAGGTGAACAGCATCGACTATCTTTTAAAACCTATCGGAAAGGAAGATATTGAGCACTCCTTCGAAAAGCTGAATAGCCTGAACGCCTCCGGTAGTTCCTCTGTCGGAAAGCAGTCTTCACAAGACATGGAATGGCTGCAACTGATCCATTCACTGAAAAAACAAGAAAACTACAAAACCCATTTTCTTATTCCGCTCAAAGGGGATAAACTGTTACCGGTCTCAGTAGATATGATTCAATTATTCTACATCAAAGATTGCCAGGTAAAGGCTGTCCTGACCGATGGGACGGAACACTACTTTCCACAAACTTTAGACGAACTGGCTGAATGCCTCAACCCGGCTCTTTTCTTTCGTGCCAACCGCCAATATCTGATTTCAAGGGAAGCTATCAAAGATATTGATCTATGGTTCAACAGCCGGTTGTCCATCAATTTACGCTATCCCAGTATTTCTGAAAAGATATTGGTGAGCAAGGCACGGGTGACAGAGTTTAAAGAATGGTTCGCGAGGAAGAAGTGCAATAAGCAGTAACTCCCGTTCTTTGGCAATCCTTGATAAATAACGGTGTGTGCAAAAGATTTGTTATTATTCTATCACCCCTTTTACACACACCAGTCATTTATTGACCAATTACATGAGAATATTTCACAGTCTTTCCCGGTGAAGAAATAGAAGGAGCTACCGCCTCATCCGACACCGCCCGTTTGTAATTAGGCTTGCTGCTCATGACAAAACGGAGTTTTACTCCATCACGAATATCATCATACGTCAGATAAGACTTATCGTACTTCTTGCCATTGACATACAGTTCTTTCACATACAGGTTCTCCGGCGACCAATGATCCGCTGTCATCTCAATATTTTTTCCATTGCTCATCCGGACGGTGATAGCCTCTGCACAAGGCGAACCGATATTATAAATATTACTGGACGGAGCAATCGGATAGAAACCGATACAGTTGAACATATACCATGCCGACATTTGTCCGCAATCGTCATTGCCACTCAAAGCATCCGGTGTGTTTCCATAGAAACGGTCCACGATGGTGCGTATCCATTTCTGGCATTTCCAAGGTTCTTTCAGGTAATTGTAAAGGTAAGCGACATGATGGCAAGGCTCATTTCCATGCCAATAGGCACCGATACGTCCCTGAATATCATGCGCGCCGGGAATATCATCCGGCAGTTCTACCGTGAAAAGCTCATCCAGCCGCTTGCGGAACAGTTCCTTACCGGCTTCATTGATATATCCTTGCACGTCTTGCGGCACATACCAGGTATATTGCATGGTGAACCCTTCTGTAATGTCTCCCCAGCCATGTACCGATCCCGGACCCTGATAGGCAACCGGAGTAAACGGGGTGCGCCAGTCTCCTTTACTGTCGCGTCCGCGCATATATTTCGTTTCGGGATCAATCAATGTCTGATAAGACAAGGCACGGTTGAGGAAATAATGGTAATCGTCTTCTTTGCCTAATTTCCTGGCTGCCTGTGCGATGCAATAATCATCATAAGCATACTCCAGCGTTTTAGAAACGGACTCGGCCTCCTTGTCGAAAGGTACATATCCCATAGCACGATACTCCGGCAGACAGTCGTAGTTCGGATTCATCGCTGTGGTCTTCATCGCTTCGTAGGCACGCTCATAATCGAAGCCTTTCACCTCTTTCACAATCATGTCTGCCAACACCGAAACGGCATGATAGCCAATCATACACCAAGTTTCATTGCCGTAGAAAGACCAGACAGGAAGCATCTTCTCCACACTCTTGTCATAATGAGCCAACATAGAATTCGCAATGTCCGCATTCACCTCTTGCTGAACCAGGTTAAACCAAGGGTGCAGAGCCCGATACGTATCCCAAAGGGAAAACACCGTATAGTTCGTGAAGCCTTCCGCCTTTTCTATGTTCTTGTCCAAGCCACGGAATTGTCCGTCCGAATCCTGAAAGATAAAAGGATGCAGGGCTGCATGATAGGCGGAAGTATAAAACGTTTCCTTTGTCTTTCGGTCAGCAGTCAACGTATATTTTCCGAGTTCCTTTTCCCAGAGTGCTTCCCCTTTCGCCTTCAACTCGTTGAAAGTCAATCCGTCGAGTTCCTTCATATTATTCCGGGCGCCATCTGTGCTGACTGCCGAAACTGCAGTTTTCACAATCACCTCTTCTCCTGCCTTCGTATCAAAAGAGAGACAAGCCATCAGATTCTTTCCCCAGGCTTCGTAAGAGCTGCGGAACCGGGAAGTATTATAAATCACCGGCTTCTTGTCCTGCATAAAGCGCAGTCCGGTCAGTTTCTTTGAGAAAGTAGCTGTCAGGTATACATGGCGTTCCGGTCCCCACCCTTTCACCAGTTTGTAGCCGGTGATAGTCGAATCGTTTATCATACGCAGATTGGACCATTCGCAGGATTGCCACAACGTATGATTCATGTCAATCATGATGAATGCACTGTCCGACTCAGGATAAGTAAAGCGAAACATACCGCTGCGCACACCGGAAGTCATTTCGGCCTTCACTCCATAGTCTGCCAGTTCCACAGCATAATAATTGGGGGAAGCCCACTCTTTATCATGCGAGTAACGCGAACGGTAGCCTTTATCGGGGTCTTCATGCGTACCAGGTTCCAGTTTCATTTCCCCCGTTCCCGGTATAAACAGAAAATCGCCTAAGTCCGGAATCCCCGTTCCGCTCAAATGCGTCAGACTAAATCCCATCAGCGTCAGATGGTTGTATTTGTATCCGGAAGCTGCATCGTAGAAACGGCTGTCCGTATCGGGACTCATCTGGATTCCTCCGAAAGGAATCTGTGCACCG
>ENA-OPSN01001207-OPSN01001207.1-human-gut-metagenome-genome-assembly--contig:-NODE-1207-length-11825-cov-3.453356_pt1 | contig 11825 bp, 8 predicted proteins | sample MGYA00241808_ERZ501907 | MGnify/ENA primary metagenome ERZ501907 (study PRJEB25962, sample SAMEA2042218) | human gut metagenome | biome: human gut; feature: human-associated habitat; material: faeces...
TACAGCCATTTCCGAAGGAGCCACCAGCCGGGCGTATTTTTCCACCTGTTCTATTTTCGGACTTGTCCGGTGAAACAGCACCTTCTCCTTCTTCCGTACCGTAACCATAGGCCGGAACACATCCTCGGCCAATTCCAGCAGATGCTCCCTGTGTACCGGTTTGGGCAGGTAGTCTATTGCACCCAGTTTGATAGTACGTACCACATCCGAAACTGATACATATTCGGTTGTGATGATGAATGGGATATCCCTCTTTTCCTTGCGTAGCCATTCCAGTAGGGAGATGCCGTCCCCTTCCGGCAGACGCACATCCGAAAGAATCAAATCGAATGTAATCTTACGTATCAACGAGCGGGCAACCGGCTCGTTCATGGCCGTTACCGCATCATATCCCGCCTGTGCAAACCAGTCCTTCTGCATCTGCGACAAGCTTATATTGTCCTCAACTATCAGTATTTTCCGTTTCATTTTCCAGTTTTTTTATTTCGTTCTTCGCTTCCGCTATCAGCATGGCGGTATATTCCATGATTCGTTTTGTATGTTCCCGTACGGTGTCATTGCCTGTGGTGCTGTCTTTTAGCAGGCTCCGATAGGCGGACAAGGTATTTTCCATCTGCAACAATTCCCACATCGGCTGCATACGGTGGGCAATCTCACGCAGCCTTTTCCGGTCATTGCCATGCATGGCCGAAGCGAGTTCATCCGCGTCTTGTCTTGACTGCTCAATAAAGGAGCCTAACAGTTTTGCCTTGTCATCGACCTCTGCCAGCATCGTGCTGAAGTCCACTTTCCGGTTTTCATCCTTCCGGCAAGTCTTTATGGTCGAAAGCAGACCCAGCAAATCCGAAAGAAAGAACGGTTTGTAGATGCAGGCCGCAAATCCGGCTTCCTGATAGTCTTTCTTCCCGTAATCGCTGCGTGCGGTCATGGCGACTACGGGTATTGTACGCGAATTGCCGATGGTTGAGCCACGTAAAAGGGCAAGCAGCTCGAACCCGTCGGTACCGGGCATCTGTATGTCAGAGAGAAGTACGTCGTAATCCATGTCGCGCATGGCCTTGACCACCTCCTTGACCGAAGCGCATGCCGTACATGCTATACCGTTGCGTTCCAGCATCTGCTTGATGACATCCCTCTGCATGATGTTGTCATCGATGATCAGTACACGATGAGGAAGGTGTTCAAGATGCAGTTCAACCGGCTTCTCGTTTTCCACCGGTTCGTCCGTTTGCCTTAACGGAAGGGTTACACGGAACGTGCTTCCCTGCTCGATGGAACTTGTCACCCTGATATTTCCGTCAAGCAGTTTTACGAGCCCTTGCGTGATAGACAGCCCCAAGCCATGTCCGTCGGCATTGGCGGCAGAATCCTTGCGCTCGAAAGGACGGAAGATACGTGAAAGCGTCTCCTCGGTCATACCGATGCCGGTATCCTTGATTTCCAACGTCAGAATTCCGTTGTGATAACGGACATGGAAACTGATTGTGCCGGATTCGGTGAATTTAACCGCATTGACAAGCAGGTTGTGCATGATCTGTTCTATGCGGACCGCATCGCCATATAGCCTGACTTCCGTATCCTTGAAATCACTGACAAACCGGATGCCCTTGTCGTTGGCTATATGCGAGAATCCCGCAGCAGTACGCTCCAGCATTTCTTGAAGGTTAAACGGGACATCCCTGCGTTTCTCGTTCGCTTCGTTCAGGTGGTACACATCCAGCAGGTTGTTGAGAAGGTGTACCACATGGAGGCATTCGTCTCCGATGTGTTTCAGGAAAATATTTCGCTGCATTTCCTCCTCCGTTTTCATGGCCAATTCAAGGTTCCCGGTTATGATGCTCAAAGGGGTCTTGATGTCGTGCGACAAGGTAAGGATGATACTCTTACGCATATTAAGGAGTACCGTATTCTGTTTGATTGTTTCCTCCAATTGTATTTTCGTCCTTGTTTTTTCTCGTAAGTCCCTTTGAATAATCAAGTAAGATATAGCAAGCATAAAAAGAGCAGATGAAACTAGCCATGTTATAATAAGAGTAGATTGATCGTACGATTTTTGAAGATTATGTTCCTTTTCTTGAAGAATACATTTAGTCTGCTCATCCATTGAGGTAATTAAGGTGCGAAGTTCCCTATTGAGTTCCTTATTGTGTTTACGCAAACTATCAATATTCGTATCTATGGACTCCTGATGTTCTCTTTGAAAGGAGAGAATTTTTTTATTTAACGACTGTAATACAGAAGATTCAGAAGGTGTAATTTTTACTGTCTCTTTTGCACCCAAAAAACCAGCAAGTCCTTTTTTCTTGCGTATAATGGTTTTAGATTGAAATTCTTTGGGTAAGCTTTTGAGTGGCAAATCATTATAATTCTCTTGTCTACGAAACGCCTGCATGATTTGGTAAAGATGCTCTTCTTTACTGGCAAGCATATGTCTAAGGGAGTCAATTTGCTCTTTGCTGACAAACTCCACGTTTTCCTTGTGCATGGATTGCAGTATAGAGTCTACGCGGAGACGGAGTGAACAATAGCTTGTATAATCGTCCTCTTCCCAGGCAAGTGCAGTTTCGCCATGCATAGCAAGAAGCGTGATGTAACGGTGGGCTGTATTCACATTGTGCTGTACATGGTGAAGGTGTTTCATTTCAGTCTCTATCTGAAGAACTCGGCTACGTTCGTGTAACAAAATAGCGACCATGCTTCCTATGACTACTATGCATATCAAATAACCGAATAGAATTTTATGCTGTAATAATAATTTCATATTTAGTTTCAGAACAATAAAAAAATAGATAAATTCCATTGAAAAATTCATCTTTATACAGAGATGTCTAAAAGAAAGAGAAGACACTGTTTTGGAATGGGTATGTGATTATAGGTACTCATTGCTTATATTTTGGCTATTTGTTGAATTTTAATACAAATTTCCGCGAAACCAATTTAGTGTTCGTAGAATTTATTCTTGAAAACTTGTTCTTTAATAATTGCAGACTCTGGACTAAGGTATCCTGTTATATATGTTTATTATATGTTGCTCCTGTATCTTCTTTAGAATAACTCCAAAAACAGCAAATAAGCACGGATGAAGAAAGAAGTTTTGTTATACAATTTTTCATATAAATCTTATTTTCGGATTCCTGTTATTGCAGTTATTCTAAATACTTTACAATTGTCATTATAAAGAATAAGAATGATAATTTCGTCATGTTTTACTGCCTCTTCATTTGATTCAATGTCAGAGTAGAAATTACATATCCGCCGCCGAATGTCAGTTCGAGGTTTCTGTCATCCCCTGTCTGGTTTACATTCAGAGTCAGACGGATGGAATAAGGTGACGCGGACAGGAGCTCTATCTTTCCCCATGTCTTTTCGCATACAGTATAAGGCAATGCCTGCTTCCAGTCATCATCCGTGACCTCATAGAGACAGTCATCTGTATTGATCAGAGACAGGAATCCATAGTTAGCGTTTTTGCCTATAGCTGTAATCGTGACATCAGTCGCGGAACCATCCAATTTGCCATGATATAAAAGTGAGTTTATGGGAGACAGAACTACCCCTGTCGTTTTAAACTCAATACCTTGAAATTTTTCATATTCATCGCCGCAGGAGGTAAGGCAGTGACAGCAGGTAACATATCCAAGAGCAGACAACAGCAAGAATAACAGTCTTCTGAGAGTTATTTTAGTTTGATTAAACATAGAAAGCTTCATACTACTTTATTTAATTGAATCAGAGGTGAAATATAGTAGCCATTACCGTGACGATGGGAGCGTCTATTCCAGCTAAAACCCTAGAACGACCATCCGAAGCCGAGGTACGGGTAGAAGAAAGACTTTGTGACTCCATGTTTGTCACCAAAATTAAAGGACGGAGACACTCCTATACGAAACATGAATCCGCCGGCGCGCTCATAGCGGTAGCCGATGTCTCCGAAGAGGAAATAACCGAACTGACAGCCCGATGACGTATAGTAATAAGATTCAGAAACCTTTTCATAGGTATTATACCTATCTGAATACCATTCGAGATTGTTATAATATGCCACTTCTCCCTTCACGCGATAAATCCCCAGACTTGCACCGAAGCCCAGCTCCAGCTTGCTGTTCTTCTTTCCGAGAAGGTAGTTCAGCTCCAGCGGCACACCTACGCCCTTGATACTCTCGTCAAACCAGCCCGAGTTTCTGCCATAGCCATAACCGATACCTACCCGGTATCCCAAACCGTATGTACCTTTGAAACGGCTGTCGTAGTTGATACCTACCGTGTTTTGGGCACCCAGAATCTCGACAGAGATATGACGTGTCGTCTGAGCAAATAGGCAGGTGGTATAGAATAGTAATGTTGTGATTAATATCTTTCCCATTTGTATGGTATATAAAAAATTGAGTACGATATCAAAGAAACCATGCAGTCAATCGTCTAGTTTATATTTACATTCATGTCTGCATCCACGCTGTATGGAATGTCTTGACATGATAACTTTAAAATAGACAGAATCTGCTGAAATAATCTGTGGGAGTTTCCTTCCCGGAAAATCTCCCACAGAGCTAGTAAAGTTCTTCTCTCTCAAATTTATGTTATTTTCAATGCTGTATATCTGCTGCGCAGAGTTATAGTATCTGCCTTTGCAGATGTCTGTTTCGCCGGTAAAAGCAGAAACTTTTCAAGGCATTCAGAAGCCTTTGCTGGCTGTTTATTGCTCATGAATTACGGTAATGCCGTATCAGAATATCTATAAACAGGGCTTCCAGCTAATCAAAATTTGAATAAACAAATCTCTATTTATCTTATCACTCCCTTACTGGACGTATAGCCAATGCCCTTGAGCGGTCCTTGCTTAGTTTCGGACCGACATTGAGTGGAGTAGGTTTCAAAAATAGATAATATGCACTGAATGTTGTACTCGGAGCAGATGTCCAATAATTTCCGTTGTTGCTATCCTGGCTCAGACCACCGCTTTGCGGGTCTCGCCATCCCAAGGCAGGGAATAATATCATTTTATCATCATCACGAGAATGGTATGTCACATAAAATTTCCATCCATAATTATTTTGATCCCATTGACCTCTAATTTCTGTCCCAACACTGGGCTTGTCTGTGTATATTGCATCTACAAACCCAGTAAACGCATCTGAGTCCGGAACCTTGAATCCTGCCGGGCAGGGATCATAGATACTCTTGACAGACTGACCTTCTTTTCCATTATGGGTAATATCCCATAGATTGTAATAGGTGTTGTCTGCCGAACTTGCACTATGCATTACTTCAGGCTTGAGTATATAGTTCATAATGCAATTTCTTCCTGTCATTAAATTTTCAACTTTTGGATTGCTTGTGGTAGACATACCGTCTTTTCTGAACCATCGTTTATTCTCATTTTTCTCCACTTCTGTAGAACTTAGATGGTAGCCATTCGAAGGAAGGAACGGATCCTTTCGTCCCCATTGGTAGTAAGGATGGTTATCTCCAAAGGTTATCTTATTCTCTTTTTGATTTATGGTAATCTCTTGACTGTTCTCTCCAGCCGTAAACTTCACTTTACAGGACCGTGCTTGATAGGTCGTTGTTCGCTCGTTGCACCAACCGAGCACTATAGGCATAAAATTGTATTTTTTATTTTGCCTGTTTTCAACAGCTACCGTTTCATTAAGATTCTCTCCAGTCACCCAAATATGCCACGACCATAAAATTTTCTCTTGTGCGTCTTTTATGGCAATAATGGCATTCCCTTCCCGGATGGTACTTTTATCAACTTTAAAGGATATGGTACTACAAACATTATCTAAATTATACTTCACTTCAGTAATCAGGTTTGATGCGTCCTGCCCTAATAGTTCAGCCTTTTCCGGCTTTGCGGCTCTTTGGATATAATGGCTGGTTATCGGACCACTATGATTAAGTAACATTCTCAGCATATTTCGACCTGTTGCTTTTGTATTGCTATAGGATTGTACGTTGTCATTACCATCTTTGATACCATTGCCATACACCAAAGGGAAAGAATAATATCCCGGTGCATCTACTACATAACAGTTAGCCGTATTCATGTTTTTATCTCCACCATTTGTGCCAGCCAAATTATATGGTTTAGTTTCTTCTCCTTTGTGTGGAGCCTCTTTCAGCTTTCTTGTATGTTCATTCAAATCAGAACCAATCTGGGCTGCAGCTGTTACGTCGTATGACTTCTCAACCTCTGCATCTCCTCCCGAACCTGTAAAATTCTTCAACCACTCCGGCTTATGATTACTCCAGTTTTGTGCATTATCATCCCAGTATTGGGCTGTCCACTCTACAGGTTCTTTCGTTCCGTTACCATTTTCACGATAGCTGGTTACCTTATATTGTTTTGTACCTCCGTCGAATTCAAAATCTTCCGGACCTGTAACGGAGAAATGATAAGTCCAATTGATGGAGCTTGTAGAGATTCTATAAGTAACGGTTTTACCGATAGGCCATTCCGTGCCTTTCAGATCAGCTGTGAGTATTTTTTCTCCTTGAGATTCGTTTTCGAACACAACCTCAAGTTGCGCTCCTTCCGGCAATATCTGCGGAATCATCATAAAAGTCTGCGCATCCGTGGTAATGGCTTCGTCTTTGCTGCCTGTGAGTTTCTTGTCCAGTGTCTGAGAGAAGGAATTAGTTGTTTTTGAAGGAGTCCATAGGCTTGAACCCATATCAAAAACACCTTCCGAATAAACACCTTTCAAGGTCACTTTCTTCAAGGTTCCGGCCTGCATATCATTTCCACACACAAACCGTATAGCGGTCAAGGCATGTCTGAATGTCAGCGCAACAGGCTGGTTTTGGTCTCCTGATAGTTCCTGCGTGCCAGCCACCAAAAGATCCTCCTGGTTGCTGACATCGCTTGGAACGGTAACGGATACGGTAGGAGCTCCGTGATGTTCTTTACCGGATAGCTTATAATTGTCATTGGTCATCGGAGCATAGGCAAAAAACTTCATGTGATAGTTCTTGCCCGGCCAATAGTAATCAGCAGCAAGCTCATAACTGTTGTTAGAGGATTTACTGGCTGTAGCATTGTAAAAATAGTTAGGCAACTGGCTATTGTCCCAATTACCTGTATATGCGTAGGCTGACACACTAAATGCATTGTACATAGACTCATTCTTGACCGGGGTGGCACGCGTTTCTATCTTTTGCGTAGCTTGGCTACCGGAAGGAAGTGCAATGCTGTCTGTGTAGAGCGTATGCAGATAAAGAGGAGTGTCTCCTTCTTCTAAAACAGAAACGGTATTTTGTGTTCCGTTGCTACCGGTAGCTGAACGGGTGGTCGAAGTCCATGAAGAGCTTATCTTAGAAGAAAAAGAAAGCTTTGAAGAAAATTGTTGGGGGTGCTCCAGCTCATCCTCACATGAAGTAAGACCGCAACTGCCCAAAATGAGCGTAAATAGCAAAGTTCGGGGGAAGATTCTTCTGCTTGGTAGCAATGTAAAACCGTAATGTTTCATATTTTATTTGTAAACAGTTATTTAATTAAAATGTGCTGTCAGATTGTTTCGATGGCTGTCAGGGGAAAGGATTTTCCGGACTGTGCCCGTTTAAAATAGGTCCGGACTTCCTCATAGAGTGTCCAGAAGGGAACAGACAGGGTGAATAACTACGTATTCAACCCTATCCCCGGCGCAGGGCATGCCGGTCCAATCCCGTCTGGACTAATAGTCAATTTGGTTTTCTATAGGTTGAACGAATTACTTCATGTCTACATCTTTTGATTCATCTTTCCAGTCGTCAACAGTAACCGTGAATTTGATGGGTTTGCCCAGGATTTCATCACCACCGTTACCATCAGGTTTCGGTGTCGGATCAATTTCAGGGTCTGTCGGATCTGTTGGATCTACCGGTCCCGGATTCGGGTCAATTTCACCGGCGCCACCATCGTTACCGCAGAAGTTCAAGGTATAGGTATATTTCTTACCCGGCTCCCAGTTGGTATCGATAGCGACTGCCGCAAACGCGTATTTATCAGTTTTGGGATCATCTTTTGTAGGCTCTGGATAAAGCAGTGTTTCATTGCCGTTGTCCAGGCTGTAGATACGGCAAAGTACAGACAGATACGCACCTGTTTTGCTAGTTGTTCCATTCCACGCTGTCAATTGTTGGGGGATAAGCATAAAATTGTTAGTTCCGAACATGATGGACTGTGCATCGGCTGTCAATTCCACTTTGTCCTTTCCTGTTATCATATAAGCCTTACTGTGATTGTCTTTATCCTGCCAATTTGACCAGTTATTCTGAGGTAATGAATAATCTGTTTTTGTTTCCACGTTCGGGAATGTAAAGTCAGCTGTTGCTGCGGCATTCACCAACTTGACACCACGAACCTCAATTTTGATTTTTTCATTGCTGCACTTTGCCTTTACCTCGATCTGCGAAAGGGCATGCTTAAAGTTCATGGCTACGCCTTTTTCCTCATTGTTTGTCTTATTTCCTGTATTATAAGATACAACAAGGTCTTTCTGTTCAGAAACTTTCTTAGACGGAGAAAAACCTGTGATTTTTTTCCCATTGTTATCAATGCTCACTGTTCCGCCCGGTTCTTGAGGTGCATAAGCGAAGAAAGAAAGATCATAGCTGGGCCAGTAATAAGTATGTGCCGGTTTCCATGTACTACCTTTATCATCAGAAGTAACAGGCATGTTGGTGAAGTAGTTCTGACCATTACCGATTGCAGTCACATTAAAAGCATTCAGGTTCTCAAGGTTTGTTGCATTGGCACGTGTCAGCGCACGGTCCAGAGAGGCGCGAAAAGCAATGCCTTCCCCATGATTCACATCTACAATGTCATCGTTTGAACATGACACCATTACAGAAGCAGCCAGTGCTGCAAACAATAAATTTTTCTTCATGATTAAATTAATTTATTAAATAATAGTTATGTTAAAAATATTTGATTCTAGCAAATTATAACTTATACGTTGATTGTCAGGCTACATTGGCACATCCACCTCGACATTCTGCCATTCATCGACAGAAGGCTTAAATCCGCCTCCGTTCACAATGGGCTTGGGAAGAGGAAGCCCGTCCAGCACAATGTGAACATCACGGGGGTCAGCAGCGTTGTCTACCTGGTCGGTAACATTAAACGTATAATAGTTTTTACTTCCATCTGCCATGATTACATAGATAACCAGCTTGTGAGGGGGGTCGTCAGAACCGGTCTGGCCAAACACCAGAAAGTCTGCTGTTAGGGTTGATATTCCGTCAGACACCACACTGAACGGAACGGTAACCCTTTCTTTTGTCAATTCATTGCCCCCGAGGAGCAAGCCGCCTGACATCCCGGATAAAGCTCCAGACACACCATCTGAAGATATATACTTAAGGTTAGATACATTCAATACAGTAACTCTGTACCGGCATACGGATGGCTCCGGATAGAATGTCATGACTTGAATATCTTCTTTCTGCTCGATGGTGATGTCGTCATGACGGCCGCTATAAAGCCGATCCGGTGACTTTGCCACACGCTCGTCTGAGGTTCCTTCCACACGCGGAACAGAATAACTTCCCAGTATCAAGGCTCCTGATGGAGAGAAAGCTTCAAACTTGTCGAACCGGTCAATGTTGCGGTAGAGGATGGATTCCGTATCAGAGTTGATGCACACGGCTCTGTATTTACCGACTGGCGCTTGTATATATCCGCCTTCCTTACCGACAAATTCATACATTTCTGCTTTCCCGCCGTCTATCGGAAACAGATACAGGCGCATTGTTTCGGGATTTGCCTCCGATGCATTCTTCCAGTCAAAAATAACCTGCACCTTGGCCGTATGGGCATGGCTATAGCATAACTCCTTGTGTTCGCAAGATGACAGTATCAAAATTGCCATAAATGCGGTAACAGACCGTAACATGTTCTTCATCTTTACTATTTTTGCTTTACTCATTGTTTGCCTCCTTTCATCTTATTTTGATTGCCGCGTCCCAAGAGCCACACCAATGATATTTCAGCCTTTGTAGGTCCGAACCAGCTTCTCTTCTTGGTAGCCTGCCACACATAGTGATCATCAATAGGCTTATATTCATAATAGGTTCCTCCAATGTAACCGCATCCGATGGAGAAATCAAGGTTTAGATTTTTCGCAATAGCAAGAGAATATCCGTACTCTATACCCACACCGTAATTGGCTTTATCCCAAAGCGAACCGCCAGGCTTGCCTCCCATCACGCCTTTTTCTCCACATTCGAAATCGTAAGTAAACAACTGCCCGTAAAGACCTATGTGATGGCCGCTCAAAGGCTTTTCCATGGCTTTTGCCCCGAAATACTTGCGAAGAGCGATTTCACCGCCATATATCCGCCAGTATTTGTGTTTTTGGTCGTTTTTCCACCAGGCATATACCCAGTTCCCTCCGATAGACCAGCGTTTGCCGAGATAAAACTCAACACCGATGTTGGGAACAAGCAGTGCATCATAAAGCAAGTTGGTTCTCAACCCCATGTAAAAAGGCTTTGTTCGGGAAATGGGAATCCATACAGTATCCCGGATGACCACATTCCTTTCAATCGTGTCCCGGATAACAATCGTATCTCTCACCTGCGCGGGATAACGGGATGAGACGGTGCTCGTGCCCGCTCCCCCTGATAGGGGAGTCAAATCACAGACAACTACCGATGCACTTCGCAATTCGGAAAAGAAATGTTGTGACATATAGTGCCAAACCTTGCCGCCGCGAAGATTCATCAGCTGCCTTTTTCGGGAATCGACAACTATGCCTTTCTTGATTACCCAAATCGGCGTATGGCGGATAATCTGCACGGCCTCTTCTTTATAGGGCATGTCGGATTTCTCTATTAATGACAAAAGTCCGTTCCAGTCTTCTGCCAAAGAATGATGCTTGAATACAGAATCAGCTACTGGAATATGTGCTTGCAGCGTCCGTTGTAAAGACTCAAGTCGTCCATGAGACAGACGTTTATTTAAAGCCATACCTCCTTCGGGAGATGCACCAGAATACAAACGTATACCGCTGAGCATGAATTTTTCCCGCATAGTATGAAAGTCCGCAACAAGTGAATCCAAAACCTTTCCGTTGTTTCGATATGACAGACTCAGTTCTGATTTCCCAACAGGAAAATAGAAACGGTACTGCAGGCTGTCTGCCCCACCGAATGCCTTGCTTTGTGTTACAAAACTGAAGCATAAACTAAGAAGAATAAGGTGTTTTTTTAAATTCATACGATTAAGCTATTCTTGTTTTCCTATTATTATTTATTGTATATGTCTTTTATTGACTTTAAAAATATGCCTTATTAATATGAGTATATTTTGATATACATAGATTAATAAGTATAACTCGTTTGTTATTAATATGTTAACTTTTCATGCTGCAAATATACAGACAAGAATATTAATCAAACAAATCTTTATTCAACAAAATAATACTGAAATAGACTTAAATATTAGAAGGCTTATGCTTTATATACTTAATACAGATACTTAAATATAATTAGATTATTATTGTATTATACTTAAGATGCTTATATTAAATAAAACACTAGGCTGAAACTGATTATAGTAGCTAAACAATCATACTGAAAATAGTTAATTAAAATTTGTAAATGTTTGGCTTTCAGCTAAAAATAATATATCTTTGCAGCAAAAATAAAAACAGCGCATATTCATGACTACAAATCGACAAATTTTGCCTAATGGATTACTGTTTCAACAGATTTTCGACAATTCGATTGAAGAAGGAAGCCTGATGGGGTATCAGCAAAAAAAGGTATTTCTGCTCTTTTTGGCAATCCTTAATTCCGCAACACTATAATTTAACTTTATTTATAAGTTCCTGAGCAACAAA
>ENA-OPSN01001225-OPSN01001225.1-human-gut-metagenome-genome-assembly--contig:-NODE-1225-length-11721-cov-3.328219_pt1 | contig 11721 bp, 5 predicted proteins | sample MGYA00241808_ERZ501907 | MGnify/ENA primary metagenome ERZ501907 (study PRJEB25962, sample SAMEA2042218) | human gut metagenome | biome: human gut; feature: human-associated habitat; material: faeces...
TCCGTAGCGCGCAGCCGGTTGGACGACTTGGTGGCCCGGTACGCATCCTTAAAGCGATACATCAGGTTATCTAGCGCATCCAGCCCATTGAGCACCTGCCCATCACGGACGATCAGGGCAGAGCGATCAACCCCACCGCGCAGGTAATCGCCGGTCACGCCAAAATACCTCTCAAGGATGGCCATTGATCGGCTGTTAGGCTCTCGGCGGCCAGACTCATAGCTATTAATCGCATGTATAGATATACCTGTTTCTTGCGCCAATCCTGCCTGAGTTAATCCGCGCTGGTTGCGCAAGTCCTTAAGTGTATTAGCTATGCTCACTGCAGTCACTCCTCTAATTGGGCTGCAGTTATTATAGCACTTAGTATGTACGTATGTACACAAAAAAATTAAAAAACAACTTGACAAGTACGTTAGTACGTAGTAATATATAAATTGTTAAGTACGAGCGTACAATAATCGGAAGGAGATGTAATGATGTTAGTCGCAAAACGAACAGATATCCAAAAACGCCGCGAAGCAAAAGGCTTATCTCGTAAGAAGTTATCCCAGCAAGCCGGATTACCTGATAATGCAGTATGCCGCATTGAACGCGGAGAAAATAAGTATACCCATCCGCTTAGAGCTGCCGCCATTGCCCAAGCCCTCGGATGTAAAGTGGAGGATATCTTTTATGTGGACAAGCAGGAGCAGAGCGCATAAAGGATTTACATGCAATCCCTAATATCATAAGGAATCGATAAATTATCGAGTACCTACCAGTCGAAACCGCCGAGCGGGCGGTCACCGTGAATTGGCCTACACGGTCTGACGAGACAGGCCAGAAAGGAACATTGACAATGCAAGAGTTACAGATTTTTAGGCACCCCGACTTTGGCGAACTTGGATTGCTCGAAATCAATGGGAAACCATATTTCCCGGCAAAAGCCGCCGCCAGATGCCTTGGTTACAAGGACACAAACAACGCTATCAAGCAGCATTGTAGGTGGGTGGCGAAACACCACCTACCTCACCCGCAGAATCCAGAGAAGCAGATCGTGATGAACCTGATCCCGGAGGGCGACCTCTACCGCACCCGCCTGACCCACACGCTGGAAGTCTCCCAGATCGCCCGCACCATCGCCCGGGCGCTGCGGCTCAACGAGGACCTGACCGAGGCCATCAGCCTCGCCCACGACCTTGGCCACACCCCCTTCGGCCACGCCGGAGAGCGGGCGCTGGATCAGCTCACGCCCGGCGGCTTCAAGCACTATATGCAGAGCCTGCGGGTGGTGGACAAGCTCGAGAAGGACGGGCAGGGCCTCAACCTGACCTGGGAGGTGCGCAACGGCATCGTCACCCACACAAAAGGCACTTGGGCCGCGACGCCTGAGGGCCGCATCGTGCGGATGGCCGACCAGATCGCCTATGTCAACCACGACATCGAGGACGCCGTCCGGGCCGGTGTGCTGGACCCGGCCACCCTGCCGAAGGACTGCACCGCCGTGCTGGGCCAGACGAAGTCCGCCCGCATCACCACCATGATAAACAGCATCCTCGCCCACAGCAACGGGGATGTGGCAGTCGGCGCGGAGGAGAATGAAGCCTTCCTCGCCCTGCGGGACTTCATGTATGCCACCGTGTATGTGGACAAGACCGCCAAAGCAGAGGAGCAGAAGGTGGACAAGGTCATCGGGGAGCTGTACGAGTATTATCTGGCCCATGTGGACCAGATGTCCAACTTCTACGTCCAGCTGGCCTATCAGGACGACCCCGAGCGGGCCGTCACCGACTATATCAGCGGCATGAGCGACGAATTTGCCATCCGGACCTTTGAGGACGTCTTTGTGCCTCGCAAGTGGCACGTTTTGTAAAAAGGAGCGCCGAACATCGTTATGATCCCACACGAATATATTGAAGAGCTGACCCGCCGCACCGACATCGTGGAGCTGGTGGGCGGCTATGTCCAGCTCAAGCGGAAGGGCCGGCTCTACGGCGGTCTGTGTCCCTTCCACAGCGAGAAGACCCCCTCGTTCTACGTCTATCCGGATACCCAGAGCTTCTATTGCTTTGGCTGCGGTGCAGGCGGCGATGCGGTGACCTTTACCAAAAAGATAAACAGCATCGACTACGTGGAGGCCGTCAAGCTGCTGGCCCAGCGGGCCGGTATGCCCGAGCCCACCGAGGACGACAAGACGGGCCGTCTGCGCAGCCGCATCCTCACCATGAACAAGGACGCGGCCCGCTTCTTCCACGCCTGCCTCAACTCCACCGTGGAGGAGGCCCGGCAGGCCCGTGCCTACTGGCGTCGGCGAGGCCTCGACGACAAGACCATCAACCGCTTCGGGCTGGGCTACGCCCCCGACGACGGGCAGGCGCTTTACCAGCATCTCCGGGACAAGGGCTACAACCAGCAGGAGCTGGACGCCAGCGGCCTGTTCAAGCGGAGCCAGTCGGGCCGCATCTACTGCCTGTTCTGGCGGCGGGTCATGACCCCCATTTTTGACCTACGGGGCAATATCATCGCCTTCGGCGGGCGTGTGCTGGACGACTCCAAGCCCAAGTACGTCAACAGCCCCGAGACGCTGGTCTACCACAAGTCGGACACGGTGTTCGCGCTCCAGATCGCAAAGCGGAGCGCTTCCCATCGGTACGTCCTCTGCGAGGGCTACATGGATGTCATCTCCATGCATCAGGCGGGCATCGACACCGCTGTCTGCGCCTGCGGCACGGCCCTGACGCCCGACCAGATCAAGCTCATCAGCCAGTATGCCGATGAGGTCATCCTCAGCTACGACTCCGACGAGGCGGGCCAGAAGGCCACCCTCCGCTCGCTGGAACTGTTCCGCAACAGCCCGGTGCGGGTGGGCGTGCTGCAGATCCCGGGCGCGAAAGACCCGGACGAGTACATCAAGAAATACGGTGCCGACCGCTTCAAAGCCCTGCTGGACGGCGTGGGCAATGCGCTGGACTTCCGGCTGGGCCGTCTGCGCAGTCAGTACGACCTCAAACAGGATGCTCAGCGCCTCGAGTACGTCAAGGAAGCGGTGGAGATGCTGGCGCAGCGCTCCAACCCCACCGAGCAGGAGGTCTACGCCGGGCGTCTGGCCGAGGAGACGAACATCTCCAAGACTGCCATCATGGCCCAGCTGGCCGACGCCGTGAAGAAAGCGGGCAGCAAGCGCCGCCGGGAGCAGGACCGCGCCCGCCTGCAGGAGGGTGAGATGAACCAGATCAAAGTCCCCTACAGCGCAGGCCGGGGCGCACTGGGCATGGCCAGCGCAGAGCAGCGGCTTCTTGCCGCCATGCTGCGGGAGCCGGGCTATATCGACAAGGTGAGCGCCCAGCTCAGGCCGGAACAGTTCTTGCAGCCCCAGCAGAAGGAGCTGTACGAAGCCATGCTCCGCTGCAGGGAGCAGGGGGTGGAGGTGAGCCTCGCCACCCTGCGGGCCTTTGTCAGCGAGGAAGCTCTGAATGAATTGAGCCGTCTTGCGGCACAATACAGCGATGTGAACTGTACGCCGGAGGACATCAAGCTCTATCTGGAACGCATCGCCCGGGGGACTCCCGTGGCCAGCCGCGCCGCCAGTATGTCAACCAACGATATTGAACAGTATCTCCAGTCGATGCGGGAACAAAAGCAGGGAACTGCTGACGCAGAAGATTCGGTCTGATCTCTCCACCGGCTGGGGCCGGAAGGAGAAGCACAGATGCAGAAAATGTCACAGACGGAAGAAATGGCGAAGATGCTGGCGGGACGCGCCCGCCGCCATGTCCTGACACCCGAGCAGGTGAGCCGTGCCATGGAAGAGCAGGACTTCGACCCGGCGGGGCTGGATGAGCTGTATGCCGCACTGGAGACGCGGGGCGTGCAGGTGGCCGAGGAAGAGACAGAGCTGCCGCTTCTGGACGAAGAGCAGATCGGAAAGCTCGAGCATGAGCTGTCTGCCGAAGGCGTGGCGCTGGACGACCCGGTGAAGACCTATCTGAAAGAGATCGGCCGGGTGCCGCTGCTCTCGGCGGAAGAGGAAGCCGCCCTTGCCCGTGCTGCGCAGGCAGGGGACGAGGACGCCCGCCGCCGTCTCAGCGAAGCGAACCTCCGCCTCGTCGTCTCGGTGGCAAAGCGGTATGCCGGGCGGGGCCTGCCCTTCCTCGATCTGATCCAGGAAGGCAACCTCGGCCTGATGAAGGCGGCGGAGAAGTTCGAGCCGGACCGGGGCTTCAAGTTCTCGACCTACGCCACCTGGTGGATACGCCAGTCCATCACCCGGGCCATCGCCGACCAGGGCCGCACCATCCGCATCCCGGTGCATCTGGTGGAGAGCATCAACCGGGTGAAGAAGACGGCAGGAGAGCTGCTGCGCCGCACAGGCCGGGAGCCCACCGCCGAGGAGATCGCCGCCCAGCTGGACATGGAGCCCGCCCGGGTGCGGGAGCTGATCCAGCTGGCTCAGGACCCCATCAGCCTCGAGACGCCGGTGGGGGAGGAAGAGGACGCCCACCTCGAGGACTTCATCCAGGACGATGAGGCAGGCGTCCCCGCCGACGAGGCCGGGCGGCAGCTGCTCCGCCGGGAGCTGATGAATGTGCTCAAGAGCCTGACGCCCCGGGAAGAGCGGGTCATCGCCCTCCGCTTCGGTTTGGAGGATGGCCGCGCCCGGACGCTGGAAGAGCTGGGCCGGGAGTTCAACGTCACCCGGGAGCGGGTGCGCCAGATCGAGGCCAAAGCCCTGCGCAAGCTCCGCCACCCCAGCCGGGCCAAGCGCCTGCGGGATTATCTGGATGAATAAACTGCATTGCAAGAGTAAATGGTGACAAAATGCACAAGGGTGTTTTTGTCTGGAACGTAAAAAACAAAAAAATCAACCCCAAAATCAAGCAAAGCATACACGTTCCCGGGTGTCCGATAAAAGAGGGCATCCGGGAATTTTTTTGCCTCAAAACGGAAAAATGGCTTGACAACAGGGGTTTCAGGGTGTATACTGCATTAGTATCACATAATGGCCTAGTGCGCCAAAAAGGGAGTTTGCGCAGCATGAGCGGAACGGGTCCTACCGAAAAGTTTGTGCAAAACGCCGGACTTCTGCGCGCGGTGCAGGCCGAATTATGTGTGTCTGCTCAAATTCGACCTGCATTTTGCAACATCCGTAGAGTATAAAAGTAAGGAGTGGTTGATTTTATGATGAAAGTCAAGCCCGTCAAGCTCGGCAAGACCGAGCGCATGAGCTTCTCCCACATCGACGAAGTCATCAGTATGCCGAACCTCATCGAGGTCCAGAAGAACTCTTATCAGTGGTTCCTGGACGAGGGCCTGAAAGAGGTCTTCCACGACATCGGCACCATTGAGGACTACACCGGCAATCTGGCACTGAGCTTCGTGGACTTCCGTCTCGATAAAGAGCCCAAGTACAGCATCAAAGAGTGCAAAGAGCGCGACGTGACCTATGCAGCACCCCTGCGCGTCACCGCCCGTCTGCTGAACAAGGAGACCGGCGAGGTGAAGGACCAGGAGATCTTCATGGGCGACTTCCCCCTGATGACCGACGCCGGCACCTTTGTCATCAACGGTGCAGAGCGCGCCATCGTCAGCCAGCTGGTCCGTTCTCCCGGCGTATTCTACGGCCATGATCACGATAAGGTGGGCAACGACCTGTACAGCGCCACCATGAACCCCAACCGCGGCGCCTGGCTGGAGTACGAGACTGACGCTTCCAACGTGTTCTATGTCCGTATCGATAAGAACCGCAAGCTGCCCGTCACCGTGCTCTGCCGCGCACTGGGCCTGTCTTCCAACGAGGACATCCTGAACTACTTCGGCGAGGATGAGCGCATCCTTGCCACTCTGGAAAAGGATACCACCAAGAACACCGAGGAAGGCCTGCTGGAAGTCTACCGCAAGCTACGCCCCGGTGAGCCTCCCACGGTGGAGTCCGCTACCAGCCAGCTCAATATGCTCTTCTTCGACCCCCGCCGCTACGATCTGTCCCGGTTCGGTCGTTATAAGATGAACAAGAAGCTGTCTCTGGCACGCCGCATCATGAACCACATCGCCGCCGAGAACGTCGTCGCTCCTCTGACCGGCGAACTGCTCATCGAGAAGGATGCCAAGATCACCCGTCAGCTGGCTGAGGCCGCTGACAACGCCGGCGTCAATGTCGTCGTGCTGAACGTCGAGGGCAAGAAGGTCAAGGTCATCACCAATGGCTGTGTTGACGCTCAGGGCTTCTTCTCCTTCGATGTCAAGGAGTGTGGCATCAACGAGCGCTGCTCCTTTGAGGAGATCAAGAAGATCCTCGACACCACTTCGGATGTGGAAGAGCAGAAGGAGCTGCTGCGCCGCAACCACGACCAGCTCATCGGCCGCACCGTCACCGTGACCGACATCCTGTCTTCCATCAACTATCTGAACGGCCTGGGCCACGGCATCGGCACCACCGATGACATCGACCATCTGGGCAACCGCCGCATCCGCAGCGTCGGTGAGCTGCTGCAGAACCAGTTCCGCATCGGCTTCTCCCGCATGGAGCGCGTCATCCGTGAGCGCATGACCCTGCAGAGCCAGGACCAGAGCGTCATCACTCCGCAGGCCCTCATCAATATCCGTCCTGTGGTCGCCGCCATCAAGGAGTTCTTCGGTTCTTCTCCGCTGTCCCAGTTCATGGACCAGAATAACCCCTTGGCTGAGCTGACCCACAAGCGCCGTCTGTCTGCTCTGGGCCCCGGCGGTCTGAGCCGTGACCGCGCAGGCTTCGAAGTCCGCGACGTCCACTACAGCCACTATGGCCGTATGTGCCCCATCGAGACTCCTGAAGGCCCCAACATCGGTCTGATCTCCTATCTGGCATCCTATGCCAAGATCAATGAGTACGGCTTCGTTGAGGCTCCTTACCGCAAGGTCAAGAAGACCTACGACGAGAAGGGCCGCCTCATCGACCAGGTCGTCACCGACGAGGTCGAGTATATGACCGCTGACGTCGAGGACGAGTACGTCGTTGCTCAGGCCAACGAGCCTCTGGACGAGACCAAGCACTTCAAGCGCGCCCGCGTTTCTGCCCGCCGCCGCGACGACATTCTGGAGATCGACGCCGAGAAGGTCGATTATATGGACGTCTCGCCCCGAATGATGGTCTCTGTCGCTACCGCCTGCATCCCCTTCCTGGAGAACGATGACTGTAACCGTGCTCTGATGGGCTCCAACATGCAGCGTCAGGCAGTGCCTCTGATGGTCACCCAGCAGCCCATCGTTGCTACCGGTATGGAGTACAAGGCTGCTACCGACTCCGGCACCGCGGTTCTGGCAAAGAACGACGGTATCGTTGAGAAGGTGGACGCTGACCATGTCGAGGTGCGCAACGCTCAGGGCGCCGTGGACAACTACTCTCTGGTCAAGTTCGCCCGCTCCAACGCAGGCACCTGCATCAACCAGCGCCCCATCGTCGAGGTGGGCGAGAACGTCAAGGCCGGTCAGGTGCTGGCCGACGGCCCCGCAATGCGCAACGGCGAGATCTCTCTGGGCAAGAACGCCCTCATCGGCTTCATGACCTGGGAGGGCTACAACTACGAGGACGCCGTCCTGCTGAACGAGAAGATCGTCCGTGAGGACGTTTACACCTCTATCCACATTGAGGAATATGAGACCGAGTCCCGCGACACCAAGCTGGGACCCGAAGAGATCACCCGCGACATCCCCAACGTCTCTGAGGATGCTCTGAAGGACCTGGACGAGCGCGGCATCATCCGCATCGGCGCCGAGGTCAAGAGCGGTGATATTCTGGTCGGCAAGGTCACCCCGAAGGGTGAGACCGAGCTGACCGCTGAGGAGCGCCTGCTCCGTGCCATCTTCGGCGAGAAGGCCCGCGAGGTGCGTGACACCTCTCTGCGTGTGCCTCACGGCGAGTACGGCATCATCGTGGACGTCAAGGTCTTCACCCCGGAGAACAGCGACGAGCTGCAGCCCGGTGTGCGCGAGGTCGTCCGCTGCTACATCGCTCAGAAGCGCAAGATCAGCGTCGGCGATAAGATGGCAGGCCGTCACGGCAACAAGGGTGTCGTTTCCCGCATCCTGCCGCAGGAGGATATGCCCTACCTGCCCGACGGCACCCCGCTGGACATCGTGCTGAACCCCCTGGGCGTTCCTTCCCGTATGAACATCGGTCAGGTGCTGGAAGTCAACCTGGGCTACGCTGCCAAGGCCTGCGGCATCAAGGTCATGACCCCCGTCTTCGACTCCGCCCGCGAGGCTGACATCGGCGATACCTTCGATACCGCCCGCGAGATGTGGCACGGCGAGAATGCTCCTGCATATCCCACCAAGCTCCCCAAGCTGATGGGCGAGAAGGGCCACATCATCGACTTCTCCAAGATCGAGCTGGACCGCGACGGCAAGACCACCGTTTACGATGGCCGTACCGGTGAGAAGTTCGATAACCGCGTTACCGTCGGTTATATGTACTACCTCAAGCTGCATCACCTCGTTGATGATAAGATCCATGCCCGTTCCACCGGCCCCTACTCTCTGGTCACCCAGCAGCCTCTGGGCGGCAAGGCCCAGTTCGGCGGCCAGCGCTTCGGCGAGATGGAGGTCTGGGCTCTGGAAGCTTACGGTGCTGCTTACACCCTGCAGGAGATCCTGACCGTCAAGTCCGATGACGTCGAGGGCCGTGTCAAGACCTACGAGGCCATCGTCAAGGGCGAGCCCATCCCGCAGCCGGGCATCCCCGAGTCCTTCCGCGTCATGCTCAAGGAACTGCAGTCTCTGGGTCTGGACGTCGTGGTCCAGGACAAGGAAGGCAACGAGATCGACATGCGCCAGAACTTCGACGACGAAGAGACCGGCTTCGATATGCGTGATGTTGCCGGCACCGAGACTGTCGCCAACGAGAACGAGCTGCTGAACGATTACACCATCAAGGACGCCGATGCTGGTTTCGATGATCCCTCCGTGCTGGAGGATGACAACTCTGCTGCTGCAGAGTCCGCTTCTGACGAAGTGAACATCGACGAATAATAAGACCCCTTTGAGAAAGCTGTGTTTCCCTGCGCGGTGCGCGTGCTGCCGCCGCAGGGCAGGGGAGGGCAGCGGGTCTTCCAACGTCAACTGTTATCATCGAGACTATAAAGATTAAGAAAGGGTTCGTTTCATGGAAAACAACGTCTTCGATTCGATCAAAATCGGCCTTGCCTCTCCTGACCAGATCCGCAACTGGAGCTATGGCGAGGTGAAGAAGCCTGAGACCATCAACTACCGCACCCTGAAGCCGGAGCGCGACGGTCTGTGCTGCGAGCGCATTTTTGGACCTACCAAGGACTGGGAGTGCCACTGCGGCAAGTATAAGCGCATCCGTTATAAGGGCAAGATCTGCGACCGCTGCGGCGTCGAGGTGACCAAGGCCAAGGTCCGCCGTGAGCGTATGGGCCACATCGAGCTGGCCGCTCCTGTGAGCCACATCTGGTACTTCAAGGGCATCCCCAGCCGCATCGGCCTGATGCTGGACATCAGCCCCCGCCTGCTGGAGAAGGTCCTCTACTTTGCAAGCTATATCGTCACCGACCCCGGTCTGACCCCGCTGGAAAAGAAGCAGCTGCTGACCGAGAAAGAGTACCGCGAGATGCGCGAGCGCTACGGCGACGAGTTCGAGGCTGCGATGGGCGCTGAGGCCGTTCAGGACCTGCTGAAGGAGATCGACCTCGACCAGCTCAGCGCTGAGCTGACTGCCGAGGTGGAGAAGTCCTCCGGCCAGAAGAAGGTGCGTATCCTGAAGCGTCTGGAAGTCGTCGAGGCTTTCCGCGTTTCCGGCAACCGCCCCGAGTGGATGGTCATGGACGTGCTGCCCGTGCTGCCGCCTGACCTGCGCCCCATGGTCCAGCTGGACGGCGGCCGGTTCGCTACCTCTGACCTCAACGACCTGTATCGCCGGGTCATCAACCGCAACAATCGCCTCAAGCGCCTGATGGAGCTCAACGCCCCCGACATCATCGTCCGCAACGAAAAGCGGATGCTCCAGGAGGCGGTGGACGCCCTCATCGACAACGGCCGCCGGGGCCGCGCCGTCACCGGCGCCAACAACCGGGCCCTCAAGTCCCTGTCCGACATGCTCAAGGGCAAGCAGGGCCGCTTCCGCCAGAACCTGCTGGGCAAGCGCGTGGACTACTCCGGCCGTTCCGTTATTACGGTGGGTCCTGAACTCCGTCTGCACCAGTGCGGTCTGCCGAAGCTCATGGCTCTCGAGCTCTTCAAGCCGTTCATCTTCAACAAGCTCGTGCTCCGCGGTCTCGCCGTGACGCCGAAGGCTGCCAAGAAGATGGTTGAGAACCAGGATCCTGTCGTCTGGGACATCCTCGAAGAGGTGATCTACGAACACCCGGTCATGCTCAACCGTGCTCCGACGCTGCACCGTCTCGGCATTCAGGCGTTCGAGCCCAAGCTGATCGAAGGCAAGGCCCTCCAGCTGCATCCGCTCGTCTGCGCCGCCTTCAATGCCGACTTCGACGGTGACCAGATGGCCGTTCACGTGCCGCTCTCGCTCGAAGCCCAGCTTGAAGCCCGCTCGCTGATGATGGCCTCCAACAACGTCCTGTTCCCGGCCAACGGCGATCCGTCGATCGTGCCGTCTCAGGACATGGTGCTCGGTCTCTACTACGCTACGCGTGAAAAGATCAACGGCAAGGGCGAGGGCATGTTCTTTGCCGACGTCGCCGAAGTTCAGCGCGCCTGGGACAACAAGGTTGTCGAACTCCAGACCCGCTGCACGGTCCGTATCCGCGAATACGACGTCAACAAGGAAACGGGTGAAAAGACCCCGCGCATGGTTCGTTACGAAACCACCGTCGGCCGCGCTCTCCTCTCCGAAATCCTGCCGGAAGGCATGAGCTTCAAGGAACTCAACATCACCTTGAAGAAGAAGGAGATCGCCAAGCTGATCAACCGCTGCTTCCGCAAGTGCGGCCTGCGCGCGACGGTCATGTTCGCCGACAAGCTCAAGGACAACGGCTACCGTCTGTCGACGCGCGCCGGCATCTCCATCTGCGTGGGTGACATGGCCGTCCCCGCTCAGAAGGAAAAGCTCGTCCATGACGCCGAACAGGAAGTCAAGGAAATCGAAGCCCAGTACACGTCCGGTCTCGTGACCCAGGGTGAACGCTACAACAAGGTGGTGGACATCTGGGGCCGCACGGCCGACCAGGTGGGCAAGGTGATGATGACCGAGCTCTCCACCGAACCGACGATCGACCGTCACGGCAAGAAGGTTCGTCAGGAATCGTTCAACAGCGTCTACATGATGGCCGACTCCGGTGCTCGTGGTTCCGCAGCCCAGATTCGCCAGCTCGCCGGCATGCGCGGCCTGATGGCCAAGCCGGACGGCTCCATTATTGAAACGCCGATTACCGCGAACTTCCGTGAAGGCTTGAACGTTCTGCAGTACTTCATTTCGACCCACGGTGCCCGTAAGGGTCTGGCCGACACGGCTCTGAAGACCGCCGACGCCGGTTATCTTACCCGCCGTCTGGTTGACGTGGCTCACGACGTTATCATCAATGAGGAAGACTGCGGCACGCTGCGCGGTCTGGAATGTACGGAGATAAAGAACAACGAGGAAGTAGTGGCCACCTTGGGCGAGCGTATCCTTGGCCGCGTGTCGGTTCACGACATCCTTGACCCCGTTACCGAGGAACTCATTGTGGCTGCCGGCGACGAGATTCGCGAGGCTGATGTGGCCCGCATAGAGAAGGCCGGCATAGA
>ENA-OPSN01001234-OPSN01001234.1-human-gut-metagenome-genome-assembly--contig:-NODE-1234-length-11615-cov-4.411505_pt1 | contig 11615 bp, 9 predicted proteins | sample MGYA00241808_ERZ501907 | MGnify/ENA primary metagenome ERZ501907 (study PRJEB25962, sample SAMEA2042218) | human gut metagenome | biome: human gut; feature: human-associated habitat; material: faeces...
CTTTCAGTCTGACGATGCACATACCGTACGAGTTTCCCTGTCCGGCGATCATACCGTAACCGGCTACCTGCTGGAAGTCGCGGATCTGGGGAATGCTTTTCAGACGCTCGCCTACTTTGCCCATTATCTTGTTGGTTTCGGCGAGCGAGCTACCCGGAGCCGTCGTTACGTTGATCATGATCGTACCCTGGTCCTCGTCGGGCACCAGACCGGTTTTTGTGCTGTTCATCAGCAGAACCAGGCCGACCATTGCCAGACCCAGCGTTGCCCAAGTGAGCCATTTATGTTTGATGAAGAGCATGACGCCGCGCTGGTATTTCTTGAGCACGGCACCGAAAGCCGTATTGTAAGCCTTGCGGAACCGGGCCGCGAAGTTGTTCTTCACGTTGCCGTCTTCATCGACGTATGGCTTGAGCAGCAGGGCGCAGAGCGCCGGGGAAAGAGTCAGTGCGTTGAGTGCGGAGATACCGACGGCAACGGCCATCGTGATACCGAATTGCGTATAGAACGTACCCGAGGTTCCGCCCATCATCGACACCGGGATAAACACGGCCATAAAGACCAGCGTCGAGGTGATGATGGCCGAAGTGATGCCGCCCATGGCATCGACCGTAGCCAGGTACGATGACTTGTAGCCGCTGTCGAAGCGTGCCTGGACGGCTTCGACGACGATGATCGCGTCGTCCACCACCGTACCGATGGCGAGCACCAGCGCGAAGAGGGTCAGCAGGTTGATCGAGAAGCCCGCGAACGAAAGGAAAGCGAACGTACCCACCAGCGACACGAGGATCGAAATGGTCGGGATCAGCGTCGAGCGTATATCCTGCAGGAAGACGTAAACCACTAAAATGACGAGGATGATGGCCTCGATCAGGGTTTTGATCACTTCGTGGATCGAGGCGTACAGGTAGTCATTCACGCTCATCAAGTGGGTTATCTCTACGCCTTTAGGGAGTTCGGTTGCAATTTCATCGAGCATCGCGTCGATTTCCTCGACGGTTTGTGTGGCGTTCGTGCCTGCGGTCTGGAAGACGAGCGCCGAAACGCCGGGATGACCATTGACCATACCGTGATAAGCATAGGAGTCCTGTCCCAATTCAATGTCTGCCACATCTTTCAGACGCAGTACCTGACCGTCAGAAGTAGCTCGGATTACGATCTCCCCGAACTCTTCAGGTGTCATTTTACGGCCACGGTATTTCATGGTATATTGGAACGTGTTATCTGAGTTCTCGCCGAACATACCGGCTGCCGATTCGATGTTTTGTTCCGCCAGAACGCCTGTAATGTCCGAAGGAATCAACTTGTACTGGGCCATGACGTCCGGCTTCATCCAGATACGCATTGCATAATCGCCACCGAGAGCAAAGAATTCTCCGACGCCCTGGATACGCTGGATGCGCGGTTTGATGTTGATATTGAGGTAATTCGACAAGAAATTTTCATCGTATGAATCGTCTGGACTGCTTAGCGTGAAAACTTTCAGCATCGAAGACTGACGCTTCATGGTCGTAACACCGATTTTTGTAACTTCGGCAGGGAGCGATCCGGTTGCCGTCGCTACTTTATTCTGTACGTTGACGGCCGCCATATCCGCGTTGGTGCCCTGTTTGAAATAAACCGTGATCGATCCGCTACCGGCATTCGATGCTTCGGATTTGATGTACATCATATTTTCCACGCCGTTGATAGCCTCCTCAAGCGGAATGATGACGCTCTTCTGGATGGTTTCGGCGCTGGCGCCCGGATAGCTGGCATGCACCATCACCGTCGGGGGCGCGATGTCGGGGTACTGCTCGACGGGGAGCGTCGCAACACCGATAATACCGCCCAGGACGATTACGATGGAAATGACCGCCGCCAATACCGGGCGGTCTATGAAATGTTTTAGTGTCATATTTTACTGCTCTTTTGTAGGTTGTTCTGCAGGAGCGGTCGCGGTCGTTGCGGCTCCTTTGGGTTTGATCGGGGTTCCTTCGCGCATCAGACCGACGCCTTCGGTCACGATGACTTCGCCCGGGGTGAGTCCGGCGGTGACGATGAAATTCTTGCCGTCGCTCTGGGGCGATACGGTGATATTCTGCGAGGTGGCTACGCCGTTCTCGACCTTATAAACGAATTTCTTGTCCTGCAATTCGAAGGTAGCGACTTGCGGAACGGTGACTACGTTTTTGTAGATGTGCGGCAACAGGACATTACCCGAGCTACCGCTGTGAAGCAAGCGTCCGGGATTGGGGAATACGGCGCGAAGCTGTACGCTGCCCGTCGAAGTGTCGATCACGCCGCTGATCGATTCGATGCGTCCCTCCTGGGAGTAAAGCGATCCGTCGTTGAGCACAAGCTGCACGTTCGGCAACGCCGCCAGCGCTTTGTCCATTGAGCCGTATTCGCGGGTCAGGTCGAGCAGTTGATTCTCCGTCAGGGAGAAATAAACGTACATATCGGAGTTGTCCGATACGGTGGTCAGCGGTTGGGGAATCGATGCGCTCACCAGGGCACCCACACGATACGGCAGGACACCGACTACGCCGTTGGACGGACTTTTCACTTCGGTATAGGAGAGGTTGTTGGCCGCATTGACGAGCTGTGCCTCGGCCTGTGCCAACTGGGATTTTGCCGTCAGCAGGTTGTTCTGGGAAGTTTGCAGGTCGAACTGCGAAACGACGTTCTTGGCGAACAGCTCTTTTTTGCTGTCGTAGGTCAATTGAGCGGTGGCTACGCTGGCCTCGGCAGCTGCGACGTTGGCTTTTGCGGTTTGCAGGGCTGCCTTGTAGGGCACCTGGTCGATAATGAACAACAACTGTCCCTGGCGAACTACTTCACCCTCTTTAACGCACACTTTGGAAATGGTACCCGATACCTGCGGGTAAATGGCGATGTCCTGGCGCCCACGGATGGTTGCCGAGTGGGTGCTCGGAATCGTTACGTCCGATGTCGAAATTGTCATGACGGAATATTCCGCCTCGCCTCTTGCCGTCGGAGCCTGGCCGCACGATACGGCGAAAGCCATGCAGCTTCCGAACAAGACTGCCTGAATTAACTTCTGCTTCATAGTTTTTTGGTTGATTATTATTACTTTGAAAAAAATATTTTCCCGTTAAAAAACTTTTTGTCCTGCAAAAGTACCGTAAAAATCGGGGTGCAGGTCTTTTTCTTGCGAACAATTTTGTCACTTTTCGGTACATTTATAATATATTTGTACGATAATAATCTCAGGGGCTTTCCGTTTGTTCAAAAAAGAAGAAATCATTATGACTGCTGTAAACCCCATAACTGTTTCCGAAGAGGAACCTTTTGTTATCGGAAAATCCGATCTCGCTTATTTCTTCAATAATCCCTGCCGTTGCGACTGCGCACTGGTTCTGCTTTGTACGAGCGGTCATGCCCAGGTGACCGTCGATCTTCGCCGGGGACCTTTGCAGCTCAATACGATCGTACTCTTACTGCCCGGTAGCGTATTGATGCTCGACGATGCGTCGGACGACTTCTCGGTGAGGTTCGGCGCCTTCTCTCCCGACCTGTTCGGGGAGGCCGGATTTCGGCTGGGGCCCTCGTTTTTCAGCTTTTTGAAGGAAAATCCCATTTCTCAAGTAAACGAAAGAATGGCTGCCGGATTGTCTACCTGGTTCGAAATAATGGATTACACCGATCAGGATCGGGGTAATATGTTCCGAAAGACGATCGTGAGAAATCGGTTGCAGAATATTATGCTGGAGCTTTACGATAAGATCCAGCGTAAGGTCAGCAGCCAGTGTCCCACGACTTCCAACCGGCAGATGGAGCTGTTTCATCGCTTTGTTTCCCTAGTTCATGACTGTTGTATCGAAGAGCGTGAGGTTTCTTTCTATGCGGACAAGCTCTGTATCTCGACCCGTTATCTTTCCGCCATCGTGCGCCGGACGACGCATCAATCGGCCAAGGAGTTGATCGATAAGATCGTAATAATGGAAATAAAAGTATTGCTTCAGAACACTACCCTGCCCATTCAGGAGATCGCTTATAAAATGCATTTCCCGGATCAGTCTTATTTGGGGCGTTATTTCAAGAAACATACGGGTATTTCGCCGTCGGTATTCCGTCAGGAAAGCAGAATATCTTATGACTGATGTGAATTACAGAGAATACAAATCGTAAAACTGTGATTTTATGAAATATCTTATATTGTTAAATCTGTGTTTACTTTCATACGTCGGATGTGCAAATAAACATAATAGGCAGAATGATACGACCAATAAAATACAGTCGTTATCGGATAGTTGTAAACTATTGGGTAAAGATCCTCTTTCGAACTACTGTTCCGCGATCGATACAAACGTAATTCATGAGCAGGAGTATGTAATCGACACCGTTGCTGGTGATTTTTATATATATTGTCGTACTGAAGATAATCAGAATATCGTATCTACTACGCACTATAAGTATGCAGATAGGTCGTCTGTCTTAACTGTTTCGAGAAATAATGGAAAATTAGTCTCTCGATTGGAAATCGATAAATACGATTTCGATTCGCTTATTCCGGCGACAGAAATTGATCGTTATCAATTATATAATGTCCATATTCGAGATTATGATGACCGCCGGGTCGTGTTGTCTTTTGGTATTTACCAACCGGATACGGATATTGGTTACCCCGTATTACTTACGATAGATTCTCTGGGAAAACTCTCTGCGGAGATCGAGCATGAAATATGGGAAGATGATTTTTAATTTCGTTTATTGAGGCGATAATCTTTATTCGACGGGATTTATAGTAGAGTACTCGATTACCGGTACCTTTTTGTAAGGTAGCCGGTTTTTTTATAGGAGTTTGATTGGGATTCGTACCGGACCTGGTTTGATTCTATTGAGGTGATTCCTGCGATATTCAGTTGTTTTTTTGTTCAGAATTTCGGAGGAAAGAACGGATTCCACTGTTGGTTTTAGGATTTTGCAGCACCCTTCCGTGCTTTGTTTGAAGAAATAGAGTCGAACGAACGACCTGTTTCTCGCTACTTGTATTTTTCTGTATTAGTGCCGCCGTTGCGACTATGAAAAATCGACTTTAACAGGCTTTTTATTAGCGATTTTATAGATTGAATAGATTATAATTCGAGTTCATTTCAATTTCTTTACAAAATCGGTATTTTTGTTTGTGGTATTAAAATGACTTGTCGTTATGAAATTATTGATCGTGGAAGACGAATCCTCATTGCGTGAGTTGCTGGCACGTGCACTTCGCAAAGAGCAATATGTCGTGGAAACGGCCAGTACATACGCCGAGGCTTCGGACAAATTGGCAGCCTATTCGTATGATTGTATCTTATTGGACATTATGCTGCCGGACGGCAACGGGTTGCAACTTCTCGAGCGTCTTCGAATAGCGGATAAACGCGAAAACGTAATCATTATCTCGGCTCGGGATTCTTTGGAAGACAAGGTCCTCGGGCTGAAAGAAGGTGCGGACGACTACCTGCCTAACCGTTCCATCTGGCGGAACTCTCGGCGCGTATCCAGAGTGTCATTCGCCGTAGTCGCGGTGGCGGGAAAGGCGGCATTGCGCTGGGTAATGTAACGCTCGACCCGGAAAGTTGCCGAGTGGAAATAGACGGCAAGGAGGTCGCTTTATTGAAAAAGGAGTTCGATATTCTTTCGTATTTCATGCAGCGTCCGCGTCATGTGGTCGATAAGGCGGTTTTGGCCGAAGCCGTATGGGGCGATCATGTCGATCAATCCGACAATTTCCATTTCGTTTATTCGCAGGTCAAAAATCTGCGCCGCAAACTCGAAGAGGCCGGAGCCTCGATCGAAATCAAAGCTGTGTACGGTTTCGGTTACAAACTGATTGATTAAGCAACGCATTTATGAAATTGATCTATAACATATCGCTTCGTCTGTCGCTGGTCTTGTTCCCGCTGATCGCTTTATGGGCGGTCGTATTTTATTTTACCATGATGGACGAGATAAACGATGAAGCGGACGATGCTCTCAAGGATTATTCGGAATTGATCGTAATGAGGGTGCTTGCCGGGGAGCCTTTGCCCCGTTCGAACGAAGGTTCCAACAACAGTTACACGATCATCCCCGTTGAATCCGGATACGTCGCCACCCGTCCTTCGATCGACTACTACGATACCGAGGTGTATATTCCGGAAAAGGATGAAACCGAGCCGGCCCGGGTGTTGGCGACTATTTTTCAGGATAAGGACGGTAATTTTTATGAACTGAAGGTGGCTATGCCTACTTTCGAAAAAGACGATCTGCTGGAAACAGTCATGTGGTGGGTCGTGTGGCTCTATCTTTTCCTTTTGGTGACAGTTTCCGGAACGACCTTGTGGGTGTTCCATAAAAGCATGCTTCCGCTTTATGAGTTGTTGCATTGGTTGGATAGCTATGCTCCCGGGCGCGAAGTCGCGCCTGTGCCGAACAATACCTCTATTACCGAATTTCGTCGATTGAATGTTGCGGCACAGCAGGCCGTGGATCGCTCCGAGGAGTTGTTCGAGCGTCAAAAACAGTTTATAGGCAATGCCTCGCACGAGTTGCAAACTCCGTTGGCTGTACTTGGCGGACGTATGGAGTATCTGCTCGATTGTGCGGACCTGGACGAGGAAACGACGGGCGAAATTATTCAGATGCGGCGTACGCTCGACCATATCGTCCGGCTGAATAAAACGCTGTTGCTGCTTACCAAGATAGATAACGGTCAGTTTCCGCAGAGCACCGACATCGATCTCGTTCCCCTGGTCGAGGAGCGGAAGGCGCTTTATGACGATATATACGGAGAACACAAAATCCGTTGTCGTCTGCATTTGCCCGGGACCTTCTCGGTCCGGATGGATGAATCGCTTTGTTCGATATTGGTTTCCAACCTGATCAAGAACGCCTACCTTCACAGTGCCGACGGAGCCGCCGTAGATATTCGTATCGAGGGAAATGTATTGACGGTTATTAACGACGGAGTATCGCCGCTTGATGAGAAACATATTTTCGAACGCTTTTATCAGGGGTCGCAAAAAGAAGGCTCGACAGGGCTCGGTTTGGCACTGGTCAAAGCCATAACGGATTATTATCGCCTCGGATTAATTTATTGCTTCGAAAATGGCCGCCACCATTTTGGCGTAAGCTGGCGATAATTGGGACGAGGATCAGCTGCATTCGAATATGACGACTGTTTTTTGCTGATTTCGGCGATAATCCTCTGTTACCGGTTCTGACTCTGTCCGAAATCCCTTTCTCGGAGGAACGTCGAAGCATATCGGCCGGTTTCGGATCGGGGTATCGAAATATATAATCGGGTTTGGAAAAAATATTTTGTCAAAATATCGAAATTCCAAATTCGCTCCAAAATCGGTTCTCAATTTTGTACCATACAAACCGATCGGGTGATCTCCCGATAAAAAATATTGAGAAAATGAAGAACACGAGAAAAATGATGGCGTTTTTGATCGGCATCACGCTGCTGACAATCTCGCCGGCTTATGCCGATCACGACCGTGCGGTCACAACCGAACAGATGCCGCGACAGGCGCAAGAGTTCATTGCCCGGTATTTTCCCGGTGAAAAAATCGCCTACGCAAAAAAAGAGAGCGATTTTTTCGAAGTCATTTACGAAGTGATGTTTACGAACGGCAGCAAGGTCGAGTTCCGTCGAAACGGAGCGTGGAAAGAGGTGGATTGCCGTTATTCGTCGTTACCCGCAGGAATCGTTTCGATGCCGATCGAAACCAAAGTACAGGAGCTGTATCCGGGTGCTGCGGTCATCAAAATCGAACGCGACAAGCAGGAGGTCGAGGTCAAGTTGAATAACGGAATGGAGCTGACTTTTGATCGAAGTCATAATTTGATAGGTATCGACGATTGATACCCCGTCCGTTTCCGATAAAGATTTTTCAGGCTGTGATTTCGCAGTACAAATTATTGATAAACATTTAAGTAAACGAAACAATGAATACGAAGAAAAAAACATTATCTGTTTTAACAATGGCTGCGACGGCTCTCCTGTTCGCTGCGTGCGACAAGGATGAAGTCGGAGGACCGGGCGACTCACATATTTCGCAGGAGGTATTGGCGGCTTTTAACGCTCGTTATCCGGGTGCCCAAGATGTACGATGGTCCCTTCGAGGCGACTATGCTGTGGCGAACTTTTTCTTCGAGGCTACCCGGACGGAATCCAGGGCCAACAATGCGGCATGGTTCGAAAATGCAAACGGACAATGGGCCATGACCGAAACGAATATCGACTTCGCGGCACTTCCGCAGGCTGTCCGGGAAGGTTTCGATGCCAGCAAATATACCGAAGCCGAAGGATGGACCCGTACTGGTAAGGTGGATAAGCTCGAGCGCAAGGAGGTCGTCGGGGCCGGTGACAGCGAGGGTGTGACCGTTGTCTATGTTATCGGCGTCACCCGCACGGCAGACGGCATAACGACCGGGATGGACCTGTATTTTTCGACCGAAGGCGTATTGGTGAACGAAGTAACCAATGCTGCGGATGATGGTTATGAAGACTATATTCCAGAGAAACCTGCGGCGGGTATCGAACAGCAGATTCAAGGTTACCTCGATGATAACGGCGGAGGCTCGGTGATAGACGTGGACCGGGAATACGGAGGTACGGAAGTCGAGCTTGTTTGCGGCGGTTACAAGCATGAACTCTATTTCGATGCGCAGGGGAACCGCATCTATGCAAAGATCGAATACGGACGTCGGGATATTGGTTCGGCCGTGCCGGAAGCGATTTACAATGCGGTAGCGGCCGACCAGCAGCTGTCGAGCCCCAACGATATCGACGACATCGAAAAATGGTCACTCGATAAGGCTACGGCAGACGGAATCAGCGTTTTCTGGTGTGTCGAAGTGGAGACACGGCATAAAGAGGTCGATATTTACGTAAACGACTCCCCTGTTCGGATCATTTCCCGTCCTGTAATAGATATGGGAAACACGGGAGGTAATGGACTGCCGGTAGAGGATGAGATCGAGCGCTTCCTGAACGATCGTTATCCGGGAGCTAAGGTCGTGGAACGCGAATATGATGACGGATGTCTTGAACTGACGATTCTTCACGAAAATCTCAGGAAAGAGGTGCTTTTCGACGGTCGCAACAACTGGCTCCGCACCGAGTGGGAGCTCCACCGGTTGCCGCAAAATATTTTGGATGCGGTGCAGCAGGCTGGCTATACCCTCGACGACGACGAATTTGAATGCATCGAAACTTCCAGCGGTATGTGGTATGAGTTCGAAGCACGAAAAGACCGTCGAGAGTATGATTTGCGTGTGGATACGAACGGAAATATCGAGGCCTACGAAGATTGATGGATCGGCTAGACAACTTTTGAATTTTTCTAAACCTAATATTCACTTAATTAAAATCAATGTATTATGAAAAAGATGATTTTAGCAGTGGCATTGTTGCTTACAGGCATCGTGTCGGCCTAGGCCGACGGACGCGAGAAACCGATTACGATCGACAACCTTCCTAAAGCCGCGCAGGAATTTCTCGCTACGTATTTCAAGGATCTGACCGTAGCTTATGCGGTTGAGGAGAGCAAATACTTCGGTTCGGAATATGAGGTGACTTATACCGACCGCACGGAAGTGGAATTCCGTGCCGACGGTCGGCGGTCGATCGTAAATATTCGGCCGTTCCTGCGGCGATCGTTCCCCAGCAGATCGCGGATTTCGTAGCGAAGATGAACTACCCCGGTCAGTTTATCCGCAAGATCGACCGTGATGCCTATTCGTGGGAAATCGAACTGTCGAACGGATTGGAAGTCGAATTCGATTTGAATTTCAACGTCACAGACTATGATGACTAAAATTCCCGAAGTTTTGAAATCCGGCTCGGGAAAAAGGTGGGTATGGATCACGGGTGTCGTTGCTATATTCGCTCTACTCTTTGCAATCGCATGGAATATAGAGTGTGAAAGAGCCGTAGCGCCACAGGAACTGCCCGGTGAGGCCCGCTCTTTTATCGCACAGCATTATCCGGAAGAGAATCCTGTTTTGGTAATCAAGACGCTCGACGAACTTGCAGTTACGTATAAAGTCGTTTTCGCCGATGGTACCCAAGTGAAATTTCGCCGAAATGGAATGTGGCGAGAAATTAAAAGCCGTTCGCGGGCGGTTCCGTCGGTTGTTGTTCCGGCGCAGATTGCGGATTACGTCGCTCGGAACTTTCCGGGAACCTTCCTCGTCGGAATCGAGCATACTTGCCGGGAATGGGAAGTGAAGTTGAACAATACGATCGAATTGACCTTCGATGACAAGCGTTTCGCGTTGAAAGAGTACGACGATTGATCGATATATTGTTCCGCTTTCCCGGAAATGGGGAGTTATATTATTTGGAGGTAAAAACCAGCTTCCGGATCGGAGGCTGGTTTTGCTTTGTGGATGTTATTTCCGATTGCTGAAAAGTGTCGGGTATTTCGCTTTTCGAAAAGCGGTTGCGGAATGTGTATCGTTTACTATTGCGGTTGCGAGTTGTTACGCAGTGTGGTTCAGACGGATTTTTGTTCCCCGTTCCGAAGAATCCAAGGGGGCGACGGTTTATCGCTGCAAATGGTCGTGAAATCGGGTTGCAGCCATCGATGTATCGGAGGTGTTCGCCGAATAATTTTTAAGCTCAATATAGAAATCGGTTCTTGCGGATGGAGGATGCTTGCGGAAAGGTTAAAAAACCAAGCCGCCCGGGAAGGCGGCTTGAGAAAAATGGAGAGTTAATTTAGTTGGAATTGGTTGTTTATCGTAAACTTCCGGAAATAAAATTAAGAAAAATTTTTCGAAAAATAAAATTGTTGCGAGAAAAAAATATCGATACACTCCCCGAAAAGAGGAGTGTATCGGCTTTAGAACCTATTCTGATGTTTCAGAGTGTATGCAGGAAGGAATCAACCTCCGATCTCGTTCAATTCCAGCCATCGCATGCTTTTGGTGTCGATCTGGTCCATGAGTGCCGTGATCTGCTCCGAAAGCGCCGTAAGCTCTTCGAACGGCAGGTCGCCGGACGAGAGTTTTTCTTCGATTGCAGCTTTCTTCTGTTCTAATTCCGGTATTTCGGCTTCGAGATGCTCCATCTCCCGTTTTTCCTGGAAGGTGAGCTTGCGTGCCGCTCCTGTTTTTGCCGGGGCCGTCCCGGACTTCCGGATCTCCCCGCCCCTGCTTCCGGATGCCGTGCTCTTGGCTTTCTCCTGGGCGACGGCAGCCTGTTTCGCCGCTTCGTAGTCGCGTTTCCAAGCAGTGTAGTCGGAGTAGGTGCCGGCGAATTCGCGGATCTCGCCGTCTCCGCAGAAGACGAGCAGATGGTCGGCGACTTTATCGACGAAGTAGCGGTCATGCGAAACCACGATCACGCACCCCTTGAACGCTTGCAGGTACTCTTCCAGTACGCCGAGCGTCACGATGTCCAGATCGTTCGTAGGCTCGTCGAGGATCAGGAAATTGGGACTCTGCATCAGGATCGTGCAGAGGTATAACCGCTTGCGTTCGCCGCCGCTGAGCCTTGCGACATAACTGTACTGCACCTCGGGCGGGAAGAGGAAATATTGCAGGAATTGCGATGCGCTCATCCGGCGTCCGTCGCCCAAGTGGATTTCGTGGGCGATGTCGGTTACGATGTCGATCACCCTCTTTCCCTC
>ENA-OPSN01001235-OPSN01001235.1-human-gut-metagenome-genome-assembly--contig:-NODE-1235-length-11615-cov-2.443599_pt1 | contig 11615 bp, 9 predicted proteins | sample MGYA00241808_ERZ501907 | MGnify/ENA primary metagenome ERZ501907 (study PRJEB25962, sample SAMEA2042218) | human gut metagenome | biome: human gut; feature: human-associated habitat; material: faeces...
TGCTCGATGGCGGTAAGGAAGCGGCTCTTTTGGCAAATGAAATATCCAAGACGCTCGCATCCGACGATTGGCTGAGCACGCAATCCACGGCATTTAGCCTGGTGGCTCTTTCCGACTATATGGAGAAATATAAGATGTCCGGCTCGATGGACTTCTCCTATGCCGTAGACGGCAAGGCGAAGAAGGTTTCCACCACTCGGAACATCTGGACGGAGACTTTGCTTGACAAGACTGCCTTTTCTGCCTCCTTAGAGTTGAAGAACACCGGCAAATCCACTCTGTTCGCCCGCCTCGTGGCCGAAGGTATCCCAGCCGAGGGTAAAGAGGAAGCCTATGCGAACGGTCTTACGCTCGCCGTCAGCTATATGGATCATGACGGCCATCCGGTGAATACCTCCGCTTTGCAGCAGGGTACGAACTTCACGGCTGTGGTGACCGTCTCAAATTCGTCTCCTCGTGGCTATAACCACCTGGTGCTGACTGAGGTTTTTCCGGCTGGTTGGGAGATATTGAACACGCGCTTCCTTACAGGCGACACGGTTGACAATCAGGTGACAGGTGTCAATTACCAAGATATTCGTGACGATCGTGCTTACAGCTATATTGACTATCTGCCTGCCGGAAAGCAAGTGACGGTCCGTATCAATCTTTGTGCTGTCTACCCCGGCCGTTTCTATTTGCCTCCGGTCTATTGCGAAGCGATGTATGACCATCTTGTCCGGGCGAATACGGAGGGAAAGATGGTGACGGTCGAATAGACAATAAAAAACGGAAGACCTCCGTCTGAGGCTTCCGTTTTTTCAAATTATATCATATGGATTCTTCCTGGACGGATTGGGGGGGAAGGGTTGTCACAATTATATGTTTTCCACCGTTCAAAACGGTAAGATTGCGCAAAGTCGTTCCAGATATTCCGCATCCGTCTTGTCGAACTCGTTCAGCTTGTCGCTGTCAATGTCCAGTACGGCAACCACTTTTCCATCTCTGACTATCGGTACGACGATTTCCGACCGTGAATCCGAGCTACAGGCGATATGTCCCGGAAATTGCTCTACGTCCGGGACAACGATTGTTTGTGCATCCTTCCAGGCTGTTCCGCATACACCTTTCCCGTACCGGATGCGCGTGCAGGCAAGAGGCCCCTGGAACGGGGCAAGCACGAGCATCTCTTCTTTTACCACATAAAAGCCTACCCAGAAGAAATCGAATGTTTGTTTCAGGGCAGCGGCGACATTCGCCATATTGGCGACGACGTCCGTCTCTCCCGCTGTCAGCGATTGCAATTGATGAAGCAGCGTCTCATATAGTTCCCGCTTGTTCTCACCGTTGATTATTAAATTTTCCGCCATTTTTTATACTTTATAAGAAAACAAAAGTAACCTTTTTTTCGGATTCTGCGTATCTTTGTGACATGAGTAAACAAAATTCTCCTTTAGTGCTTGGAACCGAGCGCATCAGCAAGTTGTTGACACAGTATGCCATACCGGCCATTATCGCCATGACCGCTTCTTCGCTCTACAATATGGCAGACAGTATATTTATCGGACACGGGGTAGGACCGTTGGCGATCTCCGGCTTGGCCTTGACTTTTCCATTGATGAACCTTGCGGCTGCTTTCGGTTCTCTGGTTGGGCTTCAACGCTGGTGTCCGTGAAGTTGGGACAGAAAGATTATGAAGGGGCGAACAAGGTGCTCGGAAACGTACTGGTGCTGAACGTAGTTTTGGGACTCGCATTTACGTTGGTCTTTATGTTGTTGCTCGATCCGATCCTCTATTTCTTCGGGGCGAGCGAGAACACGATTTCGTATGCCCGCGATTATATGAATGTGATCCTGATAGGAAATGTGATTACTCATATGTATCTAGGACTGAATGCGGTGTTGCGTTCTTCCGGTTTCCCTAAATTAGCGATGTATGCGACGTTGGCGTCGGTGGTGATCAACTGTGTACTGAATCCGCTTTTTATCTTCGGTTTCGGTTGGGGGATCAAGGGATCGGCATGGGCTACCGTCATCTCTCAGGTCATTTCGCTGACCGGACAGTTGATTCATTTTTCCCGTCCGAAGGAGTTGTTGCATTTCAAGAAAGGCATTTACCGGCTGAAAAGCGAAATCGTGAAGGGGATTCTTTATATCGGAATGTCACCTTTCCTGATGAATCTTTGTGCCTGTCTGATCGTAATACTGATTAACCGGGGACTGAAAGAGCATGGCGGCGATATGGCGATCGGCGCATACGGGATCGTGAACCGGGTGGTATTCCTCTTTATTATGATCATCATGGGGTTCAACCAGGGGATGCAGCCGATTGCCGGTTATAACTTCGGTGCCCGCCAATATTCGCGTGTGACGGAAGTGACGAAGTTGACGATGAAGTGGGCGATAGGGGTGGCGACAACAGGGTTTTTGCTCTGTCAGTTGTTCCCGTCGGTGATCGTCCGCATGTTTACGACCGATCCGGAGCTGATCGAGGCGGCGGTGTACGGTTTGCATATCGTCTTTGCGGTCTTTCCGATTGTCGGTTTCCAGATGGTGGCGACAAACTTTTTCCTTTCCATCGGGATGTCTAAGAAGGCGATCTTCCTTTCGCTCACCCGGCAGATGCTGTTCCTCGTTCCCTGCTTGTTGATTCTTCCCCGATGGTTCGGAACACTTGGCGTATGGATCAGCATCCCGATCGCCGACACGACAGCTACGATTGTTACGGCTCTCGTCTTGATAAACCAGTTCAGGAAGTTTCATTCTAAATAAATTTTATTTACCTTTGTCTTGATACCAAAAACATAGATAGACATGGATAATAAAATCATATTGACCATCGGCCGGCAGTTTGGCAGCGGTGGTCGCGAGGTAGGACAGAAGCTGGCAAAAGAGCTGGGCATCGGCTATTATGACAAGGAACTGATGGCGCTTGCCGCGAAGGAAAGCGGATTGAGCGAGGAGTTTTTCGAGAAAGCGGACGAGAAGGCTTCCAGTGGTTTGGCGTATGCTTTTACGATGGGCTATTCGTATATGGGGTTGTTCCCGCCGTATGCCGATGTGCTGTCTAACGACCGTTTGTTCCTGTATCAGAGCGATACGATCCGTAACCTGGCGGAAAAAGGTTCTTGTGTGATTGTCGGACGATGTGCCGACTATATCCTTCGTGACAATCCTGACTGCCTGAGTTTCTTTATTCATAACAACAAGGAAAACCGTATTCAACGGATCATCGAAAGCCAGAACCTGACGGTCGAACAGGCGGAGGAATTGATGCTGAAGACCGACAAGTCGCGTGCTGCTTATTATAACTATTATACGAATAAGGAATGGGGCGTTGCATCCACCTACAACTTTTCGATAGATGTCTCTGTCTTGGGGATAGACGAGACGGTTGCGTTCATGAAGAATTTTGTGGAACGGAAAATGGACAAGCGTCCGCCGCATTTCGGATAATTATTATATCTTTGCCTTCGACTTATCATAGGGGTGCCTTACTATACAGGCTGAGATTATACCCATTGAACCTGCCGGATAACGCCGTGAAGGGAAAAGGTAGAATTACTAAATAAAGGGAAGCGTTACCTCTATGTGCTTTCCGATGTTTAAACTCTAATTATTATTTTGTAATGGAACAGATTGTTTCAACAGGAATTATCGACTCTTACTTTGCGAAGTTAAAGAGCAATTTGTCTATTGATGTCGCTATTGTCGGTGGTGGTCCTTCTGGTATCGTAGCCGCTTATTATCTGGCTAAGGCCGGAAAGAAGGTGGCTTTGTTCGACCGTAAGCTGGCCCCCGGTGGAGGTATGTGGGGGGGCGCCATGATGTTCAACGATATCGTGGTTCAGGAAGAGGCTATGCCGATCGTGCGTGAGTTGGGTGTAAGTTATAAGGATGCCGGAAACGGTACTTATATCATGGATTCCGTACACACGACCTCGGCTTTGATCTATGGTGCGACGAAAGCCGGTGCGACTATTTTCAACTGCTATTCCGTAGAAGATGTAGTGTTCCATAACGATGCCGTAGCCGGTGTGGTTGTGAACTGGGCTCCGGTTATCCGCGAAGGTATGCATGTGGACCCGCTGACAATCATGTCCAAGGCTGTCCTGGAAGGAACCGGCCACGACTGTGAAATCGCACGCGTGGTTGCTCGCAAGAACGATATCAAGCTGAATACTCCGACTGGGGGCGTGATCGGCGAACGTTCGCTGAATGTCGAGCTGGGTGAGTCTACAACCGTAGAAAATACGAAGGAAATCTATCCGGGACTGTTCGTTTCTGGTATGGCTGCCAATGGGGTGAGTGGTAGTTTCCGCATGGGGCCGATCTTTGGCGGTATGCTGATGAGCGGTAAGAAGGCGGCCGAACTTATTTGTGCTAAGCTGGACAAATAAAGGCTTATTTCCGAATAACAAGGAGATGTCAAAACACATCTTCATCACGATTTTTTAGGCATGGATTATATGGGTTTATATCCATGCCTGATTTATGTCATTTCGTAAGTAAGTTTTCACTTGGCATACCTTTCTTCTCTATCGGGAGAAATCATAGAAACTGTTTTCATCTATCACTCTATCACTGACGAGCCTGTAGTTATTGATATTTAAACGTTAGAGGTAGTGATAGATGACATTTTCCTCTATCACTACTCTATCACTACTCTGTCACTCCTTTGGCACTCATGAAATATGGAGCTTTTATCATATGATTGAAAAACAATATGGTTCTTCATTCCACAAAAGCTATCTCTTTTTTTGGCAGAAATAAGCACATAATTTCACGAACACCCCCATGTTGCCATCCTTTACATCTGGGTGAAGAGGGGGGGGTACACCCGGGTGTAAAGGGAGGGAACATGGGGATGTATGGCAACTAAAGTGCCTTGCCAGACAATGAAAACCGCTTGGTTTGGTAAAAAACAAAACAGTTTCTTAATTTAGGAGGCATAATTGCGTAGTAATTAAAAACTTCGTATTTTTGTATCGGAAGTATGAGAGTGAAAAAGAAAATATACCAATATGTGATGCTGCTTGTTAGTATCGTGATGCTTATATCGGTAGTCGTACCGCACCATCACCATAGTAACGGGTTGCCTTGCTATAAATCACTTTCAGCCGAGGCGGCTCATGGTGGGCATGGAAGTTCCGAATCACATGATTGCGGATGCAACGGGCATAACATCGCACTCTACACTTCCATTTTCTCGCATGTGACAGATGGAAACGTGAATCAGTTTCTTTTCCCTTTGCTTGTATTGTTTGATTATATAAACCCTCCTGTTCCGGTCTTTTACAAGCTCTTGTTCGAGAATGACCGGGCCTACTACATCGAGTCCCTGCATGATACGTGGATTGTTTCTGCGTCAGGGCTTCGTGCGCCTCCGTATGAATTTGATTTATAATTTATGATTTATGATTTATGTGTTGATGATATAAATCATAAATCATGAACCTTCTTTTATTCATAACTCATAAATCAAAATTCATACATCATAATGAAAAAAATATATTTAGTGTGGGTGATTTTCGCCTACATCCTGGCAGGTTGCAATGGCAATACTGCGGCACATGGAGAGCATGAACATGAAGCCCACGAACACGAAGAAGGACACGACCACGATCACGAAGGGCATGACCATGAACATGAGGGACATGATCATGAACATGAAGAGACCGGAGAAGGACATGCCGGTGAAATTTCGTTTAAAAAAGCATTGGCGGAAGCAGTCGGATTGCAGACGTCTAAGGTTGAGCCGGGTGTTTTTACCGATGTGATCAAAACAAGCGGGCGGGTGATGGCTGCGCAGGGAGAGGAGTCGACTGTGGTGGCTACGGTTCCCGGTGTGGTAACATTCGGCAACCTGTCATTTGTCGATGGAACGGCTGTTCGCAAGGGACAGGCTATTCTGAGTCTTGCTTCGAGCAGTTTGTCTGACGGTAATGTGGCGGCTAAAGCCAAATATGCGTATGAGAATGCAAAGAAAGAATATGAACGTATGGAAACCCTGATAGGGGATAAGATCGTTTCTGCCAAAGATTTTGAACAGGCACGTCTGAATTACGAGAATGCGAAGGTGGCTTGGGAAGCGGTAGCAGGAAAACAGACTGCTAACGGGGTGTCGGTCGTTTCGCCAATAAACGGTTATCTGAAAAACTTGCAAGTGAAAGAGGGTGATTATGTGACGGTAGGCCAGCCGTTGGCCACGATTTCGCAGAATAGCCGCCTGGTGTTGCGTGCGGAGGTTTCAGAGAAATATTACAACTACTTGCCATCTATACAGTCCGCTAATTTCCGTACGCCGTACGATAACGTGACTTATAAACTGTCCGATCTGCGTGGACGTCTGCTTTCTTATGGCAAGGCCTCCGATACTAACTCTTTTTATGTTCCGGTTACATTCGAGTTTGATAATAAGGGAGCTATTATTCCCGGCTCGTTTGTCGAGATCTATCTGCTTACGGCTCCGATGCAGAATGTCATCAGTGTCCCTGTTTCCGCCCTTATCGAGGAGCAGGGTGTTTATTCAGTCTTTGTTCGCGTGCATGAAGAAGCCTATAAAAAGGTTCCTGTGACATTAGGTGCCGACAACGGCTCCGAAGTCCAGATATTGAGCGGCCTGAATGCAGGTGACGAAGTTGTGACGGTCGGTGCTTACCAGATCAAGCTGGCTTCTGCTTCTAATGCAATTCCCGCACATACACATAATCATTAATGAATTGACAATTAAAAAAGATTATGCTGAATAAGATAATATATTACTCGCTGCATAACAGGTTGGTTGTATTGATCTGTTCCTTGCTGCTGATGATTGCCGGTACGTATACCGCTTTCCATACAGATGTGGATGTGTTCCCGGATTTGAATGCGCCGACCGTTGTCATTATGACGGAGGCAAACGGTATGGCGCCAGAAGAGGTAGAGCGTCTGGTTACTTTTCCGGTAGAGACGGCTGTGAATGGTGCGATGGATGTGCGCCGTGTCCGTTCGTCTTCTACGACAGGTTTTTCTGTCGTGTGGGTTGAATTCGATTGGGGAACGGATATTTACCGGGCCCGTCAGATCGTTTCCGAAAAGTTGGCTGTCGTCAGTGAGAGCCTGCCGGAGAATGTCGGGAAACCGACGCTGGGCCCGCAGTCTTCCATTTTAGGGGAAATGATGATTATCGGGCTGACGGTTGATGATAGTAAGAGTGGTTCACGAATCGCCCCTACAACCCAAATGGACTTGCGTACGATTGCCGACTGGACCATCCGTCCGCGATTACTCTCGACGGGAGGAGTGGCACAGGTTGCCGTGATCGGTGGCGATATCAAGGAGTACCAGATATTGCTTGATCCCGCCCGCATGAAGCACTACGGTGTAAGCTTGGGTGAAGTTCTGGCCGTTACCCGCAACATGAACCGGAATGCCAATGGTGGTGTCCTTTATGAATATGATAACGAATACATCATCAGGGGTGTTCTTTCTACTGCGAATGCCGAGGAGATCGGAAAGGGAGTTGTCAAGATTGTCGGAGATTTCCCCGTTTTATTGGAAAATATCGCAACAGTGAAGATTGGCAGCAAAAGTCCGAAGCTTGGAACTGCTTCCGAACGGGCGAAACCTGCCGTGTTGATTACGGTCACGAAACAGCCGAACACCAGTACGATCGACTTGACGGAAAAGTTAGACGCGATTATGGCAGACTTGCAGAAGAACCTGCCTGCTGATGTGCACGTTTCGACCGACATATTCCGTCAGAGCCGCTTTATTGACAGCTCTATTGATAATGTGAAGAACAGTCTGTTCGAAGGCAGTTTCTTTGTTGTTATTGTTCTGTTCCTGTTCCTGATGAATATCCGTACAACGGTGATTTCGCTGGTTGCCTTGCCTCTTTCCTTGTTAGTTTCCATATTGACATTGCATTATATGGGATTGACTATTAATACCATGAGTTTGGGAGGGATGGCGATTGCTATCGGTTCGTTGGTCGATGATGCGATTGTTGATGTGGAGAATGTATATAAACGGATACGGGAAAATCATTTGTTGCCTTCCGATCAGCAACGTTCCATTTTGGAAGTTGTGTTCGATGCATCTCGCGAAGTACGTATGCCGATTTTGAATTCGACGCTCATTATCGTGGTCAGCTTCGTGCCCCTTTTCTTCCTGAGCGGGATGGAAGGGCGTATGCTGGTGCCGCTGGGGATCGCCTTTATTGTTGCGCTGTTTGCCTCTACGGTCGTGGCGTTGACATTGACTCCTGTGTTGTGCAGCTACCTGTTGAACCGGAAGCCTACAGACAAGAAAGTAGAGAAGGAGGCATGGGTGGCCCGCAAGTTGAAAGATTTGTATGGCAAAGCCTTGAATGGAGCATTGGCACATAAAAATATGGTGTTAGGGTGTACGATTGGCCTGTTTCTTGTTGCATTGGGAATGTTCTTTACGCTGGGACGTAGCTTCCTGCCGCCATTTAACGAAGGTTCGTTTACGATCAATGTAAGTTCTCTTCCGGGCATTTCCCTCGAAGAATCGGATGAGATGGGACGACGGGCAGAAGAATTGCTGATGCAGGTTCCCGAAATCCAGACTGTTGCCCGCAAGACCGGACGTGCCGAGCTTGACGAGCATGCTTTAGGGGTAAACGTATCGGAAATCGAAGCTCCGTTTGTCTTGAAAGACCGTAGCCGCGACGCGGTTATGAATGATGTCCGTGAGAAATTGTCTACCATCAGTGGAGCTAACATCGAAATAGGACAGCCTATTTCTCATCGTATCGACGCCATGCTCTCCGGTACGGAGGCGAATATCGCTATCAAGCTGTTCGGAGACGATCTGAATAAAATGTTCTCACTCGGTAATCAAATTAAAGGAGCTATCAGTGATATTCCCGGTGTTGCCGACCTGAACGTGGAGCAACAGATTGAGCGTCCGCAGCTGAAAATACAGCCTAAACGGGAAATGCTGGCTAAGTTCGGTATTACCCTGCCGGAGTTCTCGGAATATGTGAACGTAGCTTTGGCTGGAAAAGTGATCTCGCAGGTTTATGAACAAGGCAAGAGTTTCGATCTGATCGTGAAAGTGAAGGATGATGCCCGGGATGAAATAGAAAAAATCCGGAACTTGATGGTAGATACGAACGACGGTCGCAAAGTTCCTTTGAGCTATGTAGCAGAAGTGGTATCGGCCATGGGACCAAATACGATCAACCGCGAGAATGTAAAACGTAAAATTGTGATTTCTGCCAATGTGGCCGACCGCGATTTGCGTAGTGTTGTCAATGATATTCAGAAGCGCATCGACACATCGGTGCAACTGCCCGAAGGCTATCACATCGAGTATGGCGGACAGTTTGAAAGTGAACAGGCTGCCAGCCGGACACTGGCGTTGACTTCATTTATCAGCATTGTAGTAATCTTCTTGTTATTGTATAATGAGTTCCGCAGCGTGAAAGAGTCGGGCGTCATCTTGCTGAATCTTCCGCTGGCACTGATCGGTGGTGTATTTGCTTTGGTGATTACAACAGGAGAGGTCAGTATTCCGGCTATCATCGGTTTCATTTCCTTGTTCGGTATTGCAACGCGTAACGGTATGTTGCTCATCAGCCACTACAATCATTTGCAAAAGGAAGAAGGTTTGAATGTGTACGATAGTGTAATCCGAGGTTCTCTCGACCGTCTGAATCCGATTTTGATGACGGCATTGTCTTCTGCACTGGCACTGATTCCATTGGCACTCGGCGGCGACTTGCCCGGTAACGAAATTCAAAGTCCGATGGCAAAAGTGATTTTAGGAGGATTATTAACGTCTACTTTTCTGAACGGTTTTATCGTTCCGATTGTTTATCTGATGATGCATCGGAAAAAGGCCCAGGAAAGCCTGTAGTGGGTGATGTTTTTCCTCGGTGAGGAAACCATCGTTCCCCGGTGAGGAACCAAGTGTTTCTCGGTGAGAAACGGATCGTTCCTCGGTGCCAAACAAATAGATGCCTTATCATAAAGTATCTATCAACAATAGCTTGTAATAAATAAAGAAATTAGAAATGAAACAAATCATGACCATAAGCGCTGCACTTCTTTTCTTAACCATAGGCAAAGTGCAAGCCCAAAACGGAATTGAACAGGTATTGAAGAATATCGAAACGAACAATAAGGAGTTGCAGGCAAACGAGCAACTGATTACTTCGCAGAAGCTGGAAGCTAAAACGGATAATAACCTGCCTGATCCTACTCTTTCTTACGCACATCTGTGGGGAGCGAAAGATAAAAGCGAAACAATCGGCGAACTGGTTGTTTCACAGAGCTTTGATTTCCCTAGTTTATATGCTACACGCAACAAGTTGAATCGTCTGAAAGCCGGAGCTTTTGACAGTCAGTCGGATGTTTTCCGTCAAGAGAAGCTGTTACAGGCGAAAGAACTTTGCCTGGATATTATCATGCTTCGTCAGCAAAAGCATATTCTGGAAGAACGCCTCCGCAATGCGGAAGAACTTGCAAAGATGTATGCCAAGCGTCTTCAAACAGGAGATGCAAATGCTCTCGAAACCAACAAAATCAACTTGGAACTGTTGAATGTCAGAACAGAAGCGTCTCTGAACGAAACAGCACTCCGCAACAAACAGCAGGAGCTGAATACGCTGAATGGTAATATTCCGGTAGTTTTCGAGGAAAACCAATATCCGGCTATACCTTTCCCAAGCGATTATCAAATATTGAAATCGGAAGTCATGGCAACAGACCGTACTCTTATGGCACTCGGCAACGAGAGTCTTGTTGCCCGCAAACAGATTGCTGTCAATAAATCCCAATGGCTGCCCAAACTGGAACTCGGCTACCGCCGGAACACAGAAACAGGCGTACCTTTCAACGGTGTAGTGGTAGGTTTCTCTTTCCCGCTTTTCGAAAACCGGAATAAGGTAAAAATCGCTAAAGCACAGGCTCTTAACATTGACTTGCAAAAGGATAATGCTACCCTGCAAGTAGAGTCCGAATTGGCACAGCTTTACCGGGAAGCGAAAACACTGCACGCTTCGATGGAAGAATACAGCAAGACTTTCCAGTCGCAACAAGATCTGTCACTGCTGAAACAAGCTTTGATAGGTGGACAAATTAGTATGATTGAATATTTCGTTGAAGTTTCTGTCATCTATCAAAGCCATCAAAATTATCTGCAACTGGAAAATCAGTACCAGAAAGCAATGGCACGGATTTACAAGAGTAAGCTGTAAATAGTACATAAAATCCTTTAGACATGGATTACGCCGAACATATTAATTTCTATTTTAAGTGATGTAAGTATGTTTATATAATAATTTCAGGCACGGATTACACGGATTTCACGTTTTTCAGCAATATGATTACCATAAAGCAACAGCGTAATCCGTGTAATCCGTGCCTAAATATATCTCCCCTCTCCCTCTCATTTTCTTCAAGTTCCAACTAAATATTTCAAAATAATATGTTACATTTGCAACGAACATAAAATACAGATTATGAGACCTAAACAATTCTATCTATTCATGTTATGTTGCATCCTTACACTATTCAGTGGATGTAAAGAGGATGAAGAAAATCCACTTCGTTTTTACAACAGTGAATATGAAGTGCCCATGGGTGACAGACGTTACCTTGGACTGGAAAGCGGAAATGGTG
>ENA-OPSN01001238-OPSN01001238.1-human-gut-metagenome-genome-assembly--contig:-NODE-1238-length-11609-cov-2.749351_pt1 | contig 11609 bp, 5 predicted proteins | sample MGYA00241808_ERZ501907 | MGnify/ENA primary metagenome ERZ501907 (study PRJEB25962, sample SAMEA2042218) | human gut metagenome | biome: human gut; feature: human-associated habitat; material: faeces...
TTGCCGTACCAAGTTAAAGTAGAAATATGCACGAAGGAAACGTACCTCATACTGGTAATTGGTATAGCGGAACATCTGTTGTGCATAATCACTGTTCAAAGCCAACTCGGGAAATGTCAGTCCGGTAAACTTCTCCAGATATAAATTACAATTGGCTATCCCTTCATAACAGGACGTCCACATGCTACTTTTAGCATTCGACGGACTCCAAGAACCATTGTAAAAGTCTTCAATCTGATTTCCCGAATAAGCATATTCGGACTCATCGGTAGCAGAACCAAGAATTGCCCCGCTATAGTTTCCAAAGTCCACATCCATGGACAAATAGATATTTGTTATCAGCCCTCCTACATTACCGAAGTTGAGCTTCACAAAATCCTCATCATAATTATTGTACTCATGATATTCCATCTTATCTGAGCAGGAACCGAGTGCGGCTACACACATCATTCCGTAGATAATGTTTTTCAGTTTCATTCTTTCGCTTTGTTTTTATGATTAAAAACCAATCGTAACACCGACTACTACACTCTTATTCAGCGGAGTCGCTACACCATAACATTCCGGATCTGTCACATCAATATGATCTGAACAGAACAAGTCTGTTCCTCTGACATATAACTTGGCACTCCCCAATATCTTAGTCTTCTTCATCCATTCTTCCGGAAATCTGTAATACACCTCCGCGTTACGTAACTTCAAGAATGACCGGTCCGCCAACCAAACTGTATTAGCCTGATAGTTATTGGCATTACTCTGTGAACTCAAACGAGGATATTTGGCATTTTGATTTTCCGGTGTCCAACGATTCTCATAATAATGAGTAGAAAGTGTCGTATTATTTATCAACGGCCAAAACATACTCTTCGTATTCAAGACAGCAGAATAGTTACCTGTTCCCTGAAACATTACATCTACTCCAATCCCTTTCCATTCGGCTCCCAAATGGAAAGAATAATAAATTTCCGGAGCCGTCGTACTATAACCGATAGCTGTTTTATCATTGGCATCAATGATTCCGTCTCCATTCACATCTTTATATTTTATGTCTCCCGGCACTACCGTACTAAAGTTTTGCGGAAGGCTGTTTGCTATATCTTCTTTATCTTTGAAGAAACCTTCAGCTACCATTCCATATACTTGTCCCAACCGATTTCCTGTTTGCACAAGATTCTTATACAAACGCGGTTCTTCCAGTTGTTCCTTAATTTCATTCTTATTCCAAGCAAAATTACCGCCAAGGTTGAACACTACATCTCCTAACCGTTTCGTATAGTTAAGTCCTAGTTCCACGCCATAGCTATCAACGATTCCGGCATTCTCGAACGGAGCATCTACGCCCAACACATCGGTATATTTTCCTTCGGAAGAGACCCAAATATCTTTTCTCCGTTGGTAATAGCCTTCTGCCGTCACGTCCAGTCCATTGAACAACACGGCATCAACACCAACATTGTATTTATACGCTTTCTCATGTGTCGAATTAGCAGTTGCCAGGCGCCCGATAATAGTACTTCCGAATTCAGAGTCGTAACTACTGTTAAACTTATATTGCGTACCGGTAGTCGTATAAATCTGATCCCAATAGTCATATACGGTAGTACTTCCGTCTTTAGGCAGATAATCAACATTGATCACTCCAAACGAAGCGCGCAATTTCAGGAAGTTCACCCAAGACACATCTTTCAACCATTTTTCTTCCGAAAGCACCCAAGCAGCAGAAATGGTAGGAGAGAAAGCCCATTTATGTCCCGGTGCCAATAAGCTGGAGGCCGAGCCAACCAATGCCAGATCCAAATAATAGCGATTAGAGAAACCTACATGATTATACCAGGAAACATTTTGCCGATAAATAGTGGTATTCAGACCGTATGAATCACGATATTCATAATCCCATTTCAATTGAGAATACACATCCCACTTCCGAAACGAGCGATTGTAATCGACACTACCTGCAAAGTTAAATTGGCGCGCCCAGTTGTCAATACCTGCACCCGAACCCATTTCACTGGATTCGCCACCTGAAATGGCAGTATAAAACGGACCGTTAGTTGTCCAGCTTGTTGCATAACCGGCATACGTATAAGTCTTGCTATGGTCTTCCAGAATATTGGAATAGTTGTCATAAGCTAAACGAAAGTTTGCTCCCAATCCTTTCAGCAAACCAGATAAATCTTGTGACAAGGTAAGGTCGGCAAACAAACTGCGAGAGTGTCCTTTAGAATAAGCAGCTCCCTGCGATTGTGCGACAGGATTCGATGTTCCCGCCCAAGTAGTACTTCCTCCCCAACTGTCATCTTCCGTACGAACCGGAAAAGCTGCAGAAGGAATCGAATAAATCATATCCCATAGGTTAACCGAAGCCCCCGGAATCCGAGATTCGGACAAGGTACCGAGAAGATTCAACTTCAATTTGGTAGTGGCGGTTAAATCAATATCCAGATTTGTACGCAAATTAGCACGTGAATACATATTCTGTGTAGAATATCCGTCATTTGCATTCGGGGTTTTGATAAACCCTTTGTCTGTTAATAAATTCGCCATAGTATAGTAGCGGAACTTTGCTCCTCCCCCACGGAATTCGATCGTATATTTATTAGAAACTCCTCTGTCTTTAAAGGTTTCATCAATCCAGTTCACATTAGGATAGAGATAAGGGTACATACGGGAAGCCCCTCCACTACCTACTCCATTACGGAAAGCATCGACTTCTTCCGGAGTATACCGAGCTCCCAAACCTTCATATCCACGCGCTTCATTCACTGCAGAAGCATACGTAGCTGCATCTACAAATTCCGGACGTCGAGACTGAGTGTTAATGATATGATCATACGTAAAAGTTATCTCTTTTGTTTTGTACTTACCACGCTTTGTAGTAATCAAGATCGCACCGTTCACCCCTTTGTATCCGTACAATGCCACAGCCGCGGCATCTTTCAGGATGGAAACGGATTCTACTTCTTCTGGGCTCACCAAGCTCATGTCTCGTTCCAAACCGTCAACCAGCACAAGCGGTGTACTACTTGACAAGCTCTGCAAACCACGTACATAAAAGGTAGGATCTGCCATTAACCCGGTACTGGCCGCATTCTGCAAAGTAGTAAGGCCCAATCCATATCCATATAAAGAATTGGATATATTCCGGGAAGACCGCTTATTAAACTCTTCGTTATAGGTGGTAGAAACAGCTGCTGTTGATTCATGACGACTGAATGTCCGGTTAGCTCCCACATCAATAGTCTGAGCTGCATATCCCATCACAATAGTCATCGGACCATCAGTCTTTGCCACAACTGTGGTAGAGCCTTTGTCGACAGAAACGACACTCAAACGTTGTCCTTTCTCGACCGCAATCTCGAATTTACCATCTTTATCAGTTTCAACCCGGGTCTCCACTGCGCCACCTTCCACATTAACGGACGCTCCATAGACTGGGTTTCCCGATTTATCAACAACAATACCTATAATGTTGTTGTCTGTATTCTGTGCTCTGACCGGAATGCTCAAACAAACCAGTAAAGCCAGTATCAGAATCTTATTTTTTCTCATATAAATCAATATTCAATATTGTTTTAATCTATTTCGCTGTCTCACATTACCAACCCGGATTCTGAATCAATCCATATCCTTTGTTAATTTCCGTTTGCGGGAATGGAGAAAGATACCATTTGGGATCAAATCCGTATGTCCACCACCGACGGACCGGCTTGGATAACTCAAACCTTTCATATTCAAAACGAGTAGGCTGCAATGCCCCCTTGTTCTTATCTCCTTCATTCCATTTAGCATTTCCCGTTATACGATTACCGGTATCATCCAAACGATAGGTGAGCAACCCGTGCAGGCGCTTCTCGAAACGATCGGCACGCTTGTAACGGACAAGATCAAAGTAACGGCTATCTTCAAGCCCCAATTCCCGAACACGCTCGCACAGCAATTCTTCCAATAAGGCTGCTTTGTCAGAAAGTAAATTCTTATCTGTAACACACTCCGCCAAATCTTTCTTCAATCCTACGCGGGCACGTACTATATTCATTTGGTCAATAGCACCCCGGTGATCATTCTTGGCTTGAAGCAAGGCCTCTGCATAAGTTAAATAAATGTCAGATAAACGAAGATATACCCAATGCGTATACTGACGTTGGTACTCTGTTCCCAAATAATATTTCATATTTTTATAACCAGTCGCATAGTTACCTGATTCAAGTGCAGCATTTTGTCCTTCATCGTATCCTCCGACCCACAATTCATAAGGTAAACCGGACATTGTTCCTGCACTCCAGTCTAACATCTTCGGCAATCCGTTTACCATGCAATGCTCATACAGACGAGGATCACGGGTTAATACGATTTCCGACAATAGTTGTTCTCCATTTTTGAATGTTCCGGTCAGGAACATTGCATCCAACTTACCTTCTGTTTCCGTCTTTTTCCAGTCAAACGGAGTACCGTCGGCCCATGGGAACATCTCCACATATTCCTGTGTAGGCGGATATTCGGTACGACAAAGTGACGGAACAGCCCAGGAATGCCACATATAAGAACTTGAGTTGAAAGCGTCCGACATATTCGTGCGGACAGAATGCAAGACCTCCTTGCTGTTCTGACGAATATATCCCATACGATATGCCTGCCGATACTGTTCCGGTGTTTCTTCCGAAGCCTTATTCAGGCTATATCCGCCTTGACTCTCCAGCTCTTTAAAGAATGCTTCACAAGCCTTCAAACAGTTATCCCAAAGTTCCGCATGGTAGCCGCCGTACCATACCAGATGCTGCTGTTCAGCCTCTGAGTTTCCTCCTGCATATCCGTTGACATCGTTAAACAACGGAGAAGCGGCAAATTGCCAGATTTTGCATTTCAATGCCATCGCACCGGCCTTTGTCCAGTGTCCGGCCTTGCTGGCAAGATCGGCATCAGCATAAGCCCACACCAATCCACCGGAATTGATAGCATCATCCAACATCTTTATCATGTAGTTAACAGTCTCCTCTACCGTAGCACGGGGGATTTCATAACCTGACTCCGTACCGGTGAATGAAGCATATAACAATGGAAGACCTCCATAATGACGGAACATATCAAAATAGCGTGCCGCAATCAGGCATTTAGCTTCTGCCACCAACTGAGTTTTTTCAGTGCTATCCATGCCCGGCACTCTATCTATATTTTCCATTAACAACCAGCACCAGCGCACTACTTCCCATACCATTTCCCGTGTATATGGGAAAATATTACCACGCGTGCCATAGTTGGCATTGAGAGAACCCAAATAATACTGCTGATATACAGTTGCGTCACTAAAATAAAGTGACCAGCAGTCTGTTAGCGCATCCTTCTTTCCTAAATAAGGACTGGAAGAATCAGGAATATTACCGTTACTGTCCGTATTATAGGGTAATCCGTAATACTGTCTACTGTAACAGGTGTTCAAAAATTGGCGCGTATATTCCGCACTATTGAACACTGTGTCAATAGTAGCATTTCCGCCCGGTGCCTTATCCAAAAAAGAGTTTCCGAATTTAATTTCGTCCACACATGAAGTGGAAACCAAACAAACTGCCGCTCCCAACATCGCACCGATGAACCATTTATTTTGTAATTTCATTGTATCTTTCCTTTATCTATTTTAGAATCCTAATTTCAAGCTCAACGTATAAGTCTTGGACAATGGATAAGAAGGTGCATTAGTAGCTCTTGCCTCCGGATCACCCCACAAATAAGGTGTAATCGTCCACAAATTATATCCTGCAAAAGCCAACTGGCATGTATTCAGTCCAAGTTTCTTCATCAATGGGAAGTGAAAATTGTATGCCACCTGAAGAGTTTTCAAACGCAGGTATTTTGCATCTTTCTCATATAAGGTGGAGGTAGCATAGTTATTCTTCGCATTGTCAATGGTAGCTCTCGGATACTCCGAAGATTGTGACGGATTTTCCGGTGTCCATGTATGGTCCAAATGGTATGCCAACAATCCTCCCTGCTCGCTATTGGAAGATGAATAGAACGGCTGACGAAATACATCCGAAATCATACGGCTTACGTTCCAGGCCCCTGTCCATTGAGTACTTATTTCCAGATTCTTCCAACTGAATCCTAAATTAATACCTAGCATATATTCAGGATCATCCGTAAAGCCATAGTCATAACTTGCGTCGTTCGCATCAATCTTACGGTCACCATTCAAGTCAACATATACCGCATCTCCATTTTGAAGAATGCTCTCGTGAGTGGGGAACGGACGATTAAATGTCTGCTCATATAACGCAGGTGTATCCTCATCATAGAAGCGCCAGAAAACGTATTGACTACGCGAACCGATACGGTGTCCCTTCTGATATTGATATAAATTATTCTGCGGGGCTTCCTTCTTTTCAAGAATCTCATTCTGATTATAAGAAAGGTTAATACCCGCCCAATAACGGAAATTATCGCCAATCTTATCGTTCCATTTTAAAGAAAGTTCCCAGCCCCAACTGTCTACACTTCCTAAATTTGAATAGGGAGTAATGAACCCTAACATTCCCGGAGCTGTACCGTCACGCAAAAGGATGTCATTACGACGTTCTTTATAATATTCAAAGGTTGTTTTCAGACGGTCATCAAGGAAGTTAATATCAACACCATAGTTCCGTTTCAGAGCTTTTTCCCATGTCACAGCAGGGTTATTCTTAGCTACCTCACGCGCACCCAGACTAACAGTACCATTATCTGTTCCGAATCCATATCCCCAGGCGTTAGTTGCTCCTCCACTTGCCGTTACACGATTTGCCAAGTCACCTAAACCGACATTATATGGATCAGCCATATACATAAACCGCGATCCTCCAATATTATCGTTACCTACCAAACCGACACTGGCACGTAATTTCAAGAAGCTAACCACCGACTTCAAAGGACGGAAAAACTTCTCTTCACTCATCACCCAACCTATAGAACCAGCCGGGAAATAAGAAAAGCGCAAATCGGACGCAAAGTTTTCCGAACCGTTATAACCCACATTAAACTCTGCCATATAGCGGCTCTTCCAATCATAAGTGACACGTCCGACTAATCCGACATATCCATGAGGAATGTCCGAATATAATTTCGGATAATACTCTTTCTGTTGATTATACAAAACTAAGGCTGTCACCGTATGATCACCAAAAGTACGATTATAATTAAAGCTGGCTTCCATATACCAATTACGTGCTTTGCCTGTAGTATACGAATACTTCACATCTGTATTCTCTCCAAACTTACGATAAGCAATACTACCGTCATCCATCAATACAGGAGTGTATGTAGCAATAGACCCACCAGAACCGACTTTATTAACTGTAAACGAGCTGTTATAAGATCCCTTCACTTTAAAAGAAAGTCCTTTAGTCAAGAAGTCCATTTTTTGATCCAGAATCACATCCACATTCAGCGAATTGTTGCTGGTCTGGCTGAACCCATTTCCATAATATCCCATACCTGTACCTCCTGTAAATGGTAATTTCAGTCCGTCTGAATAAGTCTCATCGCTCGAATTTACCAATTTTCCATCTATGATTCCCGGACTGGAGAAAGGAGTAGCATAATACATATTTTTAATCAATCCGGAAGATCCCTGACTCGTACGCGGTTGATCTGAATTATTCACATTACCACTAATATTGAATGACAAAGTAGTCGTTTTAGTGACATCCATATCCAAGTTTGTACGATAGTTAAACCGACGGTACTGATAGCTTAAATTATAAGGAAGATCAAACTCACTAAAAAGTCCTCCTTGCGTATAAGCACCTGCAGAGATGAAATAACGTACTTTATCTGTTCCTCCCGAGATGTTCAGATTATGCTGGCTCTGAAGCGTAGAGCTTTTCATAATATAGTCAGCCCATTGTATATTTGGGAAACGAATAGGATCGGAACCATCTGCAAATTTTTGAATCACGCCATCACTAAATAAGGCAGATTTGCCATCACCGGACATCATTTGATTATGAAAACGGGCATAGTCATAGGAACTTGCCTGTTCTACCATTTTTGTAGGCATCAATACAGAAGCAGAAGTAGTAAACGAAATTTTCGCCTTTCCTTCCTTTCCTCGTTTAGTTGTAATCAAAATGACCCCATTTGCTCCACGAATACCAAATACGGCTGTTGCCGAAGCATCTTTCAAGATAGAAATGGATTCAATTTCATTCGGGTCGATATCACTCATACTTTCACGATCCACACCGTCTACCTGAATTAACGGTGAAGAATTTTCCCAAGTAGCTTTACCACGAATAAAAATTTCAGCGGCATCCGCTCCCGGCTCACCGGAATATTGTACGGTAGTCAAACCTGTCATCTGCCCTCCTAATACATTGGAAACCGAACCTACAGATACACGGGTCAATTCTTCTCCCTTCACACTAGCGATAGCTCCTGTCATGGTCACTTTCTTCTGCGTACCATAAGCTACGATTTCCACCTCTTCAAGTGCTGTCACATCCTCTACCAGAATGACTTTCATGTCATTTTTCGCTACTACTTTTTTATCGGTATAACCTATAAAAGATACTTTCAATTTCGCACCGGGACGTACATTTATTCTAAATACACCGTCAATATCGGTAATTGTACCATTAGATGTTCCTTCCGCAAGTACACTTGCTCCAATTATCGGTTCGCCTTGGCTATCTACTACTGTTCCTTTTATAGTACTTTGCTGCTGTACAACTTCGATGGCTGCCGAAGCTGTTTGCAATCCCCATGCAGGTGCAAAAGTTGCTATAGTGAAAAACAGAGCGACAGGTAAGGTTGTCCCCTTTATAAAGTTTTTCTTATTCATATATGTATATGTTCATGATATAAGTATAATTTTAACGGACTTTATATACCGTCATTATTTTAGAATGCAAGCATCATACGGAAATAACCGGCACGCGAATCACGTTCACAAATTATGTGATATCTTCCACCAGCCATACCGTGTGTCCATTGGTTGGCTGGAGAACGCTGTGTGCTACTCCAATAGTGTCCACTGTTAGTTCCTGACTCGACAGAGGTCATCTCATCACCATTTACATTCTTGAGACAACGGTTAATAACACTCAAATTCTTAGCGACTGTATCCCAACACATTATAGAGGGCAAATACCAAGGAGTCACATTTGCCGGAATAGCTTCCGCTTCACGATAAGCCTTGATATACGCATAAGCATGGTCGCAAGTAGAAGGACTACCCATACCTTCGTAACACATAGTAAGTAACTGTGTATTATTGTATCCCATTAGTGCTGGGAAAACCAATGAAGCATCATTCTTGTTAACATCCTTCTCTGTGTTACAACCTACAAACTTGTTTGCCCAATTCTCATCTGAAGTAAACCAGTCTGAATAATAACCGGACTTACTTGAATGGAACATTTTCAAAGCAACATCATTTTGTTCACTATCTTTTACCACAGAATTCTTAATAGATAGCACTATACCGTGCGTACATGCAGGGAAATCGCGACGCAAAGCATCAACTTCTGCTGAATAGAGTTCAGTATGTGTTACACTGGGTTGTGAATTTCCTACATAACATACAATACCAATCACATTCTCCGGCACCGTTTCCGCATCTACTGAAACTATTTTTCCGTCCGCACAAAAATAATCCCCTACCTGCAAAGTATGGTTAATCTTACTCTTATCTTCGATGGTATACATCTTCGCCGTTCCTCCTTCCAAAGTACCTTTAGCTTCGTATTCCATTTCACTTACTCCTGTATAAGTACCCTTTATGGAGAATTCCTTATTCGGGTTAACCAAAAAGCGGTATGTATCCGTACTTTCCTGATAATAAGGAGTTGCTTGAGTATTGTTCACTGTAAACGAACCGGCAGCCAAAGGTAACAGATAATCATCTATACCGCCATTTGTAAAGCTATAGGTCAAATTAGGCATCTTTACTACCGCAAGAGCCATCCGATGTTGCATAGTAAAAGCGATCTGCCCTTTCAAACGATCCCCCTGAACACTACCCGTACTGGTCATCAAATCATATAGTGTATAATTTCCTTCATTTTGTTCACTGCCTATTTTCCAATTGTTGACGTATGTTTCAAAAGGATCCACCTTCGTCGGATCAAAAGTCACATTCGCATTATACGGATAGTATGCATAAAAAGTCATCCGCTGAAATTGTGAACCTTTGTATTCAATAGGATCCCCTCCATCAGTCAATTCCCAATAGCCATCTGTCAGTGTGAATTTCCGATTCTTGATATCCTCTACCACCGTTTCTCCTCTTACCGCAAATATACCGATAGCATCTCCGTTAGAAAATCGGGTAGTATATCCATTCTCTGTAGCACGTGTCTTACCACTTTCGTCCATAAATCCTTCATCAGACACACTAATCTGAAATCCCTGCAAAGAATCCGGTGTTTCTCCGGTGAGTTCTTCATTTTGCGAGCAAGACGCAACTATGGCTGCGCCAGCCAGAAAAAGCATTGATATATAATTATATATTTTCATAAATCTCATGTTTATATTTTTAGCATTTTTATCTATATTAGATTGGTAAACAGATCACTTCACAACAGGCTGTGGAGTTACGGTTTCTTCTGTAATATTCCAACTAGGATTAGTTATCTCTGTTCCAGTTTCAGCTATACTCGGGTCGGATGTTATAGGATCGTGGTTTTCATCCTCCCATCCTATTATTTGCGTTTGTTCTGTAATTGTCAACACATAATTATTGTCCTCGTATTTATTTGTCTTGATGATGTAATTATAAGAAAATCCTGATTTCAATTCTGTCAAGTTAGCAAACTCGGCTTCATAAAGATAACCGTTCATTCTAGCTTGGATAGTTACTTTGCCTTGCACCTTCTGTGGCAGTAAAATAGCTTGTACTGTATAATTATCCTGCTCTCCTATTTTATCCCAATAAATATCATCTTTATCCGTAACAGGGTCTTCACTGACTGTTGTCTCCCCTGTTTTAGGATTAAATGTACCATTATTCTTAAGCCCAATAAGATAACAAGTTATATCTGCCAAGTCCACACCTTCGCCAGCTTGAAACTCCAATCTAATACGACTCATCACATGATTGAATGCTAATGTCACGTTCGGGGTTTGTGATGTAGCCTTCCCTTTAGCAAAAAGAAAATCTATCTTCGCACGTTCTTCTGCTGTAGCTTGATTGTCACTGGCTGTAGTCACTTCCAATACAGGTTGTTCTTCACCTGATGTACCAGAAAATGGAGCGTATGCCACTACATCATACTCTCCGGAACCTAATACCCAAATCTCTTCTGCATTTCCTCCTTTTGCCGCAAAAAGACCATTGCCCTTGTATTTGTAATGAATATTCACTTGTTCCGTACCACAAGTGATTCCTACCGAGTCTTCTGCCTCCCAGTTTGTTTCCGTAGCTCTTGTAACAAGATTGCTAGCCTCATGATTGTTTATTACTGCACTAAAAGAAACTTTCGCTCCCGTATCACCGGTAAACTGAATATCAGTTTCTTTAATATCGTTGCTACATCCTGCTAAAAGTAGTAAGGCAACAGCAGTTGTGACATAGTTTTTTTTCATACCATGTTTTTTAAAGTTAAACATATTTTTGTTGATTAGTAAAATCGTCGTAAAGT
>ENA-OPSN01001245-OPSN01001245.1-human-gut-metagenome-genome-assembly--contig:-NODE-1245-length-11586-cov-3.152719_pt1 | contig 11586 bp, 10 predicted proteins | sample MGYA00241808_ERZ501907 | MGnify/ENA primary metagenome ERZ501907 (study PRJEB25962, sample SAMEA2042218) | human gut metagenome | biome: human gut; feature: human-associated habitat; material: faeces...
GGAGTGTCGGAGAGGTACTTAGGAGTATGAAATTGATAAGGAAATATGAAAATTAATCGAATTAGACCATTTCCGAATTTGCAAATTAATATATTATGAGCATAAGAGTATTGATGTTTGGGTGGGAATTTCCACCGCATATTGCAGGGGGCTTGGGAACGGCCAGTTACGGGTTGACGAAAGGCTTGGCGAAACATGGCGTCAAGGTGATGTTCGTCATGCCGAAGGCCGGAGGTGATGAGGATCAAAGCGTCGTGAAAATCATTAATGCGAGTGATGTCGAAATGATGAGCGAGTATTCAAATTTAGATGAATACTGGCAGAATGTAAACTTTATGGAGATCGGTTCGAATCTTGTTCCCTATCTGGACCCGGAAACCTTCGAAAGAACGGTAAAGGAGACCATCAAGACGGGGGAACATTCAGAGCATATCGTTTTCCGTAACAAGTTCCAATTTTCCGGTAAATACGGAACAAACCTGATGGAAGAAGTTGCCCGTTACGCCATGGTGGCAGGGACGATAGCGGCACAACAGGATTTTGATATTATCCACGCGCATGACTGGCTGACCTATTCGGCCGGGATTGTGGCGAAGAAAGTTTCGGGTAAACCGTTGGTGATCCATGTACATGCCACTGATTTTGACCGTAGCCGTGGAAATGTGAATCCGACAGTATATGCCATTGAGAAAAATGGTATGGATCATGCGGATTGTATCATGTGTGTATCCGAGTTGACTCGTCAGACTGTTATACATCAGTATCATCAAGACCCGCGTAAATGCTTTGCCATGCACAATGCGGTTTATCCATTGTCACAAGAATATCAGGATATTCCACGCCCGGATCATTCAAAAGAAAAAGTTGTTACTTTTCTCGGACGTATCACTATGCAGAAGGGGCCTGAGTATTTTGTAGAAGCAGCGGCGTTAGTACTTAAACGTACTCGTAATATTCGTTTTGTGATGGCAGGTTCGGGCGATATGCTTAATGCGATGATAAATATGGTGGCGGAACGTGGTATAGCAGACCGTTTCCATTTTCCGGGATTTCAGCGCGGACGTCAGGTTTATGAAACCTATAAACAAAGTGACGTATTTGTGATGCCTTCGGTTTCCGAACCGTTCGGTATTGCTCCTCTTGAAGCTATGCAGTGTGGTACTCCTTCTATTATATCCAAGCAGTCCGGTTGTGGCGAAATCCTAACCAATGTGATAAAAACAGACTATTGGGATATACATGCGATGGCAGATGCCATCTATGCACTCTGTACTTATCCGTCTCTCTTTAATTACTTGCAAGAAGAAGGTAAAAAGGAAGTGGATGGCATTACATGGGAAAAAGTCGGATTGCGTATCCGTGCTCTTTATGAGGAAGTATTAAAAAACTATGGTAAATAATAAAAATCACACTAGATATGAAAACAATCTGTCTTTACTTTGAGATACATCAAATCATCCATTTGAAACGTTATCGTTTCTTCGAGATAGGCACCGACCACTATTATTATGATGACTATGCCAACGAACAAGGCATCAACGAAGTAGTTGAGCGTTCGTATGTTCCTGCGCTGAATACGTTGATTGAAATGGCAAGAGCCAATGGAGGCGCATTCAAGGTAGCACTCTCTATTTCGGGAGTAGCATTGGAACAATTGGAAATTCATGCTCCGATAGTTATCGAACTGTTGCATCAGTTGAACGATACAGGTTGCTGTGAATTCCTCTGCGAGCCTTATTCACATGGTCTTTCTTCATTGGCAAATGAAGACTGCTTCCGTGAAGAAGTGGAACGCATGCGCGTAAAGGTTAAGCAAATTTTCAACCAAACGCCGAAGGTATTCCGTAACTCTAGTTTGATTTACTCAAATGAAATCGGTTCAATTATAGCCGATATGGGCTTCAAGGGAATGTTGACTGAAGGTGCTAAGCATATTTTGGGCTGGAAGAGTTCTCATTATCTGTATCATTGTGCCATGAATCCGAACTTGAAGTTGTTGCTCCGTGACTTCAAATTGTCTGATGATATCAGTTTACGGTTCTCTAACTCTGACTGGAGCGAATATCCTTTGTTTGCAGATAAATATGTAGATTGGATTGCAGCATTACCCGAAGAAGAACAAGTTATCAATATATTTATGGAACTTTCCGCATTGGGTATGGCACAGTCATTGTCATCCAATATTTTGGAATTCCTGAAAGCATTGCCAATATGTGCAAAAGAAAGAGGCATTACTTTCTCTACTCCAACAGAAATCGTTACCAAACTGAAATCTGTAGACCAGATAGACGTTCCTTATCCAATGTCATGGACAGACGAAGAACGCGATATCAGTCCATGGTTGGGTAATGTGATGCAGCGTGAAGCATTCAATAAATTATATAGTGTGGCAGAGCGTGTGCACTTGTGTAATGACCGTCGTATCAAGCAGGATTGGGATTACTTGCAGGCAAGTAACAACTTCCGTTTCATGACCAGCAAGAATACGGGCATTAGTATTAACCGCGGTATCTATGATTCTCCATACGATGCTTTCACCAACTATATGAATATATTGGGTGATTTTATCAGCCGTGTAAACTCATTATATCCGGTTGATATGGATAATGAAGAGCTGAACTCGTTGCTTACCACCATCAAGAATCAAGGTGAAGAATTGGTGGCATTGAATAAGGAGGTTGAAAGATTGCAAGCTAAATTGGCAAAAGCCGAAGCAAAGATAGCTGCTGAAGCGGAAAAAACACCATCCAAAAAGGCCGTTGCCAAGAAGCCGGCCGCTAAGAAGGCACCTGCCAAAAAAGCGGCTCCGAAGAAAGAAGAATAGGTATTGGCTTATTGATTATGATAATGAGGGTGTGTCAAGACTAAAGTGATAGACCATTTCAGTTCTTGACACACCTTCTTTTTATTTGGCTTGTGTTTCCCTTTTGTATATCTTTGCCGCACTGTTATTAAAGTAATGCCACATGAACAAACAAATATCTAAATCGCAAATCATACGTTTCCGCCGATGGTGCAGGAAAGGGTATGCCATATTTTGCAGTTTGGGGAAGACTGTGGCAATCGGCAATCTGAGAAAAGGAATCGTTGAGGCTTCTTTGAAAAAGCAGCCCGGCGTATGTCTATTGTCCGTGCTATGCCGTCCGGACCGAGTGGATGAGGAAGACGACAAAGCCCCCGATAGGGAGGTGGCGGACAGGATACTTTCATTGATTATTCTTGAGATAATAACTGTAAACCGGTTGCGTTGTGCGATTGGTGGAGAGTTATTGTCTTTTATATCTATATGGCCGGAAGAACGTGAAATGCGTTCTCTCCGGCTTTTTTTATGTCATTAACAGAAGTAGAAACGATGCTGAACAAACTTAAAAACAAAGTATTAAGCGGTGAAAAGATAACCGTTGAAGAGGCAGAATGGCTAGCAGGGGAAGCTGATAAGGAAGAGCTTTATGAGGCTGCTTCCGTGATAACCCGGGAGATGGCTTCAGGTCATTTTGATATGTGTTCCATCATTAATGCCAAGTCCGGACGTTGTCCCGAGAATTGTAAATGGTGTGCGCAGTCGGCACACTACCGGACTGAGACGGAAGTTTATGGCTTGGTGGATAAAGCGGAATGTAAGCGGCAGGCACTATACAATGAAGTTCAGGGGATAGCCCGCTTCTCATTGGTCACTAGCGGACGAAAACCCGGCAAGCAAGATATGCAACAATTATATGAAACATTTGAATATATTGCTTCATGTTCCGATATTAAACTGTGTGCGTCACTGGGGTTGCTTACCGAGGAAGAGCTACGCAGATTGCACGAAGTGGGAGTTACCCGTTATCACTGCAATCTGGAGACTGCCCCTTCTTTCTTTCCATCGCTCTGCTCCACCCATACCCAGCAAGAAAAGATAGAAACCCTGTGTGCCGCGCGCCGGGTGGGGATGGATGTGTGCAGCGGAGGTATTATCGGTATGGGTGAAACGGTGCGGCAACGCATCGAACTTGCTTTCCTCTTGCGGCAGTTGGAAGTGCAGTCTATTCCTATCAATCTGCTTCAACCCATTGCGGGCACTCCTTTGGAACACGCGCCCCGTTTGGCGGAAGAAGAAATTCTGACCACGATAGCCTTGTTCCGCTTTATTAATCCCACGGCCTACCTTCGTTTTGCAGGGGGGCGTTCGCAACTAAGCCCGGAGGCGATAGGGCAGGCATTGCACATTGGAATCAATTCGGCGATAGTCGGCGATTTATTAACCACCCTGGGGTCTAAAGTATCGGACGACAGGAAATTGATAGAAGCAGCCGGTTATACTTTATAATAAAAACGATATGGACAATTTTGATAAAGAGCATTTATGGCATCCTTACACATCGACCGTCAATCCGCTTCCCACTTACCGGGTGAAACGGGCGGAAGGAGTGTACATAGAGCTGGAGGACGGCAGGAAGCTAATAGAAGGAATGTCCTCATGGTGGTGCATGGTGCATGGATACAATCATCCCGTACTGAACCGTGCCGCACGGGAACAGATAGACCGGATGAGTCATGTGATGTTCGGTGGGTTGACACACGAACCGGCCATCGAGTTAGGCAAACTATTATTGAAGATTGCGCCACCGCGCATGCAGAAGATTTTTTATGCCGACTCCGGCTCGGTGGCCGTGGAAGTGGCGCTGAAGATGGCTGTGCAGTATTGGTATGCACAAGGCAAGAAGAGCAAGAATAATTTTGTTACGATACGTTCCGGTTATCATGGGGACACATGGAACGCCATGTCGGTGTGTGACCCCGTGACCGGAATGCATAGCATTTTTGGTTCGGCATTGCCTGTCCGCTATTTTGTACCGTCTCCTCGTTCTCGTTTCGGAGGAGAATGGAAAGAAGAAGATATGTTGCCTCTCCGACAGCTATTGGAAGAACATCACGAAGAACTGGCGGCATTGATTCTGGAACCGGTGGTGCAGGGAGCCGGAGGCATGCGTTTCTATCATCCCGAATACCTGCGGCAGGCAGAGAAATTGTGTAAGGAATATCATCTGTTGCTGATATTTGATGAAATAGCGACCGGCTTCGGAAGGACCGGGAAACTTTTTGCATGGGAACATGCCGGCGTGCAGCCCGACATTATGTGTATAGGTAAGGCTCTTACCGGAGGCTATATGACATTTTCGGCCGTGCTTACCGATAACGAAGTGGCTGATGTCATATCGAACGGCTATCCGGGTGCGTTCATGCACGGTCCCACGTTCATGGGAAACCCCTTGGCATGTGCCATTGCTCGGGCCTCGACAGAGCTGTTGCTTTCCTGCGGATGGGAACAAAAAGTGAAGGCGATAGAAGAACAGCTGAAACGGGAGCTGGCACCGGCCGGAGAATTGCCGCAAGTGGCGGATGTGCGTGTATTGGGAGCCATCGGGGTTATCGAAGTGAAGGAGCCCGTGGACATGGCTTACATGCAGAAGCGCTTTGTGGAAGAAGGAGTGTGGGTACGTCCTTTTGGAAAATTGGTGTACATCATGCCGCCTTTTATCATCCAACCTGAAGAGCTGAGCAGACTGACTCATGCGCTGGTGAAGATAGTAGGAGAGTTGTAAGGGCTCTATGAAAAAAAGAAATGACACAAGTTTAGAAAAATATGAGTTTATTTGAAGATTTGGAACAAGAGCTTGACTGCTTGAAGAGTAAAAACAATCTGCGCAGACTGCCCGCCACTCATCATCGTGGCAGGGAGGTGGAGGCAGATGGCAACATTATGTTGAACCTCTCTTCCAACGATTACTTGGGGTTGGCAACAGATGCCGACCTGCGTGCCGGCTTTTTGCAGACCCTTACTCCCGACAGCTTCCTCCCTTCGGCTTCCTCTTCCCGTTTGCTGACCGGTAATTTTGATATATACACCCGCCTGGAGGAACGGCTGGCCGAGCTTTTCGGGAGAGAAAGTGCGTTGGTCTTTAGCAGCGGCTATCACATGAACGCGGGCATCCTGCCTGCTGTGAGCAATGTCCGCACGCTGATTCTTGCCGATAAACTGGTGCATGCCAGCCTTATTGACGGCATTCGCCTTTCAAGTGCAAAGTGCATCCGTTACCGGCATAATAATTATGAACAACTGGAACAATTGTTGTCTGCGCATCATGCCGAATATGAAAAGGTGATTGTAGTGACAGAAAGCATTTTCAGCATGGATGGTGACGAGGCAGACCTCAATCGGTTGGTGAGGCTGAAACGACAGTATGACCGTGTCTTGCTTTATGTGGACGAAGCGCATGCTGTCGGGGTGAGAGGAGAACACGGGCTGGGTTGTGCCGAAGAGCAGGGATGCATCGGCGAGATTGACTTTCTGTGCGGAACGTTCGGCAAGGCGTTGGCCTCGGTCGGCGGATATGTGGTCTGCTCCAGAACGGTGCATGATTATCTGGTCAACAAGATGCGTACACTTATCTTTACGACTGCCCTGCCGCCTGTCAATCTGATGTGGACGTACTTTATCATTGAACGTCTGGCACAGTTCCGCGACAGGAGGCAACACTTGCAGCGCCTCTCTTTTCAGCTGAAAGAAGGATTGCTCGCCGCCGGATATGAATGTCCTTCCACCAGCCATATTATTCCGCTGACCATAGGAGAAAGCGGGGCAACTGTCTGGAAGGCCGAGGAGTTGCAGCGCAAGGGCTTTTACGCCCTTCCCGTCCGTCCGCCTACGGTGCCCGAAGGCACTTCGCGCATTCGCTTTTCGCTGACGGCGGCACTTACCGAAGACGAGATAAGCAAACTGATAACAACGATAGGAAAACGATGAAATGAAACAATATTTTATAGAACAACGCCATTTGCCTTCATTGACACTCTTTTTTGCCGGATGGGGAATGGACGAACGGCCTTTTTTGCACTATCACCCCGCGGACAGGGACTTGCTTGTCTGCTACGATTACCGTTCACTCGACTTCGATTTCTCATTGCCGGAGGGGTACGAAGACATCCGTGTGGTAGGTTGGTCGATGGGAGTGTGGGCCGCTTCCCAAGTTTTGGGCCGTTCTTGTCTTCCCATTACAGAAAGTGTGGCGGTGAACGGGACAATGACCCCTGTCGATGACTCCAGAGGCATCCCCAACGCTATTTATGAAGGAACATTGAAAGGGCTGAATGACGTTACGCTGCGAAAGTTCTTTCGCCGGATGTGCGGTTCCGCCGTACTTTTGGAAGACTTCCTTACTAGAAGTCCCGGACGTTCTACGGATGAAGTGAAAGAAGAGCTTCTTCTGATAGCAAAGCAGGCAGAATGCCTTGCACCTGCCCGTTTTTGCTGGAGTAAGGCCGTGATAGGTAAGGGCGATTTGATTTTTGTTCCGGCTTGCCAAAGGAAAGCGTGGAGCGAACTCCGTGTGCCGGCAGAGGAAGAAGACATGGCTCATTATTCCGATGTGTTTTTACGAGATATCGTGTGTCGATAATGCAGCCTTCCGATAAACAAAACAGTAAAAGAATATGATAAATAAACAATTGATAACGCGCCGGTTCTCACGTGCCATAGAAAGTTATAACCGTGAGGCCACGGCGCAGAAACAGATAGCCGGTCGCCTGAACGATATGTTGGCACATTACCTGCCGGCACGTCCGCGGCATGTGCTTGAGATAGGCAGCGGAACCGGGTTCCTGACCCGTCCGTTGCTCCGCACCTTTCATCCTGAAAAGCTGATATTGAATGATATATGCCACGAGATGAGCACTTGCTTTGCCGACTTGCTGTCGGACAGGCAGGTGACTTTTATCCCCGGAGATGCAGAGCAGCTGTCTTTTCCTTCGGGGCAAGACCTGATAGTTTCCTGTTCCGCCCTTCAGTGGTTCGTCTCGCCCGAACTGTTTTTCAAGCGTTGCAATGCCTTGCTGTCCGGCCACGGATATTTCGCGTTCAGCACGTTCGGCAAAGAGAACCTGAAAGAGATAGCCGCCGTCACAGGAAGCGGATTGCATTATTATTCTTTGGAGGAGCTGAAAAAGTCCTTGTCCATGCATTATAATATAGTCACTGCCGGCGAGGAGCGCATCCGCCTGACATTCGCTACTCCGCTCGATGTGCTTTATCATCTCAAGCATACGGGGGTGACAGCTGTCTGCCGGCAGGCATGGACCAAAGGGGATTTGCAGGAGTTTTGTGATAAGTATGCGAAGCTGTTCAGTTGTGGTAACGCCGTCACGCTGACTTATCATCCCCTTTACATCATCGCCCGAAAGAAACCTTGATATAGTAAACAGATAAAATAATGAAAAAGAATGTATATTTTGTCAGCGGCATAGACACCAACATCGGTAAGAGCTATGCCACCGCCTACCTTGCACGAGTGTGGCGAGAGAAGGGAATAAACGTGATAACACAGAAATTCATACAAACGGGCAATCCCGCCGGCTATTCCGAAGACATCGAGCTTCATCGCCGTCTGATGGGGTTGGAATACCTGCCCGAAGATGAACAGGGGTGGACGAAGCCTGAGATATTCTCTTATCCTGCCTCGCCCGACTTGGCATCGCGCATCGACAACCGTGCCGTGGATTTCGATAAGATAAATCACGCCACAAGTGTGCTGAGTGAACGCTTTGATGCCGTGCTGGTGGAAGGGGCGGGAGGGCTTATGGTTCCGCTTACGCCGGACTGTCTTACCATTGATTATATTCAACACTCCGGCTACCCGTTGGTGTTTGTCACCTCAGGTCGCCTGGGGAGTGTGAACCACACTCTGCTCAGCTTTGAGGCCATAGAGCGCAGAGGCATCAGTCTCCATACGGTGATGTATAATCTTTATCCCGAAGGGGAGGACAAGATAATACAGGAAGATACGGAGAACTATATAAGGCATTATATGGAGAAGCATTTTCCCGAAGCGGAGTTTGTTAAAGTGCCTTGCCTGTAAACGGAATACTGCCATAATGGAAGCTTCAGGGTTCGGTTTAAAACCGTGGGCTTTCCGAAACGGCCGGGTTCTTGTGGGAAGATAATCTCCTTTCACATATAACGGGACCCGGAAGCCTTCTATTTATGGACTTTCTACGTGAAGTGACTGTCCCCCTCAAAAAAACAGTAGAGCTATCATTTACCTTTGAGGACAGCCTCTTTTGTATTTACTCATTTCTACTAAAACATCTTACTTTTAGAAATTTAATCCGAATACAAAATAAGTACCTTCTGTTCTGGGATTCCACGTCAACTTAGCGAAAACCGGCACAGAGAAAGACCGGGTTATCTTTACATCTTTGCCGGCTTGCAGACTGATGTCACTTACGGCAAAGCCATTTGAACCATTGCAATGAAGTTCTTCGGATGCATTATAGAAATCATTGGCCCACGGAGTGGCGCCTATCTCGGCTGTCCAGTCCAAACCTCCCAATTTGAAAGGAGCAGTGACGGAAACATAAGAGGCATAAGCTCTGCTGCCTTCATTGTTTACACCATCATATCCGGCAAAATTTGTATACCAATTGACAGCCAGAAAACCGAAGTCATATCCGACTTGTGCTTCAAAAGTATGATTTGTATTGTCGGAACCATAGTGGAAGTATCCCGACCCACCGTCAAACCAATAGTCGGTGACGGAAATGCTGAATCCGCCGATCGTATATCCTAGTGTGAGGTCAAGTTCTTTGGTGTCTTTTCCTTCAAACCCTACACTGCCCCATGCACTCAACGAAAATCCTTTGTAAGATACAGATAGAGTTGGTTGGATACTTACATTACCCAAATCTTGTCCGCGCCATATATATCCACTGACCAGGTCGGCACTGATGTCTGTTTCAATATTTTCTTGTGCAATGCTGACTGTGGGTATTGTTATTGACATGCCCAATAGCAACACTGCTTTTTTAAAGTTTTCTTTCACGACTCTTTACCTTTAAAGTTAATAATAGCAAGTATTGTATCCTGTATTGTTTTTTTTGTTATCTTATTGATTATAATATCCATTTTCCGATTCTCTTCATGGCTTCTTCAAACTCCTCCTGTTCGTCAACGACAGCGAGACGAATGTATCATACGTTTCGGAAATAAGGAACTGTTTTTCTAATATAGGTCCGATTGACGGCAAAATTACATTTATTTTTGATTTTAAGCAAAGGTGTGTCTTTCTGATTTTATTTATACCGTTTGACTTTCTATTTTATGGCTCGTTTGATAGAATATGACAAATTGGGATGGTATTCCTTGTGTGATGTTTTAATTTGTAATTAATCATGTGGTTAAATAAATAAATTATCATGCCGTTCGTTTTTTTGCATTTGAATAAGAGAAGGAGAAATATTCTAAATTTCTTTTTCGCATGAAAAATTATCCTTTTTCGAACGAAGTGATTTAATCTTTTTGTACTTTTGCCGAAAATTTATAATATAAAGAAAAAAATCACATGGAGTCAGTCTTTATTACGACGCGTAAACAACGAATCATCAGAGAAATGAGAGATTATATGATGATAGCTCTCGGTATGCTGATGTATAGTATCGGGTGGACCGTCTTTTTGTTGCCTAACGACATCACGACAGGTGGTGTGCCGGGTATTGCTTCTATTGTATATTGGGCAACCGGTGTGAATGTACAGTATACTTATTTTGCCATAAATGGTGCATTGTTGGTAGCCTCCCTGATTATTTTGGGATGGAAGTTCAGTGTAAAAACTGTTTTTGCCGTATTTACCATGACGACCATTCTTCCTATTATTCAAGGAGCAACAGCAGGGCTGCATTTATTGCATGACCAGCCTTTTATGGCGTGTGTTATCGGTGCTTCTTTCTGTGGCGGTGGTATTGGAGTGGCATTTTCGGCTAACGGAAGCTCCGGAGGAACGGATATTGTTGCCGCTATTATTAATAAATATCGTGATATTACCTTAGGACGCGTGATATTGATGACGGATATGGTGATAATCTCTTCCAGTTACCTCGTATTGCACGATTGGGAAAAGGTGGTATATGGTTTTGCAACCTTATATATATGCAGCTTTGTGCTTGACCAGGTGGTGAACAGTGCTCGTCAGTCTGTGCAGTTCTTTATCATTTCAAAGAAACATGAAGAAATAGGTCACCGCATCAATAAAGATTTGCACCGTGGAGTGACTTTCATTGATGGTGTAGGTTGTTATACAGGCGCAGGTGTTAAAATGATGTTTGTGTTGGCAAAGAAACGAGAATCGACTACTATTTTCCGTTTGATTAAAGATATTGATCCGAATGCTTTCGTTTCACAGAGTGCCGTTATCGGTGTGTTTGGCGAAGGATTTGATAGAATTAAAGTAAAATAACCAAGGAGATAGAGCATAAAAAACAAGGGAAAGGTATCCGTATGATTACGGATGCCTTTTTTGTTTCCTTGCGGAGGATTAAGTAATTTCCTACGGTCAGCTAAGGTCTTTTAAGCGGAAGATTACTACGTCCCACTACAGTAGGACATACGTCCCATTGCAGTAGGACGTACGTTCCATTGCCGCAGGACGTACGTTCCACTACAGCAGGACGTAATAGCCCGACGTATAAAAAGACTTAGCCTGAAGGATGAAAAGGCTTAGTCCGACCGATGAGATAACTTAGGGGGGGGCGATATCTGTATTTCTTTTAATAACC
>ENA-OPSN01001246-OPSN01001246.1-human-gut-metagenome-genome-assembly--contig:-NODE-1246-length-11582-cov-2.770018_pt1 | contig 11582 bp, 7 predicted proteins | sample MGYA00241808_ERZ501907 | MGnify/ENA primary metagenome ERZ501907 (study PRJEB25962, sample SAMEA2042218) | human gut metagenome | biome: human gut; feature: human-associated habitat; material: faeces...
GCTGATTTATAACATTCTCAAATTCGTTTAGATACATATTTTTATCAAACAAACGCGAACGCTCAACACTATTTTTACTCATAACAGAAAGCTTAGAAGGATCATTATACAACTCCATAATCGCTCTCCGGATATTATTTACAAGATCATATTCTTTATTTATAAACAAAGTTGTTGCTGACGTACCTTCTTCAACCATCCCACCCGAACGGGTTGCAATAGTAGGGATTCCCGAAGCCAAAAATTCTAATATTGCTATATTAAAAGCTTCTTCACAAATGCTTGGTACTACTGCTATATTAGCCGATTTATGATAACGATACAGATTCATATTATCAATATAGCCGGTAAATGCAACCCTGTCTTTATGCTGAGCGGCCATATTACAAACAGAAGATTGATAATCTGTCATTTGGGCTCCTTTAAAATCGGACGATCCTACAATCATCACTTTTATTTTAGGGTTATCTATAGAAAGGACAGCTTCTATCAACTCTTTAACTCCTTTTACTTCAATAATCCTTCCACAGTAAATGATTACAAAATCATCCAATGAAAACCCTAATTTCCGACGTATTTCAGTTTTCTCTTCGAGGTGAATATTCTTAGCAAACTTAGACAAGTCTATCCTGTTTTTTAAAACCGATATAGACATATCTTTTTTAGTCATAGATGACATGAATTGCTTTTTAATAAAATCACCTACTGCAATAATATGACCAAATGTATTTTCCTGAAAAGGGGTGGAAAAAGTCTCACAATGTATATGATTGACAAATTTATCGGCTCCATACATTTTGGAGGGCTTAGAGAAAACACCAATTTCACAACCTTCACTGATTATATAATCAAAATCAGCTCCTCTATTGCACAAAAAATTTCTCACTCTACGATTAAAAGGAAGTATGATTGATATATCATTTCCTGTTAATTTCCTCACCCCTCCTCTTAATTTCCACCAAAGTTTGTTCTCTCTAGATTTAGGATGTTTTAATTGTACAAAATGAGTATACTTGTATTTCTTAAACTCTTGTTCAACTTTTGAATCACAACACTCCACTACTGTAAACTCGAATTTGGGAGTTCTCTCATTTTCGTTTATCAATAGTTCTATTAATTGTTCAATAGCTCCTCCTTTTATAGCCGGTACAGGCAAAGCACCACACGTAACAAAACAAATCTTTCTCATCTTTTCCGTCTTTTCGATATTTTATTTAAGACAAAAGCGCTCATATTCAACACATTCTGCTTATTAAAATATAAATAAAGTAATAAACATGCAGTATAAGCAAAGACGAGCTTCCCATCATTCAAAATCAAAATCACCACATATGCTAACATTAATATTAATAATTGTTTTATCATATACCAACTGCTGGTGAACTTCACAAACCTACGAGAATAATACACTCGAGAAAGAGCAGTCAACAGATGAGATAAACAAATAGCTACACAAGCTCCCCATAACCCCCATTTAGGAATCAATAAAAAATTAAATACTACCGCTGCTACTCCACCTACAACTACTGAATAGAAAGTATATTTACTTTGTCGTACAGCTGAAAATATAGTTCCCAAAAATGCACTAGCATTGGAAAATATTACTGAAATAGTTAGCAGTGGAATATATACCCAAGCCTCATGAAACTCTTTTGCTGTCATTAAATTGATAAAAAGTTTAGCAAACATCAATATGATAAAATAGACCAACATCTGCACAAACATAATCATCTGAAACATCTTATTGTAATAGATAGCAAAATCAAGTTTCTTATATTCTTCAACAACAGTAACAATCCATGCTTGCTGAAAAAAATTAAAAATTAAATTCATAATTCCCGGTAATTTCCCTGCAACCGCCATCAACCCAAGAGCAAATAAACCTACATAATCTTCTAATAAAGGTCTGTTCAACCCCGAAATTAGCCACCACAATATAGAAGTAGGTATCAATGGAATAGAAAAACGAAGCATTTCTGTCAAAGCTTCCTTATCCCAATCATTAATTGACAAATACTTATAGGAGTTAGAATAAAAAAATGTAAATAATGCCGTAGCAATATTGGCTCCAATAGTTGCTAATACAAAACCATATACTCCTTGGGTAGGTATCAAAAGAAAAGAAAGAAGTGTTGTCGTTATTGTCTGTACAATACCTGTAAAACTGAACACAGACATTTGGTTGATACCTCGACAAAAGTCCTGTGTATATTTTTGAAAAACATTAGAAATAAGAATTCCATAGATAAACCATATATTATCTATGAAAATATTTTTCATAGAATAAGAGATACCCCAAAATACAAACAGGCATATTATGGAACACAAAAACTGAAATATAAACCCTGTAGAATAGTAATTACATACTTTTTGCTTCGTGGCTCCTACTGGATATATGTATATGGCATCGCTTATATCACAAGCAACCACATTGAGTAACAAATTTGCATAAACAATCAAAAGATCAGTAGTCCCATAATCAGCGGGTGAAAGCCAATTAGTATAAAACGGCAACATGAAGAACCCCATCAATTTAGATCCAATGTTACCAATTACTATAAAAGAAATATTCTTTACTAGTTTATCACTACGCCCCATAGGTAGTCTTTTGCATTATACTACAATTAATGTAATAAAACCTGTTTAGCTTCTTTCAGCGTCAAGAACCCCTCATCACAAATAAGTTCCTCATCCATCTGTTCACCCCACCAATCTATATTAGCCTCTGCTCCGAAAGATAAAGCAGAAGAAGAGTTTACTGTTACCACACATTCAAACGAAACTCCCATGACAGCAAGCATTTGCATTGGTATATTCTTATTAAAATGCAACGCTTGTGGAAATTCTTTCTCATAATTCCTTCCATCACGAGGATGTTTTTTTATAATGATATTTTTCTCACCATAGTGTTCGATTATTGTACGATACATTTCAATCTGTTCTTTATCTGACATTTTCCCATCTTCAACAAAAGCTTGGGTAAGAAGTATCACTTTACGACTTGCTAATTTTTGAAGATCCTCTTTGTTTAAATCAAATACACCAAGAATATATTGTTTCTTTTCCTTAGAACTACCTTCCCATTCTTCGGATAATCTTTTTACTATATTCTTTTTATTCTTATGATAAGGCTTATTATAAGGGGAAGATGTATAAATAGTTGTAACCATACTGCTTGTTCCTACAGGATGTTGGTAATAATCCCCAAAAAGCAAATGTTTTAGCCTTTTTTTCAAGAGAGAATATGTTTCAAATTCTTTATATTCGCGATAGAGATTTGAATTTTCCCAAATATCTAAAACATTAGGACAATCCTCAATATAATTCATTTTCAATCCTCTCAATAAATCCCAATAAAAATCTAATCCATAAATATCAGCATCAAAAATAAAAGCCCAGTCCTTTTTCCTTTTTACAAGAGTATATAAAGCCAGAACATATTTATTCTTATGCCAAAAATCCTTTAAATCAATAAATGTAGAATTTGGGAACTTATTTCTGATATTTTCAGGTATTGTATGAGCAAAAAAGAAAAATGTATTGTCAATCTCCTTTTGACTACTCATCAATAGATAGAAAGTAAGTACATATGTAGAGCAAGGTATACATACCCTTGAGGTTTTAGATTTATTCATTTTATTAGAACAATAAATTATTATATACAATTACCGTTTCAACTTTCCATTAATAGAGCCTAATACTAATGTCTCACTTCCTTAGACATTTGTTGTTACACCCTTCTTTATCAGATATTATATATACTTTTATACATTATCTCAGTAATAAAAACTCTTTCTCCCAATCAATATCTCAAAAGTAGATTCCTTTGCATAATCAACCGAAGATAAGGAGCCAAAATGCAAATCCTATTAAAATTTCTTTCAGATATATTGTGTTTCAATCTTTTACCTCATTGCTCACTAAACAATATAATTTTTGGCTAGGTAAGTCGTTATAGTAAGAAGCATGACGAAATGTCACAAAAATAAGAGGCATATAAGAATTCAATAGAATATCTCTTAATCAATCTTTCCAGTGGTAAGATTATCGATAGTAACCACTTTGTTTCCAACGCTTAATAAACTTCTTGCAATTGCAGCACCAATAAATCCCTGCTCCTGTTACTAAAACTGTTTTCATCTTATTCATATTTTATACCTTCTTCCAATAACCATCTCTCTGTACGCTTAATATCATCTTCATCATGTACATCAAAACTTTCTTTCACAATTACAGGTTTTATATTATTACCCATAAATGTCCAAGGCTGTTGTCCTTCTTCTTTAGCATATAAAGACTTTGCTAAATTCAGTGTCCAAAAATTATGGCATAAAACATAATTCACAGGTAAGTCTTGACGATTTGTGGATATTTTATGCTTATCAAAATTAAACCACGTACCCAAGCAGCCATCTTCTCTCAAACTTTTAGATCGGTAAGGATGGTGATCCATTTCCAGTAAAACAGGCACAGCAGCAGATAGAGTATTATCCCGAATGATATATTGAATTGATTCTTCAATCCACTCTCGCTTTACAATTCCAGAATTTGCTAACAAAACAACAAGAATATCAGGATGTACTCCCACTTTATCCATTTCTTTGAGTGCATGATTTATTGCATCTACATGCTGGGATGTAGGTAAAGCTAATTCAGCTGGACGGACAATTTTTTTATATCCACAAGACGCTGCCGCATCCAATATTTTTTCATCGTCACTACTTACATAAAAGTCTGTTATTAAACTGCAAGTTTTAGCAGCCATTGCAGGATAGTACAACAAAGGTTTTCCCAAAACGGGTAACACATTTTTATCTTTGAGCGTATTATTTCCACGCCCAGTCAGAAGAGCAACAATTTTCATAATATTATTGTTTATATTTATAATAAAGGATATTTTGTAAAGACATCAGCCGTTTGATAGCGGAATAAAAGTCATTGTAAAAATCACTCATTCCAAAATTAATTCCATGCTAATACGCATTCTTCTCCCCTACAATCACATTCGCCACCGTCTTATAAATGATATATATATCAAGCAGCATTGTCCAATGCTCCATATACCAAATATCAGCCTTAACACGTTCCTCCATCTGGGAAAGTTCCCTCGTTTCACCACGGAAACCATGCGTTTGAGCCCAACCGGTCACCCCAGGTTTTATAAAATGCCGCACCATATATTTATCAATCAAACGGGCATAAGTCTCCGTATGGGCCAACATATGTGGACGTGGTCCCACTATTGACATATCACCCTTAAAGACATTGATAAACTGGGGAAGTTCGTCAATATTAGAACGACGAAGAAAATCTCCAAATCTTGTTTTACGGGGATCATCAACCGTAGCCTGTTTACTGTCAGCTTCATCATTCACTTTCATAGAACGGAATTTGTAACACACAAAATCCACACCATTCAAACCCGTACGCATTTGCTTAAAGAATACAGGACCGGGAGAAGTCAACTTTATAATACTTCCCACTATGAGATAAACAAAGGGAAAAACTGTAACCAGAAAAAGACCGGAGAAAATAATATCGAATAGCCGTTTTAAAATACGGTTCTCCATCTTACCTAAAGGCTCATAACGCAGATTCAATATAGGCATATTGCCAACCATACTGTGCCAGATACGACGGGGAAAACCTTTACATACATTAGGAACACCATGAAAATAAAGCAAATGGTTCTCACAATGATTCATAATAGAAAAATTATAACGCCCTTCCTCCATCGACAGAGAACAAAAAACATGCTTGATACCCGGGTGTGCGGACATAAAATCTGAGAAACCGTCAGGATTACCCAAATAGGAACATTGCGAAGAAAGGGCTTCGTTCGGTTTAATATCAAAATAACCCACGACCTCATATAGAGAAGACGCCAGAGAACTTTCCATCTCCTCATACAACACCTGCATATTATTGCCTCCACCTATAAAAACAGCATAACGCCTATGCTTGCCCTTAGCACAATAAACTATCAGAAAATGCCGGATGATAATACGATAAATACTTAAAATAACAAAGAGAAAAGAGAAATATGCGACAAAGAAAAGAGGAGAATAGATAGAGATTCCACTAAAAGTCATGATACATGCCCAAAAGATGGAAAAAGCTATAATATTCTTCAACACGCGCAACACTAGTTGGTCGGGGCGAATTCCCCGACTATCCCAAACTCTCCCACGAGAGCCCGAACAGGCCAGATAACAGAGACTTAACGAAGTCATCATCCAGGAGACTCTACAAGAAAAAGGTAAAGAGACAAAGGCTTCCTCCCAAAAGAAAAGGAGAAAGAACAATACTAGATTCAGAATGATCAGATCTCCCAAAACTGCTATAAATTCTATAAATTTATTAATTTGACTGGTGGTTGATACCATATCACATTAAAGATTGATTTTAGGCACATACTTCTTTGAACTTATTCAAGAGATCTTTCCCGAACAAATTCCAAGAGATTACAATACAAACTGATAGGAAAATAAAAGCTAAAACATATACCTTTCTACTGGTTCCCGAAGGTTCCAAGGGGACAACAGCAGGTTCTACAATAGCAAACACAGGTTTTTCTTCCTGAACTTTAGCCCTGGCAACCTGAAGCTGACCGGCAACCTGACTGTATACCTGGTAGGCCAAACTCATGTCATTTTGCAAACGTTCCTGTTCGGTACGAACACTTTGTAGAATGATATTGTCATGAGAATCCATATAATCGGCATATTTTCTCTGCGCTTCGTAATATTCCTGTTGACGTTCTTTAAACAATTTCTCCAGATAAAGACAATCCTCTTTAGATTTGGAGGTACGATAGTCTATGATATATTCCTGCAACTTCTTAACTACAGAGTCAGCAACAACTGCAGCAACCTTAGGATTATGCAAAGTCACAGAAACGGTAGTCATAGAGGTTTTCTTATCTACAGAAGCAGCAATCTTTCTCTTTAGTGATTCAATCTTCTGAGATTCCTTTTTGGATAATTCAATGGTACCTTGACTCGCTTTATCCGAAAAAATAGATTCATCCTCATCTTCGATAAACAAAGACTTTACTCCGCCAATTACCATACCAGGAAACCCGATTACATAACTCCACCAGGGAGAAGATTCTTCATCTAAATAAGAACTTAAAGAGATTTTCTCACTCCCTGATACAGGTACTTTTATATTAGAAAGTTCCAACAAGAAGGGAGTAGAAGAGACAATATCAGCAGACAAAGAAGCGTTCAAAGCATCAGTTCCTTCACCCATAGAAACTCCACTTCCTAAAAAAGAAGCAGCCAAACCGGATAAACCACCACCTTTGTTATTACCCATTTCCGGAGAAAGGGTAACTTCAACCGTGTACTGCTTAGGGATACTTATTGCAACAATAACACCAATTATCAGTCCGATACCGGCCGCTTTATAGATCTTCTTACGAATACCTATAACCTTACGAAGAAGATCCATCAAATCAATCTCAAGTTCCTCATCTGTATGAATATTCTGTTGCTGTTTTATTTCCTTTTCAGATGTTTGTTCCATCAAAGTAGACATAAATAAAGGTATTCGTTATTTCTTGATTAAATTAGCGATAGAAGCAACCATCATTCCCAAAGTACTGAATGTAGTAGCATAACCTAAAATGTTGCCAATATTATTCCTTTTCTTAGCCTTACTAGGTACAATTATCTCGCAACCCGGTTCGATCTGTTTCTTACCGCTACCTTTAACCTTAGTAACCTGGCCATTCATGTATACGATAAATTTCTTACTCTTCTTTGCATTTTCAGAATAACCACCAGCCTGATTCAGGTAATAATCTATATTCTCACCCTTTATATAAGAAACTGTATTTGGAACCATCACAGCACCATTGATCGTGACCGTATTATTGTTCTTCGGAATGGAAATCACGTCCCCCTCACGCAAGACAATATCTGCTGTACTGCCAGGATTGGCCAGTGCTTTTTCCAAATCAATTCCGACTGTAAAATGATCTTCTACACGAATACCTAAAGAGTCAATCATAGCTTCTCCCAACTGTCTACTCATTAGGCGGATTACATCACCCATACGTTTCTTTTCACTTGCATTAGCTATACGGGTTAACTTTGCACCACGTAAATAGGCATAATTCGTAGCACCTCCCGCTTTATTGATCAAATCTGAAAGGCGTTCTTCACGACTGGTCATGGCGTATGAGCCTCCGAACAGGATTTCACCTTCAACAACCACATTCTGTTGAGCCTGATAACCCGGACTGCGGCGAACATAAACCTCATCATAAGGTTGAAGAACGAAACCCGGTGTGCCGTCGACGACAAAGCCTTCTTTCAGGGAGAATGTATATATCCGACCGATAGTATCATTATCCGCTGTACTACGAGGATTCTTAATTCTACGGGATACATCCACACGAACTACAGAAGCGGCTTCACGCAAGCCTCCGGCCTGAATGACCAAATCTTCAAGAGTCATATTATCCGCATAAGGATAGGAATCAGGTTTGGCCACTTCGCCGTGGATTACAACATCTCCCCTATCTTCCAAATCATGGATACTCGGAATATAAAGAATGTCGTTTTTCGCCAGGATGATATTTTGGGAAGTACCATCCATGATGGCTTTAATGTCAACAGGGATAACTTCAGTAGTAAGGTCCTCACGCTGACGATAAAGGACAGCACGGTTCAAGAAAGCATCACCCGTCAAACCTTGGGCTTCGTTCACCAGTTCACGGACGGTATTCAGTTTACCGTTTAGCTGGTAGATACCGGGACGGTAAACGGCACCACGGATTTCAAGCTTATTAGTGAAGCGGTTAAGGATAGCTTCGGCGGTCACAACATCACCATTCCGCATTTTATAGACACTATAATCAAGGTCTTTAACCGTGTTTACTTCATATTCCTGTCCGTTTTGGCGTACGACACGCAAGGAACGGGTGTAGGCGTCGGCCTCAAATCCACCAGCATAACTGATAAGCGTAGATAAGTTTTCGTCCTTCTTCATTTCGAAACGCATGGGGCGTTTCACTTTTCCATCGATCTTAACCAATACGTCATAGGCGGGAACAATCACGACATCACCTTCCTGCAGACGAATGTCATCCTGAATGTGGCCTTTCATGATAAATTGGTAGACGTCAATCGTGGCGATGTTCTTACCATTACGTACCAGCTGAACATTGCGAAGACTTCCTATGTCACTCACACCTCCTGCACGATAAAGTGCATGGAAGACAGTAGAAAAGGAAGAAAGAGAGTAAGTGCCCGGCTGGACTACTTCACCCATTACATTGATTTGAATAGTACGGATGCTGCCCAGAGTCAGACGGATGTCCGAAGTGGGGTCATTCGTATTATTAAGACCATTATATATCTTGTTTAATGTTTTCTTGAGATAGTCATTGGCTTCAGAAATAGTCAGACCGTTCAGATTGACGGGACCTATTTTCTGAATGTTGATCGTGCCATCAGGAGAAATCTGTTGGCGGATAGTGTTCTGGCTGGCTCCCCAAATGTCGATAATCACTTCATCACCGGGACCGAGACGGTAATTTAAAGGGGTGGCGATGTTGACACTGGGTTCAAAAGTCAGATTACGGGTATTGAAGATGTTACGTCCGAAAACTTGATTACTACGTGCAAGGTCTTGAGTGCTCGGATGGTCTTCCAGCATATCGGAGGTGTTCTCCTTCATTTCTTCACGAAGACGGGATTCATTGACGTCCGTACCGGTAGCGTTGGAAGCATTGACGTTGTTCTGCTGCTCATAAAGCTGCTTCACACGCATAGCCTGTTCTTTGGTCACGCCCTTACGTGCAAGTTCGGAGGCTAATTGTTTTTGTTCTTTCCCCTGTCTAATCCCCTCTTTGACATACTCCAATACTTGAGAATCGCTCATATTTTGAGCCATTAAAGGAGAAAAAACTCCTAACAGTAGAATGAATAGAAATACGTTAAAGTTTTTTTGTGTCGTCATTACTAATCTTTGTGGGTTCTACATAACCGATTGGCATATCTACACAAGCACAGCCAAGCATATTTAAACGAACGGCAATCTTACTCTTACCCCCGACAGTCACGAGTTCGCCAACAAGGCCGCTCAAAGGACCTTTTATCACACGAACTTTCTCACCACGCGCCAGTGGAGTATCATTCATACAGACTGCTTCTTCGGAATAATCGAGCATGAAACGGAAACGCGCCATCTGCTCATCAGGAATAACGGCAGGAGTGCTTTCACCACGCATCACCATATAACGGCTAACCGTGGAGAAGCTTAGGACTTCCATACGCTCTTTTGGATTGACATGAACAAAAACCATCATTGGAAGCAATACTGTATCAACCATCTTTCGACGGTCGCTCCATTGATGAATCTGTTGCTGAACAAAAGAATCAATTCCCATCTTAGACAAACGCTCGGATACTTTCTTCTCGTGATGCATTCGAACGAGTGCTACATACCAGCGTTTTGAGTGTGCTACGCCTTCCCCTGTCCCACTAATAGGCCCGGCATTTACTGATTTTGGTTTCGTTAAAATCATATTTTTTTACCCCATGTTATTCCGTTACTTCTTAGGTAACGGATAACACACATATAGGATACACATAGCAGTGAAAAAAGGAAAAAAATCGATTATGAGGGAATATAAAAGCGGGTACCTAACATTCAATATAAGACTTTTTTGAATTTAGGTAATAAAAATCCCTTGAGCATGAAGGCGTTATCTTTCATGTTCAGATAGATTCATGTTGCATATTTGAGAGAAAAAGGAAAAAAAGAAGTTTTTTGCTTGTTTGCTATTAATATTTTTACCTATCTTTGTAGCGAATATATTTCCGTTACCTAAGAAGTAACACCAGCATTAAGTCCCTAATCCATAATGCTTTAATAATATTAATCAGAACATTTTAAAACTACATACGTAAGAATAATTCAATTTATTAACCCTTGTTCTTTCTTCCAATTCGAAACCCTTTAAATATATCTGTGTTGTTTTAATAGATTTGTGCCCTAATGATTCGCTAATCATCTCGATAGGAACACCTCTGTACTTGGCAGTCGTAGCCCAAGAATGACGAAGCGTGTAAGACGTGACGGATGAAGATATCCTTAATTTTCTGGACAGGCTTTTCAAGTCATTATTGAAACGTCTCAAGGCTGACTGATATTCACGATAAGCCTCCGGAGTCCCTTCACGACTCTTTAACAAAGAAAACAGATAAGGAGAAGAACTGTCACGGTTCATATATCTCTTTACCAGAATCATCGCTTCTGCAGTTAGAGTCACCGACAAGGTGCGGCCTGTCTTACGTCTGCGATATGTAATCACATTGTCACGTAAATCACTTTTACGCAAATAGGCGAGATCGACAAAAGGCAAACCGCGCAATAAAAACATAAGGATAAATAATTCCTGTGCCTTGCGTAATGACGGAGAACCGACAAAAGCCTGTGATAACCTGGCAAATACTTTCTTTATATCCTCCTCACCTAACGCACGTTTATGATCGGCACGAGTACCTGTATAAACAGAACGGAACAAGTGAGGAACATAAGGTGCCTTACGAAGATCGACAGCACGA
>ENA-OPSN01001257-OPSN01001257.1-human-gut-metagenome-genome-assembly--contig:-NODE-1257-length-11545-cov-2.557006_pt1 | contig 11545 bp, 8 predicted proteins | sample MGYA00241808_ERZ501907 | MGnify/ENA primary metagenome ERZ501907 (study PRJEB25962, sample SAMEA2042218) | human gut metagenome | biome: human gut; feature: human-associated habitat; material: faeces...
AAACCCCCCCGTGCAGCAAGACGTATTGCGACAGTTGGAGGCGGTCATCGAACCGATGGCGGGCATCCCGCGCAGCGGGGAACCGGCCCGGCCCTACAAGGAGCTGATCGCCTCGCCGGTCTATTTCTCCAACGAGAAATGGCTGGAGTGCCTCGCCTCGCACGGGCTGATCGTGGATGCGGAGCGGCGGACGCTGACCGTACAGTCGGAGCGTGTCGCGGCCGATATGGTCTACGACCTGACGGAAGAAGAGACGGCCGCGCTGACCTCCGGCTCCATCGAGGAACACCCCGTCGAAAGGCGGCTGGAGACACTGAACCGCATCATCGGCGAGGACTTCGCCGACCCGGTAACGGTGGAAGTCCTCGACAGCGAGCGGCGTATCGACATCGGCCTGCACCCGGAAATAGCTCGGGAGCTGGCCGAGCGGCAACGGCAGGAGCTGCTGCGGCCGTTGGAGAATCCGATGCCGCAGGAAGATATACTGCACGGAACCGATGCGGCCGTAGACGGGCGCGACCTGCCGCTGCTTGACGAGCGTAAGGGATGGTACCGGGAGGAGATGTACGGGCGGGAAGTGGAGGTCGGCCAGATCGGCGTACACCCGGCGCAGGCGGAGGGGAAATACGTGATGACCGCCGTGATCGACGGCCGGGTCGTCAGCCACGAGATCACCCAGCGGGACTACGACCGCTTCCTCGCCGTGGACGACTACCACCGCATGAAGCTCTTCTCGAAGATTTTCAGCGAGGTGGAGATGAAGCCGCGGCCGGAGACGCAGCGCGGCCTCGGCGTGAAAATCTTCGCGGCCCTGACCGCCGGCGCGGTAGTCACGGCAGGCGTGGCGCACGGCCTGCATCACCACCGCCACGCTCCGGAGATATACGGCGGGCACTACGGCGGGCCGCCGCGCCCCTACTTCAAGCCCGGCGTGGATACGCCGAGGGACGTGGCGATACGCGCCTTCGAGGCGGAGATGAACCGCGAGGCGGACGATATGCGAAGAGGAAGATAAAAAGACGATATGAAAGACGGAGAACTGACATACGACGATTTTCTGCGACGGCTCGACATACAGGACGTACTGATCGACGCCGGATACTGCCAGAACCGGCGCGACGGCCTGCGCTACCCCTCCTACGTCCGCATAGGCAGCGACGGACGGCGCATCCGGGGCGACAAGTTCATCGTAACGCAGCAGGGCCGGTGCTGTTTCCAGCCGCCCCATCAGAAGGTATACAACATCATCTCGTTCATCAAGGAGCACCCGCAACTGTTTGCGGAGTACAGCGCAGGCATGGCTCCCGACCGGCTGGTAAACCTCGTGTGCAACCGCCTGCTGAACCACCCCATAGAAAACCGCGAGGCGCGGATCATACGGCCCGCGCGGGACATCCGCCCGTTCGACATCGGGAACTACGACCTGCACCGGTTCGACCCGCAGGACCGGGCGACGCAAAAGAAATTCTACCCCTACTTCAAGAGCAGGGGTATCGACCTATATACGCAGTACGCCTTCCACCGGAACTTCTGTCTGGCGACCAAGAAGCGGGACGACGGCCTGCGGTACACCAACCTCGCCTTTCCGATGACCCTGCCCAAAGACCCGGAAAAGACCGTGGGCTTCGAGGAGCGGGGACGCGCCTGCGCGGACGGCAGCTCCGGCTACAAGGGCAAGGCCGAGGGGAGCAATTCGAGCGAGGGGCTGTGGATCGCCAGCCCGGCAGGGATGCCGCTCTCGGAGGCGAAACATGTCTACTGGTTCGAGAGCGCCTACGACGCGATGGCCTACTACCAGCTTCATCGGGATCGGAACAGGGAACTGGACAAGGCGGTTTTCGTCTCGACGAGCAACTTCCCCTCCACGAAGCAGATGCGGGGCGTGCTCGAACAGACGATCCCGGCCCGACAGCACATCTGTTTCAACAGCAGTACGGCCTGGCACGATTCCGCATGGAAGCTGGAAAGGGAGATATACTGTACGGTACGTGACGCCATCGAGCAGACGCCCGAGCGGAAGCCCTATCTCGACTCCATCCCGGACGGGCAGGACCTGACCGAAGGAGAGTATTACCTGCTGCCCAAGGGCGGCCTGCAAGAAAGCTGCAAATGGTTCGACAGCGAATGGGAGGAGGCCATGTCGATGCGTTCGAGCAGGCTGTGCGCCCCGGAAGACGTGCAGGACCAAATAGACACGATGAACAGGTGCTACCGGGAGTACCGCGAAAAGCTGCGGGAGTTTCTCGGGATCGACAGGGAACACGACGTGGACTTTACCCGAGAAGAGCCGGACTACCGCCACAAGAGCTGGAACGGACAGCTTCTCGCCGAACAGCGCCGGGAAGAGTCCGTCGGGCAGCGGCAGGAACGGGAAGAAAGCGCCGAAGAGGAGCGGCAAACACGCCTTGGCCGATGACAGCGACGCACACCATACGGGAGAGCCGGAACGTGGTCCGGCGGCCGCACGCCGGGCAGTTCCTGATCGACGGACTGCCCCTGATACTGGCCTGCATAGCTGCTCTGGTGTACGGCGGGATGGAGGGTATGCCGCTGGGCGGTACGGCGAGGGCCGTTCCAGAGCTTTCTGCGATACTCGTCGCCCTGTCGCTGCTCCTCGCGCTGCTGTACCGCTTCGCCTGCCTGCGCCGCATACGCTACCGGATAGACGCGGAGCAGCTCGTCTGCGAACACGGGCTTCTGCGGCACAAGGTCGATTACATGGAGCTGTACCGCATCGTGGACTTCGAGGAATACCAGAACCTACTGCAACAGCTCTGCGGGCTGAAGACGGTACGCATCCTCTCGACGGACCGCAACATGCCGAGGCTCGACCTTACAGGGATGCGGCGCGGCGACGACATCGTACCGCTGATACGCGAACGGGTGGAACAGAACAAACGGGAAAAGGGAATCTATGAGATCACGAATCATTAGCCTCTGTCTGCTCGCCGCGCTCGCCGGCCTGCTGCCGCAGCAGGCCGGGGCTCAGATCGCAGCCTCCAACCCGCTGGAATGGGTGGCGCTGGCCGAGGGCAACGAGGCGATAAACGGGCAGATCGAAAAGCAGATCAAGGGGCAGACGCAGACGGCCCTGCTCCAGAACAGCATAGCGGCCGAGTTCAACCGCATACACGACTGGCAGAGACAGTACAACGGCTACCTCAAGACGGCCAGCGGCTACGCCTCGTCGCTGAAAGCCTGCACGCACCTCTACAACGACGGGGTGCGGATCTTCCTCACGCTGGGGAAGCTGGGCCGGGCGGTCAGGGATAACCCGCAGGGCATTGTCGCCAGCATGAACATGAACAACCTCTACATCGAGACGGCGACGGAGCTCGTGTCGGTGTTCACGCTGCTCCGTGACGCGGTGGCCGCAGGCGGTGAGGAGAACATGCTCACGGGCGCGGAGCGCAGCACGACCCTCTGGGCGCTGAACGACAGGCTCGCGGCGTTCAGCCGGAAGCTGCACCGGCTCTACCTGAGCCTGCGCTACTATACGCTCTGCGACGTGTGGAACGACATAACGGCGGGCATGATAGACCCGGACAACGGCGAGGCGGCGCGTATGGCCCTCTCGCGCTGGCACCGGGCGGCCGTGGCCATCCGTTGAAACGAAGGGAAATAAAAACGGGAAATGATGAAGCAAATGATCCCGATATGGATTCTGTTGCTATGCGTCTGCGCCGGCAAGGCACGGGCGCAGAACGACCCCGTGCTGGCCGGGATGATCGCGGCTTACACCGACAAGGCGCAAAAGGAGCTGAAGAACCAGGAGAAGGTCATGCTGATGCAGACCACGGGGCACTTGTGGACGAAGGAAGAGGTGGAAGCCACGACCGATCTGCAACGGGAGTTGAACAACTACCTGGACTCGTTCCGCTCGATCGTCTGCTACGCGGCGCAGATTTACGGCTTCTACCACGAAGTGTCGCGGCTGACGGACAACATGGACGACTTCACCCGGCAGTTGGGCCGAAGCCCCACGAACGCGCTGGCGGTCGCCCTCTCCGCGCGGCGCAACCGGATATACAGGGAGCTGCTGCTCGGCAGCGTGGAGATCGTGAACGACATCCGGGCGGTCTGTCTGGCGGAAAACAAGATGACCGAGCGCGAGCGCATGGAGATCGTCTTCTCCGTCCGCCCGAAGCTGCAAGGGATGAACGGGACGCTGCAGCGGCTGACCAAGGCCGTGAAGTACACCACGATGTGCGACATCTGGTACGAGATAGACGGAGGCGCACGCCCCGCGGCCGACAAGCACGACATAGCGGAGGCGGCCCGAAGGCGCTGGCGGCAGATCGGGAAGAACGTAAGACCTTAAAAAAACGAAGATATGGGATGGGATGCGATATTGAAAGCCGGTAAAAAGGCCATCGTCACGGCCGCGAAAAAGAGCGACCAGGCGGTAACGGCCGCCGGCAGGAGCGCGGGCCATGCGATGCTGCACCCCTCGCAGACCTTGCGGGGCGCAGGCCAGGCCGTGAAGACCGCCACCGTAGGGGCTGCGGTCGGATACGTGGGTTGGGAGAAGCTGACCTCGGACAAGAGCGTGGCGAGGATCGTCAGCGACGCCGTAATCGGAGAATCGGCCACGAACGCCATCGCAGGCGTACCCGACGGCGTGCGCGAGCTGAGGAACAAAGCCGGAGAGACGGTCTCCGCAGTAAGCGGCGCCGCGGACGGCGGAGACTCGAAGCTGAACGGCGTATCGAACTTCCTGCGGGAAGCCTCCGGCGGCGGCCTTATGGAGATGCTGGGCGGCTTCTTCCGCAACCTCGGCCGCGGCAACGTGTCGGGACTGAGCATCGCGGGGCTGATCGCGGCGGCCCTGCTCGTCTTCGGACGCTTCGGCTGGCTGGGCAAGATCGCCGGGGCGTTCCTCGCCATGATGCTGATCGGCAACAACGCGGGGGTATTCCGCACACCGGAGGCGGAACGCACGATGCGCACGCCGTCGCAAGCCGTACCGTCAGAGGAACAAGTGCAGAGCGGAGGGATGAGAAGATAAGAGATAAAACAGAGGGAGGACGGAAGGCCATGAAATATACGGAAGAAGAGATGATACTGCACTCCGACAGCGGCTATTGCATGCCGTTCGAGGCCCCGCAGGGAGAGGACGTGGAACTGTCGCTGGGCTACGGCGAGCAGACGCACCCGGAAACGGGTGAGCAGTTCTTTCACCACGGCATCGACTTTCCCGTGCGGTACCGCATGCTGGCGGCCGTGGCCGACGGCATCGTGTCGGGTGTGGGCAGCGACCCCGTGCACGGCATCTGCCAGACGATCCGCTACGGGGAGTACGAGGTGACATACGGCCACCTGTCGAACGTCTACGCCCAGTTCGGGCAGCGCGTAAAGGCGGGACAGACGGTGGCCCTGAGCGGCGAGCGGCTGCACGTCGGCGTCCGCTTCAAGGGCGAGGAGCTGAACCCGATTGAGTTCCTGACGATGCTCTACGGTAATATCCGGGCCTTGCAGGAGGCCGGAGGGGAGGCAGCGGGCGGATTCTGCGAGCCGGCGCCGGCGACCGACTACGAGCAGTACCGGCGGGAGATCGAGGAGCTGATGCTCCGCTTCCTGCCCTGCTACATGGAGGACTTGCGGCGGAGGACGTACACGGTGCCCGCGCATACGGAGCAGTCGCTGCGCCACATCTTCACTACGGGCGCAATGAAGGAGTATTTCTACGAGCGGATGCCGAGCATGTACAACCCTCTGGGGCTGGGACGCAAAGCCCTGCCGCTGGTGGGCAAGGTGCAGAACCTGCTGATCGCGGACTTCCTGAACTACCTCGCCCTGCGCCACGAGGTGTACCTCCCGGCAATGGGCGGCGACGTAAAAAAAAAAACTTCGTGCCGAAGCCCTGATCCCCGGCGGAGTAATCGACCCGCTGGCGGAGCTGGAGATCGACATCCAGAGCTTCGACATACCGAGGATCGTCACCGTCTATCCCGACCGCGCGGGGGTGCGCTGGTGGACAAAAGCGTGGTTCAACAACCGGGAAGAGGGCGAGACTTCGGTGGAGATCGAACGGGAGCAGGCCATACGGTTCATCCACGACAAGGTGGAGAAGGATGTCTGGCTCGACGAGTTTTTCCCGAAACAGATGGAGGTGTACCGTCACGCTATCGAACAGACGAAAGAGCAACTGCTCAAACAGATAAACATATAGAGACACTATGGACGGCATCAGACACAGAGAACGGTTCGCGGAGATAGAGGCCCTGATGGACAGCTATTTCCGCTGCCACATCGCACCCGTCATGTCGAAAACGCGGACCTATCTTACCGAGAAGCAGGGCGAGGAGATGATGGAATACTCGACCTCGCCGGGCGGCATCCTCAGCTTGATGGCCTCGTCGATGCAGCCGCTGGCCGACCCGTATCAGGTGCTCAAGGCGACGGGCGAATGGAACTCGAAGACCACCGAGGACTATATCGAAATGTGCAAGGCGGAGATCGCCGGCTCGGAGGCGATGCAGCAGGACCTCGCCTACATGGCCGAACGGTGGCGCGAGGCCGTCGTGCAGGAGGTGGGCCGCGAGCGCTACGACGAACTGTCGCGGGAGCTGGGCTGCGACCTGGCCTATGCGTTCGTGGACTACCGCGTAGAGCAACTGATGATCGGCCGGCTGGTCGAGGAACGGATGCCCAGGTCGTCGTCCGAATACATCATCCGCAAGGCGGCCGAATCGAGCCTGCTGGGGCTGACGCAGACCCTGAGCCGTTCGCCGCTGGCCGAGGAGATCGAAAGGCGCGGCGAGGCGGCCTACCGTCCGAGCAAGATAGAGAAAGGCGCGGCCAAGGTGCTGGGCGTCTCGGCCGACGCCGTGATGCTGGGCGGCGCAGGGTCGTGGACGGCGCTGGCCCGCTTCGTCGGTATGGACGCGGCAGTATCGGCCGTGGCCTCGCGCCTCTGGCCGGAGGGGCCGGAACCCCTCTCGGCGGAGCTGTGTATCAGCAAGGGCGTCTTCGGCAGCGACGACAACGTATTCGAGGGATTCCGCCGGGAGGCCGCCGCTATACAGGCGGCGGAAAACGCGCTCGTGGCCGAAGCCAACGGGCGGTTGCGAAACAGGATACCGGTGGTAAGCTACGACCTCGCGGGCTGGAGGAAGCCGGGCGCGGAGTACCTGCCCTTGCCGGACATGCGAAGCGCCGAGGAGCGCGAACGCGCGGAGCGATACAGGGACGTGCCGCTGGTGGTCGCCCCCGGGCAGGAGGAAGCCTACTTGCAGGACAAAGCCCGACGCGAAGCCGCGGAGGACGGAGAGCAGCACAGGGAAACCGGAGGGAAAGAGGAAGTGTGGAAAGAAGGGACAGGAGAGAAAGAAGGGAAAGAGGAGGAAAAAGACGACGCGCTTCGGGAAGGAACGGCCCTTTCCGGGGAGCAGACGCGGGAAGAGCGCGACGGAGAGGAGGCCGTACCGGCGCAGGGCAACGCGAACGGATGGGAAGGCGTGCTCGGCACGCTGGGGCTGGACGGCATGGGCGATGTAGCCGGCAATCTCGGCTATGTGATCGCCATGCTGCCCGACATCCTGCTGGGGACGTTCACAGGCAAGACGCAATCGCTTCGATTGGGGGACAACCTGCTGCCGATAGCGAGTATCGTGGCGGGTATGTTCATCCGCAACCCGCTGCTGAAAATGCTGCTGATCGGCCTGGGCGGTGCCAACCTGCTGAACAAGGCGGGGCACGAGGCGCTGGAAAAAAGACGAACGGAGGGAAACAGAAGCACGGCCACGACAGACAGAGAGGTAAGATACAAACGCTACGCGGACGAACCGCTCGACCCGCGCATTGCGAACCCGGTGCTGCAAGGCAGCACGCTCGTGGCCACGATAGACCGCGTGCCCTGCACCATACAGCTGTCGCCGGCCGTGGCGGACGCCTACCGCACGGGGGCGCTGCCGCTGAACACGCTGGCCAACGCCGTGCTCGCCCAAAGCGACCGGCTCCGCGCGGCCGCCTCGCGGAACTACGACAACGGGCAGCAGGAGACCCTCGTGCGGACGCGGGGCATACAGTGATTCTGCCAACGAAAGAGATATAAGGGATATGAAAGAGAAAACGCAAATCGAGAAGAACGCCGAGGAGAAGCAAATAGCCCTGCTCTCGGCGGCCCTGCGCGAAGCGTCGAACGCCGGAGGCCACTGGCTCAACGCGGCGGGCAAAAGTTATCCGAAGTTTTACCCGAAAGGCGTCGCCGTCAGCCCGTTCAACGGACTGTTCATGGCTCTGCACTCGGACCGGAACGGATGCCGCACCAACCTGTTCACGCTCTTCGGCGACGCCAAGGCACGTGGCGCAGCGGTGCGCGAGCACGAGCAGGGCGTGCCGTTCCTGTTCTACAACTGGAACGAATACGTCCACCGCAACAACCCGGAGCAGCGGATCGGCCGGGAAGCCTACCTAACGCTGGACGAAGAGGAACGCAAGCAGTATAAGGGCGTGCATAACCGCGAGATCCGCACGCTGTTCAACATCGACCAGACGACGCTGCCCTACGTGGACAAAGAGGGCTACGAGGAGGCGGTCAGACAGGACGGCAGCATCGTGGAGCGGGGCTACACGGAAGCCGACGAGCGGCGGCTGCGCGGCCGCTTCAACGACTTCCTGACGAAGATGCGGGACAACCTCGTGCCCGTGCGTTCGGACGGCAGCGGAATGCCCCACTACGAGACGGACAGGGATGCGGTCTACATGCCGCGCCAGCGGGATTTCGAACATTACAACGACTACGTGCAGGAAGCCCTGCGGCAGGTAGTGAGCGCCACGGGACACCAGCAGCGGCTCGCCCGCGAGGGCATGGTGATGAAAAACGGCGTGGCCCCCTCGGAGGATGCCGTCAAACAGGAACGGCTGGTCGTGGAGGGGGCCTCCGGGATCAAGATGCTGGAAATGGGGCTGCCCGCACGGCTCTCCGACGAGAGCCTCGGGCTGGCGGACTACTGGTGCCGCGAGCTGAAGGAGAACCCCAACCTGATGGACGCGCTGGAAAGCGACGTGAACAACGCCCTCGAAGTGATCCGCAAGGCGGAAAAGGGTGAAAAGATAGAATACGCCACCCTGCGCAACCGGCGGCAGACCTCGGAGATGAAGGAGCAGATGCCCAAGCACTACTTCGTGGCCAACGAGATCCGGCAGCATCCCAGCCGGAAGGACAAGACCATCGTGATCGTCATCGACCCCGCCTCGAAGACGGCGGACGTGATCCTGCCGGCCGGGGCCTCGGCGGATGTGGACAACGAGATACCGGGCATGAACAAGGCCCGTATCGGCCGGGCCCTGCGAAAAGAGGGCATCGAGCAGGTACGCTTCTACAACACCGACGGGGCGCTGGGATACAGGCCCGACGACAGCTACTTCGCCGAGAAACAGGTGGCGCTGGCCCGGATGAAGAACTGGACGATGGAGATGCTCTCCACGCTGAACGTGGACGAGGCGGTCAGGCGGGCCCACGAGGTGGGCTTCGACCGGGTGCAGATGATCCAGGACGACAAAAACCGCTGGGCGCTTTACCTCAAGCCCGAAAACAGGAGCGGGTACAGCATCTATCCCGACAAGGAGGACGTGAACCGCTTCTTCTCCACGTTCAAGCAGGCGATGGACAACATCGACAAGGTGCGGATGGAGCTGGCGCACAAGTATTACGCGCTGGCCGAAACGCAGCCCGACCTGAAGGTGGACCTGTTCGGCAGCCGGACGCGGGAGACGGACCTGAACCGCATACAGCGGGTGTCGGTCTTCAAGACCAAGACGGACGGCATCCTGTGCGCGGCGACCATTGACGGAACGAAGGTGCAGCCCCGGAGCGTCACGCCGCAGCAATGGCAACGGATGTGGGTGGCGGAAGACCGCGACAGTTACAAACGCCACCTGGCGGCCACCCTCTTCGCCGACGTGCTGCGGAAGGGACAGACGCAGGAAGAGAACACCGGCGAGAAGCAGGAGAAAGAGCATTTGCAACGGCAAGGCGAAAAGGCAACGCCCAAACGTACAGACGACGTTGTCCAGGAATCCGCTTCGCCGAGAAACGGACTGCCTATAGAAAACCTGCCCGAACCGCTGTACGGCAGATACAAGGAAATAAAGGACGAACTACCGGAAGCTATTGTCCTTTTCAAACATGAAGGCAGCTATTATGCTTCCATGTATGATGCGGAAACCATAGCCAACGAATTGAACCTGCCTCCGCAAAAGGAACGTCTTGCTTATGACCCTGACAAAATGATACTCGCGTTTGAGCATGACGACGAGGAAACGAGAACGCAGATTCTCTCACTACGGGCATTTACAATAGATTGCGCCGCACCTGGATTACAACAGGAAACCGGCGAGCAAAACGAGAACGAACAACACCCGACTTTCAGGAGGTAGAGAATATGGCAAGCAAAAATCAAGAATATGCAGCACAATATGCAGAATGTGCGATGGCACAGATGCGGCGGTACGGCATTCCTGCCTCCGTCATCCTTGCCCAAGGAATACTGGAGAGCAGTAACGGGCAGAGCCGTCTGGCACTGGCCGAGAACAACCATTTCGGTATCAAGGCCACCCCCGAATGGATTGCACAAGGCGGGCGGTACGGGCTATATACCGACGACAAACCGAACGAGAAATTCTGCAGCTACGAGAGCGTGGGCGAATCCTACGAGCACCACTCCCGCTTCCTGAAGGAGAACGGCCGCTATGCCCGCTACTTCGCGCTCGCGCCCGACGACTACAAGGGCTGGACGCAGGGCCTCGAACAGGCGGGCTATGCCACGGGCGGACGGTATGCCGACAGCCTGCAACGGATCATCGAGCAGAACGGGCTGCAACGCTATGACCGGCAGGTCATGCGGGAGATGGAGGCGCAGGGCAAGCGCTTCGGCGTGGAAGAGAGCCCGCTCCGGGAAGCGGAGACCGCGGCGGAGTACGCTTTCCCGGTCGAACGGGAGGAGTTCCTGTTCGTCGCTTCGCCCTTCGGGATGCGGCCGGACCCGGAAAACGGGACGAAGCAGCAGATGCACAAGGGGATAGACATCCGCTGCAAGGACGACGCGGCGCTGGCCACGGAGTGCGGCGGCAAGGTCGTCGCCGTCGGCGGAAACTCCGTCACGGTGGAGTACGCCCGCGCGGACGGCAGCCGGGTACAGTGTACCTACATGCACCTCGGCGATATGGCCGTGAAGGCCGGCGATACGGTGCAGGCCGGGCAAAGGCTCGGCACGGCGGGCAAAGACGGGGGACACCTGCATTTCGGCGTCCGGCAGCTCAGCGCGGACGGCACGCAGCGGGACGTGGACCCGGCGGCGTACCTGGCAGAGATCGCCCGCAAGGGCAACCTCAAGCAGCAGGCGCTGCACGACGGGAACGACCTGCTGGCCCGATATAAGGGAACGGAAGAGAGTGCCGCCGGGAAAAATCTTTCGCCCGACGAGTGGATGAAGAAGCTGCTTTCGTCGGAAGACAGCGGCGTGGGGCTGTCGGGGTGCAACGACCCGGTGGTGGAGATGGCCGTGACGGCCTTCGCCTCCCTGATGCTGCTGGCGGGGCA
>ENA-OPSN01001269-OPSN01001269.1-human-gut-metagenome-genome-assembly--contig:-NODE-1269-length-11473-cov-3.200911_pt1 | contig 11473 bp, 10 predicted proteins | sample MGYA00241808_ERZ501907 | MGnify/ENA primary metagenome ERZ501907 (study PRJEB25962, sample SAMEA2042218) | human gut metagenome | biome: human gut; feature: human-associated habitat; material: faeces...
GAATACTTCGTTGGGTTATTATGAGTTTGACGATAAAACGTGTAATTATCGTTATCGTGACTTGGACGGGCATTATTCTCTGATGTCACATTCGGCTTCGATGGCTGCCGATAAAGGACTGGTAGTGGTGTGCAGTGCCGGCAATTCCGGTCGCGGTACTTGGAAGAAGCTGACTCCTCCGGGAGATGCGGAGAATGTCATTACTGTGGGTGCCATGGATAAAAATCTGGTGAATGCAGATTTCTCTTCTGTCGGTAATACGGCAGACGGTCGCGTAAAACCTGATGTAATGGCAGTGGGGGTAAGTTCTGCGGTGGCCGGAAATGACGGGACAGTGTCGCGTGCCAATGGGACTTCGTTTGCATCGCCCACATTTTGCGGACTGGTGGCTTGTTTCTGGCAGGCATGTCCGTGGCTCACGGCAAAGGAGGTGATAGAAGCGGTACGTCGTTCGGCAGACCGGGCAGATGCTCCCGATAATATTTATGGCTATGGCGTTTCAAATATTTGGAAAGCTTATCAAACGGAATTAAAGAAAAGAAAATAATGGATGCACATCCTCTGTCTTTATATGAACTGAATGCGCTGGTAAAGCGCAGTATTACCTCTTGTATGCCCGATACTTATTGGCTGCAGGCGGAACTGAGCGATGTGCGCAGCAACTACTCCGGTCATTGTTACCTTGAATTTGTGCAAAAAGAGCCGAGAGGAAACAATCTGATAGCCAAGGCACGGGGAACGATTTGGAATAATGTGTATCGCCTGCTGAAACCTTACTTTGAGGAAGAGACCGGACAGGCATTTGTGGCGGGTATCAAGGTATTGGTGGAAGTATCGGTGGAGTTTCACGAACTTTATGGTTATTCGCTGACCGTACTCAATATCGACCCCACCTATACATTGGGAGACATGGCGCGTCGCCGGCGTGAAATATTGAAACAGTTGGACGAAGAAGGCGTCCTTACCCTGAATAAAGAGTTGGAACTCCCCTTGCTCACTCAGCGGATTGCTGTCATTTCATCGGCCACGGCAGCAGGTTACGGAGATTTCTGTAATCAGCTGGAACATAATCCGTATGGCTTTGTATTCTATCCGCGTCTTTTTCCTGCCGTCATGCAGGGTGACAGGGTGGAGGAGACAATCATTGCGGCTCTCGATACCATCAATGCGCGGCGCGATGATTGGGATGTGGTGGTCATTATCCGGGGAGGCGGTGCCACTTCCGATCTTTCGGGCTTTGATACATACGACCTGGCGGCAAATTGCGTGCAGTTTCCGTTGCCTGTCATTACCGGCATCGGTCATGAACGCGACGATACTGTTCTTGACAGTGTATCGCATACACGTGTAAAAACTCCGACAGCTGCTGCCGAGTTTCTCATCAACCATCTGCGCAGCACGGCCGAAACGCTGGAAGATTATGCTTCGTCCATTCTTTATGCGGTCACTACCCGGATGGAGAGGGAAAAGACAAGACTCACCCGCCTGGTGGAACGTATACCGATGCAAACCCGGATGCGCTTACGCGAAGAACGTTATCGGCAGGAACGTGTAATCAGGCAGATGGAAGTCAATTTGCAATCCCGGTTGATGAGAGAAAGTCATCGGTTGGAATTGGTTGAGAAGCAATTGGGCAGTCTGTTGCAGAAGAAACTGACGGAAGAGAATCATCGTCTCCGGTTCCTGGAGCAACAGATAAAGGCAGCCTCGCCCGAACATCTGCTGAAACGCGGTTACAGCATTACCCTTAAAGAAGGCAAAGCAGTCACGGATGCTTCCTGCCTGAAGGAGGGCGACAAACTCGTCACCCGTTTTGCAAAAGGAGAAGTAGAAAGTATAGTAATCACCGATAAATAACATTCAAAGTATATGGCAGCAAAGAAACAGACATACGAACAGGCCATGAAGCGCCTTGAAGAGATAGTAACCCGCATCGATAGCAATGAACTGAATATCGACAGTCTGGGCGAAAGCCTTAAGGAGGCGCAGGAACTCATTAAGTTCTGTCGTGAGAAGCTTTATAAGGCTGACGGAGAAATCAAGAAAATATTGGAAGAGGAAGATAAATGATAAACAATTCTTTTCATTTGGTTGGAATTTGCAAATATAAACCTTAATTTTGCTCGCAATCGTAAATAATAACATTAAAAGCATACACAATGAAAGAGATTGATTGGGCGAATCTGTCCTTCGGTTATATGAAGACAGATTATAATGTACGTTGTTACTATCGCGACGGTGCATGGGGAGAATTGGAACTTTGTTCGGAAGAAACATTGAACATTCACATGGCAGCCACTTGTCTGCATTATGGACAGGAAGCTTTTGAAGGATTGAAAGCGTATCGCGGTAAGGACGGTAAAATCCGTATTTTCCGTCCGGAAGCCAATGCACAGCGTTTGCAGAGTACATGTAACGGTATACTGATGCCTGAATTGCCGACAGAGACTTTTCTTGCAGCAGTGAAGAAGGTGGTGAAAGCCAATGAGCGTTTCATTCCGCCATATGAAAGCGGCGCTTCTCTTTATATCCGCCCGTTGCTTATCGGTACAGGTGCACAGGTAGGTGTACATCCTGCCAACGAATATATGTTTGTGGTATTCGTAACTCCCGTCGGGCCTTATTTTAAGGGAGGTTTCTCTACTAATCCGTACGTTATCATCCGTGAGTTTGACCGTGCGGCTCCTTATGGAACCGGTCGTTACAAGGTAGGTGGAAACTACGCCGCCAGTCTGCGTGCCAATAAGAAAGCACATGACTTGGGCTACTCTTGCGAGTTCTATTTGGATGCCAAAGAAAAGAAATACATCGATGAGTGCGGTGCCGCCAACTTCTTTGGTATCAAAAACAATACGTATATCACTCCGAAATCATCTTCCATCCTGCCTTCCATTACTAACAAGAGCTTGATGCAACTGGCAGAGGATATGGGTATAAAAGTGGAATGCCGTCCTGTTCCCGAAGAAGAACTGGAGACTTTCGAAGAAGCGGGTGCTTGCGGAACAGCAGCCGTTATCAGCCCCATTCAGCGAATTGATGATTTGGAAAACAACAAATCGTATGTTATCTCGAAAGATGGTAAACCGGGACCGATTTGTACTAAGCTGTACACAAAGTTGCGTGCCATTCAGTATGGTGATGAACCTGATACTCATAACTGGGTTACTATTCTCGATTAATAGATAAAGAATAATAAGGTTTGCAAGCGAATTGCAAGCCTTATTTTTTTCTCTTTCTTAGATATTCCCTACCTTTGCCCGACAAAACAATAATCATAAGAATTTGCATGGGAAAAGGAAAACTGGAGAAATTTGCAGATATGCGTGACTACCCGCACGTGTTTGAATATCCCTATTCGGTGGTCGATAATGTTCCGTTTGAGATGAAAGGGAACTGGAATCGTGACTTTTTTAAGAATGATAACCCGATTGTGCTTGAACTGGGATGCGGACGCGGGGAATATACCGTGGGATTGGGACGTATGTATTCTGATAAGAACTTTATCGGAGTAGACATAAAAGGAGCCCGTATGTGGACAGGCGCCACAGATGCGCTGAAAGCAGGCATGAAGAATGTGGCATTTCTGCGTACTAATATTGAAATTATCGAACGCTTCTTTGCTCCCGGCGAGGTAAGTGAAATCTGGCTCACCTTCTCTGACCCTCAGATGAAGAAGGCTACCAAACGGCTCACTTCTACTTATTTTATGAACCGTTATCGCAAGTTCTTGAAACCGGACGGATTAATTCATTTGAAGACAGACAGCAATTTTATGTTCACTTACACTCGCTATATGGTGGAGGAGAATCGTCTTCCCGTCGAGTTCCTGACCGAAGATTTGTATCATTCGGGACTTGTGGACGATATCTTGGGCATTCGCACTTATTATGAACAACAATGGCTGGACCGTGGTTTGAATATCAAATATATGAAGTTCCGTTTGCCGCAGGAAGGAGAGTTGCGCGAACCCGATGTGGAAATAGAGCTGGACGAGTATCGCAGTTACAACCGCAGCAAGCGAAGCGGTTTGCAAACAAGTAAATAATAAATATGTAAATTATGACCTTATATCCGAAATTGATTTTAGACGCTCTGGCAACGGTGCGTTATCCCGGAACGGGAAAGAATTTGGTTGAAGCGGAGATGGTTGCCGACAATCTCCGTATTGACGGAATGTCTGTCAGTTTCTCTCTGATATTTGAGAAGCCCACCGACCCGTTTATGAAATCTATGTTGAAGGCTGCCGAAACAGCTATTCATACTTATGTATCTCCTGATGTTCAGGTAACTATTTCTACAGAAAGCCGTCAGGCGGCACGCCCCGAACCGGGAAAGATGCTTCCTTTGGTGAAGAATGTTATTGCTGTTTCCTCAGGCAAAGGAGGGGTAGGTAAATCTACCGTAGCTGCCAATCTTGCAGTAGCATTGGCTAAGTTGGGTTATAAAGTAGGTTTGCTGGATGCCGATATATTCGGGCCGTCCCAACCCAAGATGTTCAACCTAGAAGAGGCTCGCCCTTATATGGAAGAGGTAGAGGGCAGGGAACTGATCAAGCCGGCCGAAAATTATGGTGTCAAGATGTTATCCATCGGCTTCTTCGTAAATAAAAACGACGCAGTCCTATGGCGTGGAGCAATGGCTAGCAACGCATTGAAGCAATTGATCGGCGACGCCAACTGGGGTGAGCTTGATTATTTCTTAATTGATTTACCTCCCGGAACGAGTGATATCCATTTGACAATGGTACAGACACTAGCGATAACCGGAGCCGTGGTGGTAAGTACGCCGCAAGAGGTTGCTTTAGCGGACGCTCGTAAGGGTATCAGCATGTTCACTGGAGATAAGGTTAATGTCCCTGTTTTAGGATTGATCGAGAATATGGCTTGGTTTACCCCAGCGGAATTACCGGAAAACAAATATTATATATTCGGAAAGGAAGGTTGTAAACGCCTAGCTGAGGAACTGAACGTGCCGTTACTGGGACAGATTCCTATCGTACAAAGTATCTGCGAAGGAGGAGATCAAGGTAAGCCGGTAGCGTTGAACCCGGACTCGATCACAGGTAAGGCATTCCAAGAATTGGCCGAGAATGTAGTCAAGCAGATAGACTATCGCAACGAGCATCTGGCTCCGACAGAGCGAGTGATTGTAACCAAGAAATAAAGATGATTTATATACGTATATACGTGTGGTCTCGCACGTATATACGTATCGTCCTACACGTACGCTCGCATGGGCCTACGCCTATATACGTATCAGCTTATGCGAACGTACGTATAAATTCAGCCCACAATATACTTGGCTTTCTTACCGCAAATCTTTCTGATACCCAACACAATCAGCCAAGATACAGCGAATGCTACCACAGAAGCGGCAGGAATCTGTAAACCCAAAGGGATATTCAAGGCTCTCGCCAACAGCACGCTGGGTCCCGTAAAGAAATAATGTACCATATAGATACCGAAACCGCATATGGTTAAGTTCGCCAACATTCGCTTAATCGTATCCGACTTAACATTTACCTTCTTCGCCAGCAAGAAGATAGGAATCGTCATCATCACCACATTGGGAGAACAATAATAGAAGAATAACTCTAACTGTTCCTCCGTGTAAGCAGGCAAAGCGGTCGTATAGCGGAAACCGAAGAAAGTAATGGCATAGCCTACGACAAACATAGGAATGCCTATCCCAACGATCTTTCCTAACGACCAATCATGATTCCGCAGATAATGCCCCAATAGCAAGTAACCGTTAAACCCGGCGAAATAATAAAGCATACTGAATTCATTCCATGAGCATCCACCCCAAATGTAAGGAGATACGAATTCCCGATAATAAGGAATAAACAAAGTCACTCCCCAACCTGCCAGAAACCATAATTTCGCCTTATCCGAAACTTTCTCGACCCAAGCGGAGAAGATCGGCAAATAAAGATATAAACCTATCAGTAAATAGATATACCACATATGTACATCCAACAATGAGAAATTGAACGGTATCTGGGCGATATAGCCTAAAGACACACTCAACGATTGACGAGTCACCTCTTCTCCCGAATAAGGGAAGAAATCAAGAATAAGTTCCGGCCTCAAACCAAGCAGTCCCGTAAACCAAGGGAATAAATTATAGATAACAGACCAAATCAAGAAAGGCCAGAACACCCGCAAGATCCTTTTCTTATAGAAGATAGAAGTCTCTTCCCGGACCGGTAGCAACAAGGCTCCCGTAATCATAACGAACAGAGGTACACAAGGACGAAGAAAAGCCCCATAGGCAGCTCCCCAAAACTTAATATCTCCAATAATCGGAGAATCTCCGGGATAGAAATTAAACGGGTCTGTACAATGACAGCAAACAACAGTAAACATGGCTATCAAGCGTACGACATCCAGCCAAACTACGTGTGTTTTCACGGTAGGATTTGTTACATTTTGCATAAAGTAGATCGATTGTGTTTAGATTGACGGCGAAAATACAAAATAATCCAGCCGAATAGGAAATTCAGCTGGATTTCTAACCTCTATTAACGATATTCATTAATATACAAAGTCTTTCCTACGGATAAACGCCACCGTACGATGTATTTCCGTGTACATAATAATATCCTCATCGATAAATGGCACCTCTTTCCGGTAATCCTTCAAGAACTTCTCTAATACCGGAGAAGTCCTAGCCGGACGACGGAACTCAATTCCTTGTGCCGCATTCATCAACTCGATCGCCAAGATATGATCCAAATTGTCCATGATCTTAAACAACTTCGTCGCCGCATTCGCTCCCATACTCACATGATCCTCTTGCCCATTACTGGACACGATAGAATCGCTGCTCGCCGCATAGCAATACATCTTATTCTGGCTTACCATACTGGCGGCCGCATATTGAGGGATCATGAAACCGGAGTTCAGGCCGGGATTAGCGACCAAGAACTCAGGCAATCCCCGCAAACCCATGATCAATTGAGCGACACGACGTTCCGATATATTTCCTAACTCAGCCAAGGCAATCGCCAAGAAATCATAAGAAATCGCCAAGGGCTGACCGTGGAAATTACCGCCGGAAATAATCTTATCCTCCTCCGGGAAGATCGTCGGGTTATCCGTCACGGAATTTACTTCGGTAAGCAGGACATTCGCCACATAATTGATAGCGTCTTTCGTAGCCCCATGCACTTGAGGGATACAACGGAATGAATACGGGTCCTGAACATGTTCCTTTTTCCGGGCGATTAACTCACTTCCCTCCAATAACCGTCGAAAAGCGGCCCCGGTCTCGATTTGTCCGGGATGCGGACGCATCTGCTGGATACAATCCATGAAAGGATCGATACGCCCATCGAAAGCCTCCAAGGATAAAGCGGCGATCAGATCCGCTTTCTTGGACAGGCTAAACGCACGCATCAAGGCGAATACGCCATTGGCGCTCATAAATTGCGTACCGTTCAATAAAGCTAACCCCTCCTTGCTTTTCAGCTTCACAGGCTTCCAAGCGAACTCATCCAATACGCTGATCGCTTCCCGTTTGCGGCCCTTATAATAAACGTCACCCACGCCGATCAGAGGCAGGAACAAATTCGCCAGAGGCGCCAAATCACCGGAAGCGCCTAAAGAGCCACGATCATACACGATCGGAAGCACGTCATTATTGAAAAAGTCCAGAATACGTTGTACGGTGATCACCTGTACGCCACTATGCCCCAACGAAAGGGCATGCGCTTTCAATAACATCATCAAACGGACGATCACCGGACTTACCTCATCCCCTACGCTACAGGCATGACTTTTCACCAAGTTCTCTTGCAAGGTGCTCAATTCGTCCGGAGAGATATTCTTATTGCATAAGGACCCGAAACCGGTAGTAATCCCATACAAAGGCCCCTCCTGCTGCTCGATCTTATGATCCAAGTAATCCCGGCAACGCTGGATGCGCTCCTTCACCTCGGGTGAAAGCTCCAACTTCATATTTTGAGTGAGTATCCGTTCGATTCCCTCAAAAGAGAGAGGCTCGGAACCCACATAATAGACATTGCTCATATGCTATAATTTAGTCTTCACCCAATCCAATAACTTTTGCTCTACACGGATAGCGTTCGCCTCCAGTTCATCCGCTTTCTTCCGCATCATTCCGACGAACACCTCGTCTTGGATGGACGTTAAGTTAATTCGGACATTCAATAAAGCCCCCAATACACAAGTACGGGCAGCCATCATCGCCACGCAAGCATCCGTGACGGCATTCTGATTACCTTTGTGAGCCACATAGATAATCGTCTCCATTACGGAACCGATCTCCTCCGCCACCCTCATCGGAACAATAGCCGCCTCCTTCGTTGCGCTCTGTATCGCATTCGTACGGATCACCTGTTCGTCAGGCGTTTCTTTCGGCAACTTAAAAGCGGAGAATACACGATCATAAGCCTCGCTGTCCTTATCGATATATTCAGTAAGACGTTCACGGATCATAGCCGCCTCGGTAGCGATCGTCTTCATTTGTCCTTCCACTTCCGCATATTTCTTTTTGCCAACAGTCAGATGGGCCACCATCTCTGTCAAAGCTGCCGCTATAGCACCATTCAAGGCAGATATACTTCCACCACCGGGAACGGGAGCACTACCCGCCGTTTCCGCCAAAAAATCTTTAATTGTCAAGTCTGCTAACATAGTATTTTGATTTAAATGATTCAACAATTCTTATCTTACATCATATAAAGTTCCCCGTCCTTAATTACGGTATCCACGAGATTCATTCCCACATGATAAGGTAGGAACTTATAAGACGGGTATTTCAGCAAGATCACGTCCGCACGTTTTCCCACGCTGATACTTCCAATCTCGGAGGCACGTCCCACAGCTGCGGCTCCATTAATGGTCAATGCCGTTACCGCTTCTTCAGGGGTCATCTTCATATAGATACAGGCCAAGGCTATCATCATCGGGATCGAGGCGGAGAAACAACTTCCCGGATTTAGATCGGAAGCTAAAGCCACCGCGCAACCGGCATCTATCATCTTCCTTGCAGGCGCATACGGCTCATTCAAGGAAAAGGCAGTCAGCGGAAGTAAGGTAGCTACGACACCCGCTCTTGCCAGACGTTTGATGCCTGTGTCCGATATATGTAACAAATGATCAGCACTTACACACTTCAAGGAGGCCGCCAGTTCCGCCCCTCCGAAAGGAACGATCTCATCCGCATGCATCTTCAATTTAAAACGATGATGACGGGCGGCACGAAGCAAGCGCTCACTCTGTTCTAACGAGAAAACGCCTTTCTCACAAAACACATCACAAAATGTAACCGTATGTTCGGCTCGTATGGCAGGAAGAACTTCCTCGATCATATAATCCACATAATCGTCCGTACGACCGGCAAATTCAGGAGGAACAGCATGAGCTCCCAAAAAGGTCGATACGACATCCATCGGATGAGACTCATTCAGGTCCGACATGACACGAAGCTGAACTAATTCTGTTTGCAAATCCAAACCATAACCACTTTTCCCTTCCACTGTGGTAACACCCATGGAGAATAACTCATCCAAACGTTCTTCCCCTCTGTCCCATAGTGTATCGAAATCACTTTCACGGGTAGCTTTCATCGTATTCACGATACCTCCACCACGCTCCATGATCGACATATAACTATCTCCTCGCAATCGCCAAGAGAACTCCTCCTCCCGGTAACCGCCAAAGATAAAATGCGTATGGCTATCTACAAATCCGGGTAACACCGCTTGGTTCTCCGCCCGAATCTCCAAATAATCCTCCGCATGGATGTTTCGAAGTACCTCCTCCGTAGGTCCTACATGCGTAATAACCCCATCAGACATCGCTACGGCTCCATCCTCGATAACGCCTAAATCAGACATCTCCGCTCCCCGTCGCGCCTTATCCCCATGGCAAGTGACGATCTGGGCAGCATTCCTGATTAATATCTTGCTATTCTCCATACGCTATTCCATAATACGGGCTTCCAATACTTGATTCATAGAAAAGTCCTCTAATCCCAAATAGTAAGAGGCCGTATCGATCAACGCCTCCATAGGAACCAAGCCGATAATCTCGCTCCCCACCACCGGAACACCATATCTGCGAGCTTCGATACGAACTAACTCGAAGGCCCGGTACAAGGCCGTACGGGTATAATCGGTCATATTAATAGAGACCTGTACGATACCACGTTCCTTCAACTCAACCCCCATCGCTTTACAATAGCGTAAACCTCCGCCGATGAAACGGATTTTCTTCGCTATATCCGTAGCGATATGCAATTGATTCGTTCCTAAGTTCACATTATAGGCGACCAAAGGCATGCGGGCTCCTATGGCGACCGTACCGGCTGTCGGATGTCTTTCGGCCGGACCAAAATCAGGTTTCCACTCCGGTTGATGGATTTTCTCAGCCATCCCCTCAAACTCTCCTTTACGGATCGCCGCCAGATTCTCCCGGTAAGGGGCGGAAGCTGATTTCTCATATAAGAAGACAGGTACGGCATAACGAGTGCCCACTTCCTCCCCTACTTCCTTAGACAAGGCGATCGCTTCTTCCATCGTACATCCGCGAATTGGTATAAAAGGAACAACATCTACGGCCCCCATTCGAGGATGTTGACCGCTATGCTTGTTTAAATCAATCAGCTCAACGGCAACTCCAATGGCCTCCAATACGGCTTGTTTTAAAGCGACTGGCTCCCCTACCACGGTAACAACCAAGCGATTGTGATCCTCGTCATTACTATAGTCCAACAGTTTAACACCCGTCTTAGCCCGGAAAGGCGCTACGATCTTATCTATCTTCTCCAGATCCCGTCCTTCACTGAAGTTAGGGACACATTCCATAATCTTATTCCAAGTACTCATACCGTTTTATTTAATGATGTTTGTACGATTTCATGAATAAACGCTTTCTCCGGGATATACGGGAGGGTAATATGATACTGTTCGCCACGATTCTCATTGAAAGTAGCGCTCGTACGCATCGCATTCGGGTTACGGGCCCATGAGCGACGGGCGACACCCCCCATCACGTCCCATATCATAGCGGAACGAAGTATCTCGTCCACCCGCTCACTACCATCGAGAACCATACCAAAACCTCCGTTTATCGCCTTACCGATACCAACCCCTCCACCATTATGAAGAGCGACCAAGCTCATACCCCGGGCGGCATTTCCAGCAAAGCACTGCACCGCCATATCAGCCATCACATTGCTTCCGTCCCGTATATTAGAGGTCTCACGGAATGGAGAATCCGTACCGCTCACGTCATGATGGTCTCGTCCCAACATAATCGGGCCTACCTCCCCATCACGTACCATTCGGTTAAACTCAAGGGCGATCTTCAAGCGCCCCTCAGCGTCTTGATATAAGATCCGGGCTTGCGTACCCACCACCAAACGGTTCTTCTCCGCGTCACGTATCCAATTATAATTATCCATATCCTGCCCTCTTCGAGTCGGATCGATACACGCCATAGCC
>ENA-OPSN01001277-OPSN01001277.1-human-gut-metagenome-genome-assembly--contig:-NODE-1277-length-11435-cov-2.747891_pt1 | contig 11435 bp, 8 predicted proteins | sample MGYA00241808_ERZ501907 | MGnify/ENA primary metagenome ERZ501907 (study PRJEB25962, sample SAMEA2042218) | human gut metagenome | biome: human gut; feature: human-associated habitat; material: faeces...
AAGCCATAACGAACGGCTATTGGGGCTTTTACGTCTGGAGCTGAGATAATAACGGTTTTTTTGTTAGCGTCTATAGTTGCGTTAGCCTTGTGGAAACGCATGTCTTTTCCGGCTATCTCGAAGCCTATGATCCCGTTATCTCGATTGAAGCCATCTTCCGCATTCTTGAAAAAAAGAATGATTTTATCTTTATCTACTTCCATATGATCGTATTGGGGGCCCTCACAAGCGATGGTTGTATAACCATAGGTTTTGTTTAGAGCCATATAACAAAGACGCTCACCGATCTTTTGTTTTTCTTTGGGGTGTATTTGCCGTTTCTCGTAATCCTGTACCAGATCGTTCGTGGAAACAATACCGCTATTGGGGATCAACCGGGTAGCTTTGTATTGCTCTTCACGAAGGTACGCGGCTTGGTCTCCTTCTCCATATTCGTAAGGGGCGATTTCTACCAGATAGAAAGGTAATTCTTCTTGTCCCCATAATCCTCTCCAATGTTCTACCATTGTCGCTAGGCGTTTAGCGTAGTCCGGGTGTCCGACATTTGACTCTCCTTGATACCATAGGAAACCTCTGACCGTATATTTGCTGGCCGGTTTCAGCATTCCGTTATACATGATCATGGGTTGTAGCATCGGATGGATTTTCTCATCGTTACCCGCTAAGGATAGATCGATATCGCTATAATTCCGCAGGATGTCTTTGGGCAACCAACCTTCAACCGTGGAACCGCCCCAGCTACAATTGATGATACCTACCGGGACATTCAATACCTCGGTCAATAGGGACGCGAAGAAATAGGCGGTAGCTCCGAACTCCGGGGCGTTTCGCGGATCACATACTTTCCATTCGCCACCTACCGGATAATCTTTCGGTTCCAAGGCTCCGACCCGTTGGATCGTAGCGTAACGGATCGAGTTCTTATATTTCCCGGATGTAGCGATAGCGTGGTTTCCTCCCTCAATAGGGCAGTGCCAGAAACCTCTTAATGGCATTTCCATATTGGATTGGCCGGAACCGAACCATACCTCGCCGATCAGAAGATCATGCAAGACAATCTTGTCTTGTCCATTCTTTAATGTTAACTGTTGCTTTTCGAAACTGGCCGAGGGCGTCTGAACCCAGATTTCCCATCTGCCTTGATCGTTTACTTGGGCCGTGTATTCCGTATTGTCCCAAGAACTACGGACTTTCAGGCTTGAATTTGGGGTTGCATTTCCCCAGAGCCGTACTTTAGTGGCTTGTTGGAGTACCATGTTGTCGCCTACCAAAGCTGGCAGCTTGATCTCGGCCCGGAGGTTCACCAAACCGAGAAGGAGGCCTATCGCCATCCAATAGAATTTGTTCATATCGCTTGTTTTTTTGATGTCGGAAGCTTCCGACGGTTGTTAATCTGATAAAAAAGAGCCGGCAGGCGGTCTGCCGGACGGTTATTCGCCGGCAAGTCGTTCGATAATCTCCATACACATCCGTCCGTTGTGATAGGGACATTTCCAGAAACCGGCCTTGTCATCCTCGCGATTGATCTCGTGATCGAGCGATACGCTCCAATACCATTCCCCTTGTTCCTTGTCGATCAAATAACGCTGAATGAATTTCCAGCATGTATAGGCTGTGCCTAAGGCAGGCTCATCTCCGAAATGTTGATACAAGTTGAAATGACCCACTACATTCTCGGCTTGCACCCACCAATGCAGGTCCGTGTCGGCTTTCTTCTCATTCGGGTGATACTCGTAAATGAGGCTACCGTTCACTAATAACCCGTCTTCGGCCGCTATCGCTACCTTTTGAACCAAGGGCTCTACTTTCTGAAGAATCTCGTTGTCTCCCAATTCGATAGCGGCTTCATGCAGTAACCAAGATGCCTCTATATCATGACCGTAGGAGATGATACGGTATTTGCTTTCCCAATCCTCGTTGAAAAAGAGGTTTAAATGATAGGTACGGTGATCCAGAATCTTGTCGGTGAAAATCAGGATCAAGTTTCGGAGTTGTTTTTTGAGGTGCTCGTCTTTCCATACCCGATACAAGTTAGTATAAGGTTCGAGGATATGCAGATGGGTGTTCATTGTTTTTTTCTCATTCTCATCCTTGTCGCTTAGTCGCATATCCTCTATCAGTTTCCAGTCTTTCGTAAAGGCTTCCATATAACCGTTCTTTTCCGGGTCGAAACTATATTGTTCGATTGCCTTGAAGAGACGGATCGCATAATCCAACGCTTCTTTATCTCCGGTAGCCCGGTTGTACTAGCTTAATCCGTAGATAGCGAATCCTAAGGCGTAGATTTGCTTTTTGGTTTGCACGGGTTGACCGGTATAGTCTAATTCCCAGTAAATACCCTCGAATTCTTGGTCGTAGAATTTATCGATAAGGTAACGTTTGGCACGGGTCGCCGTTTCCAGATATTCCGGCTTTCGTAATAAACGGTATGCGGCGGAGAATGTCCATAGGATACGGGCGTTCAAGATGGCGCCTTTAGGGGCATGTACGACTCGTTGATTGTTTCCCGTGATTTGCCCATGGAAACCACCATACTCACTATCTATCATTCGGTTCATCCAGAAAGGGAGGATATTGTTCTCTAGCTCCCATTGAACCTCGTTTTGTAAATCTTCGGTGATTTTATTCATTTGTTTCTTTTCTTTTGGTTTCTAACGTAGCGGTGATTTCCTTCATCTTTGTCTCGCTAAGCGGGTAGAAGGCGATAAATACAACGGACAGGATCGTACCTACGGCCGGTAAGAAACTGAGGAACATCTTGATTCCGCTAATCGTTTCCTCGCTTTGTACGGTATTGGCCTGAAACCCGAAGAAAGCGAGTAGCCAGCCTGTGATAGCCGTGCCGATCGCCCATCCGAATTTCTGGCTCATGGACGAGGAACTGAAGATCAATCCTGTGGCACGGTTCCCTGTTTTTAGTTCTGAGTAGTCCGTGCAATCGGCATACATGGACCAAAGTAGGGGGAAAATACTACCGGCGCAAATACTGATGAACACTTGGAACGTGAATATCAGGGCTAGATCCGTCTTGTCGAGCCAGAAAAAGAGGATGCTTAAAACCGAGGCGATCAGCATGGAGCCCATATAGGTTCTTTTCTTTCCGATCTGGTTGCTTAATGGGGCGGCCAAGATCACGCCGACAATATTGGCCGCCTGTCCTACCGCCAGATATAATCCGCTTAAGACGAAGGAGACTCCGAAAAGAGATACATTGGCATAGGCTTCCTCAATGATAAAGTATTTGAAATAATATACGGTAGCCCCGTCGCGGATGGAATTGAAAACCAGAGCGGAGACACCTGCTCCCAATAGTATCCACCAAGGCTTGTTGTGCAATAGATCTCTCAAGTCATCTTTTAACGAGCCTTGTTGCTCTTTAATCGGTTTTACCCGTTCTTTTGTCCATGCGAAACATCCATAAAAGAGAATGGCGCACAGGATAGCGATAACTACGACAGCCATGGTCCATCCATGTTGTTGATCCGCCAATTCATCGCTATTTCCACTAAAGAAACGCACCATCGGCATGAATAGCAACAGGGCTATAAAACTGCCAATATAGGCGAATACCATACGGTACGTAGAAAGGGTATTACGGTCTTGTGGCAACGGGCTCATTACTCCAAGCAAGGACGCATAAGGCACGTTTATGGCGGAGTACACCATCATCATCAAGGAATAGGTGATATAGGCATAGATCAAATTACCTGTTTGTCCGAAAGAAGGAGTCATGAAAGTGAGCACTCCGATAGCGGCGAACGGGATCGCCAGCCAAAGCAAATAAGGGCGAAATTTTCCCCAGCGTGTTTGCGTACGATCCGCCGCAACGCCGACAATCGGGTCAAAGACCGAGTCCCATATACGAGTTATCAAAAACATCGTACCTACGGCTGCTGCCGGTAATCCGAATACGTCCGTATAGAAAATCATCAAGTAAGCGCCAAACAGTTTCCAGAACATGGACGATGCCATGTCCCCGAAACCGTAGCCTATCTTCTCTGTTAGTTTAATCATATGAGTGGTTTTTGTAGGTTATTTCAGGAGTGGAAGATTTCGATCGATTAGCTTTTTCAGCGTCTCGACAGATGCGGTCGTAGTCAGCCCGTCGGTCGGAGTGTTCATGCAGTAATCTACCAATTTATCGATTGTGGATACAGCCACGTGCATACGGGTATCGGAAGACGCATAGTAAATATACACGGTTCCATCCTCATCCGCGATCCATCCGTTAGAGAATAAAACGTTGGATACATCGCCGATCCGTTCCTCATTTTCCGGAGCCATGAAATAGCCGGCGGGTGTGGCGATAGGTCTCGTGGGATCTTCCAATGCGGTCATATACATATAAAGCACGTAACGTAATCCGGCGGCGCATCCCCGTACGCCATGGGCGAGATGTAACCAGCCTCTCGGTGTCTTGATCGGGTGGGGGCCTTCGCCATTTTTCACTTCCTTGATCGTATGGTAGTAACGTTGGTCGATGATGGTTTCTTCCTTGACTTCGGCGTGCGTGATATCATCAATCAAGGCCCATCCGATACCACCGCCACTTCCTGCGTCGATAAATCCGTCTTGGGGGCGGGTGTAAAGGGCGTATTTACCATTTACGAATTCCGGATGTAATACGACGTTACGTTGTTGGCTCTTGGTCTTTAAATCCGGGAGACGTTCCCAGTTTTTCAAATCTTTTGTCCGGGCGATAGCTGCCGTGGCGGTTGCCGAGGATAGATCTCCGGGAGCTGCGTTCGGGTCATGGCGCTCGGCGCAAAAGATTCCGTAAACCCAGCCGTCTTCATGAGCGGTTAGGCGCATGTCGTAAATATTCGTGGCCGAGACAAGATCGTCCGGCATGGTTACCGGGTAATCCCAAAAGCGGAAATTGTCTACTCCGTTCGGGCTTTCGGCTACGGCGAAGAAGGATTTACGGTCGCTTCCTTCTACACGTACCATTAATATATATTTGCCATTCCATTTGATTGCGCCGGAGTTCATGGTTGCGTTCATGCCGATGCGTTCCATCAAGTAGGGGTTTGTCTTTTCATTTAAGTCATATCTCCAGAAGATCGGGGTATGCGCGGCTGTCAGTACAGGGTGTTGATAACGGGTGAAGATTCCGTTTCCGTCTTCTAAAGGGATATTTTTCCGGCTTAACAAGGTTTCGTGTTTAGCGAAGAGTTCGTTTACTTTTTCTTGAAATTGTTCCATGATGTTTTTGCTTTAAATGATATTATCAGATGGTGGGAGACGGGGCACGCCCCGTCTCTACAACTGGATATGACGTGATTTATCTGGTTTATGTATGATGTTATTTATATAGGTTGATATCGGAGGCGAACAATGTTTTCGGATTTTCAAAGAACTTCTTGAAATCCTCGGCAGAGGCTTGTCCGGGATAAGGGCCAAAGAAGTGAGTGACTTTTTCACGGGCGTTTCTCCATACCAATACATAAGCGACCGGATATTTCTCCATGGCAGGCAGCAGGGTTCCCGTCCACCATGTGGAGTCTGGTACCCCTTCGTAGCCGGTCTCCGTGATCGCTATGATCTTATGGTTGGCTTTGCCTATGCTGTCTATTACGGAAAGACTGGTATCCATGCTTTTCAAGAAGAAATCCTTATCTTCCCGTTGGTAAGCGTCGAAGCCTAGGACGTCGATCAAGTCATGTCCGGGGTAACGTTCCAGATAAGACGCTTGATCCTGCGGCTCCGTACCTGTGGAATAAGCGTAAACGATCTGGTCTGCCGCTCCGTGAGCGTTTAGATAATCGGCGGTCATTCGCCATAGCGCCTTGTATTCATCCGTGGTACATAAATTCTGTCCCCACCAGAACCAACTTCCGGTGTGTTCGTGCCAAGGACGGAAATCTTGGTGCCATCGCTTGTTTTCAAGGAAAGGATGAAATCATTCACTTTGCCTAGCCAACTTTGGAATTTCTCATAGTTCTCCCCTTCCGGAAGGATCGATTTCACGACAGCATGGTCTGATACGTCCCAAGCGTCCCCTCCGGTTTTAGGGTTACGGGGATGCCAACTTAAAGATACCAAGCCTCCCCGGTTATATTGGTTGATGATTTCCTTGCGTATTTTCTCGAAAGGTACTTTATCAAGGCTTTTATCTCCCCCGAGTTCGATCTCTCCAAGATCAAAGCTGATAACGGCCGGATAATCGCCGCATACTTTTTGCACGTCTGAGCCTCCTTCGTCAAATTCCCATCCGATCCCATAAACCGTATCATCGTGATGTCCGAACATGATTCCTTTTTGTGGAATCGCACGTAGGTTCTCTATTAAACGTTCTCTCGGCGAAACCTGTTCGCTTGTCGGTTCTAGTCCTTTCTTCGACGGTGAACAGGCGATTAGTGCCCCTAGGCATAACATGGTAATTAATTTCGTGTTCTTCATGATAACTGTCTTTCTTTATGAACGCGAATGTAAGAGGTATCGGGCAGACAATCTAGTATTATTTTATCTGATAGCGATATTATTTTCATTTTAACCGGAACGGTTGTTTGATTTGGAATTCATTGTTATCTTTGTGCATGTTAATTAATCAAATAGAATGACTATGGGAAAATGGAATGATTTACAAGAACAAGTGAAGGAAGGGAGAGAATGAGAGAAAGCCCGAAAGGAGAATTTGGGAAAGTTCTTTTATGATTTGGCGAAACTGACTTTTGCGGGTGTAGTTATATGTGGGGTTATCCCGTTGTATAAGAATCCGAATGATTTTTCACAGTGGGTAATGCTCATAACAGGTTTAGGAGGTACAGGAATGATTGCGGTTTGTGCAAATAGAATATTTAAATAATAACAGATATGAATAACATGACATTTTTGTTTTTAATTATTATCGTGGTAATGGGGATATTTCTTGCATGGACTTATACCAAATCCGGTAAGAAATGGCTGAAGAACCTATAGCGAACATCTAGATATAGAACTATACCCAATACACGGATCTTATGGAATTATTTATTTTTTCTATAAGATCCGTGTATTGTTTTTGGTAACCCTTGGTTTCTAGTCCCCAACTTGAACCTGTATACGCTCTTTTGAAGTTATCCTCTTCTCAAATACTTTCGTGTCCAGCAGAATAGGGGCATTGACGAAATCCGGGACATTATAGGAATAGACAGAGCGATCGTAATAGGTTTCCGGATCTTCCTGGGGAAGGAGAAAGGGCTTGCTTATCTTGCCATTCTCATCCATGCTTGCCAGATAAAGGCGGGTATAAAGGCCGTCACCCCGGCGGCTACTGAAGACAAACCAGCGGGAGTTGCTACTCCAGTTGTGAAAGCTTTCGGTATCATCGCTATTTACTTCGGATAGCTCGCGGAGGTCTCCGCTTGTCAAGTCCAGTAACCATAGATTCGCCTCTTTATGCCAGATCGAAAAGTTTCCGTAATCGGATAAGGTGAACATAATATATTTGCCGTCATAGGAAGGGCGGGGAAAAGATACGCTTTTCCCTAAAGCCTCAGCGTTCACCAACGTATCGATACGGCTCCCGAATGTACCGGCAGAGGGATCAAAATCGATACTACATAAATTATATCTTATCTCTTTATATTCTTCGGGAATCTTTTTAGCTTCGGCGGAACAAAAGTAAAGCGTACGACCATCCGGGGAGAACGCAGGGAAGGTCTCGAACCTGTCTTTCTTTTGCAAAGAATCGCAAAGGAGTAGACGATGATCTGCCGGATGGTAAACGACTATATCAGATTCCAAATCCAATACTTCTACCCGCTCGTCCTTAACCGTATGGAACGATTGTCGGGTGTTGTTCGTGGAATACGCTATATATTCGCCTCCGGGATGCCAGTAGGGATAGACGCAAGCGGCGATTGTCTGATCTGTTTTCGTGTTGAGGTATTCATCCTTATTGTCGGTTCTCATAAAAGTGGCTCCATGCGTTCCTCGGATGTGAAGACTGAAATGGCTCGGGTCCGTACGGTTAAAGGCATGGCAGTTTACGCACATACCTTTGACCAGCGTGTTTTCCACCAAAGGCCTTTCTTTATGAGACGATAGATCACGCTCATAAATACCCATACGGCTGTAGACTTCATAACCGGGAGCGATCTTTCGGTATACTAAGCCGTAATCGATCGGGTGGGGGCTGATGTACATGGGGAAAGGTTTGTAAGTACTCCATTTACCCTCTTGCTTGATACTGACAGTAAAGAGTAAACTATCGCCTTGATTGGAGATGAGCAGTTGTTTCCACTCTTTTTCCGAGAAATTGACATGCTTCGCGTTTATATGCACCTCTTTGCCTTGGCACCCTTTTACGATAACATCTATCCGCTCATAGGAGGTATCCGTATAAGAGAAATTCATAGGTGCTATCGTGGCGGGGATTGTCACCCCGATATAATCCGGATAGATGGACGGGGATTTCTCTATTTGTTCGGGGGATACTACCGAATTCCCACAAGCGGTAAATAACGCTATACATATACTATATAATAAGATAAGCTTTCTCATGGCCGTTTATTTTCTGAATAATAAGTAATACCAAAATGTCTTCTCGTATTTTGGGCGAAGGATAGGCTCGGAGTCTTTCTGCGTCATATAAACACGGGCGAACTCGCTTACCCCTTCCAATACGTTGCGGGAGATGCTCCAAGGAAGGCCTTGGAAATTAGGATGCTGCTGTGTCCAAATGAAAATCAATGCCTCTTGATAAGAGATGGGTATGTGGTTATAGCCCAGATCTTTTCCCAGCGGATAATATTTCATGAAACGTTCCAGATCCTTCTTTTGCAAGACATAGGCTAACATATACTCGAAAGCCATCCGGTTACTTTTGTTATGTTGCAGCAATAAGCCTAGCATGACATCCATTTCCGTGTCGCTGAACAAGAAATCTTCTGTATATCGGGCTTTTCTCAACCATCCCCATTCGGGATGCTTCTCTATCTTTTCATCGTTATTTAGATAGCTCATGGCGTTGGTCGCCCATTTCTTATAGAACAAGGTATGCTGCAAAGCCCGCAGGTATTTGGCGGCGACAGCGTATTGTCCATTGATCAAGTTGGTCTCGGCCAGACGCATATAGGCACGTCCGCTTTTCTTATAGTCGGGGATAGCCTCCATCGCTTCGAACATATAGCGTTGTGAGGAGTTGATCATTCCCAGATGATAGAATATCTCGCTGGTAGGGAGCGGTGAGGTGAAATCTCTTTGGAAGGTGGGGATCAATCCTTCCGTTCCATTTTGGTAGAAATGGAACATGCGATCCCCTAATTGCCCGGTCTTGGCGAGAGCCAGATTTAAGCAGGTCACGGAGAAAGGAGAATTAGGCTCTTTGTTTTCCGCCGCCTTGATGATCTGGTTCCATTGTTTCATGCGGGTGAGGTAGTCGTATTTCATAGCCTCCTCCTTATCCGAATTGCTGGCGGCATAGATCCATGTGCCACCACCGATAAGGAGCAGGGTGGAGATAATACCCATCCATGCCTTAGTGCTCTTTACGGGTGGGGGAAGTAAAGCAAGTGCCCCGGGGGTTATGGCAACGGTAGCAATAACAAGTAACAGGGTGTTGGGAACGATCATGGGGAAACGATAATAATCGATGCCGGTCATGAGGCTAAGCAATGGATATTGCGTAAGGCTTTGTGCCAATAGGGGGCATAGGATTCCAAGCAAGATGTAGATAGGAATCCATATATAGGATTTGTTGGATACGATTGGTACGGGTTTGATGCAATGCCCGATTGCTACTCCGATAACGAAGATGAAATAGGCCCCACCACCTACGATCCAGTAGAGTACCGGCATTATTAGGAGCGTATAGATTATTCGTCCCCATGGATGAGTGATTTTTCGCTGGATGATTAAGGCGAAGAGGGCGAGAGTTATGGAGACAAGGAATGCCAGCAGGGCATTCTCATCACATAAAAATACCCAGAGCAGGATAGAGGGGAGAAAGCTGAACGGATACCAAAAGTCGGAAGCCCCCATTTGTTGGGCCAGCCAGTTTATTTGCCGTTGGATAAGCACGAGAACGATCGCCAAGATCGTAGCCCCTGCCCAAGCGAAATAATAGAACTGCGTCAGGAACTCCGCTATATATTCAGCGATGCCTCCGGGATGGAGACATTTGTCGATTCCATATTCCGGCGTGAACAGGAATAACTGGAATTGCTCGTGGTAATGTAAATGATGAGGATAATAAAGTCCCCAAAACAGGCAAATCGCACAGCCGAATAATAAGGAGGCGATTCCTCTTATGTATCTATATTTACGTGTATTTTCCATGATTCTATTATTTAAAAGTCTCAGCTTCCTCGTCGTAGTAGATCTCTTGTACATCTTCAGCGTCGAAAGGAAGCTCGCTAGTGGATAATTCAGGTATATTATAAGATTTCAACGTGATATCGTAATGTTCCGGATCCTCTTGCGGGAGAACGAAAGGTTTATAGGCTTTTCCCGTACTATCCACGTAAGAGAAATAAGGCTTTCCGTATAGTCCGTCATCCCGCTTACTGGCAAAGACAAACCAATGGCTGTTAGAGGACCAACTATGGTAGGTATCCGATTTATCGGAGTTGACGGCAGGTAAGGTATCTATCTTCCCGGTCTGGAGGTTCATCATATGCAGGTCTGTTTCTTGGTGCCAGATCGGGAAGGTTCCATAATCGGCTACCGTGAAAAGTAGGTATTTACCGTCGGGCGATATCTTGGGATGGCAGGCGGAGCCATTATGCTTCTGGGCATCCCATACGGTTTCGATCTGTCGGCCCCATTCCTTGGTATCTTTATGGAAAGATATGCGGCATAGGGAATATTTTAGGTTATGGATGCTATCGGGCAACGGCTGGATGGGAGCGGAGCAATAATAGATCCAGTTCCCATCGGGCGAAAAGGTAGGGAAGGTCTCTAACTCATCCTTCCGGCTAGTCAATGGGGAGGTGATGAGTTGTTTCTTTCTGAAATCGGCGACCACTAGGTCGGAGGTTGTGTCATAGACTTCCAACCGCTTACTTCCTAACGAATGAAAAGCAGGGATGATAATATTCGTGGAAAAAACGGCGAACTGCCCCGATGGATGGAAATCGCCATAGACAGCCCCATTCGGCAGACTGTCGTTGCTCAATTTCAACTTCCTCAAATGTCCGTTACGGTTCAGCAGGGTGCCTCCTTGCTTTCCCCGTAAATGGAACATGGATAAACTTCCTTTCTTATTTCCGTAAATATGGCAGTTCATGCAAGAACCGTCGGTATCTTTGTTGTCGGCAATAACCCGTTCCTCGAAGGTATTGATCTCCCGCTCGCATAATTGGATCTTGTTCCATACCTCGTAGCCGGGTTCTATAAGCCGGTAGCTTATGTAACTATCCAGTTTCTCCGGAACTACTTGCCAGTAGAAAGAGGGGTAACGAAACCATTTACCCTTGATACGGGCGACTACGGTTATTTGCAGGCGGTTG
>ENA-OPSN01001278-OPSN01001278.1-human-gut-metagenome-genome-assembly--contig:-NODE-1278-length-11433-cov-2.755581_pt1 | contig 11433 bp, 8 predicted proteins | sample MGYA00241808_ERZ501907 | MGnify/ENA primary metagenome ERZ501907 (study PRJEB25962, sample SAMEA2042218) | human gut metagenome | biome: human gut; feature: human-associated habitat; material: faeces...
CGCCGCTCAACACGACCGGGCGTTTCTTCACTTTTCCTTCCGCCGTCAGCTCCTTCAATTCATTGTAACGGGCCGCGATAGCGTCGAATGTCTCGTTTGCCTTTTGCTCCTGTCCTACCAACAGGCCGACGAACTTCACCCATTCCGCCTGTCCCAACGGCGTCATCTCCTTATAGCCTAAATGTGGGATCAATGGGATACCGACATCCTTCAAGGTCTCATATCCGCCCCGTTTAAAAGGCGAAACAAGGATCAGGTCTGGGTTCATACTCATGATCACCTCGTTGTCGAAATTCCCTTCTATGCCGATTTTGGCGGTCTTCCCGCTCTTGAGACGTTCGTTCATCTCCCTATTGAACAGATGCCGGGTACTGGTCACCCCTACGACCTTGTCCAGTTCGCCCATCTTGATAAAATTGGACAACTGCAAAGATGTCATACAGACAACACTTCTGATGGGTGTCTCGATCACAGTATACGATCCGGGGATGCCGGACGGTTTCGTTCCTCTCCTGACAAGCGCATAATGAAAAGTCGTACTTTCCTCATTCTGCGGGTCCTGGATATCCAGCAAGACATACCCGCTCCGATAGGATAATACGAAACCACGGGCATACTCGGGTACAATATGGACACCAGAAAACGCGCTTTCTTCCGTCGTTTCCACCTTATCGGTCCGTTGATTGTTTTTGGTCGTACACGAGGATGCGACACACAACGACATAAGTAGGCAGCATCCTGCCAGGCATTTTTTCATATTCAATATTATTTTATTATAACCGAGCGAGCGTTGTCCACCCCACGAGGACGAGACTCTTCAAAACCGAAACGGCAGGTCTTCTGACTTACTTCCATCCCCGGACACCTTCCCGATCCCCCGATCAGTGGCATTGAGTATTGCCGGTATGTTACCGAAGTTTCACAGCAGCGTGGTCTGTCCGGGATTTCCACCCGGTTCCCTTTTCATTCCTGTCCTGTAAGGAGGACAGGGAAACCTGTTTCAAAGGGCAAATATAATAATATTACTTTTGCTTTCAAGAGAAAAGTGGCAGACAAATCAGTTTTTCTTACGAGCCGCCAAATATTCGTCTTCTAGCATGACTTTCAGTACATGGCCGCTTTCGTCGAAAGCGACAACCAGATTCCGCTGGTCAGTCGTCTCGAGAGAGACCTTATACTGGATAGGGCTACCGCTACCATTCGACTTGTACACCTCTTTGATCAAGCAATTTTCATAAGCGTTGTAAATCGCTTCCTGTGCGGCAAGGTCCACATCGACGATATCGATCGCATAGAAATTTTTCATACTCAACATATCGATATCCGTATTCCCATCCCGTCCAGTCTGCGCATGACTGTTTTGAGCCATACAGACACACGAAACCACCATAGCCACCATCAATACAAACTTCTTCATAACCTAAAATCTTAAACAATCTATTTACCTTTTTCTAATCGTTCCATCAAGTACAAATTGCATGCCAAAGAATAAAAAGCGGGCTGTGGAAAAGGCAGTGTGGAAATTATCCCCACAATTGTGGAATGCAGATTTGGAAAGTTCCGCAATTTTCCTCACTTTTGCGCACCAAATAATTCTAACGCACATGTCGTACCCCATCTGCTTCGTATCGCTCGGTCCGGGAGACCCCGAACTGATCACCTTGAAAGGCTTGAAAAAACTCCGACAGGCCGATATCATCTATTGCCCCGCCACCATAAGCAAAAGCGGACAACTACTCTCCCGTGCGGCCCGTATTATCGAAGAACTGGAAATCGAGAAATCTGTAGTCCAGTTCTTCACGCTCCCGATGAGCAAAGACCGGACCGAAGTCTGGAAAGTCTACGATACCTTGTATGAAAAGGCCATATCCGCCAGGGATAAAGAGAAAAAGGTGGTCATTGTGGCGGAAGGCGATGCAGGGTTCTATTCTTCCATACAGTATATATACGACAAATTCAAAGAGAACCGCATCGAAGTGGAACGAACCGCCGGAATACCAGCTTTCATTGCAGCGGGTGCTTTAGCCGGCTTGCATATTGTCAAGCAGGAAGAACAAATCATCGTCATACCCGGAATGCTGACGGCGGAAGAATTGTCGAAAAAGATCAAGACCGGTAATGTGATCGTCATCATGAAGCTGTCCCAATGTGTGGAGGCCGTCCATACCTGCATCCGGTTGCATCCGGAAACGAACTTCCATTATTTTGAGAATGTCGGGACCGGAGAAGAGTTTTACACCTCCGACCGGAAACAAATCCAGAGGAAAATATTCCCATACTTTTCCCTTATGGTCATCCAATAGTATCTAAACTACCTGACTTTTCATTTTGTTATTATACAAAAATATATTTACTTTTGTTTTCCACTTAAACTCACATAAGACATGAAATCAGACATAGAAATTGCAAGAGAGGTTTCTCTGCGCAAGATAAAAGAAATCGCGACCGGATTAGGTATCCCTCGTGAAGAAGTTCAGAATTACGGCAGATACATCGCCAAGATACCTATCCATCTGATCGACGAAGAGAAGATCAGACAACACAATCTTATCCTGGTTACAGCCATCACTCCTACGAAAGCGGGTATCGGTAAGACGACCGTTTCAATCGGGCTGGCTTTAGGATTGAACAAAATCGGTAAAAAGGCGGTCGTTGCCTTGCGCGAACCATCATTGGGTCCATGCTTCGGCATGAAGGGCGGAGCTGCCGGAGGCGGATACTCGCAGGTGTTGCCGATGGAAAACATCAACCTGCATTTTACGGGGGATTTCCATGCGGTTACTTCTGCCCACAATATGATCACGGCATTGCTGGACAATTACATCTACCAGACGCGTAATACCTGTGAAGGTCTGAAAGAAATCAAATGGAAACGCGTACTAGACGTGAACGACCGCAGCCTGCGCAACATTGTTTCCGGCTTGGGCGGATCGGCCAACGGTGTACCGACGGAGACAGGTTTTGACATCACACCCGCTTCGGAAATCATGGCGATCCTTTGCCTGGCAACGGACATCGAAGACTTGAAACGCCGTATCGGCAACATCCTGTTGGGATATACGAACGATGACAAGCCTTTCACTGTAAACGATCTCGGTGTGGCCGGAGCGATCACGGTATTGCTGAAAGACGCCATCCACCCGAATCTGGTGCAGACTACCGAAGGTACTGCCGCTTTCGTACACGGCGGACCGTTTGCCAATATCGCTCATGGCTGTAACTCCATTCTTGCCACCAAGCTGGCAATGTCATTCGGTGACTATGTGATTACAGAAGCCGGATTCGGTGCAGACCTTGGCGCTGAAAAGTTCTATAATATCAAATGCCGCAAAAGCGGTCTGCAACCCAAACTGACCGTTATCGTTGCCACTGCACAGGGATTGAAGATGCACGGCGGTGTCAGTCTCGACCGCATTAAGGAGCCGAACATGGAAGGATTGAAGGAAGGCTTCGGCAATCTTGACAAACACATCCGTAACCTGCGCTATTTCGGGCAGACCGTTGTGGTTGCTTTCAACCGTTTTGCCAGTGATACGGACGAAGAAGTAGAAGCTATCCGCCGTCATTGCGAAGAGGATTTGAAAGTGGGCTTCGCCATTAACAATGCCTTTGCCGAGGGTGGGGAAGGTGCGGTGGACTTGGCTAACCTCGTTGTGGAAACAATCGAAAGGAAGCCATCCGCCCCGTTGCAATACACTTACGGGGAAAACGATACCGTACAGCAGAAGATAGAGAAAGTGGCATGCAACCTTTATGGCGCAAGTGTAGTGACCTACAGCAGCGCTTCACGCAAGATGATGAAGCTTATCGAAGAAATGGGTATTGCACATTATCCCGTCTGCATAGCCAAGACGCAATACTCCTTCTCTGCCGACCCCAAAATATACGGTGCTGTCAATAACTTCGAGTTCCACATTAAGGACATCGTTATCAACAACGGTGCGGAAATGCTCGTTGCCATTGCCGGTGAGATACTCCGTATGCCGGGGCTGCCCAAAGTGCCGCAAGCGGAGCACATCGACATAGTGGACGGCAATATAGAGGGGCTTTCCTGAACCTTCTTTAATAGAGAATTGAAAATTGAGAATAAAAAAATAAGCTGCGCAAGGTTCGTTTGAACTGCGCAGCTTATCTTTTTTACTTTTTATTGTAGAAACTATTATTTCCCGATTTCATAATCAGTAAGCGAACAGCGGATATTCCTTCATCTTGGCATTTACGCGTGCGCGGACGTCGGCAATGACCTGTTCGTTTTCTACGTTGGAGAGAACGGTCTCAATCATTTCAGCGATTTCCAGCATCAGGTCTTCTTTGGCGCCGCGGGTTGTGATGGCGGGAGTACCCAGACGGATACCGGAGGTCTGGAATGCGGAACGGGTATCGAACGGAACCATGTTCTTGTTCACGGTGATGTCGGCAGATACCAGTGCCTTTTCGGCTACCTTACCTGTCAGGTCGGGATATTTGCTGCGCAGGTCTACCAGCATGGAGTGATTGTCCGTACCGCCGGAAACGATGGTAAAGCCACGGTCTATCAGGGCTTGTGCCAGCGTAGCGGCGTTTTTCTTCACCTGTTTGGCATATTCTTTCCATTCCGGTTGCAGAATTTCGCCGAAGGCAACGGCTTTTGCAGCGATGACATGCTCCAGCGGACCGCCCTGAATGCCGGGGAATACGGCAGAGTCGAGCAATTGGGACATCATCTTGATTTCGCCCTTCGGTGTTTTCTTGCCCCAGGGGTTGGGGAAGTCCTTGCCCATCATGATGACACCGCCACGAGGACCGCGGAGTGTCTTATGGGTGGTAGAGGTCACGATATGGGCATATTTCACGGGATTATCCAGTTCGCCTGCGGCAATCAGTCCGGCAGGGTGTGCCATGTCTACCATCAGGATAGCACCTATCTTGTCGGCTATTTCGCGCATGCGTTTGTAGTCCCATTCGCGTGAATAGGCAGAACCGCCGCCGATAATCATTTTCGGTTTCTCGCGCAGGGCCACTTCTTCCATCTGGTCATAGTCCACACGTCCTGTTTCCTTATTGAGGTTGTACTCGCAGGGAGTGTAGATAATGCCGGAAGTATTCACTGACGAACCGTGAGAGAGGTGACCGCCGTGTGCAAGGTTGAGGCCCATGAATTTGTCGCCCGGGTTCAGCACTGCGAGGAATACGGCAGCGTTGGCCTGTGCACCTGAGTGCGGCTGTACGTTTGCCCATTCTGCGCCGAAAATCTGTTTCAGGCGGTCGATGGCAATCTGTTCGCTTTGGTCTACGACTTCGCAACCGCCGTAGTAGCGTTTGCCGGGATAACCTTCTGCATACTTGTTGGTGAGGCAGGAACCCATTGCCTGCATAACCTGATCACTTACGAAGTTCTCTGATGCAATCAGTTCAATACCTTTGAGCTGACGTTGATGCTCTTTTTCGATGATATCGAAAATTAAATCGTCTCTTTTCATTCTTGCTTATTAGATAGGTTTGATAATACTATATTCTCTTATTAAGCGTACAACGTACAAATTTAGAAGAAAAAAATGAATAAACTGTAAGAAAAGTAAGAAATTTCCTGTCAAAAGAATACTCCAAGCGAAAAACTCAGAACATTCTCCCGCCTGTGAAAACGTATCTGGTTGGCAAGAGGCACTTCCTCGCCGGCATTTTCGTCATAGACCGGCTTGTAGCTGATGCGCTTTGAAATGTTGTGCAGTCCGATGTCGTAGCGGAAATCGAAGAAGATACGGGAAATCGTTACGGCAACGCCGGCGGTGAGGCTGACGTTCAGCGGATAGAGTTCCTCCTCGATGTCCCGCTGGTCGAAATTCTCGAAAGTGACCTTGCTCTGCCTGTCCCAGATGTAGCGTATTTTCGGTCCGCCGAATACGGCAAGGCTGTAAGGCCCTTCCTTAATGATGTTGTATCCGTAGATTACGGGAATCTCGAAGCTGTGGATGGACGAGGTGATAGAGGCCATTTCGGGTATGCTGCTTTCGGGTGCGTCTTCGGGCAGCGGCTTCTCGAAGGTGATGTTGCAGCGGTTTATCGTGTACGACAGTTCCGGTTGCAGGAAGTGGCGATTGAAGTTTATCCGCATGAAGAACGAGCCGAAATAACCTATCTTATAGTTATTCTGCACCTCGTCGATGACAGTACCGTTCAGCACTAAATCCGATACGAGGAAGAGCGAAGAGGTAAACCCGCCCTTGATACCGAAGTTCACCCGCCGGTCGTGGCGGTGGGTGTGCTGGGGGTGTTCCGGTTTATCCGTTCCGGGCACAACCGGCAGTTGTCCCCACATGGCTGTGGAGAAGGCCAGCAAACAAACCCCGAAAAGTAACCATCTTCTTCCCATAATCAATTTTTATTTATTACTTTTTCTTCTCTACCGACCAGCCGAATTTCCCGATTTTCTCTCCCAGTCCGTAATAGCCGCCATGCACGTAGACCAGCAGGTTGGATTCTGCCAGCTCCAGTTTTCCGGTTTCCGTATTCAGGTGGGAGGTGTCGGCGCGTACATTCACCACATCGGCAATGAACATGTCGTGCGAGCCGAGGGCAATGATTTCCTTTACCCTGCACTCGATGCACAAGGGAGACTCCTCGATGAGCGGGGCGCTGACAACGGTACTTTTGCCGGGTGTCAGCTTCATCTCCTCGAATTTGTTGTAGTTCTTGCCCGAACGTACGCCGCACCAATCGGTGGCGCGCGCCATATCCTTGGTTGTCAGGTTGATGACAAACTCCATGTTGCGCTTGATGATGTCGTAGGAGTGACGTTCCGGCCGCACGGAAATGTAGCACATGGGCGGGTTTGTACAAATGGTTCCCGTCCATGCAACGGTCAGTATGTTATATTCTTCCGGGGTGCTTCCGCAGCTCACCAGTACGGCGGGCAGCGGATAAATCATGGTTCCCGGTTTCCAGTCTTCTTTCATCAGATTATCTCTATGTCCTCTCTTGTCTGTTCTTTCTCGCAATAGTGGCATTTGATTACGCAGTTCTCCTTGTCCACCACATGAAACAGGGTAGGCATCGGTTCGTTGTTGGTGATGCACTTGGGATTGGCGCATTTTACGATGCCGCGCAATTCGTCGGGCAGTTTCACTTCACGTTTCTCCACCACTTCGTAGTCGCGGATGATGTTCAGCTTTACGTTGGGGGCAACTACGGCAATGCGGTTTATCTCATCGTCGCAGAAGAACTTATCCGCTATTTTGATGATACCCTTTGTTCCCAGCTTCTTGCTTTTGAGGTTGAAACCGATAGTAATGTTGTTGTTCATCTGCTCCAGTCCCAGCAATGATACTACTGTAAACAGCTTCTCAGAGGGTATATGGTCGATGACAGTGCCGTTTTCCAATGCGGCCACCTGCAATTCTTGTTTTTTCATGTCTCCTAAATAAAACCAGTAATATACTTCCTTATACTTTACTTAACGTCGTCCAGCGTAATGCCAAGCACATCGCACAGAATGGCTTCGCGTGCATAAAGTCCGTTTTGCGCCTGCTGGAAATAATATGCCTTCGGGTTGTCGTCCACATCGAGGGCTATCTCGTTGACACGGGGCAGCGGATGCAGGATGCGCAGGTTGGGGCGGGTATGTTCCAGCATTTTGTTGCGCAGGATATAGATATTCTTCACGCGTTCGTACTCCATGAGGTCGGTGAAGCGTTCGCGTTGCACACGGGTCATATACAGAATATCGGCGTCGGCGATAATCTCTTCGGAAAAGTCTGTATGTTCAACGTATTTTATTTGGTGCGTTTTGCAGTAAAGTTTGTATTCTTCCGGCATTTTCAATTCTTCAGGAGCGATAAAATGGAAAGTCGGATTAAAGTGTCGCATCGCCATCAGCAAAGAATGTACGGTGCGGCCGTATTTCAAGTCACCCACCAGGAAAATATTCAGATTTTCCAGCGTTCCTTGCGTTTTGTAGATAGAGTAAAGATCGAGCATCGTCTGCGACGGGTGCTGGTTAGCTCCGTCACCTGCATTGACAATGGGCACCGGGGCTACTTCGCTGGCATATCGTGCAGCTCCTTCGAGATAGTGTCGCATGACGATAATATCTGCGTAGTTACTCACCATCATGATCGTGTCTTTAAGTGTTTCCCCTTTGGAAGAGCTGGAAGCTTTGGGGTCAGAGAATCCGATTACTCGTGCACCGAGACGGTTGGCAGCTGTTTCAAAACTCAAGCGGGTACGGGTGGAAGGTTCGAAGAACAGGGTTGCTACTACCTTTCCTTGTAATAACCGGCGATTGGGGTTCATTTCAAACTGCTTCGCCATTTCGAGCATGTAGAGGATTTTTTCTTTAGAATGTTCGGCAATGGTTACTAAACTTCTGTTTTCCATTTTGTTATCTTTTATGTGGATAGAACTTGTTTTACCGGAGTGTAAAGGTACGAAGAAAATGTAGAATACAAACTATTTGGACGACAATATTTCTAGTAAATTAAGGGGAATTGCCGGGAATTTATAGTCTGCGTTTTTCAGCTTGGGGATAAATGAACCGGAGCCCCGGGGCGAATCAAGTTAAGCACCGAGACGAATCAAGTTAAGCACCGAGGCGAATCAAGTTAAGCACCGGGATAAATTAAACTAAGCCCCGAGCTGAGTGAAGCTAAGCTCCGAGCTAAACTCAGTTATATTTATCCGGGTACTTTTTTGTGCATTTTTTCATTCGTCATTCTTCATTTCTCCCGCCTTCCAGCTGACGAAAATCCGGTGAAAAAAATGGCTTAATAAAAAAAACTAAGCTCTGAAACGCCCATGGATAGGGCGCAAAAACCCAATCAAAACCAGTAGAGAAGAGTATATAATTCTATTCTAAAGAAATAGAATTATTTAGAAAGAAGAGAAAAAAATGCCGCCGCTTTGCTTTCTGAATAGTTTAGTTTTTAAGGGAGGTCAAGTCATAAAAATCCGTGGCTGATCTTTTCGTCTTTTTCTTTTATGCAGGATTTCTTTTTCTCCTTTTCTCGTTTTTCTTTTTTTCTCTTTTGCTTAGTTTTTCGATTGGTTTTAAAATATCAAATAAATCAAAAACTCGTTTGCTGTATGCTATATTTTATCTACCTTTGCAATTTAATTATAAGCATCTTTTTTTAAGCTGAAAAAACATGGTTCGAAAAATAATAAAAGCTCTTTGGATATTATTGGCAGTTGTTTTGGTAGCTATTGTGGTTATCTTTGTTTCTATTTCTAAGGGCTGGATAGGCTATATGCCTCCTGTGGAAGAGCTGGAAAATCCCAACTATAAATTTGCAACGGAAGTCTTCTCGGAAGACGGGAAAGTGCTGGGCACATTCTCGATGGAAAAAAACAATCGTGTATACAGCAGCTATGCCGATCTTTCTCCCAACATCATTCATGCGCTGATTGCGACGGAGGATGTTCGCTTTGCCGAACATTCCGGTATTGATGCGAAGGCACTTTTCCGTGCTATCGTCAAGCGTGGTTTGTTGTTGCAGAAAAGCGCGGGTGGGGGTAGTACGATCTCACAACAGCTGGCAAAACAGTTGTTTACGGAAAAAGTGGCAAGCAATACCATCCAGCGTTTGCTGCAAAAGCCTATCGAATGGGTGATTGCCGTGAAACTGGAACGCTACTATACGAAAGAAGAAATTCTGACGATGTATCTCAATAAGTTCGACTTCCTGAATAATGCTGTCGGTATAAAAACGGCTGCATCTACTTATTTCGGATGCGAACCCAAAGATTTGAAGATAGAACAGGCGGCGATGCTTGTGGGAATGTGTCAGAATCCGTCCCGCTATAATCCTGTATCCCGAAATCCGAAAATCCGTGAAAATGCGTTGGGACGTCGTAATGTCGTACTCCGTCAAATGGAAAAAGCCGGTTACATTTCGGATGCGGAGTGTGATTCTCTGCAGGCACTTCCGCTTAAACTGGCATATACCCGTGTCGACCACAAAGAGGGGCTGGCAACTTATTTCCGCGAATATCTCCGTGGTGTGATGATTGCCAAGAAACCGGTTAAGAGCGATTATCGCGGCTGGCAGATGCAGAAGTATTATGAAGACTCCCTCTCATGGGAAACAAATCCTCTGTACGGCTGGTGTGCCAAAAATAAAAAGAAAGACGGTTCGAATTATAATATCTACACGGATGGTCTGAAAATCTATACAACCATCAATTCGCACATGCAGCAATATGCTGAAGAAGCGATAAAAGAGCATCTGGGTGATTTCCTGCAACCTCTGTTTTTTAAGGAGAAACAAGGAAGCAAGAATGCACCGTATGCAAGATCTTTGCCGCAGGCACGGGTGGAAGAACTGCTGACCAGAGCGATGAAACAGACTGAACGGTATAACGTTATGAAGTCGGGAGGAGCTTCTGAACAGGAGATTCGCAAAGCATTTGATACTCCTCAGGAAATGTCTGTGTTCACTTGGGCGGGCGAAAAGGATACGATTATGACTCCGATGGACTCTATTCGCTATTACAAACACTTCTTGCGTACAGGATTCATGTCGATGGACCCGATGAACGGATATGTGAAGGCGTATGTAGGCGGACCGAATTATACGTATTTCCAGTATGATATGGCAATGGTGGGACGCCGTCAGGTAGGTTCTACTATCAAACCATATCTGTATACGCTGGCAATGGAGAACGGATTCTCACCTTGTGATCAGGTACGCCATGTGGAACAAACACTGATTACCGAAACAGGAGAGGCATGGACTCCCCGTAATGCCAACAATAAACGCTATGGTGAAATGGTAACCCTGAAATGGGGATTGGCTAATTCGGACAACTGGATTTCGGCTTATCTGATGGGCAAACTGAATCCTTATAACCTGGCGAGACTGATTCATAGTTTTGGTGTACGTAACAAAGCGATCGACCCCGTTGTTTCACTTTGTCTGGGACCTTGCGAAATCTCTGTCGGAGAAATGGTCAGTGCTTATACAGCCTTTGCCAACAAAGGTATTCGTGTAGCTCCGCTGTTCGTTACCCGCATCGAAGACAGTGACGGTAATGTGCTCTCTACATTTGCACCGCAGATGGAAGAAGTGATCAGTGTTTCGAGTGCATATAAGATGTTGGTAATGCTTCGTGCCGTTATCAACGAAGGTACCGGTGGACGTGTACGTCGCTATGGAATTACGGCTGATATGGGTGGTAAGACCGGTACAACCAATGACAACTCAGATAGCTGGTTCATGGGCTTTACTCCTTCATTGGTGTCCGGCTGCTGGGTAGGAGGTGACGAACGTGATATTCACTTCGGCACAATGACCTATGGACAGGGAGCTGCCGCTGCGCTGCCTATCTGGGCAACTTATATGAAGAAAGTCTATGGCGATCCGTCTTTAGGATACAGCCAGACGGAAACGTTCAAACTTCCCGAAGGATTTGATCCTTGTGCCGGTTCGGAAGCGTCGGACGGTGAAGTCTTTGAAGAAA
>ENA-OPSN01001292-OPSN01001292.1-human-gut-metagenome-genome-assembly--contig:-NODE-1292-length-11353-cov-2.300584_pt1 | contig 11353 bp, 6 predicted proteins | sample MGYA00241808_ERZ501907 | MGnify/ENA primary metagenome ERZ501907 (study PRJEB25962, sample SAMEA2042218) | human gut metagenome | biome: human gut; feature: human-associated habitat; material: faeces...
CTATGCCCTGAAATATGTGATCAGGAAAGAACGGCCGGACCATAGCGATCATCATGCTTTTCCTTCTTCCCATACCTCCGTCTCTTTTCAGGGAGCCTCCTTTATACAAAGACGCTACGGATGGAAATTCGGCTTACCGGCTTATTTACTCTCCGCCTACGTCGGTTGGGGACGGACGTATGCCAAAAAACACGATTGGTGGGATATCATCGGAGGAGCAGCCATCGGAACAGCCAGCAGCTATATCTTCACCCGTCCGTTTGCCCGAAAACACAACATTACTTTTTCACCGGTAATTCTCAGTGGACAACACCCTGGGTTTTATGCCTCTATCCGGTTTTAATCGGCTTCTCAGTTTTTTTTATTTAGAATAATTAAAAATTATTTATTATATTTGTCCTCACTTTAGTGAAGGAAACATGCAAAAAGTAAAAAAACACACCGGTATACGAATTTTTTTCTTAGCCCTGTTTTTGGGTTATTTTGCCGACATTACATTTTTTACTCATAGCCATATTACCCACGGAGTTACTATCGTCCATTCGCATTTTTCTTGCCCGCTTCCGACAAACAAGGATTCCCGCTCCTCCCGACACGATCATTCGGCTAATGCATTAATCCTGATCGCTCATGCGCAGATGTGGCACAGTCTGGTCCAAACTTCTCCGGAAATCCCAGACCTGCCATGTACCCGGCATATCACTTATTATACAGAAACCACCGGCACTCCGGAACCGATCTCCATTCCTCATTTTCACCTCAGAGGCCCTCCTGTAAAAACGTTATAATTTCAACGGCACTTTGCCGAAGGGTATCCAATTGCTTACCGAAAACGGAAACTTTGTCTCTGCCTATAACGAATCCACAGAAACGAAGTTTTCCCGGATATACTTTGTATACCTATCGGTAAGCCAAACTTTCTATCGTCAAACTTTATAAATTTCTATTACCATGCGTTTATTTTTCTTATTTCTGCTCTTACTTGCGTCGGTCCATCACTCTATAGCGGATCATTTTACAGATAAAAAAACGAAAACCGATCCAACCTCACAGGTCATGTCATCGATAAAAATACCGGAGAACACATTCCTTTCTTCACTGTCAGCCTGAAAGGTACAACACTTGGAACAGCGACAGACGAAACCGGCCACTATTTTCTAAAAAACCTACCGATCGGTACCTATACTATCCGGGTAAACGGAGTAGGCTACCGATCGGCAGAAAAACAAATTACCCTCAGGCAAGGAGAAACCCACGAACTTGATTTTGAAGTGGAAGAAGACATGATCCAGTTGGAAACCGTAGTGATATCGGCCAATAAAAACGAAACAAACCGGCTGGAAGCACCGATAGTGGTCCATGTAATGACTCCGAAATTATTCGAAAATACCAATTCGGTATGCCTGGCCCAAGGACTCAGTTTTCAGCCCGGTCTTCGGGTAGAAACTAATTGCCAGAACTGTGGCTTCCAGCAAGTCCGCATAAACGGTCTGGACGGTCCCTATACCCAGTTGCTTTTAGACGGAAAAGCTTTATTCAGTTCATTAAACGGTGTATACGGTATCGAACAAATTCCAACCGGGATGATCGAACGTGTCGAAGTTATGCGCGGTGGTGGTTCTGCTCTCTATGGTGCCAACGCCATCGGTGGCACAGTGAATATCATCACTAAAGAACCCCTGAATAACCTGTTTATGATCAGTCATAACCTGACTGCTATCGGTAACTCGGCCTACGATAACACCACCTCACTGAATACTTCACTAGTCAACAGCCAACGGGACGCAGGAATCTATCTTTTCGGAACTTCACGCCACCGCCAACACTATGATCACGATGGAGACCATTTTTCAGAAATCGGAAAACTCAAGCTGACGACTCTGGGATTCCGCAGTTTTTACAAACCCACCTCTCAAACCAAACTGACTTTAGAATACCACAATATCCGGGAATTCCGACGTGGAGGAAATCTATTCAGTCTGCCTCCCCACGAAACCGATATCACCGAACAGGCCGATCATGATATCAACGGCGGTGGGGTGGATTTCACCTTCTTTTCGAAAGATTATGCCCATAAACTCAATCTGTATTCCTCTGTCCAACACACTGCCCGTCAATCTTATTACGGAGCAGGTAAAGATCCCAAAGCCTATGGCAAGACAAATGACCTGACCGCTATTGCAGGAATTCAATACTCATACAATTTCAATCGTCTCCTTTTTATGCCGGCAGTATTGACAACCGGCAGCGAATATGTATATAACAAACTGGCCGATAAAATGCTGGGGTATCACCGTTCCATCGATCAAAAAGTTGATATCTACAGCTTTTTTCTCCAAAACGAGTGGAAAACAGAGCAATTCAGCATCCTGCCAGGAGGCCGGCTGGACAAAAACAGTTTCATCGATCATATCATTTTCAGCCCTCGTATCAACCTGCGCTACAATCCCTTGAAAGCCATCAGCCTCAGAGCCAGTTATTCGGCCGGCTTCCGGGCACCTCAAACCTATGATGAAGATCTACACGTGACCGCCGTCGGGGGAGAAGTGTCGCTAATCCAATCGGATCCGAATCTAAAAACCGAAAAGTCGGGAAGTTATAGCGTCTCAGCCGACATTTATCATTCTTTCGGACGAGTACAAACCAATCTGTTGATTGAAGCATATTATACCAAATTGAAGCATATTTTTGTAGTCAGCCCTATCGGTTACGACGAAGAAGGCAACAAAATACTCGAACGCCGTAATGATTCGGGTGCCAAAGTAAAAGGTATCAATCTCGAAGGAAAAATTATCCCTCACCGGGATGTACAAATCCAATTGGGGATATCTCTCCAGCAGAATAAATACAATCGTCCTCAATCCTGGAGTGACGATCCGGATACAAAGAAAACCCGTGAAATGTTACGTTCTCCCAACCGGTATGGCTATTTCACGTTTTTTACTTCTCCTTTCAAAAAATTCGGTATATCCGCTTCAGGCACTTATACAGGAAGTATGTATGTTCCTCACATGGCCGGATATATCGAAAAAGACAAACTGGAAAAAAGCGGAGATTTCTTCGATGCCAATATTAAATTGAATTACGATTTTACCATCAGCGGAAATTATATTCTTCAACTCAATTGTGGTATCCAGAACATTTTTCAAAGCTACCAAAAAGATTTCGATCGGGGAGAATTTCGGGATGCCGGATACATTTACGGACCGGGCCTTCCCCGTAGCTGGTTCGCCGGCATTAAACTCAGCCTGAATTAACCGGATCGGGTGATTTCTAACCACCGCCCGGAATTTCCTTCCCTACCACCCGGAATACCTGCTGTAAAATATCGCCTTCTTCATCCATCAACGTCAAGGTATGGCGACCTTCTTTCAGCCATACTTCTTGCTGATGGATGGAGTGGGTTACACCCAAAAACTGCTCGTCGACATACCAATAAATCCGGGCTTTAACCGATCGATGCACGGCTTCGAGAACCACACGTCCGGGTTTCCCTCCGAAATCCCTGGGAATAAAAACCCGGGTTCCCCGTTGGGGATAAATCATTTCCATCATCTCTTCCCCCTGAGGGTGACAATCCGGACGATAAGGCGGTAATCTGCGATATCCGGTATGAGTCCGGCAATAGTACCATTCCTGCACCGGTGGAAGCACAAACCAGGGCTGTATCCTGATCCGGTGCACCGGCTCACAATCCGAAGTCACCTGCCATTTTCCGGTAGCATCGAGATTTACCAAGCGGTGGTAAGGACACACCTGTGTCCTGCTTCCGGCAGCACAAACCCGGATGGTATCGGTCTCCTCACAATAAGCCGAAGCCCGGTAACCGCTCCGATGACATACGACCACCTCTTTCATCTCCTCGGCCGGTTCGTAGAAATGCCGGTTCACAGGCAAAAGACCAGCGACCTCAAAGAGTACCGGAGCCGCAGCTCTCACCCCAACCAAACCCGGACGTCCTTCCCCGTCGGCATTCCCTACCCAAACGCCGATCACATACTCGGGATTCACTCCCACCGCCCAAGCATCCCGGAAACCAAAACTAGTTCCCGTTTTCCAGGCCAGATTCATCGCCGAGACAAAATTTTTCCACCCCGATTCCATTTCCGGCCGTTCCACCTCCTCCAAAGCTTTCATGGTCTGCCAGATCGCCGAAGCTTTCAATACACTCCGATCCGCACTAATATTTTTCTCTTCCTCATCTTGTCCTTCCGCTCCGCTATACTCCTCCCAAACCTTCAAACGGGAATATTCCCCGTCAAAATATTGTCCGTCTCTGTCATTATAATGATTCAATACAGCACTCATTCCTCCATACAAATTACAAATATCCCAAAGTGACGTTTCGGCACCACCCAAAATCAGACTCAGTCCATAATGATCGGCGTCGCGGTTTAAAGAACGAATACCCAATTGTTTCAGATCATCGTAAAAACGGGCATATGAATAATCTTTGAGTAAGCGTACAAAAGGAATATTCAAGGATTGAGCCAAAGCCTGCCTGGCCGGTACGACGCCCTTAAAATCACGGTTAAAATTCGAAGGAGAATAGCTTCCGAAACGGGAAGGGATATCGGGCACTAAGGTCCCGGGTAAAATAAACCCACTCTGTAACATGCAAGCATATAAAGCCGGTTTGAGAATACTTCCCGAACTCCGAACGGCCTGAACAATATCCACGTCATTTCCCCGGCTCCCCTTCCGGGGAGCACTATTCCCGACATAGGCCCTGACTTCTCCGGTCGGGACATGAGCCACCAACACAGCCATGTTATAGATATAATTCTGGCTCAGTAAAGCAGTATGCCGTTCTACGATCTCATTGATCTTTTTCTGCAAGCGTCCGTCGATATATGTCGGGCACACTTTTCCTTTTTTTTCCCGATAAGCCTTAGCCAACAGATGGGGTGCCACAGTAGGGATATCGAACTTTTTTTCCGGCAAGGGCTCAGCCAAGGCCAGGTGGTACGAATCTTCGGACATCACCCCTTCCCGGTATAATTTGGCCAACAACCCGTCTCTTTTTTGTTTCAGTAAAGTATTGTTCTTTCCGGGATAAAGCAATGCCGGTGCATTAGGTAACACCGCCAGTAAAGCAGCTTCGGCCCAGCTCAGCTGTTCGGGCCGGCGGTTAAAATATTTCAGCGCAGCCGCCCGTATGCCGACTACATTCCCCCCAAAAGGAGCGTGTGAAGCATACATCTCCAAAATCTGTTTTTTAGAATAACTCTGCTCCATCCGTAGTGTCAGGAAAATCTCCCTTATCTTTTCAGGAACGGTACGGGGCGGATTTCCCAAAGCCAAACGCACCACCTGCATCGAAAGCGTACTTCCGCCACTGACCACATGCCCGGCCTGTATATTCTGCACTAATGCCCGGCACAAAGCCCACCAATTCACCCCCTGATGGGCTAAAAAATACCGGTCTTCGAAAACCAAAACAGAAATAACATAGCGGGGAGGCAAATCCTGAACCTCTTCAAAACGCATCTGCCCATCATCCGCCACCTTCATACCCATAACCTGCCCTTCCCGGTCGAACAACACCGTAGCATAAGGGTCCTGAAACAAGGGGACCGGCAGTATAGACCACCAAAAAAGAAAGAGAATAATAAAAAGCATTACGGCAATCAAAACAGATCGCCGGGAAATATTGCTCCATTTTACAACTGTGTTCATTCGTCCCTGCTTTTGCCTCCTAAAATACACACAATTCTAAAAATCCGAATCACTCGATTGCTAAATTTATCCTATAATTTTTGGCTTCTACCGACAAAGCGGAAGTTTTCTGCATCACTTCTCCATCCTGATTCTTCGCCAGGACAGTGTAACTCAACTTTCCCGAAACCGGCAATGTAAAATAACGATACCCCGTATCCTCCGCACCGGTAATAGTCACCGAACGCCCGCTTTCCGACACGATAGCCACAGAAATCTCTGTAAATTCACGGGCAAACGACTCGTCACAGCTCATGGCTACTCCCACATTGATCTGAGGTGCAGTCAAAGAAAGGGTAGTAATATCCCCTTCGATCACTTCAAAGGGTTCACTTTCGACACTATACACCGGATGCCCCGGCTCATCATTACCCGCTTCTGTTTGGTCAGGGGTAAAAGCTTTTACCGTATAATTCTCACCAACCGGCAAAGTTATCCGTTTAGAAAAGTCTGTTCCAGGAGCATAGTCCTGACCTTCTAACAAAACACCATTCTGTCGGATCTGAACCTGCAGACCTGCATCCACGGCACGGGACAGGGGAATAGTTTCTCCACCAACACTAAAGTGAATACTTTCTAATAATATAGAACCATAATTCACTCTCTGACTCTCAGATTTTTCACAAGAAGCACCCAAAATAACAGAAAAAAATATAATAATAATATGTATTTTCATCCCAACAAACTATTTATTATAATTCAATACAAAAGAATCCAACCAAAACTGCGAACCTTTCAAATAATAGTTGGAATAGAATGATCCACTACCCTCTTTACTAAATTTATCCTCCAAATGATCCCGGTCTTCTTTCGTTCCGGCTTTAAAAATCAATCTGACATGTGATATGGGTAACTGAACAAATTGCTCATTATAAACGACATCTAAATTTTGGGTTATGTAGTCAGATTGAGTATTATTCGACTTTATTTCCGCTCTACCTATAACAGTCTCCAAACCGTCTGTAATGTTAATTAACTGAATACTAATCAAATATTCATCGTCACCATAAGGAGAAGCTTTATACACAAAAGTCATGGAAGTCGGTCTGACATAAGCACTTTTGGCGTATATCGAATCTTGTCCGGAATCATACTCTCCGACACATACTATTCCTGAAGAAATATTTTTAATAACGCTTCCGCTTTTATTTCCAAAACTACAAGAATTACCCTGCCCCCACCCAATAGTCATCATATGGGCGACCGTACTACCGTTATCAGTTATCGGTAAAGTACTGGATTTTGAAACATAGAAAGCATTTACACCATTTGAATGACAAGTCAACGGATTTCTCGTTCCAATCCATCCCCCATTAAAAGTATATAAAGGGTTTCCGCTTTTAGGATAACTGGTTTCATATCCTTCATCCAAATTTGAATTGGGGATAGCCAAAGCTTCATATGTACGAAAACTCGTCACTTTCCCCGGTACCTGTCCCCGGTATTTAGGCCTTACATAATAAGTGCTCCCTGGTGTCAATTCATCCTTCCGCAAATCAGCAGCTAAAGTAGTCCAATTGGTTCCGTCCGTACTAAATTCATAGGTGATATCACTAAATTTAGTAAAATCTCCGGTTTTCACACTATCAGCCACCAAAGGATTTGCTGTAAATTCTTTGGTCCAGATATTTCCCGGATATACGCCAATAGAAAATACAGGCTTAATCGTCTTAACGGTATAATCCGCTTTATCACTCCAACGTTCGTTGGCTTTTATCCTTACCTGAAACTGATTGTCAGCATCTAAACCTCCATCTTTTGTCAACAAGGAAGAAGTCATTTCCGTGAAATCAATTTTTCCCATAGTAGCAACTTGATCTAAAGTCGGCAGAACAATAGCAGCATTTTGCAAAGCTTGCCGATCTTCCTCTGTTATTGTCGACAAAAGATAAGTCTTATTTAAAGCGGAAAGATTAGGATCGGCAAAATTCAAGGTTATCTCGACATCTTGTACCGGCCGAACGGCAGCATAGCTAATAACGGCAGTTTTAGCCTCTTCAGTTTCGGTATAAGTCAGGAGATTATTTTCATCGAATCCTTCTGCGGTGATTTTCGGTTTCGGTAGCCACTCCTGTGGCAAAGTTTCATTTACTGTAATTGTTTCTACAGCAGCTTCCACCTCTATATCTAAGATGATCCCTGTCAAATTCGACGTATCGAATTTCAATTTATAATGATACCTTTTCCCTACTTCTACCGGCATCACATTAGCAAATTTCCGGGCATAAGGTAAACCATTCTCGATCCAGGTACCTTTTAAATAAAATTCCACCTCACTACCGGCTTTTATGTATGGATGTTCGCTACTCCCCGGATTCCATTTCAGAGTTTCGCCCCCTACAACCAGCTCGATATAATAATTCTTCAACATTTTATCGAGTTTATCTGCATTTAAAAACTCAAAAGAAGCAACAGCATTCCCTACCCGACACTGTAATACGACCTCCTGTTCTGTTCCGGACTCTACTATGACAGTTTCCTTTTCTGAAACATAATAAGGCGCATCCATAGCCAGCAGAGGGTTATCTCCATAAGATACCTGTATGGTATGTTCGCCACTTCTGAACAATTGTGATCTTGCATTAAAATCGGCACAAGTACCTCCGAATACCAAGCGGTTATCCTCCAGGCGAATCATTTCTACCTGAAACCGATCGGTCAATTCAGGACTCAAAGCATCAGGCAGAGCTTTACTTATGACCCGGTCCGTTATAGACAGGCGGATCCGGCCCTGTCCTCCGACCTCCGTTCCCTTGTCCTGGCAAGCTACTTGACCAAGCCAGACACAACATAAGAGTATATAATAGACTTTACGCATAATCATTCGTATAATAGTTCAAACTCATCTACATACAACTCACTTCCCGTCCCAACGGAACCGGAAACTTTAGACCCCTTAAAATCACCGCCATAACGACTGGAAGTTGCTACAATCGTCATCTTTGCAGGTTTTGCTTTTTTATTGCTATAAGCAATATCAAAACTAAATTCGGTATATTGGGTGACCGTCTCGCTCCCTACAAATTCCCCATAACCGATCAGATTATCACTTGCATCCCAAACTTTCACGTAAATATGGCACTGATCATTTTTTAAATCGGCAGGAGAACCGACATAATCCACGGGCATAGATCTGTATTTATACCATCCTTTCAAACCTGTCGGACGGGCTCCTGTGAAAGGACGTCCAAAAGAAACGCTGGCAGAAGGCTTTGTCATATTGGTCTTATAAGTACCGACAAACAAGTTTCCCGCAGCCGTTCCGACCAAATTAACTCCTCCTAAAGTAATCATACGAACCGCCCTCCCACTTACAGCATCGTCGGAAGGAGCTGAATTAGCCTCGAATCCTCCGGCCAATCCAGAAGTAACTCCCTCATTACCGGTTGCCCAGTAAGCCTGAGGATCCTCGTAATTATCGGCTACCGGATTCGGATACCAGTTCTTTCCATCCTGAGTCCAGGTATCAAAATTCAGATTAGGTACCTCTATTATTTTCTCTGTCGTAAAAGTCGCCTCATCACTGGTCTGTCCCTCAGCTACGATCCGCCAGAAATAAGTAGTTCCATCCTCTAAACCCGTCAATTCGGCCTTAAAGGCGGTACTACTCGTCTTTGTTATTGCTTCTGAAGCCAAAGTTGTCCATGTACTCTCACTCTCTTTTTTGTATTCAATCTCCGGATCGACACCTTGTTTGATTCCACCGGAAACGGTAGCATGTCTTGCCCATACGTCCGCTTCTCCGGGTGTCCCTATCGAAGCGGTTTGCACCACATCTACAATCCATTCTTCAAAATATTTACCAAGACGGCAAACAATAAACTTCTGAGGCCGGAAAAAATTCGTCACAGTCTGAGGTGACGGAACTACGGTTGCTTTACTTCCTCCCAATTCCATGGAATCGATTTGAATCTCATCCAATTTTTGCTCCTCGGTAACATAAATCAATACCGTTTTATTCGATTCATCGACAATAGCCTCTCCCACCTGATTTTTTACCTTAATAGCCCGGTGGATCACTTGTTTTACCTGAATCGTCCAATAATATTCCTGATAGGTTTGTAACAAGATTTTAGCAGGTTTTCCTAAACGCATACAAGTATTTGCAGCTGAAGGCAGAGCCTCAAGGGAATCGAACCCCCAACGGGGAAACTTGACGAACTTCACACAAGCGGCAGAATCAGGAGTCATCATTGCTTTGTCTGAAATTTTCAATTTCAGCACTTTCAGGCTATCGACATCCACATTACCGTCGACTGTGATATTGACTATATTTTTCGCTACATCGATTTCCGTCTCTCCCGTCTGCCCCTCTACCGTCATTTCCAGAATATTTCCGGGGATATAAGGATAAGGAACATCGTTCTTTATACACGAAGCCAATGTTAATAAGCAAATACAACCATACAATATCCTGACATTCATTTCTCCTACAAATAAAAGGTCATCCCAATATTAATCGAAAACAAGTCTATCTTAAAATTCCCCGAACTTTTATTATAATGTCCGGTTTCTACCTGATTACGAGTCTGCTGTATCCATTTAAAATCAAATCCCATCACTCCGACAGAAACTTCAACTGCTGCAAAGTTTGTAACGAAAGCAGCCAAACCGGGAGCAATACCGATCTGCAAATTATGGGTAGTCTGATAAGAACCAGTCTTATCATTTCCTTTACCGGAAGTATCTTTCCCCTGTCCATACCCATAAGACAAACGTGCTTCGTTAAAAAAACCGAATACTTTACTTTTCCCCAACCCCATATAAGTCCTCAGGAACCCTGAAACCATAAAACTATGGTCCCAAAAATTCTGGTCGGCTACATTAAAATTCAGATCGTCTCCCAAATCCAGATCCAGGTTATCCAGATTGATGTATGAACGGGCATACGCCAAACGTAATCCCGCTGCCACGTTATCTGCAAAAAAGTATCCGCCAAACGGACTGATTTTAAATGTATAACCGTCACCATTCAAATCTTTCAATACCAACAATTTAAAATCAGTACTTCGAAGTTCCGTATAAGAGAGCGTGGTGCCCACTAACCAGGCTCCTTTCGGTACAAAGAGCCCAGTCTGTATCTCACGGTCAAATTTTAATTGTGCCTGAGCAGCGGTCGCCAAGCAAACAAAGAACACAAAAACAAATATATATCCCTTCATCTATTTGTAATATGTCAATTCGAACTCGTCAACCCAAAGCGTACTACCGGCCCCCACACGCCCGACAACTTTCGAGCCTGAAAAATCACCACCATAACGGCTGGAAGTAGCAACAATCGTCATCTTCGCAGGTTTAGCCGTTTCATCGGAATATTTCACATCGATCTCAAAACGAGTATAAGTAGTCACTTCTTCTTTACCGACAAATTCTCCGAATCCGATTTCATTATCATCGGCATCCCACAGCCGGATATAGATATTACATTCGTCCATCGGCAATTCTTCCGCAGACGGAACAGACCCTTCATTCGTTTCATGCGGTTCATATTTATAATAACCGGATAATTTTACAGGGCGTGCACCGGTATAGGGACGACCGAAAGAAACGCTGGCAGCAGGATTTGTCATATTTGTTTTATAAGTACCGATAAACAAATTTCCTGCAGCCGACGTCACTAAAGTAACACCGGTAA
>ENA-OPSN01001299-OPSN01001299.1-human-gut-metagenome-genome-assembly--contig:-NODE-1299-length-11323-cov-3.756567_pt1 | contig 11323 bp, 9 predicted proteins | sample MGYA00241808_ERZ501907 | MGnify/ENA primary metagenome ERZ501907 (study PRJEB25962, sample SAMEA2042218) | human gut metagenome | biome: human gut; feature: human-associated habitat; material: faeces...
TGTCCCGTCCAGGCATCATAGCCGGGCACATGGATGTGGCTGGGGCAACAGCCCGGCACGCGCTCGATAAGCCCTGCAGCGAAGCACCGGTCGAAAAAGCGCCGGGTACGCGCCCTTGTCCAGCCGAATATGTCCGCCCAGCCCATAAAAGTGATGACGGACTCTCCACGGGCACACTGCACCCCGGCTCCGTTGCAGAATACTACGGCAGGCTTGAAGTTGACGTTTGTCAGCACCCGCAGGAAGGCTTCTTCCTCGCAGCATGCCGCACCTTTTTTCTCGCAAATCTCTTGTAGCAATGCACGCGAAACCATGACATAGCCCATTCTAAGCAAATTGTTTTTCATACTAAAGTTACAGATAAATATTGATAAATGTCGAAACCGGAAAACGACCGCTCCGGCGGTCACGGCACATGCCTTTACGTCAACCGGTTATGCACGTGCGGCAGCCATGCTTCCGGCCACGCAGCGTACACAATATAATTCAATAGAAGATAAGATATACTATCGTATATCTACGGCGTAGCGGTACGGAACGGCGACGCAGAGCGGCAGAACCGATGATGCGTTCCACCCCTACGGATGATGTATACGAGTGTAACAGACGATGTGTCCGCCCCTGACAGACGATGTGTTTTCATTGATTTCATTATTCTTTCTAATTGTTTAAAATTTATACCACACCGCCCGGAAGCGTTTCACTGCCCCAATGCACGATGAATACACAAAAATATCAAATAACGAAGAGGCATGAAAAGTAAATATTTACACGTAAAATCATGTAAATATTTACTTTACAAACAATTAGAAAGGAAAGTACGTATTTTATTTCACTGAATTAATGGTTGTGAAACAGAGACTCCGGTGGTGAGAAAGTTCCATTTGCATATAACCGTACATTCATTCACATGCAACATCGCCTCAGTTCCCTGCCGCAACGGACGGTATAAGTCACCGCCGCCAAACTCAAGGATGCCTATCCCAGTATCGGTGTCAAGCGGGAAACCCTACCGAAACTCTTCGAGTAACACAATACCGAGTTTGCCAAAAAAAATGGGATACAGCAGGGCAAAGGTAACATTCCAGCGGTATTATTCCGATGTGAAGAACCTGACTACCGACAATCTCCAAACATTCTTTGAGGGCAATCTGTGGATTATCACCCGAAGAAAGAAGACTAATACCGAATCCAATATCCGCCTGTTGAATGTTCCCCAAAAGATAAAGCCGCCCAACTATACGCAAAAATTACCGCTCAGGTGCCATTTGACAACCTTAAAACGAAACACCGATGAAAAGAAAAAGGAATATAATCACGATAGACGGGTACGGTAAAGTTGCCATGCCGACCGACATAAACACAACCGCCATGACCGAGGTCGTGCTGCAAGATTCTTGTAAACTTAATTCTCAAATGTGCAATGGATATCAATAAAAAGTGCTAACTTTGCATTTGCTAAACAATGCGTTAATGACCTGAAATAAAATATTAACACCAAGATATAAAAACACCTTCACTGTCTGATAGGCTTTGGTCAGCCTCGCAAAGATAGCGAAGGTGTTTTGCTTTAATATACGAAATAAGCAATGGGTGCATTTTGTGAAGATAGCAGAGTGAAATTTCCCACTCTTATGCATCTTATGGGGATGGGATATAAATACATATCCCAAAGGGGATTGTTCACCAAATATGTGACAATACCCAAAACGGAATCCGATACTCTCACAAACATCTTACTCCAACCGTTTTCGGAAGCCTATTTGCGCTTGAACCCTCTATCTACACAGGATGATGCAGACGCCATGCTTCACCGCATTCAGAAGTCGCTTAACAATGATGATCTCGGCAGACAGTTTTACAAAGAAATATTACTTGACACAACGAACAAAATAATCGATTTATCTTCGCCCACGAACTTCATTCGTAACAACACGTTTCAAGTAGCCACCGAAATGACTTGCGGTGATTTGTCTTGCGACAACTTTCGCCCGGACATAACCATCTTTATCAATGGTTTGCCTCTGGCTTTTATCGAAGTAAAAAAGGAGAACAATCACGAAGGAGTTGATGCCGAGCGCAAGCGTATGAAGACGAGGTTTACCAATCCTTGTTTCCGCCGTTTTTTGAATATCACGCAAATAATGGTATTCAGCAACGATATGGAATATGACGAGCAATTGAAACAAGGAGCTTATTATGCAACCATCGGTAAAACGAATACCCTCTATAATTGCTTTCGCGAGGAAGGACAAAACAGTTTCCCTATTCAGAAAAGATACCATCCCGTTACTCCTGAAGACGAGGAAATATTGCTGCGTGACAATAATGTGCCTCAATACAAAAACAATAGCGACTACAAAACGAATTGCAAAGCCGAAACGCCAACAAAGCGCCTCTGTGAAAGCCTGTTCAGTTTTGAACGTTTCTATTTTTTCTTGCGCTATGGTATCGCTTATGTAGACCACCCAAACGGTTTACAAAAGCATGTTATGCGCTATCCGCAAGTGTTCGCCACAAAAGCGATTGAACGCCACCTTGATAAAGGGGAGCAAAAGGGTATTATTTGGCATACGCAAGGTAGCGGAAAGACTGCGTTGGCGTATTTCAATGTCAAATATCTGACCGATTATTATTCTCAGCAAGGCATTGTTCCGCAGTTTTTCTTTATTGTAGACCGTATCGACCTTTTGGAACAGGCTCAAAAAGAGTTTACTCGCAGGGGACTGAAAGTCAATCCTGTTCAAAGTAAAGAAGACTTTGCCAAGCTGATAAAGGATGGTGTGACTACCCAAAACAAAGAGGGTAAATTAGAGATAACGGTTGTCAATATCCACAAATTCTCCAAGGACAGTCGGGCACTTGCCAAAAATGCGTATAATGTCAAGGTGAAGCGCATTTACTTTATTGATGAAGCACACCGAAACTATAATCCTGAAGGCAGTTTCTTGAAAAATTTGATTGCGAGCGATGAGAATGCTATAAAAATAGCATTGACAGGTACTCCAATAATCGGTGAAGGATACAATACCAAAGATATTTTCGGGGATTATATTCATACATACTATTATAACGCGTCTATATCAGACGGTTACACGCTTCGACTTATACGCGAAGACATCGGTTCGAACTTTAAGATAACGATGAAAGAAGCCCTTAACAGCATAAGGGTAAAAAAGCAAACTGTTAAAGAAATTGATGTTTATGCCCACGAGAACTATGTACATCCTTTACTCGACTATATAATCAATGATTTGCAGGATTTCCGAAGCAAGTATTCTGACCCATCATTGGGAGCACTTGCCGTATGCAACAGTAAAGAACAGGCGATAATGATGTATCGGCTGTTTTTGGAAAACTATGCAGATGATTCTGAACTTGACAATTATACAGGTGAAGACGGACAAATAATTTACCGTAGTATTTCGGCAAATGAAATGGAGGTCAAGAAAACTTCACCGCAAAAAGGACGTTATCGCGCTGCGCTTATCTTGCATGACAGTTTTGACAAATCTACCCGTTCCAAATGGATTGATTTATTCAAAGACGGGAAAATTGACTTGCTCATTGTTTTCCAAATGCTACAAACCGGCTTTGATGCTCCACGATTGAAGAAATTGTACCTGCACCGTATGGTCAAGGAACATAACCTGCTGCAAACGCTTACACGTGTCAATCGTCCGTACAAGGCTATGAAATTCGGGCATGTAGTAGACTTTGCCAATATCGAGGAAGAATACAGTAAGACGAACAAGGATTATCAAGAAGAGCTTGAAAAAGAAGTTGGTCAAGAAAATACATCTTCAATGGATAAGCTATTTGTTACCATTGAGGAAGCAATGAAAAATGTTGCAAATGCAAAAGTTACTTTGACAGACTATGACTTGACTAATCCTCAAATCTTTTCGCGGCAACTCAATTTGGTGGATGACATTGCCACTGTCCGAGTCATCAATAAAAGTTTAGAAACACTGCGCAGTATGCAGAATATGCTGATCTCGCAGGAAAGCCCGGAAGCGAAAGACATTGTTGATATACCCGAAATATCAAATCTTATCAAAGCGGCACGCAATCGCCTTGACCTCCTCTCGTATGAGCAAAACTCAAATGACCGCGAAAGCGTGAAACAATTACTGAATGCTGCTTTGGAGAATATACATTTTTCGTTCTATAAGAAAGGTGAAGAAGAACTTGAACTTCAAGAGCAATACAAACAATCGGTAGCTCACACTCGTAACCAATTGAATGCTTGCGTTGATCCTGATGACCCGGAATATCGTTCTATACTCGCTGACTTTCTTGCTCTTTTCAAGAAAAAAGAAATGGAATCGGAAGGAGAATTTAATATGCACGACCGCGTTCAGAACATTAACGGCATACTGAAACGCATTCGCCAAATGAATGAGCGTGATGCGTTGCGGGCTATTGCCTATAACGGTGACACAAAGTTCGTGCGTGTCGAAAAACGTTTGACCGAGCAATCGGACAGAGAGGAACGGGAGCATACCGAACCTCGCACCTATGCTTGGACAAAAAAGAAAGAGCAGGTAACGGCTGTCTTGCTTCTTATAAAAGAAGATGTAGACGATGCATTCTTCCACAACGAAGCGATTGTTGAAACTCCGGCTTACTTCACGAAAAATATATTAACTTACGTCACCCGCCGTTTTAAGGATGCGCAGATTTCCACGGAACGCCCGGCTCGTAAATATGTCAGTGACGTTATTTTCAAAGAATATCAAACCATATACTGATTATGAGTATTGACATCATAAAGCAACAGACAAAAGACCTTATCGACCGTCTGAAAAGTACGACAAACAATATTGGTCTTGGCAACAGCGGAAATGAATATACGGTTATCGTAGAAACATTCCTATATAAGTTTCTCAATGATAAGTTTATCTATGAAGCAAAACGGACACTGCCCGAACTTGCCGATGCAGAGGACGTCTACGAAGCATTAGAGCGATTGCCCGATGAGGAGTACGAGGAAATGTGTGATATGATGCTCGACACTATTGTATTGAAGAAAGAGCATCTGATACCGTATCTTGCCAAACGTCAGAATGAGGATAATTTTGCAACTCTGTTTGATGCGACATTGGAGGCTATTGCCGATACCAATGAGGAGATTTTCTATATTCTCAATGAGGATGAAACCCGTATTTCCATTATGAAACCTCTCTCGGAGGTAGTAACCGGAGGGTCTGCCAAGAAAAACGGCTTTTGCAAGTCGTTAATCGGAGATGTGGCAAGTTTTTCTTTTGAAGCGGCTTTTGCTGCCGGATATGATTTCTTCTCCACCATCTTTGAATACCTTATTAAGGACTACAATTCCAATGGTGGCGGCAACTATGCCGAATACTATACGCCCCATGCAATCGCATCCATTATGGCGCAACTACTCGTCGATGAGAGCGAGGATGTTAAAAGTGTAACTTGCTATGACCCGTCAGCCGGGACAGGCACGCTTGTCATTGCCCTTGCCCACCAAATTGGAGAGCAGAACTGCACGGTGTTCACGCAGGATATCAGCGACAAATCCTCTACTATGTTGATGCTGAATCTTATACTGAACAGTATGAGCCATTCTTTGACGCACGTTATACAAGGCAATACGCTGAAACACCCTTATCATAAAGAAGGACACGAATTGCGTAAATTTGACTATATCGTTAGTAATCCGCCTTTCAAGCTCGATTTCTCCGAGTACCATTCCGACCTCAAAGCCGACCATTATCGCGGACGTTTCTTTGCAGGCATTCCCAATATACCCAACAAAGACAAGAAGGGGATGGAAATATACCTCTGCTTTTTTCAACATTTGCTATACAGCTTGAAAGACACGGGTAAGGGAGCTATCGTTGTACCTACCGGATTCATTACAGCCAAGAGTGGCATTGCGTTCAAAATTCGCAAACACCTTGTGGACAATAAGATTCTGAAAGGTGTGGTAAGTATGCCGAGTAATGTCTTCGCTAACACGGGTACGAATGTCAGTGTGGTTTTTATCGATAAGAACAAGACCGAAAAGCCTGTATTTATTGATGCGAGCAAACTTGGTGAGACTATCAAAATAGGGAAGAACCAAAAGACGAATCTCCGTTCCGATGAGATAGCGCAGATTGTAGATATTTTCCGAAACGAGAAGGTGGTAGAGCAATTCTCTGTTACTCCATCCTACGAAGAAGTGGCAGAAAAAGGGTATAGCTTTTCTGCCGGACAGTATTTCGACATTAAGATTGAATATGTTGATATTACAGAAGAGGAGTTCAAGAGGCGTATGGCAGACTACGAAAAAACACTCACCGAGCAGTTTGCCGAAAGCCATCGGCTTGAAAATGAGATAATAGCTCAATTAAAGACATTGAAATTCAATCAATAAACCATGCTTGATAGTTTGACCCAATGGGCTACTCTATTAAGCCCTATAATTAGTGTAATAGCTATAATCGTTGCATTACGTGTTGCCCGCAGTTCGTCGAAAGATGCACAGGAACAAATTAAAGCTATTCGACATTTGCTTGACATGTTTATAGCGGCAAATAGAGGATGCAAAATTTGCCGTAGAAACTGTTTATCCCCATTTATTGGCGGACCGTTAATAGAGCAAATACATGAGCACGAAAAATGTTTGAGGCGAAAGAGTATCTGAACCACCTTTTAGCTAAGCACAAAGAGATAGAGGTCAATCTATCTTTGATTCAAGATTATATTAAAAAAGCAACACGGTAAATGGAATTGAAAAAATACAAATTAGGAGAGATACTTGATGTAACAAGAGGTGCGAGTCTCAGTGGCGAGTTCTATGCCGCTAAGGGTGAATATGTGCGCTTGACTTGCGGGAATTTCGATTACCAAAATAATTGCTTTAAAGAGAATAAGGCTAAAGACAATCTTTATTACATTGGCGACTTCAAACCGGATTTTTTACTGAAAGAGGGAGACATTATAACACCTTTGACAGAACAGGCTATTGGGTTGCTTGGCTCTACCGCTATCATTCCCGAAAGCGGTAAATATATTCAAAGCCAAGATGTGGCAAAAATTGTTTGCAAAGAACATTTGTTAGACAAGGATTTCGCTTTTTATCTTATATCCTCAAATCTTGTTAAACAGCAGCTAAGTGCTGCTGCTCAACAAACTAAAATCCGGCATACATCACCTGATAAAATCAAAGATTGCATTGTATGGATTCCCGAATTGGAGGAACAAAAACGCATAGGTAAGTTACTTCGCACTATTGACCTCAAAATAGAACTTAATCGTCAGCTAAATCAGAATTTAGAGGCGATGGCGAAGCTACTCTATGATTATTGGTTCGTGCAGTTTGATTTTCCAAATGAGAACGGAAAACCATATAAGTCAAGCGGTGGCAAAATGGTGTGGAACAAAAAGATTAAGAGAGAAATACCCGAAGGCTGGAAAGAAGTTACACTTAATGCCTTTATAGATAAAAATAAAGCTGGAGATTGGGGCTATGATATTCCAAAAGATGGAACAATCAAAGTCGGTTGTGTACGTGGCGCAGATATTATTAAGTTAAATGATGTGCCCACAAGATATATTACATCGAAACATTCTGACCGACTTTTAGAAGATGGTGATATTGTGATTGAAATTTCTGGAGGAAGCCCAGTTCAAGCGACAGGTAGAGTAGCTTTGATAACAAACGGAGTTATAGGAAGAAATGGAGGCGCTTTAGTATGTTCTAATTTCTGCCAGTCATTCAATATGAAGAAACGAGAGTTTTCTGAGTACTTCTATTATCTATGGCAAAACCTTTATGATAATGGTAATATGTTCAATTTTGAGGGGAAAACATCTGGTATTAAGAACTTTCAAACAGATGTATTTTTGGCAAATCATTGGTTTGAAGTTCCAAAACAATTAATTGAAACATTTCATACTATTGTTGCGCAATACCACTTAATGATTGACCAGAATATAATTGAGAATAATAACTTGACTAAGCAGCGCGACGAACTCCTACCACTTCTGATGAATGGTCAAGTGTCGGTAAATTCTGATTTATCTGACGATTGATAGCGATTTTCTTCTCTAAACCTTGGAGAATAACTACAATATTGTTTTGGATGCTTTCACTAATATCTTCAGTTGGTATAGCAGCAAAGGCTGCATCCAATTGGAGATTTTTTATACCGGACGTTTTGCCTTCGAAATTAAAAAACGCCCCAAGATTATAGATAAACTGAAGATAATAGTAGACATGGAGGGGATTCCAACCTTTCTTTACTCGAAAGGCAGTACAAAAATTGGAGCATATAACAGCCCCGGCATGGTCAAGCAGCTCTTGTGATACCAAAGATACACGCCCTGTGGATTGAGTTGGGCTACCACCTGACTTTTCAATGATAATGTCTCCTACTTGAAGACATTTTTTTGCATATGCTTGTTGGCTGATATAGCGGACTGGAATTGCTGAGAAATCATATTCTGATATTGGAATAATATCAGCCCCACGTACACAAGTTACCGCACAAGGTGTTTCTTTAGAGTAAGTTTCCTCGCCCCAATCTCCGGCAATGAATACTTCTATAATGTCAAATAACTTCATTCGTTGTCTTCAGGTTTAAGTTTTGGGAGTTTTGAAGAAGATTTCTCAATTTTCTTTTCATTGGAAGCAACGCGTCGTTCTACCTTCTTGATGTCCTCAGCTGCTGGCAGTTCTTCCGGGCGTATGCCTCTCTGACCGAGCATTTGTCGGATGCTACGGTTGTTATCCATATGTTCGGTAGTTATACTATGCTCACCATAAAGGTCTTTTTGTTCGACATTGTAATTTGTCATTTCTGTGGCAAGGTTTTTTGCTGCAATTGTAAGAGTTGGAAGAAAATCTGCTAATGGGCGTGTCGATTTAATGCCAAGCCGGTTCTTCATATCTTCTGTTGTATGCCCACCGAATAACACACCATCACCTTTAGAACGAATGCGTCCAAAACCTTTATCATCCACTCCGCGCTCATAAATATTACGTGATAATTGTTTTTCGGAAGAACGCAGACGATCTCTCGTTTCAAGTCGCGACAATTGTTCTATATGCTCCGCAATAAGTTCTGCGCGTCGAGTTTGTACGGCAAAATAACCTTGTGCAAAAGCTATTTCTTCTTTCTTAGGGTCGCCATTCTGTGCGACAAGATAGCACGCATAACGAGTCAGCATGAAATCTTGTATTTCACGCTTAGCCCCGCTACCCAAAGTAACCATTTTCGTGACCTCACGAAAATGGTCGTCTATGTTGATATTCTGCGTTTTACATGATTCAACAGCGCGAGTCAATGCTACTTGAAAATTCTCCCATCTTGCATACCCCAATATAATCTGCAATTCTCTCGCAAACCATACTTCTATTTTATCCGCTCCATTATCGTCTTCGATATAATGGCAAATGTCATCAAACGATTGCTTATGTTTATTGATTCTCTGCAAGTCCATAGTGCTTTTATTAGCGTTCCATATTAGACTGCAAAAGTACAAATTTTAAAGCAGAAATCAGCACGGTTATTATCCCAAATACTTCTTATGAGCTAACTTTACATTGTTTTGATTCACAATAGCATAATGTAGTGTGGTATCTATGCGTACATGACCAAGTAATCGCTGCACCTGTTCGATGGGCATACCTTTGTCGATAGCCATTGTTGCAAGGGTACGACGGAACTTATGAGGATGAACTTTTGGCATAGAAAGGGCTTGCCCCATTTTTCTGATTCTAACTTCCACACCGCTGATAGTCAGTCGTGAGTGTGGCGAATTGAGGGAAACGAATAAGGCTGGATTGCTGTCTGTTCGCTCATTAAGATATTGTTGCAAATGTAGTTTGGTACGGGCGTTGAAGTAAACGACACGTTCTTTGTTACCTTTTCCGAACACCACGCACTGCCGTTCGTGGAAATCTATATCTTCACGGCTCAGTTTGACCAACTCACCCACACGGATGCCCGTGGATGAAAGAAAGTCTATAATAGCAAGGTCTCGTTTGGTCGTGCAACTATCTCGAAGTTGCTCCAACTGTTCGTCAGAAAGCACCTCTTTTACAAGTGAATCTGTCTTAACTTTGTGAATGCGTCTTACCGGGCTTTTAGCGATATAATCTTCATCTTCCAACCATGCAAAGAAGCTGGAAAAGATGCGTCGCATATTGTCAATGGTCACTTTGCTCGATTGGTGTTCTTCTTGATAATCGGATAGATAAGTACGAATATCTGTTGTCGTAATGTGACAAATTGCCAATGAAAGCGTGACTAACAACCGTTCAATGGTATTACGGTAGTAAGTTAATGTCTTATCTGAACATCCCTCTATCTTTTTGGCTGATATAAAAGAGTTAAGAAGAAGTTCATTCTCCTGCGTTTGCTGTGTGGCACAATCGCTCTTTTCAATGATTTCTACATTATGCAGTTCTGATGTAAGCACAGCTTTAAGCCGTGCCATTTGTCGGCAATCCAAGTCACGCTGCATTTCCGCAACTATCGCCTGAATGATGTTTTCTTTCATAATTCTGATATTTATGTCTTTATATATAATATAAGAGACTGCTAAATCAGAATTTAGAGGCGATGGCAAAACAACTCTATGATTATTGGTTTGTGCAGTTTGATTTTCCCAACGAGGAGGGCAAGCCGTATAAATCAAGCGGGGGTGAAATGCTTTGGAATGAGAAGTTAAAACGTAAGATTCCTGTTGGCTGGCATTGTGGGAATCTCTTTGAAATTGCTGTTTTTACAAATGGTTTGGCTTGTCAGAAATTCAGACCAAAGGATAATGAAGTACCATTACCTGTCATCAAGATACGAGAAATGCACGATGGTATTTCTGTTGACACTGAAAAGGTAACGTCAAATATACCAGAATCAGTAAAGGTGTATAATGGTGATGTGCTATTTTCATGGTCGGCATCACTGGAAGTTATGCTCTGGGCTTATGGGCTTGGAGGACTTAATCAGCACATCTTTAAGGTTACATCTGCAAATGATTTCCCGAAGTCATTCTACTATTTTCAACTTTTGGATTATGTCGATGTATTCAAGAAAATGGCAGAAGCAAGGAAAACAACGATGGGACATATTACGCAAGACCATTTACAACAAAGCACAATCGCCATACCTGATAATAAAGATATTGCGGATAAATTCGAGGAATTAATATCACCTATTTTCAGGCAGATAATCAAGTTGCAAGAGGAAATCTCAAATCTGACTAAGCAGCGTGATGAACTTCTACCACTTCTGATGAATGGTCAGGTATCGGTAAATTCTGATTTATCTGACGATTGATAGCGATTTTCTTCTCTAAACCT
>ENA-OPSN01001311-OPSN01001311.1-human-gut-metagenome-genome-assembly--contig:-NODE-1311-length-11282-cov-2.710519_pt1 | contig 11282 bp, 10 predicted proteins | sample MGYA00241808_ERZ501907 | MGnify/ENA primary metagenome ERZ501907 (study PRJEB25962, sample SAMEA2042218) | human gut metagenome | biome: human gut; feature: human-associated habitat; material: faeces...
CGATGACCTCCTTAAACCCGCTGATGCCGGTTGGGAAACAGATCATGGAAGGCATGATCTGGCATTACCATACACCGAAGGAAGAGGCATATAAGAAGGCGCTGGAGCTGATGAAGCTGGTCGGCATCACCGATGCGGAGAAGCGAATCAAAAACTATCCGCACCAGCTCTCCGGTGGTATGCGCCAGAGAATCGTCATTGCCATCGCACTGGCGTGCGATCCGGAACTTTTAATCTGCGACGAGCCGACGACGGCGCTGGATGTTACGATTCAGTCGAAGATTCTGGAGCTGATTCAGGAGATTCAGAAAAAACGGCAGCTGTCGGTTATCTATATCACGCACGATCTGGGCGTCGTTGCGAAGGTTGCCGATTATGTCAACGTCATGTATGCAGGCAAGATCGTAGAGATTGGTACAGCAGAGGAAGTGTATTATGATCCCAGACATCCATACACATGGGGACTGATGAGATCACTGCCTGCATTTGCAAATGGAAAAGAAAGCCTGTACACCATCCCCGGCATGCCTCCTACTTTGATAGATCCGCCGAAAGGTGATGCTTTTGCATGTAGAAACGAATATGCCCTGAATATTGATTATGAAGAAATGCCGCCTATGTTTAAGATTACAGACACGCATTATGCGGCAACCTGGCTGTTGGATCCAAGAGCACCGCAGATCAAATCACCTATGGGAGGAACAGCGCATGAGTAAAGAAGTTTTATTGGATGTCAGGCATCTGACTCAGCAGTTTCATCTGACAAAAAAGATCAAGGTAAAGGCTGTAGATGATGTCTCATTTCAGATCCATAAAGGTGAGATCTTTGGTCTGGTAGGGGAATCCGGTTCAGGAAAGTCCACAGTTGCCAGATGTCTGATGAATATATATCAGCCGGCTCAGGGAGAAATCTGGTATAAAGATGTAAATATCTGCGACAAAAAGGAATTCAAAAAGCATAAAAAAATGCTGCAGACCCGCCGCCAGATGATATTTCAGGATTCCGCATCCAGTCTGAACCAGAAAATGAGGGTGTCAGATATTATTACGGAACCAATGAGAATCCAGCATATCACACCTCCGAGAGGAAGCTTTGTGAAGGAAGCTGCTTTTCAGATGGAATATGTAGGACTTGAGAACAGTTTTCTGGATCGTTATCCATCCGAATTGTCTGGCGGTCAGAGACAGCGTATCTCCATTGCCAGAGCACTGATCCGGGATCCGAAGGTGATCGTACTGGATGAAGCCACCTCGGCTCTGGACAGTATTTCAGAAAAGCTGATCCAGCAGGCGCTGAACAATCTGACAGAAGGGCGTACCACCTTTATCGTGGCCCACAGACTGTCCACTATCCGGGATGCCGACAGGATCGCGGTCATTGCAGACGGTCGCTGCGCAGAGTACGGCACTTATGAAGAACTTATGGCTCTGCAGGGAGAATTTTATCAGTTGAAACAGATTCAGAGCTGATGGAAAACAGAAAACAGAAAAGTTGCTTGAAACATATGTTCGGCTATGGTATGATAAACATATCGTAGCCGATTTTTACAGGTTACTATTTGCAGGACAGGAAAGACGAGGACTTAGTATACATGTTTGCATATGTGAATGGCTTTTTGGAAGATGCCACGGTAGATAACGCTGTGATCGATGTCAACGGATTTGGCATCAATGTAAGGATTTCTGCGGATACAGCCTCCAGGCTGCCGGGAATCGGAGAAGAAGTTCGGCTTTACACTTATACCTATGTGAAGGAAGATGCCTTTTTACTATATGGTTTTCTCTCCCGAAGTGATCTGGAAATGTTCAAGCTGTGCATTACAGTCAGCGGAATCGGTCCAAAGGGAGCGCTGGCAATATTATCGGTCATGGATGCAGATGCTCTGCGGTTTGCCATTATGTCCGGGGATGCCAAGGCAATCTCCAGGGCCCCGGGAGTGGGAGCCCGGACGGCGCAGCGCCTGATTCTGGAATTAAAAGATAAGCTCTCCATTGATGATACACTGATCTCCAGAGAGATCGCCGCAGGCGGAGCCCAGGGAATCCTGACTGCCGGCAGCCTGCACATTGACAGTGAGAAGAAAAAGGAAGCCGTGGAAGCACTGGTGGCACTGGGATACGGACAGGCAGAGAGCCTCAAGGCTGTCAATGCCCTTGAGGATGTGGAGACCATGGATTCCGGCGCGATTCTGAAAGCTGCCCTGAAAAAATTGTTTTAAGGAACCGGATAAATTATGCCTAGAAGAATGATAGAGACAAATATCACAGAAGAAGATATCAAACTGGAAGGCTCTCTGCGGCCCCAGACACTGGACGACTATATCGGCCAGTCCAAGATCAAAGAGAACCTGAAGGTGTATATTACCGCAGCAAAGCAGCGCGGAGATGCACTGGACCATGTGTTGTTCTATGGACCTCCCGGACTGGGCAAGACCACGCTGGCAGGAATCATAGCCAACGAAATGGGTGTGCATATGAAGGTGACCAGTGGCCCTGCGATTGAAAAGCCCGGTGAAATGGCGGCGATCCTGAACAATCTGGAGGAGGGAGATCTGTTATTCGTGGATGAAATCCATCGGCTGAACCGTCAGGTGGAAGAGGTACTGTACCCGGCCATGGAGGATTACTGCATCGATATTATGATCGGAAAGGGTTCCAGTGCCAGATCTGTGCGTCTGGAGCTGCCGAAATTCACTCTGGTGGGAGCGACCACCCGTGCCGGACTTCTGACTGCACCTCTGCGGGATCGTTTCGGCATGATCCATCATCTGGAATTTTATACCATAGAGGAATTACAGCAGATCATCATGCATTCCGCCCGGATCCTGGACGTGGAGATCGAACCGGCCGGAGCAAAGGAAATGGCCAGAAGAAGCCGCGGTACACCGAGACTGGCGAACCGGATCTTAAAACGTGTCCGTGACTTTGCACAGGTTAAATACGACGGGATCATTACCGAGGAGGTAGCCAGAACGGCATTGGATCTGATGGATGTCGATAAGATGGGACTGGACCATATCGACCGCAATATTCTGGTCACGATCATTGAGAAATTCGACGGAGGTCCCGTGGGTCTGGATACCCTGGCAGCTGCCATCGGTGAAGATGCCGGTACGATAGAGGATGTCTACGAACCCTATCTGATCAAGAACGGATTTCTGAACAGAACACCCAAAGGCCGTGTAGTCACAGATCTTACCTATCATCATCTGGGACTGAATTGATACGTGCAGCTTACGAAATTTTACTTGCCACCCTATACATTCTGATATATAATAAATCTTGTATTATATTTTTGCGTAAATGGCATATATTGTGTTTTTCAAAAGAGTGTTAAGAGGGGTGTGGAGATGTCACCTAAGACAGATACAGAAGTGATCATAGGCGGAAAAGTATTTACTTTAAGCGGCTATGAAAGTGAAGATTATATGCAGAAAATTGCTTCCTACATCAATGGAAAGATTACCGAATACGGGAAGCTGGACGGCTTTCGCAGACAACCTCTGGATAAGCAGAACATTCTGCTCCAGTTGAATATTGCAGATGATTATTTTAAAGCCAAGAAGCAGATCTCCATTCTGGAGGAAGAACTGCAGGGCAAGGAAAAAGAGCTTTATGATCTGAAGCATGAACTGATTTCAGCACAGATCAAACTGGAAAATGCAGAAAAGCAGGGGAAGGAACTGCAAAAGCAGTTAAATGAAGACGCCAAGAAGATTGTACGTCTGGAGACAGAATTAAAAGACAAATAAATTGATAGCTGTCCGTTTTCGGGCAGCTATTTGCTTATATGAATCGAATGCAATAGAGGAAATCTGAAATCTATGAAAGCAGCAAAAAAAGTAGAATTACTGGCACCTGCCGGAAATGCGGAAGCCTTTTACGGGGCTATCCATGCCGGTGCGGATGCTATATATCTGGGTGGCAGCCGTTTCGGGGCCAGAGCTTATGCGGAAAATTTTTCGGAAGAAGAACTGGTTGCCTGTATCCGGTATGCTCATCTTTTTCAGCGAAAAGTATATCTGACGGTAAACACACTGGTAAAGGAATCGGAATTTTCCGGACTGTATGAATATGTATTGCCCTATTACCGGGCCGGACTGGATGGGGTGATTATCCAGGACATGGGAGTGTTTGCATATCTCAGAGAACATTTTCCAGGGATGGAACTCCATGGAAGCACTCAGATGACCATTACAGGGGAGTATGGGGCAGCTTTTCTGAAGGAACAGGGGGCCTGTCGTGTAGTTCCCGCCAGAGAGCTGAGCCTTGCGGAGATCCGCAGGATCAAGGAAGTCACAGGGCTTGAGATCGAATGCTTTATCCATGGAGCCATGTGTTATTGCTATTCCGGACAGTGCCTGTTCAGCAGTATTCTGGGGGGCAGAAGTGGCAACAGAGGACGTTGTGCCCAGCCTTGTCGCCTGCCCTATACCACTGGAAAACATCCGAAGGAATGTTATCCTTTAAGCCTGAAAGATATGTGTACCATTGAATATATTCCGGAGCTTCTGGAGGCAGGGATCGACTCCTTTAAGATCGAAGGCCGTATGAAGAAGCCGGAATATGCCGCCGGAGTTACGGCAATTTATCGCAAATATATTGACCGGTATTATGCGGATTCCAAAGCTCCTCAGAAGATTTCTGCGGCAGATATGCATACGCTTTCCTGCCTCTATATCCGCAGTGAGAGACAGGATGGTTATTATCACAAGCACAACGGCGGGGAGATGGTGACTCTGGACAGCCCGGCTTACAGCGGTAGTGATGAGACTTTGCTTCAGAATATCCGGAAGGAGCATCTGGAACACAGGCTGACCCTTCCGGTATCCATGCAGGCTGAATTCTTGACCGGGGAGACCGCAAAATTGTATTTGTGGACCGGAGAGAGTGCCGTCACCGTAGAAGGGAATGTGGTAGAAGAAGCTTCCCGACAGCCCATCACACAGGAAAATATAGCAAAACAGTTGGGGAAACTTGGCGACAGTCACTTCCATCTGGAGGAATCCATCGGAATCCGGGTAAGTGACAATGCTTTCTACCCGTTAAAAGCTATCAACGAGTTACGCCGAAAGGGACTTTCCCTGCTGGAAGAACAAGTGATCCTTGCAAACGGCTTCCTTTATGAGAGAACTTCCGAAAAAGCTCCGACACTGGCTGACGATGGTGATTTTCGGAAAAACGATAGTATAAAGTCTCAAAAATCCGATAAAAAATGGGCTATCACGATACGGACCCCGGAACAATGGCAGGGCTTTTGCAGTTCATCCTTCTGGAAAGATCCGGTCAGAACCGCCGGACAACTCAGACTCTATCTGGATGCGGATTTCCTGTTACAGGATCCGTCCGCTGCGGAGAAGATTTTGAGAAGCCTTACTGAAAAAGAGATCCAATCTGTGATCGCTCTGCCGAAGATCCTGCGCCTGCGGGATGGGCAGTATCTTGAAAAATTACGGAAATTGCTGTTGGAAAATCTGGCATATATAAATGGCTTTCAGGCAGCAAACATGGAACATATCGCGTTATTAAAACAATGGAATTTTACCGGAAAAGAAATCTATGGGGATCATAGTCTGTATCTCTGGAACCGGACCAGCCGGGATTTCTGGAAGGCATTCTTAGACGGCTATTGTCTGCCGTTGGAGCTGAATGCCGCAGAGCAGAGGGACATTCTGGATCCTGCGTTTCCTGCGGAAAAAGTAATATACGGCAGGATCCCTATGATGGTCACCGCCAACTGCGTGCAGAAGACCACTGACCGGTGTCAGCCGCAGGAGAATCCGAAGGCATTGGATCTGATCGACCGCTATCATAAAAGATTTCCGGTTCAGCGGAATTGTACCCACTGTTTTAATGTGATCTATAACAGTGTTCCGCTTTCCTTGCACAAGGAATTATGTAAATGGAGCGGCCTGGTGACCGGACGGCTGGATTTTACCACGGAAAATGAGACCGAGACTTTGGAAGTCCTGGAGTACTTTGCCGGTACCCGTAAGGAATTGCCCTATGGGGAATATACCACCGGTCATGAAAAACGTGGAGTAGAATAGACAGAAAGGTTTTGGATCCATGCAGGAATATGTGATTGAATTATCCAAATATTTTATCGCCTTTTTTATGGTGTTATATACGGCAAGCTGTTTTTATACCTTTCGGTATCCGGTGGGAGAGAAGCATCGTGGAGTATTTATTTTACAGGATCTTTTGATGTTTCTGGTGCAGGTCCTCTGTTTTCTGAACCTGTCCCTTGTCAGCGGAGATTTTCAGTATTTGTTTTTCTTTGCATTTATACTGATCTTTCTGTTTGCTACGATCACGATGGTATCGCTGATCTACGAGAATATTAACAGGCTTTTGCTGAATAATATGTGTATGCTTCTGGGAATCGGTCTTTGCATCGTATCGAGATTATCTTTTGACAAGGCCATCCGGCAATATGTGATCGTACTGGTATCTCTGATCTTTTCCCTGCTGGTTCCGTATCTGCTGGGAAAGATCCACTTTTTTAAGAAGATCACCTGGCTGTATGCCACGTTGGGAATTGCGCTGCTCAGTACGGTGCTGATCCTGGGAGAGGTGACCCATGGTTCCAAGATTTCATTTTCCCTGGGAGGAATCACGTTCCAGCCTTCGGAATTCGTCAAGATCCTGTTCCTGTTCTTTCTGGCGGGAGCGTTGTGGGAAAATGTCTCCTTCCAGAGAGTCGTTCTGACGGCGATCATTGCGGGAGCCCATGTGGTGATCCTGGTAGTATCCAAGGACCTGGGAAGTGCTTTGATCTTTTTCGTTGGCTTTGTTTTTGTGGTTTTTACTGCCACAAGAAATTATCTGTATCTTCTGGCAGGACTTGTCGGCGGAGGTGCGGCTTCTTATCTGGCTTATCAGCTGTTTGATCATGTACGGGTCAGAGTACTGGCCTGGCAGGATCCCTGGAAATATATTGACAATAAAGGCTATCAGATCACCCAGTCATTATTTGCCATCGGCAGTGGAAGCTGGTTCGGCATGGGACTGTTAAAAGGTAATCCCACAGCGATTCCTTATGTGGAAGCGGACTTTATCTTTTCTTCCATCTGCGAGGAACTGGGCGTGATCTTCGGAATATGTCTGATCCTGATCTGTGTCAGCAGTTTTCTGGAAATGATGCGGGTGGCAGTATGCATTCATGACAGATTCTATCAGCTGATCGTATACGGCATCGGTATTATGTATATTTTCCAGATATTCCTGACCATTGGCGGCGGTACCAAGTTCATTCCGCTGACCGGAGTGACACTTCCTTTCATCAGCTATGGTGGAAGTTCCGTCATGACGACCATGATCATGTTTTTCATTATACAGGGAATCTATATTCGCCTGCAGAAGGAAGGAGAGCGCAGAGGTGGCAGAAAATAAGGCGCAGAATACGCAGAAAAATACACAGAAAAAAGATGCCGACCGCAAAAAGGACGCCCAGAACAGAAAACGTATGGGCAACCAGCGGGAAATCTGGCTTTCTGCCGGAAGCATCGGTGTCCTGTTCTTGTGCCTGTTGGTCTATCTGGGTCATTTTGTGGCAACCAGCGAACAGGATATGATCAACAACAGTTATAATTCCCGTCAGCAGATTCTGCTGTCCCGCAATTACCGCGGATCCATTTATTCCAGGGATGGGGATGTTCTGGCGGAGACGATACTGGATGCGGATGAAGAGGAGACTCGAAACTATCCGTATAAGAATCTGTTTTCTCATATCGTAGGTTATTCCACCCAGGGACGCATGGGAGTGGAGGCTCTGGCCAATTACTATCTGATCAACACCAATACCTCCCTGAGCAATAAAGTGAAAAACGATACTGCCGGGAAAAAGAATCCCGGAGATAATGTATATACCACACTGGATGTCCATATCCAGCAGGTGGCCAACGACCAGCTGGATATTTACCGTGGTGCCATCATTGTAACGGAAGTGTCTACCGGCAAGATTCTGGCAATGGTGTCGCATCCCGATTTTGATCCGAATACCATTCCGGAGATCTGGGATGATCTGATCGACAATGATTCCAGTACAGTACTGTTGAACCGCGCCACCCAGGGACTTTATCCGCCCGGATCCACCTTCAAGATCGTAACGGCATTGGAATATATCCGGGAGAATCCCACCACGTATCAGAATTATTCTTATAACTGTAATGGTTCTTTCCGGGTGGGAGACAGCAAAATCAGTTGTTATCACGGTTCCAGTCACGGACAGGTCAGCTTTCAGAAGTCCTTTGCAAAATCCTGTAACTCGTCCTTTGCCAATATTGGAATGAGCCTGGACAGAGAGGCTTTTCAGGAGACACTGAATGACCTTTTGTTCAATAAAGATCTGCCACTTACGCTGAATTATGCCAAAAGCTCGGCTATCGTCTCCGAAAGTACACCTTCCTCGGAAATGATGCAGACCTCCATCGGTCAGGGTAAGACCCAGATCACACCGATGCATCTGAATATGATCACCTGTGCCATTGCCAACGATGGTGTTCTGATGAAGCCCTATGTCATTGATCATGTGGAAAATGATGAAGGTACTGTGATAAAAAGCTTTAAGGCATCAGAATACGGCCGTCTGATGACAGAGGACGAATCTGCGATTCTGAAACAGTTGATGACCGATGTTGTGGAAGAGGGAACTGCTTCCAAGTTAAGAGGTTTAAACTATACGGCTGCCGGTAAGACAGGTTCTGCGGAATACAATAATATCAAGGGTGACAGCCATGCCTGGTTTACCGGTTTTGCTCCCGCAGAAGACCCGGAAGTCTGTGTCACCATTATCGTAGAGGGTGCAGGAAGTGGCGGTGATTACGCAGTTCCCATTGCAAGACGTCTGTTTGATGCTTACTTCAACCAGAAAGAGTGATCGGAGGAGTCAAAAGAATCATGATAGAGGCTACCAGTTGCGGTGGCGTTGTGATCTTCCGTGGGAAGATCCTGCTGCTGTATAAGAACATTAAGAATAAATATGAAGGCTGGGTATTGCCGAAGGGTACCGTCGAAGCCGGGGAGACCCATGAGGAGACCGCACTCAGGGAAGTGCTGGAGGAAAGCGGTTCCAAGGCATACATTGTAGATTATATCGGCAGAAGCGAGTATTCTTTTACCGTACCGGAAGATGTGGTGGAGAAGGAAGTCCACTGGTATCTGATGGGAACGGACAGCTATTACAGCAAGCCCCAGAGAGAAGAGTATTTTGTGGATTCCGGCTTTTACAAATATCATGAAGCATATCATCTTCTGAAATTTGCCAATGAAAAGCAGATTCTGGAAAAAGCCTATGCGGATTATCAGGAAAGAAAAAGGAATAATCAATGGAAAAATTGATTATTCCTGCTTTTCTGAAATATTTTTAAACATTCTTGACGATTTCCAGATCTGGTCTCTGCAAGAGATCTACAAATTCGTTTTTATCATTTTTTAAAATGGGACGGGAGTATTTGTTGGGATGAATGATCAGTACTTCCCAGATGCTTCCGTCATTCAGTTCCACGCTGGTTCCGATCTGGGCATCTGCAATACGTTTCATGATCGGCATCAATAATTCCACGTCATATTTATCCAGACTCTTTTCGAAATTCCCAAGAATCTGTAACGGTGTCAACGCATTACGGTAGGTTCTGGGAGACGCCATGGCAATATAGGCATCAATAATGGCAATATACCTTGCGAAGACATCAATTCTCTGTCCGGACATATGGTAAGGATAGCCGCTGCCATCGAGTCGTTCGTGATGCATGATCACAGCATTTTTCACATGCTCATTCAAATCCTGATTACGTACGGTGGTATAACCGACTACAGGATGAGTCTTGATAACTTTGAATTCTTCATCCGTCAGTTTGCCGGGCTTCCATAACAGTTCATAGGGCAACTGCAGCTTGCCGATATCATAATAGAAACCGCAGAGAATCAGGGTATTTTTCTCTTCTTCGCTCATTCCCAGCCAGTCAGCGAAGGTCCCCGCCAGAAGAGCGGCATTCAGTCCCTGGGTATAGGTGAGTTCATCCTCACTGGGCATCAGATTGTACAGATAGTCTAACAGTACCGGGCCGGAAGTAATATAATAATACAATTCGTTGTAAATTGTCAGCAGAATAATATCCGCCGGTTTTCTTCCCATGATCAGCAGTTGTTTCATGGCTAATTTATATTGTCCCAAAAACAACGGATAAGCACGTTCGAATGCTTTGAAATTAGAATCAAAACGAATCTTGGCATAATGTGTAGTGGCGAAATCAACATCTTCCATTATGGTGACACATACCAGATTGTACCGTTTCAATTTCTCAATGATCTGCGGAGTGATGGTGGTTCCTGCAGGGTAGATCACACGATCCTGATCCAGAATGTCCTCCCCCAGGACCATATCCGGCTGTAACTCCATTTTCGTAATAACCTTCAAAGCTGTATCCTCCTCATTCGTACTAATTCAAGTATAAAATATCATGCTAAAAAGTCAAGTAACAAAATTGTAATATAAAGGAAACTATGCTATACTAGGAGAAAAAGATTTAAGGAACTTGTGTATGGCAGGAAAGCTGAAGTTTGCGCAAAATCTCTATCTTGGAGAGGGCATCGCGCCGGAAAAACTGGATAAACTAAAAAATAGGCTGAATAAAAAGCCTCTTCTGGCCAATGTATATCTGATCACTCCGGCCAGAAATCCGGCGGATCAGCTGGATATTTTTGATGCCAGACAGTTGGTACAGCCTCATTATAAGGACGAAGAATTTCTCGTTCTCGGTATGGCTTCCGGCTACGAGGATGCGCTGCAGCTGATCGAACGGATCACCGGAGAGTGCCTGAAAGCCAGAGGGGACTGTAATCTGCGGGAGTATTTACTATGTTGACGATTCTTTTTAAAATATTGAGTATTCTTGGGATCGTGCTTCTGATCCTGTTGGGAATCGCACTGGTGGTAATTCTCCTAGTTCTGTTCTTTCCGATTTCTTACAAAGCTGCCGGAAAGCGGACGGCAGAGGAATTCTGGATCACCGCGAGAGTAAAATGGCTGTTCGGTCTATTGCGGATGAACTGCGATTATCCTGATCCCGGGAAAATTTGCGTAAAGTTTTTATTCTTTACGCTATATGATTCTTCCATAGAGAAGCCGGAGAAAACAGACCGGACATCTACGGAAACGACAGGGAACGAGAAAACACCCGCTTCTGCGGAGCAGACAACAGAAGAACATACCCCGGAATCTGTCGGGACGCCTAAGCTGATCGAAGCAGAAGATCCCACGGCATTCTCGGCAACGGCCG
>ENA-OPSN01001312-OPSN01001312.1-human-gut-metagenome-genome-assembly--contig:-NODE-1312-length-11277-cov-2.475495_pt1 | contig 11277 bp, 12 predicted proteins | sample MGYA00241808_ERZ501907 | MGnify/ENA primary metagenome ERZ501907 (study PRJEB25962, sample SAMEA2042218) | human gut metagenome | biome: human gut; feature: human-associated habitat; material: faeces...
GGCTGAATAACATTTTATTGTTAGACAGCCCCATTTTCTTTAAGTGTTTATATACATGTTTACCCTAATGTACGATTATAAGTGCAAATATGTATATAACTGCTTTTCTTTATTTAATAAATGGAATAGATAAAGGATAAGGCCATAAGTTTCCCTGGCTTGCTTTGACGGAACCTATGATAATAAATGTCAGGTTACATATCGCCAGGGCGATGAGCAGGACGACACCGATCCCTATAAGGCAAAGTATACCACTGACAATACCGTAAATCAAGCAGGAAATAATCCAATTCATCACGATTTTTCCATTGGCATCGATGTATTCGGAGCTATCTTTTTTAGTCAGCCACAATACTAAAGGCAATATCCATCCCAAACCGACGACGATACTTCCGGCCAATTGGGAAAGATGAATAAACATGGCATATTGTTTTTCCGATTCCATGATTTGGTTTTATAAAGTGGACAATGCTTTTTCCATACGGCGTATCGTTTCTTCTTTACCGATAATTTCGATAACATCGAACATATGCGGTCCTTTAGCAGCACCGATAATGGCTACCCGGAAAGGATTCATTACCTTACCGAAGCCTAAGCCTTTTTCGGTGATCCAGGCAGAAATGATTTTCTCCGTATTGGCAAAAGAATAATCATCGATACTCTTCAGTATTTCCAGTAATTCACGCATTAAAGCAGGTGTATCTTCTTTCCAATATTTTTTGGTATCTTTTTCATTAAATTCGGTAGGAGTAACGAAAAAAAAGCGGCAGTCTGCATACAAATCGGCTACAAAATTATAGCGTTCTTTCATCAGACTACAGATTTTCTCGGTTTTTTTCCTGTCGAAAACGATTTGTTCTGCTTTAAGCATTTCGTCGACTAGATCTGCTAATTCAGCATCCGGTTTAGCCACCAAATATTTATGATTAAACCATTTTGTTTTTTCGGGATCGAATTTAGCTCCTGACTTTTTAACTCTGTCTAAAGTGAATAGTTCGCATAACTCCTGAAGGGAGAATATTTCCTGGTCCGTACCCGGATTCCATCCCAAAAGGGCCAGCATATTGATGAATGCTTCAGGAAAATAACCGTCTTCTTTGTAGCCATGCCATTTTTCTCCGGTTGCCGGATCTGTAAATTCCATCGGGAATACCGGGAATCCCATTTTGTTACCGTCCCGTTTGCTTAATTTGCCGTTCCCTACCGGTTTTAAGATCAGCGGGAGGTGAGCGAATTCAGGCATGGTGTCTTCCCAACCGAAGGCTTTGTAAAGCAACACATGTAAGGGAAGAGAAGGCAACCATTCTTCTCCACGGATAACATGGGTGATTTTCATTAAGTGGTCGTCTACAATGTTGGCCAGGTGATAAGTAGGCATTCCGTCCGACTTATAGAGCACTTTATCGTCAAGCAGGGAGCTGTTGAAATGGACTTCTCCGCGAATAATGTCGTGAAGGAGAAGATCTTCATGCTCGGGCATTTTAAAACGGATGACATAATGCACACCCGCTTCCAGCAATTGTTTTACTTTACCGGCATCCATATTCAGGGAATTCTTTAATTTACCTCTGCTCGTGGCATTGTAAATAAATGTTTCCCCACGTCCTTCACACTCTTTTCTCATCGCATCCAATTCTTCGGCTGTATCGAAAGAGTAGTATGCATTTCCCGATTCAACGAGTTGGAGGGCATATTTTTTGTAGATTTCTTTTCTTTCACTTTGACGATATGGACCGTATTCTCCACCTACCCCAACTCCTTCATCCACTTTTAAGCCACACCATTTCAAAGACTCTATAATGTATTCTTCTGCACCGGGTACATACCGGGTTTGGTCAGTATCTTCGATTCTTAAAAGAAAATCTCCACCATAATGGCGGGCAAACAGATAATTGAAGAGGGCTGTTCTTACTCCTCCTAAGTGAAGCGCTCCCGTCGGACTTGGAGCAAATCTAACTCTGACTTTTCTTTCCATTGTCTTCTTGCGATTTATTGTTGTTTTTTTGGCTGATCAATATATTATGAAACAGCTCTTTGGTATATTCGATTGCTTTTCGGACGGCTGTTTCTTTTGAGGTGATATTGCTCAAGATAGGCTCCGCGTGATTATAAGGATTGTTGGGATCGTCGGTCAACAGATAGACCGTATATTTTCCGTTTTTACCGTTTTTGGTTTTGCTTACTAATCCGAACCAAACGTCAATCGATTGGTTATCGACGTAAATTGTACGTTTTACTTTGTACATTATTGTTCGTTTTTATTTTTATTCTTGAAGTTTAACAGTGTAACGACTATCATTAAACAAGCCATAGAAGCGACGTTGATATAGACCGGTGTCCTATCGGTATTGCTAAATAGAGATAGTGCACTCGATATCATCAGTAAGAAAGCAGTGAGTATTATCAGTAGGCGAATAATTTTCATAGTGGGTATAACTTATATGTAAAATTAAAATGCGGCAGGCGAATCGTTTTTTCTATCCGTTAAACATTGTATTCGTCCTTGCTGTACGAAGGATTATAATTTCAATTGATTTTTTACCGGATTAGCATATATTTCCAGATAAATATTGTTCAGTAGGGAAATATTCCCTTCCAGTTTATCCATTTTTTGAGTCATCACTTCGATAAAACGTTTCTTTTCTTCTTCGGTATAGAATGCTTTGAATTTATTTACCGAATGTAATAAATCATAGGCAATGTAATTATTCGGCCAAAGCTTGAAATTCTGATGAATTTTAGAATCGATAATTCCGGCGAGTGCTTCTATTCTGTCTCCATTGGAGGGAAGTTGATCCAGTTCATCGAATTCCTGATCTGTGAGCTGATCGATATGGAAATGTACGCGTCCTTTGTAGTCACTTAGCCCGGTGAGCATACTGTTCATATCGGCTTCGGGAGTTTTGATATATTCTCCGACGGTTTTGGTATATAATTCCGAGGTTTTCAGGGCATCGCAAGGCTCCCATTCGTAGGAGATGGCGAGGGGCATGATATGTAGTTCTCTGAAATTGATCCCGAATTGGGTGGGACCGCTCATCTTCAGCATTTTCAATAGACTGGGTTGGGCTTTATCATCGCCGTTTTTAGTTCTTCCTTCCCGTTCGGCGATCCATACCGAATCTTCGTTTTCTTCGATGACTTCCCGGATATATTTTGAGCGGAGAGCCGAACTCGTAAGCATTTCTCTCACTGTTATATCTCTCTCTATGACAAAACAAGAATCTAATTTGACCAAATCGGTTACCCAGTCGTTGATCAGGAGATTACTTCCTATAGCAGCCCGGGTGTATTTATTACCATGTTGACGCAAAAGCACATTCAGGATGGCCGAATCGAGAATGATATCCCGATGATTGGACATAAAAATATAAGAAGTATTTTTGTCGACCAATTCCATTCCTGATACTGTAATTCCGTCTGTAGTCGTATTGATCAGAGATTGGATGGCCGGACCGAAAAATTTGGCTTGAAATTCCGCACGGCTTCGAATTCCTTGTAAAGCTCCTTGTATGGTTGCACGGTCCATTTTAGTTAGGTGTGTAAACAGAGTCAAAAATTCTTCTGATTTACATAGACGTTCTATTGCTGCCTCTATTTCGCTATCGCAATAGGGTCTGATGGTGTTAAATTCGGAATCCGATGTCATAATTTTATTTTAAAAAATAATTCTTTTCTGCTGCAAAGATAAAACTAAAAGCTAAAAGCTGAAAGCTATCTGCTAAAACTTCCCGGAAAATGCCTATTAATCTGTTTCTTAATTTATAATGTCTTTCCCGGGTAAGTCTTTAAAGCTACGGATAAAATTTCCATCGCTTTTTGAAGATCACTGATTTTTAGTACATAAGCTATTCTTACTTCATTTTTGCCTAATCCGGGAGTATAATAGAAGCCGCTGGCAGGGGCGAGCATAACGGTTTGACCGTTATAGTCGAATTCTTCCAATAACCATTGAGCGAATTTTTCAGCGTCGTCGACAGGCAACTTGACTATGGAATAAAAGGCCCCTTTGGGTATAGGACAAACCACTCCCGGCATTTTATTCAAGGCTTCTACCATGAAGTTTCTTCTTTTGATATATTCATGATAGACGCTTTCAAAATATTCGTCGGTGGTGTCCAGAGAGGCTTCGGCTGCAATTTGTCCCAAAGCGGGAGGGCAAAGGCGGGCCATGCCGAATTTGAGGGCTGCATCCAATATCGCTTTATTTTTAGTGATGATCGCTCCGACACGGATACCGCATTCGCTGTAACGCTTCGACATGGAATCGAAAAGAATGGTGTTTTGTTCGATTCCTTTCAGATTCATTACTGAAAAATGTTTTAAGCCATCATAACAATATCGTCTGTAGACTTCGTCAGAATATAGGTATAATTCGTGTTTTTTTACAATCTTCGCCAACTCTTCCAGCTCTTTGGGGGAATATAGATAACCTGTCGGATTATTGGGGTTGACAATTACAATTCCTTTGGTTTTGGGTGTAATTTGTTTTTCAAATTCACTCATCGGTGGAAGGGCGAAATTGTCTTCGATTTTTGCTGTTACCGTTTTAATTTTGGCTCCGACCATTAAGGCGAAAGCCGTATAATTGGCGTAAAACGGCTCCGGTATAATAATTTCATCTCCCTCGTTCAAGGTGCTCATGAAAGCAAACAGAATGGCTTCCGAGCCACCGGTAGTAATCAGTATGTCTTCTTCGGTCAGGGAGATCCCTAATTTCTGATAATATCCGGCTAATTTGGTACGAAGTGTATGATTTCCGGCGGAAGCCGTATATTCGATTACAGGAAGTTTCATTTGCCGGACTGCTTTCAAAGCTACTTCAGGAGTAGCGATATCCGGCTGTCCGATATTCAGGTGATAGACCTTTATTCCTCTTTCTTTGGCACGGTCTGCATAAGGGACCAGCTTACGGATCGGAGAAGCCGGGATTTTTTTTCCTTTTTCTGAGATTTGTAACATATTGTATTTCTTTGAAGGTTCCTCTTTTTAAATGCCCCTCAAGATACAATATTTTTTACATTCCTGCAATCGTTTTCAGTTTTTCAATATTCAATAATTTTATTTTACGTCCTTTGACTTCGATCAATCCGTCGTTTTTGTAGTCGGAAAGTAAACGAATAACGGTTTCTGTCGCTGTCCCGACAAAATTGCTAAGGTCTTCACGGGTGATATTCAGTTTTAAACTTCCGTCTTGTTCGATACCGAAATCATCTGCAATGAGGAGTAAGATCTCGGCCAGGCGTTCTTTTACAGATTTTTGTGCAATATCCCGGATGTAACGATTCGAGTCGCCCAATTCTTTACAGGCTATTTGCATCATATCGTAGGCAAAACCTGAATTATTCCGGATTAAGTTTAACAAAACCGAATCGGGTATATAACATAGAATTGCCTCTGAATGTGTTTCTATAGAGGTGCAAGCAGGTTCGTGCCGGATGACTGAACGGAAGCCGAAGAGGTCTCCTTCCTGATCGAATTTGATAATTTGTTCTTTCCCTTCATGCCCTGTTTGATATATTTTGATGATTCCGCTGTATATGAAATAACAACCTTTGATTCTTGTGCCTTCCGCGTAAATCAGTTCACCTTTCTTGTAATATTTGACCGAATCCGGACGAAGCAGGCCTTTTAATTCTTCGTCCGAAAGATTGGTAAAGGTCTGTTTTAGTTTTTTGTAACAAGACCCTAAGTCCGGCAAAACTATATTTGAATGTTTGTTTAATTCGTTTTTCATTCTCTGGTATCCTTTTCTATGAGCATTTCCTGAATGCACCGGGTTATGCTTTTTTCATCGAATCCGCATTCTTCATATAATTGTTGTTGAGTTCCGTGCTCGATAAACTTATCCGGAATTCCTAATCTTTTTATAGTAGCATGATATTGGTGGTCGGCCATAAATTCGGCGACAGCACTTCCTAATCCACCTTGAATCGTTCCGTCTTCCAAGGTGATTATTTTAGAAAATTTTTGAAAAACGGTATGTAATAATTCTTCGTCTATAGGTTTTAAAAAACGCATATCATAAAGGGCGACGAGCGATTCTTCGAAGTGAGATACAGCTTTCTTCGCTACATTTCCGATACTTCCGATAGATAAAATCGCTATTTTTTCTCCCTCGATCAAACATCTGCCTTTACCGATTTCCAGTTCCTGAAAAGGAGTATGCCAATCGGCAAGAAAACCGTTTCCGCGTGGATAGCGGATGGAAAAAGGTCCCTGGTCAGGTAATTGGGCGGTGTACATCATATTTCTCAGTTCCGCTTCGTCCAGGGGAGCTGCGATGATCATATTCGGAATGCATCTGAAATAGGCTAAATCAAAAGCTCCATGATGGGTGGCTCCGTCGGCTCCGACAAAACCGGCCCGGTCGAGGCAAAATACAACATTCAGATTTTGTAGGGCGACATCATGAATCACCTGATCGTAGGCTCTCTGCATAAATGAAGAATAGATATTGCAGAAAGGAACAAATCCTTTTGCCGCCAGGCCGGCAGAAAAAGTGACGGCGTGTTGCTCGGCAATCCCGACATCGAAACAACGATCCGGCATTTCATGCATCATGATATTTAATGAACAGCCGGTAGGCATAGCAGGGGTGATTCCGATGATCTTGGAATTGCTCTTCGCCAGCTCTGTGACTGTGTTTCCAAAAACATCCTGAAATTTGGCCGGAATGTTAGGATTATTCTCTTTAATTCGCTCTCCGGTCACTTTATTGAACTTGCCGGGGGCATGCCAGATTGTTTGATTGATTTCGGCTTCTTTAAATCCTTTTCCTTTGACCGTAATGCAATGCAAAACTTTAGGACCCGGTATATTTTTCAGGTCCCGTAATATTTTGATCAGATGATGGATATCGTGGCCGTCGACAGGACCGAAATAACGTAATCCCATAGCTTCGAAAAGATTACTTTTTTTCAGAAGCATCGATTTTATGCTATTGTCGATATTCTGGATAAAATTCCTCATGCCTGGACTGATCCGGTTTAGTTTACCTAAAACGTTCCATACATCCCCCTTGATTTTATTATAGGTCTTAGAAGTACTGATGTCCAACAGATATTCGTTCAAGCCTCCTACGTTGGGATCGATCGCCATATTATTGTCGTTCAGGATGACTAATAGGTTGGAATCGTATACCCCGGCATTGTTGAGGGCTTCGAAAGCCATTCCGCCTGTCATCGAACCGTCGCCGATTACGGCCACGCTTTGCCGCCCGGTTTCTCCGTTGATTTTTGCTGCAATAGCCATGCCTAAAGCTGCCGAAATCGAAGTAGAAGAATGACCTGTACCGAACGAATCGTATTCACTTTCCGATATCTTCGGGAAACCGCTGATTCCTCCGTAGATACGTTTGGTTTTGAATTGTTCTTTGCGGCCGGTGAGTATTTTATGGGCATAAGATTGATGTCCGACGTCCCAAACAAGATTGTCGTAAGGGGTGTCGAGGATATAATGAAGCGCAACAGTCAATTCTACGACTCCCAGACTTGATCCGAGATGTCCCGGATTTTCGGCACAATCATCGATGATTTTCTGCCGGATTTCCTGACATAACTGAATCAATGAATCTTCAGATACTTTTTTTAAATCTTCAGGTGTATTTATAGAATCAAGGATACTCATGTATGCATCATTTGCTAATAAATAATGGGCTAATAACAAACATCAACCTATTAGTTCATATTATATTAGCAGATTAATAGACGATCGTACCGATCTGTTGGCCTTCCATTAATTTTTTAAGGTTTCCTTCAACATCCATATTGAAAACAACGATAGGAAGGTGGTTTTCTTTGCACATGGTCGTTGCGGTGAGATCCATGACTTTTAACCCTTTATTATAAATTTCGTCATACGTGATTTTCTCGAATTTGGTGGCTGTCGGATCTTTTTCCGGATCGGCGGTATAAATACCGTCTACCCGTGTCCCTTTCAACATGGCATCGGCTTCTATTTCTATGGCACGCAAACTACTGCCTGTATCGGTTGTGAAATAGGGATTACCCGTTCCGGCACTGAAAATGGTGACATAGCCGTTTTCAAGGTATTCTATCGCTTTGGCTTTGGAGTAGAATTCTCCGATGGGCTCCATGCGTATAGCTGTCAGTACTTTGTTCCGGCAATTCTCGTTGTCGAGTGCCGAACTGAGTGCCAGACTATTGATTACGGTGGCCAACATACCCATACTATCTCCTTTAACCCGGTCGAATCCTTTATTGGTACCGCTCAGTCCCCGGAAAATATTTCCTCCGCCGATTACTATTCCTATCTGGATGCCCATTTCGGCGATTTCTTTTATTTGTCGGGCGTAGCTTTCGACACGGGTCACGTCTATCCCGTATTTTTGAGCGCCCATTAACGACTCTCCGCTGAGTTTAAGAAGTATCCTGTTAAATTTCATCATGTTAGGTTTAAAGTTGAATGACAGATTTCATTTTTATCGTTTATTCTATCAAAAAGATTTTCTATATTGTGAAAAATTACAACAAAACTAGTTATTTTTATCCGATTATAGAGCAAAGCCTGTATAAAAAATAGATCGTAGTTTTTATTGTTAATTTTTTATCATTGATGAAGATGAACGAACAGAATCGTAATTTGTTGATATTATTATCAATATGTGTATTAACCATTTTCCCTCTTTTAGGTTTAACGGATTATAATACGAAAGGTGAGCCTCGGGAAGCTATTGTGGCTTATTCTATGTTGGAACACGGGAATTGGATTTTGCCCCGGAATTATGATGGTGAGATTGCTTTTAAACCTCCTTTTTTGCATTGGAGTGTGGCTGCTGTTTCCACTTTGTGCGGTGAAGTGTCCGAATACTCCTCCCGGGTTCCGTCTGCTTTGGCCCTGATCATTATGGCTGCCGCTATTTATTGGTTTTATGCCAGACGTAAAGGGGCAACTGTCGGGTTATTGACCGCCTTTGTCATGTTGACCTGTTTCGAGGTACACCGTGCCGGTTTCACCTGCCGGGTAGATATGGTATTGACCGCTTTTATTGTGTTGGCTATTATCCGTTTTTATTCGTGGTATGAAAAAGATATGAGAGGGATCCCCTGGCTGGCTATTCTGTTTATGGGATGTGCTACCTTGACTAAAGGACCGGTGGGGATTATTTTACCTTGTTTGGTAGCCGGCGTATTTCTTTGGATAAGAAAAGGACATTTCTGGAAATTGGTTTTGCGTTTTATCGGGATAGCCCTATTGGCTTGTGTTTTACCTGCCATTTGGTATGTTTTGGCTTACAACGAAGGAAAGCAGGAATTTTTAGATTTGATGATGGAAGAAAATTTCGGGCGGTTTTTAGGTAAGATGTCTTATGCTTCCCATGAAAATCCTTTTTATTATAATATTTATATGCTTATGGCCGGCTATCTCCCCTGGACTTTGTTGTTGCTCTTCTCTCTTTTCTGTTTGCGTTACCGCAAATGGACCGGGACCTGGAAAGAGAAGTGGCAACAAACGGTAGAGAAAGTCCGGACCAGTGATCCGGTTCACTTGTATTCTTTTTTGACTATAGCACTGATATTTGTATTTTATTGTATCCCTGCAAGTAAGAGAAGTGTTTATCTGTTACCGATATACCCTTTTATCGGTTATTTTCTGGCGGTTTATTTTCTTTGGTTGGTTCGTATGGGGAAAACTGCCATAAAGATTTTTGCTATCGTTATCTCTTGCCTTATTATTTTACTGACTGTCGTATTTTTTGTCGTGAAAGCAGGAGCTGTTCCCGACACGATTTTTGCGGGTAAAAGGGCTGTAGAGAATATCGCTTTTTTGCATGCGTTGGAAGAAATTCCAATGAATTTATTCAATATTGTTCTGATCTTTTTACCGATTGTTGCTGTCGTTGTTTTGCTTAGAAAATTGAAAAGTAAACCCTGGAATACTCAGGTATATTTGATAACTGATAAGTATCATGTTGTATGCTTTGTGCGGATTATTGTTTACGATATTTGTCGTTTTGGACGGAGTTTATCAGCCTGCCGTATTGAATACCAAATCGGATATCGGTTTGGCGCAGGAAGCACGGAAATGGGTGCCCGAAGGAAAAATTTATTCTTATACTTATTTCTTCTATAGTGTCAATTTTTTCAATGGTGACCGGATGGCGCTTTTTGAAAAAGAATTGCCTGAAGAAGGCTACGTTTTAGTGAAGCAGGGGCTATTGGAAGAATTTCGTCAGAAATATGGAGAGGAATATGTTTTAGATACGGTTTATACTTCGAATCGCCGGAGTTGTGATGTCAGAGATATAATCCATATTCTTCATTTTACCAAAGAGAAGACGATAGGAAATGCAGAAACGGAAGAACGTTTTTAACAGAAACCGTGTTTTGCAGATGGTCGGAAAATATCCGACCATCTGCAAATAGCCCGGTTATTTATTTCAGATTGACATCTTCTTCGATAAAATAACGGGGACGTTGTTTCACTTCTTTGTAAATCTTTCCGATATATATTCCGGTTATTCCGATAGCCATCATAATCATTCCACCGATAAACCAGATAGAGACCAGTAAGGAGGTCCAACCCGGTATGGTATGGGCATGAGCATGTTGTACCAAGGCGTAAATAATCATGATAATGGGGACGATTATTCCGAAAATAAATCCTCCCGTCAGGATTAGCTGAAGCGGTTTTACAGAAAAAGAGGTAATACCGTCCAGGGCAAAAGAAAGCATCTTTTTGAACGGATATTTGGATTCTCCTGCAAACCGGCTTTTCCGGTCATAATATACGTAAGCTTCGGGGAAACCGATTAGCCGGACTATTCCACGAAGAAATAGATTGCGTTCCGGATAGGATACGAGTGCCTGTAATGCGCGTTTACTCATCAGTCGGAAGTCGGCATGATTATAGACGACATCGCTTCCCATTTTACGGATTAGCTGATAGAATAATAAAGCTGTATTTTTCTTAAACCAGGTATCGGTCGTCCGTTCCCGCCTTACTCCATAGACAATATCCGCTCCCTGTAGGAAACAATCGGTCATCTCTTCGATAGCATCGACATCGTCCTGTAAATCGGCATCGATTGAAATGGCGGCATCGCAGTGTGTACTGGCCCATTCCAGGCCTGCTAACAAGGCATATTGATGACCGGAATTATGAGCCAATTTTAAACCACCGACGAGTCCGTTTGTTTTACCTGCCTCGGTAATGATTTCCCAGGTTTTGTCTTTACTGCCGTCGTCGACAAATAATATTTTTCCAATGGAGATTTTTCCGTTTTCCAGCATTCTGTTCAGGACGCCGGATAAT
>ENA-OPSN01001317-OPSN01001317.1-human-gut-metagenome-genome-assembly--contig:-NODE-1317-length-11244-cov-20.156493_pt1 | contig 11244 bp, 7 predicted proteins | sample MGYA00241808_ERZ501907 | MGnify/ENA primary metagenome ERZ501907 (study PRJEB25962, sample SAMEA2042218) | human gut metagenome | biome: human gut; feature: human-associated habitat; material: faeces...
AATCAAGAGACATCAATTTGGCTTTGGATAACATCAAGGCTCAAATCATCAAGCATTATCAACGCATCTCGGATAGAGAAGCCTATGTTACTGCCGAAATGGTACGCAATGCTTATCAAGGTATCGGGACGGAGTACGAAACACTGCTCGGTGCATTTGATAAGGACAACGAGAGTTTCAAGAAGCGTATCGGCATAGACCGTGCAGCAAGTTCCTACAAGGTGCGTGTAAGGTCACGAAATCATTTAGCAGCATTCATCAAGAAGTGCTATAAGCGCAGTGATTTTTCTATGCTTGAACTTACTCCCGACTTTATAAAGGAGTATGAAATCTATCTCTCTACCGATGCAGGATTGCATAATGGCAGTGTATGGGCACATTGTATGTGGTTGAAAACAATCGTTTCAAAGGCTCATTACAATGGATTGACACCGAGAAATCCATTTGCTCAGTATCGGGTTAATCAGAACATCAAGGAGAGGCAATACCTTACCGAAGATGAAATCAAGGCTGTGATGACACACGAATTTGCGGATAAGAAGTTAGCTTATATCAGAGACCTGTTCGTGTTTGCAAGTTTCACAGCTTTGTCATTCGTAGATATTAAGGAACTGACCACCGATGATATTGTAGAGATTAACGGAGAGAAGTGGATCCTATCCAAGAGACACAAAACAAAGGTCAATTTCCAAGTGAAGTTACTGGATATTCCATTGCAGATAATCAAGCGTTACGAGAGGTTTCAAGAGGACAAACTCGTGTTCCCTAATCTGAACTATTGGAACATCTGTAAACCGTTGAAAAAGATGATAAAAGAGTGCGGTATTTCAAAGGATATTTCATTTCACTCAAGTCGTCATGGGTTCGCGACATTGGCTCTCAGTAAGGGTGTTCCTATTGAGAGTGTAAGCCGAGTTTTGGGGCATACGAACATTACTACAACACAAAAGTATGCGAAGATTACCACCGAGAAAATCGACAAGGATTTGACGATGTTCGGCAACAGGCTTAATCAATCGTTTAGTGAAATTTCAATAGCAATGTAACTATGGAACGAGCAATTATAACAATCAGCGAAAATGGCAAGGTAAATATTCCAAGTGGTAATGTTTGGATGTCTGAAATGGAGTTGGTGGAGTTGTTCGGGGTGGTAGCCCCGACACTCCGAGCCGCCATAAAAGCAATATACAAGAGTGGAACGCTTTGTCCTGTAAGCACCCAACGATGTGATTTAGCCACCCCTAAAGGTTGGGCTACATTCTACAACCTTGAAGTAGTCATTGCTCTTGCATTTAGTCTCAACACCTATGAGGCAAGCAGGATAAGGCAAAAGGTATTGGAGAGTTTATACCAACGAAAAGAGAGTGGAATTAGCATACTGCTATCATTTGGAAGTATTAGGCGTCACATCTTTCCTAAAGAGCTATGCTAATATATGAATGAGACCTGCTATTCTCACGAATGGCAGGTCTTTAATTAACGTCTTATATATAAAAATCTATCAGGGAACGATAGATGTTTTTCTTTTTCATACAGACTATTCTGACTAGTCAAATTCTTTTACAGGACGAATCGGACGAGCCATAGAGCGACGACCCTCAAAATGGAAATGTGAAGTATTCCCGCTTCCACCCAAAGCCAATCCGTAGGCACTATAATCTATACCAGAGAAATTAATTTGATTACTCCATAGATACGCAATATCTGGATTAAAATTACCTCCAGCGGGCACACCTCCTCCATCACTTGCATACCACCTGTGTCCAGTTCCATACAAAATTAAGTACACACCAGCATTTGAAGTATTAACTTTGTATATAATCTGATCTCGTTCATCATAACCCTTTATGCCATTGAACACAAGTTCTTTGACATTTGTTCCACCATACTCTGTTTTCCCGCTTGTAATGTACTTAAAGAAACCTACAGGAGGAACCATATAACCCACAGGACACGGGTCATACACTGTTTTTACTCCTGAATAATGATACTGAATTATTTTAGAAGTTGGCGTCTTTTGTTCATTTAGTGGTTTTTCTGTAGTATTATTCCATAGGTTTTGATAGTGAGTAGATATCCAATCATTGCCTTTCAATGTAGGGTGCGAAACACCTCCTACATACAAAACGTTAGGGTGTTTAATACCTGACTCTATATCTACGGGTTGTCCGTTCAAAAGATAAGGATAAGGCCCAAAATTGTATTTAACAACGGACGTTTTATTCATAAATCCAACCATAGGGTCTTTGCGACCAAATTGATAGTAGGTATTATTTCCAATCCAATATTCAATTTTAGCTTGTCGTTGCTCGATTGGCAGACTTGCAGTCTTACCGCTTTTTTCCTGCACAAAAGAGATTTCGCCAGTACGCTTCAAATACCAAACATTCTTAGGGTCACACCAACCTAAATTGCGTGGAGCAGCGTCGAATTTATTACCACTAACCTTACCTGTATCATAAGTTGGCAAAGCTACATCGCCCGTAAGCCGTAACGACCTTTCAACAGTCCAATGCTCAGTTATCCAAATATGCCAACTCCAAATTATATCCTTATTTGCATCACGCACCGCTATAACTGCATTACCTTGCTGCATATTCTCCTTATTTACCTTAAAGGATATGCTACCATAACTTCCATCGTTCGCATTTAATTTCACGTCAGAAATCAAATTATAAGCATCTTCCCAAACCAATGTGGCATCTACCGCCCCATCGATTTTAGGAGTGGTTATATGGCTGCCTTTATAATCTATAAACTTTGTCAAAGACGGATATATTTCTTCATTATAATAGGTACCCGGGTCTGTATATGTGTAGCTTGTGTTATTGGTTTGACCATTTTTGATAGCATTACCATATACCAATGGGAACTTGAAATATCCGGGAGCATTAACCACATAACAATTAGCCGTATTCATCTGACCATAGATTGTTGACAAATCAAATGGCGAACTTTCAGAGCCAAATTCATCTCTGCTCTTCAAATCCCAATCACCCTGATAATCGGTACCTGTAATTTGGGGATAAAATTCTAAATCATACTGAGTAAAATCGATTGAGCCATCGCCACTCATAGTCTTGATTGGAATCCAAATATCATGAGGCACAACGGGTGTTGCAATATCAAAGTTAAAATTGTCATTATCTGGTTTGGTGGTAACACCATCGCTGATCTTGTTAACTTTCCAAGCAACCGGTTCTATCTGATTGAGATTATTGGCACGCACCCTATAACTTTTAACTTTATAATACGCACCTTTAGTCACAGTTTGATTGAGGATAATCCGGTCTGAATCCTTGAAAGAACCCTTGGTAGGTTCATCGTCATTTTTTTGCTGCTCGCTACCAAGAACTTCAAAATAGTATATCCAATTGGAACTACTTGTCGATATTGTATATATATACTCCTTGCCGGGCTCCCACTTGGTGACTTGGTTGTCACGAATGTTGCCACTCATAGTAAATGTTTGAGAATCATAATCACGCTTAAATACGACCTCTATTTTTGCATCAGCAGGAATCTCCTGTGGAATCATCATGAAGGTTTTTGAGGGCACCTGTGTATTGAGGACCACATCATCTTCCGAAGTTTTATCAGTCGTTTTATAGTTGAATGTTTGGGTATATTCGTTTTCTGCTTGGCCGTGTTCAGACCATACAAAATTATCCACTGTTTCAGTCTTGGTATATACGCAATGTGCCTTTCCCGAAACACCAATAATGGAGATTTGTTCAATAGTTCCTCCAACCACATCACGTATTGCAAATTTAATTGCAGACAGAGCATGTCGGAAATTCATCGGCACCTTCCCGTCAGCACTTGTAGTCTTATTACATTCAGTTATGGCAAGCATTATGTCAGGTTGGACCTCGGCATCGTTTTCGTCGCCCTCTGACACAGTGCCATTAGGTACCTCATAGTCAAAACTGATTGTTTTGTTGGTATTGTCAAGCTTGATATTTTCCAACAAACTTTGAGCCGACTTAGGGGCAAATGCATAAAAGCTCAATAAACGGTTGTCCACAGGCCAATAATATAGAGGAGAGGTATTCCATACAGCCTCAGATGCATCGTTGGATTGAGGTTTAGCCGTAGCATATCGGGGTATAAATTCGTTGTCGTCGTCATCATAGGCTTCAAGGTTGAAACCCGCTTTGTTCAAAGTAACAAAATCATTCAGATTATTCACCTGAGCGGCTCTGGTGGTTATTTCATTTGCGCTTGACTCACCTTCTTCTGCAACATAGGTATGCAAATAAAGAGGGTTACCCAGCTCTGCCGATGTTAATACAAGTGGCTGTAGCAAGTTCAATGAATCGCTATTATCAGACAAACGAGCACGAGTATTCACATTGGATGTAATCCCTGTAGTTACATTGAATGAGATAGCATTAGACTTTACTGTTGAATTATCAACATCAAGCAGATTATCCTCAGCACACGAGCAAAAAGATAATATGATAAGTCCTATAAATATATATTTCATTGATTTTCCCATAATTACATTTCAATATGTACTGTACCACCATAAACCCATTCATCAACCGATACAAGCAACTGCAAAGGCGTTGCAGTTACATTAAATCTATAGAGATTGTTGCGTTCGATATTCAGTCGGGTGGTAGCTTCATTATCAGTTTGCCCATTCGCGTATTCTGCAAAATAAATCTTGTGAGGGGCATCGTTGTCGAATTGATGATTAAATTTGACCTCGACAAAGCAATAGCCTTCTCCTGCACCAATATTCTGGTATTCGGTCAGATAGGCAATCCATTTTTCGTACTTATACCCATCTTCCTCCCACGAACTTGACTTCAAGAATGACAGTCTCTTCTCCTCCGCATTGCCGTTGGTATCCACGTCATTCTGTCCATCGACAATATGCAATGATTCGGCATAGTCATCCTCCCAAACTCCATCGTGGTCGTATTCACTGCGTTGGTCTGCACTCGGAGCACAATATCCCTTTTGATTGTAGCGGCATATTTGCACACTTTTTAATGATAAATCATCTTCCGTTTTGCTCTTCAATATAACCTCGACCTTTGAAACGGCTCTCAGCAACGTAATTGGGTCGGTGAGAATTGTGGCTACATCAGGCTCAAAGGTAACATCTGTAAATTCACGCACTCCGTAAAATGGAATCAATCGATTTGCGCCTAATGAAAATGAAGTAAATTGCTCAAATTGAGACTTCACATTATTACATAAATCATTAATTGTAGTCTTTCCTACTGTCATTTCCGATTCTTCTAAATATGTCGGCCAATTGGCAATCACCACCACCTTAAAGTCGTTGTGGCTGACAAGAGAACTTGGCACCGTGCCCGTTACATCATACTCTCGGTAGTTTTTTTCCTCATTGGAAATCACACCGTTTGGATAAAAACGAGCAATGAACTTATTATCAGTGTCAAAGAATAAAATACGATAACCTCCACCTGCTACATCAATGTAATTTTCGTACATTTCTCCCTCCTCATACAAGTCATCCCCTGTGGTTCTAGTGGCCAACCTAAATCCGATTTGCAACTCTACGTCATCAGATGTTACGACCGGATTATTTAGGTCAGAACTACACGACAAAAAACCACATACGATTGCGAATAAAAAGATGTGCCTGATAATATGTCCTCTTATATTATTCATACTACCTCCTTTCGCATTATAGGTCAGTGTCCTGCAATACCACTTTCCAAGAGTTGATATATATGTGAGTATCTACCCATCTATCTCCCTCGTCAAGGAAGAAGACCATATCATAGGTATCTTCGCGGTCGAGATACTCTTGGTCGTCCATATCACGGTTGTAAAAACCCTTTACAAGCAATGCATAATCTATTAGCGGGATAGAAAAGACAACCTCTCCAGTCTCGTTATTGCTGACTGCAAGACGGGGATTCTGCCCTTTAACCAATCGAGCCACTGTCAGTTCTGCAATAGCAGCACTAAATACCGAACGGGTTGAGATGCCTTGGTTTAGAATAGAACTCTCGATTCCAGCCTCTCCCGAATCTGTGTGCCACGCATAATATGTTATAGGCTCGTCGGGCAACAGCGAATTGTCCCAATCCATCATGCCGTTCTCGTCGTATATGGTAAATGTAAACTTGTCCTTATCAACAGGTTCGCCCGAAAGATGTTGTAATACTACTCGTACGTTGTTAGTATTCTTTATCAATGGTACATCAAAGGTGTAGGTACCCTCAGTCTCGGGGAATTGCTGCAAAGGCAACCAACCATAAAATAGGCGGTCGAGGTCTTCATCTACGAATGCGTTTCCGTTGGCATCATATTCACGGTTGAGTGTACACGTCAATTCCTCTCCATTGGTAGTTTGTGGAATTGAGAATGAACCTAAATCCGTTGTGCCACACCACGCCAACAGGCTATACTCTCCGGGCTCTATATCAACCGTCATTGCATAATCCTCAGAAGCGAGTGCTTCGCCCTGCTCGGTCTGTTGCCATACTATGCGATTATTGCTATCAAGAACATAAAGGGTGACGCTATTCACCTCGTGGGCAAAGGCGTCAGCAAACTTCATATTGTAGTCGTAACGGAATTTAACTCTATAATTTACAGAACAATCCCCTTCGTAATCGTAGATTACTTTGTCACAAGCACATAGTATCAACATACAAGCACTAAGTATAAGTAAGTTGAATTTTCTTACATAAATTCGTATATCCATATATGACATCATATCGTTCTGTTATTCATTATAAATACCGTTTTAGATGCATAAGAGCTACTTGGGACAATAGGGATAAGTCCATAATTATCTAACACAACCGACTCTTTGCTATATCATCAGCAGTAGGTAAATAAATATTTACCTACTGCTGATTTTGATGAAATCTTTTATCACTTAAAGTTCAACATCCTGTTCAACAACCTTCCAAGAAAGGATATTAATTTGAGCCGCAATATAATAAGTGTTATTATCATCCTTTTCAGGAATAACTACTTCATCCGGATTGAAAATACCCTTGCCCAATTTATCCAATGTACTAACAGTTACTACATAATGGTGATTGCGTACTATTCCATAATTAGCCTCCTCGATAGCAGTTGCATCATCTTCAATCGGATTCAAATGCTCTATCGGAATATTGTAATACATCTCTCCTCCTGTATAGCCAACAGCACTACCGGATATCGAAGCTAATTGAGTATTGATGGCTGACGGGTCTGTTATCGTTGTATAAGTAGGTTCTGATGCTGTTGATTCATTCTTGGAATACAATGTCAAACCTGATTTTAATTGTACTTTAACACCTCCATTACCATCGCTAACAAGCTCAACACCAGCTTTATCCAACTGAGTATATGTATCACTATCTGTGCCAGAAGTCTTAGACCAAACATTCCACTTATTATTTGCATTCATTACATTGATGATATAACTCAGGAACTGCTCTTGCTTAAAGAGAATGCCATTGAAACGTACAAGGTTAAGAGCATTGCCGCTTGCATCACATACTTTGGCTTTCAATAAGATACTGGTTACAGCAGCAGGGAAGTTACCTTCTTGATTTAATATAGCCGTTGTATTCGTATTTTCTGCACAATAAGAACTGTTACCCAAATCCACCAATCCGTCATTCAGTGTAACATAGTTCAACGGGCAGGTCTTACCCTCACCTGGTGTTGCAGTATAAACAAAATCAGCATTACCATAATTGTACGATTTGCCCCAGAAACTACGGAAATCAGCGTATTTGTCCCAATTAAAGCCCAAATTGTCCGCAGTCCAATTAATATCGATATTCTTAACCACATTGGATTTTAGTGCTGTACCATTGAGCTTATAGCCGAGCAACTGAATGTATAATTCCTCAGTTGCAACATCACTACCGGCATTATCATCTCCTGCAACAGTGGATGTAATCTTATAAAAATCTCCGGTCTGACCACTAATCGTTGTCTTTGTTTTCTTCAAATCTTCACTCAAATCCAGCGTCACTTTGGCTGCTAAACGTTCAACATAAACTGTAACGTAGTTAGAACTTTGAATGTCGATTGGCTCCAAAGAGAAGTTTTCCTCCTGTACTTCAGTTACAAAGTATTTCGCATTAGTATCTATGGTATTCCCTGTATGGCGCACATAACTTGAAGTACTCATCGTAAAGTAATTAACTTCATTTACCGTTGTAGTAATTCCATCCACCAATACCTGTTCCATCTCATCAAGCGTTTCCGGAGCTGTAAAGCTGGTTGGTTTATTCAGTAATGTAACCATATATTTGGGGTAATTCTTCTTATCCAAACCGTTCAACACGACAATCGTATTACCCATAAATTCAATATTTTCAATGGGGGTATTAGTATTCGCTGTACCTCCTTTCCAAGCACTTCCCTCGGATACAAACAGACCGTATGCATCATAAAAGTAGAAGTGTGCATTGTTAACACTTTGTTCATTTGGTGTACCATATTGGTATTCACCTTCCGTTGCTCTTGTACCAATCGAGCCAACATCAGCAAGACGAACATTAATATAAGCATCATCTGAGGAAAATACATTTGGAGTCTTTTCCAAAACATCCTCCGAGCATGCACTCATTAGAGCACAAACTGATAATCCGAGAAATAAGTACTTTTTTTTCATAATATTTTTTTTAGAAATTAAACCTTATTATTTACATCACTCCTTACAATTAGTTATCGCCTACCCTGTTCAAGTTCTTGAAGCGTTAACTCGGCCTGTTTTAAACCAAGTTCTTTCGCCTGATTCAGATATTTGCGTGCAGTTTCATAATCCTCTTTACGAATAGCCAATGCTCCATACGCATAAATAGCTTCAGATGAATTTCCTGCTTTTGCAAGATATCGTTCGGCAGTTGTCAGATCTCCTCTGCGAATTGCAGCATTCGCAGCATTCAAATTTGCAATGGGGTCGTGAGGATACATACGCACAGCCGTTTCAAATACTTCTGAGAACTCATCTGTCCCGGGCTCATATTCTTGTGCCACAAGATAAAACTCATTCAAGCCTAACTTTTGAGGTTGCTCCAACATGATCCTCTTAATATCTGCCACATCGGAATAGGTACGTATTGTGTAGGCTATACGATAGTCGGTATGACGCAAGGCAGGATAGCAGTTTTGTAACAAGAACCTATATTCATTGGGATAAGTCCGTTTAATCTTAGCCTCTTTAGCATCCAACTCCATGTCGTTATCAATTAAAGCAAGGATTTCCCCACGATGGTCAAGATTAGACTGTTCGACATAAGTTCGCAATCCGGCCCAATCCTCCGGCTCAAAATCGGTAGATATAATGCCATCTTCAAATTGGTAAAGTTGCTGAATATGCTTCTTCAAAGCTTCTGTACGACCTTTTGCCAACTCTCTATTGTGCGAATAGGGACTTTCAGGTGATGCAAATCCCTTCAACCAAACAGAAGTAATGGTAATATCGCTATCATTTCGTACCGAATCTATGGTAGCTGCAATTTTACCTAGTTCTTCAGTATTACGACGATATTTAGGATAAATCACGGTCTTATCTACAGGGAAGTCGATGAATGCAGATCCCTCAATCGAACGACTCTTTACACGCTCAGCCTGCGGACGAATATATACAAGTTCAGGAAAGAATGTTTCCGTATGTACCCCAAGAGTGCCCTCTTCCTCATCAAGTATAGTATTACAACATCCGTAATCACTGCGATATAGAGACAGTTTTGCTCCATTCATCCAATCAATGTAAGGTATAACACAGTGATATATTATCTCATCAGGCTTTTTGGCAGCTTTAAAACTTTGTTCATCTTTGCCTGTTAACATACTCTCTCCATTACGAACATAGTAATAGTAGCGTCTTCTACCATAAATGCCAACAGAGTACAAATCTACCGAATGAGCATCGTTTGTTAAACGAGGTGTAAGCAATACAGCTCTATTACCATCCACATCAAGTTCCTTAAGATCAAGAGTCATATCTACAACGATAAACTTACCAGACCTATCTATCGTCAAATTATCAACAGACACTCCACTTACTATGTTCTGTTTACTCATTTGTGCCTCAGCCGATATATTTATGCATATAGAAGCCATTATGATACAAGCTATCTTTTTCATATAATGTGAGAATTAGAATAGATAAACTAAATTGATTGCTATTTTTGTCAGACCTACATAATGATGTGGTTTATTTGATTCTACCTTCTTTCCACATCCGGCACACAGGAATCGATCATAACGAGTATAAGAATAACCCAATCCACATTCTGCTTCAAGATTCCAATGTTGTCCCAATATCCAAGCATATCCATAGGCTACACCGGCTCCAACAAACCACCCTTGATAACGGCTGTCTGCTAACTTACGTGCATCCGTTCCGAGGAAATTAATCTTTCCATCGAATCCACCCATATTATATTGACCGCCGTGAATATGTGCACCGAAGAAGTGCCCCGAGAAACGGTCACAAAGCCAATATCTAATTTCAGGCTGTATAGCCCAGTGCTTCCATCTGCGATTGTGAGACATATCCCAAGCGTTAAACTGACCTGAGACGTCGATGGTCCATTTGGGTTTCAAGCCTATCTCGACTCCTAAATTCGGATTTAAAAATGCATCTGCCAGAATATTGCTCTTAATGCCAACGTTCTGAGCCTTCGTTTCAGGGGTTAGGCCGACCATAAGCATCAATATAAGTAAAAATATTCGTCTGATAATTTTTTTCTTCATACTGCTTCTTGTGTATTTTATGGATAAATAGTTTATTCATTATAACAATCGTTGCTGTTTCTTCTTTACTTCCGACGATTCTATATCGTGGGATTTATCTTTTCTCTATTTTGTTCCCTATGCATCGCCAATACATCGGTTGCGTGCTTATATAGATATTTTCGGAAAGAACTTAGGTTTAATCCGAATTTTGCGGCAACATCCTTCATCGTGTCGGATGAAGTCCGCAAATGTTCGATGGCCGCAGCGTACTTATCGGCAGCCACCTTAGTCCTTACGCATCTTCTTGTAGCCTTCTTTTCGAGCAATTCGGGATGATTGGCCTTGACATAAATCCTAAAAGACTCATTATAGCCGAACTCCTCCATTATAGCATTGATAGAGAGATTGCTATCCTTCAATATGCTAATCCCCTCCTTGAATTTATCGCAAGAACTCGTTAGCAATGCATTATGCTTTTTTATCGCCTCAGGATAATTCCTGCGTATAAAACCGCCTACACTATTATAGGTAAGTCCCAACCGTTTGGCAATGGAT
>ENA-OPSN01001318-OPSN01001318.1-human-gut-metagenome-genome-assembly--contig:-NODE-1318-length-11243-cov-2.835270_pt1 | contig 11243 bp, 8 predicted proteins | sample MGYA00241808_ERZ501907 | MGnify/ENA primary metagenome ERZ501907 (study PRJEB25962, sample SAMEA2042218) | human gut metagenome | biome: human gut; feature: human-associated habitat; material: faeces...
ATGGCAACCGTTGGCCGTAATCGTGCCGTAGCTGAATTCAGTAAAGTGAAAATGCAAGGATGGTTTGCTTGGGTGATGTGGCTGGTAGTCCATCTGCGTTCTATTCTTGGAGTACGAAATAAAGTCGTGGTATTGCTGAACTGGGTATGGAATTACTTTACGTACGATCAGTCTATGCGTATGATAGTCTATGCCCGTAAAGCGAAAGAAATCCGCGACAGGGAAACAATAGAAGCTACAACTCATTGGGGCAAAGAACTCATACAAGAGCCGCAACCGGTAAAACAGGAGCCGCAGTCAGCCGAACCGAAAAAGGAATAATGCCGTTTTGCGATGGTGACGCTATCTAGTCGTGATAGTGACGCCATCATAAGAGGATAGTGACGCTATGATAACAGGATGGCGTCACTATATTTTTGAGCGGTGAATTCGTACAGGGTGTCCGATATCGGACACCCTGTTTTTGTTACTATCCATTGTTAATCAGATGATTATGATTTTGGCATAGATTTGGTATAATAAAAGGCAAAACAACTGAATGTGAAATTGTAAATACTTAGATATGGACAGAGAAATTCCGAAAGAGGTGCGCAATAAAGAACGCAATAAAAAAATCATCCGTTATTCATCAATAGGAGCAGCAGGTATTATTCTTGTCGGCGTACTTATATCAATCATGCGGACAGGAGTGGAAAAGAAGGATCTGGTACTTTCTACGATTGACAAAGGGATGATTGAAGTTAGTGTCAGTGCATCCGGCAAAGTAGTTCCCGCATTTGAAGAAATTATCAATTCACCTATCAACAGCCGCATCGTCGAGGTGTACAAAAAAGGTGGGGACAGTGTGGAAGTAGGTACTCCGATTTTGAAACTCGATCTTCAGAGCACGGAAACAGAATATAAGAAACTGCTTGACGAAGAGCAGATGCGCCGCTATAAGCTGGATCAGCTCCGTGTTAATAATCAGACGAAACTTTCTGATATGGCGATGCAGATTAAGGTTTCCGCCATGAAGTTGAGTCGTATGAAAGTAGAACTTCGAAATGAACATTATCTGGATAGTCTGGGAGCAGGAACCACAGATAAAGTGCGTCAGGCAGAATTGAGTTATAACGTAGCACAGCTGGAATACGAGCAGCTTCAACAGCAATATAAGAACGAAAAAGAAGTAGCGGCAGCCGAATTGAAAGTACAGGAACTGGATTTCAATATCTTTCGTAAAAGTCTTGCCGAAATGAAGCGTACACTGGACGATGCCCAGATTCGTTCTCCGCGTAAAGCTATTCTTACCTATATTAATAATCAGATTGGTGCCCAGATATCCCAAGGCGGACAGGTAGCTGTCATTTCAGATTTAAGCCATTTTAAAGTAGAAGGTGAAATAGCTGATACGTATGGCGACCGGGTTGCTGCCGGAGGAAAAGCGGTTGTGAAGATAGGTAATGACAAACTGGAAGGAACGGTCAGCAGTGTGACACCTTTGTCTAAAAACGGAGTTATTTCCTTTACAGTGCAGTTGAAAGATGATAATAACCATCGTTTACGTTCGGGGCTGAAAACGGACGTTTATGTGATGAACGCCGTGAAAGAAGATGTAATGCGGATGGCGAACGCTTCTTTCTATGTAGGACGTGGTGAGTATGAGCTTTTTGTTCAGACGGCAGACGATGAGTTGGTGAAACGTAAAGTTCAACTAGGAGATTCAAACTTTGAATATGTGGAAGTGGTGAGTGGTTTGCAGCCGGGAGATGTAGTGGTTGTCAGTGATATGAGTTCTTACAAGAACAAGAATAAGCTGAAAATGAGATAAAACGGATAATAGGTTTCGTATGGGTTGGGTATAATGAAATATGATATAGAATAAATTAAATACTTATAATTATGATAACATTGACTTCTCTTTCCAAGATTTACCGTACGGACGAGATCGAAACGGTCGCATTGGAAAATGTGAACCTGACAGTAGAACGCGGGGAATTTCTGAGTATTATGGGACCGTCCGGATGTGGTAAATCCACGTTGCTGAATATCATGGGGCTGCTTGATGCACCTACAACGGGGACGATTGAAATTAATGGTACGCACACCGAGGGAATGAAAGATAAGCAACTGGCGGCTTTCCGTAACAAAACGCTGGGTTTTGTATTCCAGTCCTTCCATCTGATTAACTCGCTCAATGTGATGGATAATGTTGAATTACCGTTGCTCTATCGTCGTATCAGCAATAGTGAACGTAAACGTCTGGCAAAAGAAGTACTGGAAAAAGTCGGATTAAGTCATCGTATGAATCACTTCCCTACGCAACTTTCCGGTGGTCAGTGCCAGCGTGTGGCAATAGCACGTGCAATCGTTGGCAATCCGGAGATCATTCTTGCCGATGAGCCTACCGGTAATCTGGATTCTAAGATGGGAGCGGAAGTCATGGAACTTCTCCATCGGCTGAATAAGGAAGACGGGCGTACGATTGTGATGGTAACGCATAATGAAGAACAGGCTAAACAGACCTCCAGGACTATTCGTTTCTTTGACGGTCGCCAGGTGCAGTAATCTCTAGTTGAAAATTCTAAAACAGATAATCATGACGAAGAATATTTTTATAACAGCAGTGGCCGTATTGTTAAGTGTGGCACTTTGTCCGCTTTGGGCACAAAATGTGAGTGAAGACTGTAAAGTGGGCGAATTTTCCGCAATCAATCTTCAGTCTGTAGGTAACATTGTCTTTACTCAGTCGGACACATATTCCTGTAGGATGGAAGGACCTTTTGAGTATGTTGATAAGACCAAAGTAACCGTAAAGGGAGAAACATTAGTTATCGAATATAAGCAGAAGAATGTAAAAAACGTCAAGAACCTGACATTTTATATAACAGCTCCGGATTTGAACAACGTCAAGATAGATGGTGTCGGTAACTTCAATGCCAGAGAATCTTTGAAACTGAAAAACATTACTTTTAAACTTGATGGAGTAGGAAATTGTGAGGTGAAAAATCTTCGTTGTGATGAGGTGCAATTAATAGTAGACGGAGTAGGGAATATGGAAATGAATGTAAACTGTAATACTATAAAAGCCAAGGTGGATGGGGTGGGGAATATCACTTTGTCCGGCAAGGCAGACAGGGCTTCTCTGAAACGTGACGGAGTGGGGAGAATCAATCATAAAAAGTTGAAATGTCCGGATGTGAGCACTAAAGGCTGGTGATTCTGATAAGTATGAAAATGAATGAGAAGATAATGCAACAACAATGATAAAACTCTATTTCAAACAAGCATTTCACCTGTTGAAGGAGAATAAGTTACTTTCTTCTATCTCCATCATAGGTACGGCATTGGCTATCGCTATGATTATGGTGATCGTCATCACATTGCGTGCTACCATTGCACCTTTTGCTCCGGAAAGTTACCGTGACCGCATGTTGATTTTCAGGTATGCAGGTTTTCAGTATAAAACTAATGAGAACTGGCAGAGTAACGGCCCTGTTTCTTATAAGACAGCGAAAGCTTGTTTTAAAGATATGACTACGCCCGAGGCCGTTTCTATAACTAGCAGTTTTGCGGAAACGATGTTGGCCGCCAAGCCTGCGGGTGAAAAGGTTAGTTGCAGCGTATTGCAGGTGGATGATGATTTCTGGAAAGTATTCCAGTTCGATTTCCTTTCGGGGTATCCGTTTGATAAGGCAACTTTTGATGCCGGTGCAACAAAGGCAGTGATAACTGAGGATATAGCCCGCCAATTGTTCGGAACGACGGATGTAGTCGGAAAAACATTCCTTTTAAATCATTCTGCTTATATGATTTGTGGGGTAGTGCGCCCTGTTTCCAAACTGGCACGATATGCTTATGCCCAGATATGGATTCCTTTGAGTTCTACGGATGCGTTTACTGCCAGTTGGGAAAACTATGGAATTATGGGAATGGTGAGTGTTTACATTCTGGCTAAATCGCAGGATGATTTTCCGGCGATCCGTATGGAAGCCGAACGTCTTAGGGACAAATATATGGAAGGTTATCCGGATTATAAATTACTTTATCGTGACCAGCCGGACACTTATTTCGTAGCGGCACAACGATATTCGGCCAATAATCCTCCGGCTGTGAAGCAGGCTGTCCGTCAGTATGTAATAACTTTAATCATTTTGTTGATTGTTCCTGCTGTCAACCTTTCCGGACTGACATTGTCGCGTATGCGCAAACGTCTTTCTGAAATTGGTGTTCGAAAAGCTTTTGGTGCACCTAGACGCGAACTGATGATGCAGGTGCTTTCTGAAAATATGCTTTATTCACTGTTGGGTGGAGTGCTCGGATTAGTTTTGAGTTATGCCGCTACCTTCTTCTTGGGAAGTATGCTGTTTTCTATAGACTTTATGGATAATGGTGTGACGGATTTGCGTGCAATGTGTATGGATCTGTTGTTCGATCCTGCTGTATTCTTGCTGGCGTTCTTTGCTTGCTTCACACTTAATTTATTGAGTGCGGCAATTCCGGCATGGAGAGTGACACGGACCAATATTGTGGATGCCATCAATGAGAGATAACCGGAACATTCAACAAACTAATTTTAAAAAAGATGCAACTGTTAAAACAAATATGGAATGAACGCCGTTCGAATGGGTGGCTGTGGGCAGAATTGCTGATTGTTTTCGTTGTACTGTGGTACATTGTCGATTGGACTTATGCAACGGCGCGTACTTATTACGAACCGTTGGGATATGATATTACCAATACTTACTATCTGGAACTCAGTCTGAAAAATAATAAGAGTGATTCTTATATCCCGAAAGGACAGAAAGAAACGACGACAGGGCAAGACATTATTGAGCTGACTAACCGCCTGCGTCGTTTGCCGGAAGTGGAGGCAGTCTCCATATCAGTGAATGCACGTCCGTATATAGGAAGTAATTCCGGTATCAGATTTCGCCTTGATACGTTGGTACGTAGTCCGTTGAAACGTCCGGTGACGCCGGAATTCTTTCAGGTATTCCGTTATCAGAGCGCGGATGGTCAGGGCTATCGGCCTTTGGTGCAGGCTATAAAGAATGGAAATTCGGTTATTGGTGAGAATATATGGCCCGACGATTATAAAGGTGACCGCACACTACTCGGAAAAGAAGTAATAAATGTGGATGATTCTACCAATGTCTATAAAATAGCCGCCGTATCTACCAAAGTACGTTACAATGACTTTTGGTCTAATTATGGTGACCGATATATGGCTGTACCTTTTACAGAGACAGAGTTAGCCGAGAATAATGACGACCTGTATCCAGTCAATGTTGAAGTTTGCCTGCGTGTAAAGCCGAATACCGCTGCCGGTTTTTCGGAACGTCTGATGGAACTCTCGGATACTCAGTTAAGTGTAGGAAACCTCTTCATACTGAAAGTACACGATTACGAAGCGATACGCGAAATCTACAATCGTAGCAATGTCAATCAGATGCAGACGCGGTTCTGGATGATGGGTTTCCTGCTGGTTAATATACTCTTGGGCATTGTCGGTACGTTTTGGTTCCGCACCCAGCACCGTCGTGGAGAGCTCGGACTTCGTATTGCAGTCGGTTCCACCCGTATGGGGATTTGGCACCGTCTTAATAAAGAAGGATTGTTGCTGTTGACTCTGGCTGCTGTTCCTGCTGCTGTTCTTTGTTATAATATAGGATATCTGGAACTGACAGAAGGTGGTATAGAATGGAGTATCCTTCGTTTTCTTATAGCGTTCTGTGCGACCTGTTTTTTGATGGCTTTGATGATACTCATAGGCATTTGGTTCCCTGCCCGGCAGGCCATTCGCGTGCAGCCGGCAGAAGCCTTGCGGGAGGAATAAAAAACTGGAGCTATTTGCATTGTTTTCAATATAATAACTTATCTTTGTAGGCAAAATGTTGAAAACAATGCAGCTTCTTAGCTTATGAACCGACAATATTACTGTTTGTTTGTAGTTTTGCTCTTTGCTGTTTTTGCCCGGGTGGCGGCAGCGGAACACACATACAACGTACTTTTTATTCAATCATATACCTCTCAAACTCCCTGGCACAATGACCTGAATGAGGGGTTGGCAAAGGGGTTCAGAGAGAATGGACTGACTGTGAATATTACTACTGAATATCTGGATGCGGATTTTTGGTCATTCAACTCAGAGAAGGTGATTATGCGCCGTTTTTGTCAGCGCGCCCGTGACAAGAAAACGGATCTGATTATCACAGCAAGCGATGAGGCTTTCTACACACTTTTTTCTTCCGGCGATTCGTTGCCTTATCAGGTTCCGGTTGTGTTTTTTGGAATCAAGTATCCCGATAATGAACTTATAGCGAGCCTCCCTAATGTATGTGGATTTACCGCCAATCCTGATTTTCATGTAATTTTAAAGCAGGCACGAAAGGTATTTCCCCAGCGGAAAGAAGTGATATGCGTGATTGACAACAGCTTTCTGAGTAACAAGGGGCGTGAGGACTTCAAACAAGAGTGGTTGCTTTTTCAGGAGGAAAATCCGGATTACAACATGAAACTCTACAATACCCAGCACGAGTCAACCAATCATATTATTGCAGCTATCTGCTATCCCCGCAATAGTTATGCGCGTATTGTTGTTGCCCCGAAATGGTCACCATTCCTTTCATTTGTTGGGAAGAACTCCAAAGCTCCCGTCTTTTCCAGTCAGAATGTGGGATTGATGAACGGTGTATTTGCTGCGTATGATGCGGATGCATATACTTCTGCGGTATCTGCTGCAACGAAGGCATCGAGAGTCTTGAAGGGTGAATCTCCATTGGAGTTGGGAGTGACGGAGACAAAGCAAGGATTTATTTTCGACTACAAGCAGCTGGACTTTTTTCACATAGATCCGGATAAGGTGTCTTCCAGCGGTGTCATTGTCAATCGCCCGTATTGGGAAAGATACAAATTATTATTTATTTTCCTCTATCCATCTATTCTGGCATTGCTGATAGCCTCTATTGTGTGGCTGATTCGCGTTAACCGACGTGAAGCCAAACGGCGGATACATGCCCAGACTCGCTTGCTGGTACAGAATAAACTGGTGGAGCAGCGTAATGAATTTGATAATATCTTCCATTCCATACGTGACGGTGTGATTACGTATGATACCGATCTTCATATCCACTTCACGAACCGTTCTCTGCTGAAGATGCTTCATTTGCCATCGGAATCGGGAGGACGGAATTATGAAGGAATGATGGCGGGCAGTATTTTCAAGATATACTATAATGGTCAGGATATCCTTCACAATATGTTGAGGAAGGTGGAAGAAACCGGGCAAAGTATTATTATTCCTGATGGTTCCTTTATGAAAGAAGTCCACAGTGAGCATTATTTCCCGGTTTCCGGAGAGATTGTTCCGATCCATTCCGGAGGACAGATTACAGGCATGGCTCTTTCAGCACGTAACGTATCAGATGAAGAAATGCAGAAACGTTTCTTTAACATGGCTGTGGAGGAGAGTGCCATCTACCCCTGGCAGTTTGATGTGGAGAGTAACAGCTTCATTTTTCCGCAAGGATTTCTTGTGCGCTTTGGGTATGACGGATCGATCACTTCCATTACCCGTGATGAAATGGATCGTATGGTTTATCCGGAGGATTTGAAGGAAATGCGTATTCTCTTTGATAAAACATTGGCGGGAAAAGAAACCAATACCCGTTTGAATTTCCGTCAGCGTAATGCCAATGGAGAATATGAATGGTGGGAATACCGTTCCTCTGTCATTTCCGGTCTGACAAGAGACTCGTTGTATAATATATTAGGTGTATGTCAAAGTATCCAGCGTTATAAAACAGCGGAACAGGAGATGCGGGAGGCACGTGATAAAGCGCTCCAGGCAGATAAACTGAAATCGGCTTTCCTTGCCAATATGAGCCATGAGATCCGTACGCCGTTGAATGCTATTGTCGGTTTCTCCGACTTACTGAGTGATACAAGTGGCTTTACCGAAGAAGAAATAGCACAATTTATAGCAACGATCAATAAGAATTGCGGGCTGTTGCTTGCATTGATTAACGATATTCTTGATTTATCACGTATCGAGTCGGGAACAATGGAATTTATGTTTGCCAATCATAATTTGCCTCTGCTGCTGAAGACTGTGCATGATTCGCAACGGCTGAATATGCCACCGAGAGTAGAGTTGGTTCTTCGTATGCCCGACAATGAGAAAAAATATCTGGTGACAGATAATGTCCGTTTGCAACAAGTCGTAAATAATCTGATAAATAATGCTGCTAAGTTTACGAGTTACGGCTCCATCACTTTCGGATATGAGGAAGATGAAGACCCCGGATACACCAGAATCTTTGTAGAAGATACAGGAGTCGGTATTTCCGAAGAGGGTATCCGGCATATCTTCGAACGATTCTATAAAGTGGATAACTTTACTCAGGGGGCAGGGCTGGGATTAAGTATCTGCCAGACGATCGTTGAACGTCTGAAAGGTACTATCTTTGTGACCTCCGAAGTAGGCAAGGGAACTCGTTTCACAGTACGTATCCCGAATTTCTGCGAATAAAACAGAACGTTCATTTTTGTGCATAGTGTCCGAAAATGAACACTGGCGTCTTTTTATAAACGATTGATAGTAAATGTATTATTCTTTTGGCACATGGTTTGATTCTATCTGAATGGAAAATACCGTGTACAATGAAAAAGAAAAGTATATTGTTTGTTTTGGCTGCAGTTTGCCTGCCTTTGGCAGTGTCGGCACAGAAGGAGAGGGAAATCACCTTGAATGAAGCTATCGCTATGGCGCGTGTGCAGTCTGTTGACGCTGCTGTTGCCTTGAATGAGTTAAAAACATCTTATTGGGAATATCGGACCTTCCGTGCCGATCTTCTTCCGGAAATTAATTTGAAAGGAACATTGCCTAATTACAATAAGTCTTACGGTTCCTATCAGAATCCTGACGGCTCTTATAGTTTTGTCCGCAACAGTGCTTTAGGGCTTTCCGGTGAACTCTCCATCGACCAGAATATCTGGCTTACCGGTGGGCAACTTTCATTGACCTCCTCTCTCGACTACCTGAAGCAGTTAGGTAATAATGGTGACCGTCACCTGATGTCTGTTCCCGTCACTTTGAAACTGACGCAACCGATTCTTGGCGTGAATAACGTGAAGTGGAACCGGCGTATAGAACCTGTACGCTATGCCGAAGCGAAAGCGGAGTTTATCACGGCTACCGAAGAAGTAACGATGCGGACTATTACCTATTATTTTGATCTGCTGTTGGCGAAAGAGACTCTTGGAACTGCACGGCAGAATCTGACGAATGCCAATCAACTTTACGAGGTTGCTATAGCTAAACGCAAGATGGGGCAGATTTCAGAAAATGAGCTTCTTCAATTAAAACTTTCGGCTCTGAATGCGAAAGCCGCATTGACTGAAGCGGAAAGTGATCTGAATGCCAAAATGTTTCAGCTCCGTGCTTTTCTGGGAATAGGAGAGGATGAAGTCCTTTGTCCTGTGGTTCCCGAGACCGTAGACGGTGGCAAGATGGAATATAATATGGTATTGAATAAGGCACTGGAACGTAATTCCTTTGCTCAGAATATTCGTCGCCGCCAGCTGGAGGCCGATTATGCGGTAGCTACGGCGCGTGGCAATCTGCGCAGCATTAATTTGTTTGCCAGTGTGGGGTATACGGGGGAGAGTCGTGAACTTTCCAGTGTTTATAAAAACTTGCAGGACAATCAGATTGTGCAGGTAGGTGTTCAGATTCCGATTCTGGACTGGGGAAAGAGACGTGGAAAGGTACGGGTAGCGAAAAGCAACCGGGATGTAGTGCTTTCGAAAATCCGGCAGGAACAGATCAATTTCAACCAGGATATTTTCTTGCTGGTAGAGCATTTCAATAACCAGGCACAACAGTTGGCAATAGCCAAAGAAGCGGACGGAATAGCACAGCAACGTTACAAGACCAGTATTGAAACCTTCCTGATTGGTAAAATCAACACGCTGGACTTGAATGATGCACAGAACTCCAAAGATGAAGCGCGCCGGAAACATATCTCCGAACTTTATTATTACTGGTATTACTTTTATCAGATTCGTAGTCTGACTCTTTGGGATTTTCAGGCTAACACAGAATTAGAGGCTGACTTTGAAGAAATAGTACGGCAATAGCTATTAATCAGAGAATCTGTTGCCGGTGTTGAGTATTTGCGATATCTTTGTCATAAGAAATATAAGCTATGATTTTAATAATAGACGACGACAGTGCAGTGCGTTCTTCACTCAGTTTTATGCTGAAGCGGGCCGGTTATGAAGCACAGGCAGTTCCCGGTCCCCGGGAAGCTATGGAGGTGGTACGTTCCGTAGTGCCGGATTTAATCTTGATGGATATGAACTTCACCCTTTCTACTACGGGCGAAGAAGGTCTGACACTGCTAAAGCAAGTGAAAATATTCCGTCCGGAGACTCCGGTGATACTGATGACTGCATGGGGAAGCATACAGCTGGCAGTGCAAGGTATGCAGGCAGGAGCTTTCGATTTTATCACCAAACCTTGGAATAATGCGGCATTGTTGCAACGTATCGAGACGCGTGACGACAGTGATAAGTTGAAGCTTGACACTGTGGATGATGATGTATAAACAAAAACACAAGAAGGAATTTATAGTGCAATTATGACGAAAGCGGAAATTCAACAAGTAAAACTTAGGTTCGGTATTATTGGTAATACAGAGGCTTTGTCGCGCGCCATTGATGTTGCCATCCAAGTTGCACCCACTGACTTATCCGTATTGATAACCGGAGAAAGTGGGACAGGTAAGGAACTGATAGCTGAAGCGATACATATCAACAGTCAGCGTGCCAGACAACCTTTTGTTAAAGTGAACCTGGGAGGAATATCCCAAAGCCTGTTCGAAAGTGAAATGTTCGGTCACAAGAAAGGAGCTTTTACAGATGCTTCCTCCGACCGTATCGGACGTTTTGAAATGGCGAATAAAGGGACGATTTTCCTGGACGAAATTGGTGATCTCGATCCTTCCTGTCAGGTAAAGCTCTTGCGGGTGTTACAGGATCAGACGTTTGAAGTATTGGGAGACAGCCGTCCGCGCAAGACCGATATCCGTGTTGTCTCTGCTACCAATGCCGATTTGCGCAAGATGGTGAGTGAACGTACTTTCCGGGAAGATTTGTTTTACCGTATCAATCTGATAACAGTCAAACTGCCGGCTTTGCGTGAACGTCGGGAGGATATTCCTTTGCTGGCACGTCACTTTGCCGATCGTCAGGCAGAA
>ENA-OPSN01001336-OPSN01001336.1-human-gut-metagenome-genome-assembly--contig:-NODE-1336-length-11133-cov-2.395378_pt1 | contig 11133 bp, 9 predicted proteins | sample MGYA00241808_ERZ501907 | MGnify/ENA primary metagenome ERZ501907 (study PRJEB25962, sample SAMEA2042218) | human gut metagenome | biome: human gut; feature: human-associated habitat; material: faeces...
AAGTGTACAAGGGTGAAGGTGAACATCGGGACTGCCTTCACCTTAAAAATTTGCTTTCACCCAGTGTCTCGTCCTGAAATAGGTTGACTATGCTCCCCCTTCTGTCTCTTATCCGAAGCAACCTATTTAAGTGAAAAATAAAGAGATTATGAATGTGTATAATGGTTTAATATATAATCATTTAATGTTTGTCTTATATCCTTCTATCTTATCGACCTAAGTCGAAAACCTTTTTGCCCAAGGTCGAAAAGGTATTCGACTTAGGTCAAAAGCTCTATGGCATTATAGTTTGGCGATAGAAGCATGGCAGTTGTAGCTTTATAACACACTTTCCGTACTCGGTTTACTTTTTCCGGTGAAGGCGGTTGGCAGATTATGGCGAAAAAACAAACAGATAGTGTGTAGTCAACCTTCGTTTGTTTAAAAAGAACGTGTATCTTTATCTTCAAATAACTGGAATGTGATGGAATTACGAACAGAGAATGTGACGCGTTATATCATGCCTCTTCGGGAAGGCGGATCGTTGCCGGCATTGGCGGAAGCTGATGACGAGTTTAAATATGTCGTGAAGTTCCGTGGGGCAGGCCATGGGACGAAAGCGTTGATAGCCGAGCTGATTGGCGGTGAGATAGCCCGTGCACTTGGTTTCCGGGTTCCCGAGCTGGTCTTTCTGAATCTGGACGAAGCTTTCGGGCGTACCGAAGGTGATGAGGAAATCCAGGATCTGCTGCAAGGCAGCCGGGGATTAAACCTCGGCCTGCATTTTCTGTCGGGAGCTCTTACTTACGACCCGGTAGTGACGAAGGTCGGGGCTGAGTTGGCGTCCCGTATCGTGTGGCTGGATGCGTTTCTGACCAATGTAGACCGTACATTCCGGAATACCAATATGCTGATGTGGCATAAGGAACTGTGGCTGATCGATCATGGCGCTTCGCTTTATTTCCATTATTCATGGGTGAACTGGCAAAAGCATGCCGTAAGTCCGTTCGTGCAGGTCAAAGATCACGTGCTGTTGCCCGAAGCTTCCGGGTTGGAAGAGGCAGATGCCGAGATGAAACGCCTGCTGACGGAAGAGAAGATCCGGGAGATCGTGGCTCTGATTCCCGACGACTGGTTGCACTGGAGTGAAAGTCCCGGTAGGCCGCAAGAGATAAGAGAGATTTATATCCGGTTCTTATGTGAGAGACTGGCACATTCCGAAACATTTATAAAAGAAGCACAAGATGCAAGGAAAGCACTTATATGAATATGCCGTTATCCGTTTGGTCCCCAAAGTAGAACGTGAGGAGTTCTTTAATGTGGGAATTATTCTGTTCTCGAAAAGAGCGAAGTACATCAAGGCGCTTTATAAGGTAGACGAGAACAAGTTGAATCTGTTTTCTTCTGAGTTGGATCGTGAATCGTTGTTTGCCAATCTGCATGTTTTCGATAAAATCTGTTCCGGTACGAAGGAGGGCGGTCCTATCGCTGCTCTGGACGTCCCGGAACGGTTTCGGTGGCTGACAGCAGTGCGGAGTGCATCTATCCAGACTTCACGTCCGCATCCGGGTTTCTCCGATGACTTGGACCAGACGTTGGAGATACTGTTCAGGGAATTGGTTCTGTAACGATATTGTAATTGATAGTAAACAGCGATTTAATACTCCGGTTGTTCCTTTGCAGCGGTTTTAATTAGGTGAAAATATATTTGTTTTAACGCAAAAAGAACAAACATGGAGATTAAGAGTAGAGTGACCCGATTTGCGGGTTTGCTATGTATCGCAGGTGCATTACAGGGATTCCCTGTAATCTATTCCGCCAATCCGGGCGGAATCATAAGCGTAGCCCGGCAGGGCACGTATCATCTGACAGGTACGATTGTGGATGGATACGGAGAACCCGTTATCGGAGCCAATGTAGTGGAAAAAGGAACGACTAACGGGGCGGTGACCGATATTGACGGGAAGTTTTCGCTGGAGGTAGCCCCTGACGCTGTGTTAACCATCTCTTTTATCGGATATATCTCGAAAGAAATCACACTGAAAGGAGAGAAAGAGCTGAAAGTGGCCTTGGTGGAAGATACGCAGACGCTGGACGAAGTGGTCGTGGTCGGTTATGGCACACAGAAGAAAGTGAACCTGACCGGAGCTGTCGAACAGGTGACCAGCGAAGTGTTTGACAATCGTTCCGTTCCCAATGTGACACAAGCCCTGCAAGGTTCGATCCCCAACTTGAACATCCAGTTGACTGACGGCAAGCCGACCCGTTCGGCGAGTTATAATGTCCGCGGTACGACTTCGATCGGGCAGGGTGGTAGCGCGTTGGTCCTGATCGACGGTGTGGAAGGTGATCCCTCGATGTTGAACCCGAACGATATCGCCAGCGTGTCTGTCTTGAAAGATGCCGCTTCGGCTGCCATCTATGGGGCGCGTGGTACTTTCGGGGTCGTACTGATCACCACCAAAGAGCCGACTAAGGACAAGACTTCCATTACCTATTCCGGAAATTTCGCCATGCAGAAACCGGTGACGGTTCCCGACTTCGTGACCGACGGATATGAATATGCCAGTCATTTCTATGAAGCCTATCATGCATGGAACAACTATTCGGCCGACCCTAAGAACATTAACAAGACGCAGGAATTCTCCCTCGGCTGGCTGGAAGACTTCAAAAGACGGAAGGAGCAGGGCATAACTGACGAGGTGACGGTCGATGCTACCGGCAAATATGTCTATTACGGCAACGAGGATTATTATGACGCCCTGTACAAGAAAACGACTTTCGCACAGGACCATAACTTGTCGGTGACCGGTAACAACGGGAAACTGAACTACTACGTTTCCGGACGGTTCTATGGCTACGACGGTTTGTTTCGCTATAATACCGACAATTATAAGATGATGAACCTGCGTGCGAAAGGTTCCGTACAGGGGTTCGACTGGCTGAAGATCGAGAACAATATGGATTTTTCCAATATGGATTACCATAACCCGATCAACGTCGGCGAAGGCGGCTCCATCTGGCGTAACATTTCCGATGAAGGTCATCCGACCTCGCCTATCTTCAACCCCGACGGTAGCCTGACACCGCGTGGCGAGGATGTCATTCGCCAGACACCATTCAAACGTTTCGGCCGTCCCGAAGAGCTTTGCGGTACGATACACTATCTCATCAGTGAGGCCTCGGCCTTTGTCACCGGGACGGTAGCCGTGGTGGATGGTGGCTTCAATGCCTTTGCCATGTAAAAAGCATTATAAGTCCACTCCGCCTGTGGATGGAGTGGACTTTTATATTTGTGGATAAGATTCCAAAAGAAGTAGCAATTGGCTTTGTTTTAGGTTTTAATAACGATAAAAATATAACGCCGTGAATGTGAAATGTATATTGATGTCACTATTTGTTTGGGCAAGTACAGTTCAGGCGCAGACTTACTATTATTATAAAGGCAAGAAAATAGGGATTGCTTTGGATTCAACCAAGTGTACGGTATTTAGAGACACTCCTCCTTCGTTGCTACGTAGTGCAGGACGTGATATTGGTAAAAATTGGAATGTAGTGGAAAAGGACTCTATAAAAATCTTGCAAGCACGTAATAGTTCGTTGCCATCGGACATATTGGCCATAGAACCGGTTCTTTTTCCGTCTGAAACGCCGGTATCCCGTTTGTTTTATGTGAAGTTAAAGTCTGAATGTGATACTTTGTTCCTTAAGACGTTTGCCGAGGAAAATGGCTGCAAGGTGGAACGTCAGGTGGAACAAATGCCGTTGTGGTATGCCTTGTCCACTTCACTCCATTCTGCCGGAAATTCGATAGAGATGTCTAACCGTTGCTTCGAAACGGGTCGGGTGGTGGATGTCGACCCGGGATTCATGTTCGATTTTCAGCCCGATTGTATAGATGAGCCTGCGTGGAACACCAATTCTTTATGGAATTTGCAGGCTGTGAATGGTTGTGATGCGTGGGAAATTACCAAAGGGGATAGTAATATTGTCGTTGCAGTGCTAGATACGGGAGTCGAACCTAATCATGTGGAATTGCCGAGAGTATTGGATGGATATGATGCAATGACGGGAGGTAAGGCAAATGTATATTATAAAGTTGATGCTAATCATTCAAAATGTATTAAATATCATGGAACTATTGTAGCAGGAATGATTGCTGCTGCTCAAAACGGGAAATATACTTCAGGTATTTCTCCCAATGTGACACTTTTACCCATAAGTCATAATCTTGAATCATCAGAAACCTTATCTGAAGAGCTGGCAACTGGTATTTCGTGGGCATGGAGAAATGGAGCACATATCATTAATAATTCATGGGGCGATAGAGCAGGAGTTTATTATGATGTATTGCATAGTGCTTTACTTGAAGAGGCTATACATGATGCAATGAACGAAGGACGTAATGGCTTTGGTTCAATTGTAACTTTTGCCAGTGGAAATCATAATTCCATAAACTATCCGGCATATGCTAATGATTCGATTATCTGTGTAGGATCTATAAACCAATCTTTTCAATGGTTCGAAGGTTCTGGATACGGAGAAAAATTAGATGTTGTAGCACCAGGAGGACAATTGTTAGGGACAGTTCCTTGGTACGAGGGGAATGTGTATTCCGATGCATCAGGTACTTCTTTTGCTTGCCCTCATGTGTCCGGCCTAGCCGCATTAATGCTAACTGTAAACCCTTTGTTGAATGTGGAACAATTACAAGCAACAATAGACTCCACTTGTGTGAAGTTGGATGGATATGGTTATGGCATAACTTATCCGTACGGCTCTTGGAATTCCAAAACGGGATACGGTTTGATTGATGCCGGACGTGCTGTACAGGCAGCCAAGGATTTATTGCCTCAATTGAAAGTGTCGGAGATTATCAGATATAATGACCGCCGAGTCGGTGGTTGGGTTATTTTGGATGTGATGGGGCTGAAAGTTCCTGAAATATGTGACGTGGAATGGACTATTGCCAACCAAGACATGTGCAACATAGAGTCTTATACTGTTGAGATGGTGGGTCGGGAATATTTTATTATGGAAATTAAGGGGAACGGTTTAGGTGTCATCCCCCCTTTTGATGTCGAGGCCAAGTATGTGATGAATGGAAATGTTCCGTCAACAAAGATTATTGGTGGGGGAGGCAAAAAGGAAGTTTATAGTATGAGAGCGCATGTTCCCATAGGATTTTCTTTACCATATTATTCCTTGGAAGGCAATATCGTTAGTCAAGAGTTAACGATTAAGAAGTCCGTAAAGGGTACGAAGGAAAAGGTAGGTGATGTTTCGTCTTTACGGGTTGAGATTTACTCTTTGCAGAACAAAGTGAAGACTGTTGAGGTTGATCCTTTGTCTAAAGAGATTAAAATTTCCGTATCAGATTTGCCAGATGGAAACTATATACTTAATATGGTGGAAGCTGGCCGGGTTGTATTTACAGATAGAATTATGATTAAAAAATATTAAATTTATCAGACATGAAAAAATATAGCTTTTTGTTCCTGATAGCTTCATTGTGTTGGTGTTTGTTCGGCTGTAATGAAGATTGTGGTTTCGGCTTTTCAGAAGGAGATGCAGAGAATATAGTTCCACAACAAGGGGATATTGTACCAATGACGATGAACTCCGAAGATTCAGCCTTTTTCTCTTCTTTGCTTCCGTCGTTGGAGCGAAACAAAGTGATGCGAATTGACAGTCGCGATGAACTTTCAACGTGGTTGCCGGACTCCTTGCTGATTCCTGATGATTTGGATTTTGAAAGGTATACTTATCTGTTAGGTTGTGCAGAACTTCATTCCCCTTCGTACTATGTTAAACAGGATACGTTGGTATATGCTTCCGGTCGGTTTGAATATTTATTTGATTACTTCTATTCTCCTTCTGATGCTTCTTCCGTTCGTTTGATCTGTGGAAAATATGTTAAGTTTTCTGTACCGGGAGGCGTGTCGCTTTCCATAGATGGTGAACGTGGCTTGGGGCTTGTGTATAGTACTGAGATATTAGGAGAAGGTCTGTCAACACCGGATTTTAATATGGAGGACAGGGAATTTGCTTTGATACGCATGATACCGGACTTGTATAATTATATACAGTGGCCTGAGGCTTGGAATTATCCGTTCTTTTTTACAGTGGATTATAGCCGGTATTCTGTAATATTATGGAAACGTAAATTTGACGGAGTTTTTGTCGTGAGTGATCCTGATTTTAAAATCACTCCCTTGTCACCTGTTTCATACCTTTATGAAGTGACGCATAAATTCACTCCTTCTCTTATTGGTGAGCCGCGTACTTCTTATGTGGTTTCTGTGATAGATAAGATAACAGATGACGTACAGTTAGAATGTGTATTTAATGATATTGTGCAATGAAGTGATTTAAACTTATGTTGGGGTTGTAGAAATTTAGTTGGGATTAAGAAACAGCAGGCAATCAACGGGGGTTATTGTCCTTTCTGCCGATTGGGCATCTCCCTACACTGGGATTTTGCAAAAAGTGCTTTCATCTTTCAGGATGCATGGTAACCTTCTCATAATATTGGTGTTACGGGCTGAAGGATGTTCCGGCATCTTTCAGCCAAACATCATTTCGTTCGGCTGTGGTTGGAAAATCGTTCGGCTGAGATTGGAAAATCATTCGGCTGAGATTGATTTTAGTCCTTCTTGAGGATGTATAAAGTATTGTTTTACAGTGGTGTGATGGTTTGTAATTTCTCGTCGAGCCATGTAGCGAAAATGGAAACCAGTCCTGTCCCGATAGGTATGATACGTGCTGTCATCCTCTGTCCAGCCTTCGTGACGGCTTGGGCGGAAGGTTGGCGTTGGAGTTCGCATAAGGCTTTCAGGTCGTCCTCCGTCACTTGTCCGATATATGAGTTCAGCATAAGGGTCTTCGTGTTTTCTCCCATATATGTCCGCAGAGCGGCAAGCGGCTCTTTAATTTTCTCCACGTCGATTCCGGTCACGGAGATGAAGCTTTCCATTTGGGCGACCGTACCGTCTATGATATCTTGTGTATCAGATGTATTGAAAAACTCCTCGAACAAGGTTTTGTACACGGCCGGACAATCTTTTGCGGGCACGGGAGCGGCAGGTTTGCCCGTCATGATGGCCGTCATTCCCGCGGTCAAGTCGGTCTGCATGGAGGACGTCATCATGGCTGCAGTGGAATGTTGTATGGCTGTTTTCAGCCGTTCGTCTTTTAGGCATTCGGTATAGTCTTTTAGCTGTTCCAATGAAACGTTTCCCGCATAGTCGGGCCACAGTAGTCCGGCTATGTCTTCATGGAATTGCGTCTCGAAATATTCTGTGGTCAGTTTCTCGGCCATTTGTCTTTTTTCGGCATCCGTCATTTTTTGGATACCTTCTTTATTGAAGAAGTTAACCCATATTGATTATCAATACATTAAGCTACAATCAATGAAATTTGCGCAAACAAACCGCACCGTTTGAGACGGTCTGAGGCGATGGGAGGAATGGGTGGACAAACAAATACTTTTGTATTCGATTGAGCAATCATAGTGGATATTAGAAGGCTCTTATATTATACTTAAATACAATATCACTCTTTCTTTCCTCTGTGGATTCCTCCTCCAAGCCACTTGGCTGTAACAAGCCAGTTTTCATAATAGTAAAACCATTCTGAAATCCAGGGAATAATTTCTGTTATTTTGTGCGAAGCATTCCACTCTTCTGATGGACGATGATAGATACAGAGATGCTGCTTATCCGTATTATAAACATGTGGCAATCCTTTTTCTCCTTCACACAGAGATAACTTATCTAGAGCGAACACATCCACATGTTTTCCTTCTTTGTAGCAAATCTTGAATTGATAGGTTCCGCTTAAAGAGGATGGTTGCACGGAATACTTCCAGCAGAAACTCGTTGGAGTTTCTGCATAGAAGTGTCCGTTGGGATATGCTTGTTGCAAAAAAGCCTTCTGCTGTGTTTTTGTAAATTTCTTTTCTCTTTGCATTTATTCGTCTCCATGGAATGTATGAGCTTTCACAACCGTACCAACAGTTCCTAAAGCACCTGTTATCGTAGCTCTTAATGTGTTATTATCTCTGTTCTTACGTTGATTGTCGGCAATCGCACTAAAAGTCCGCTGCACTACATCTCTACCGAAAGGTTTGTTCATAGACTCAGCTATTAATTGCAAACCGCCTCTTTTTTCAATGATTTGCTCCACATCTTGCTTTACTTGTTTTAACCATGCAAAGAAGTTTAATTGTTTCTGCGGTGTTTCTACCCATTTGTCGGCAAAGTTCTCATCAGGATTTACGGGATTACGCACAATACACAGACCGGTATTTGGTTCACGTTCGATATATTTCTCCATACTGTTGACTACGTTTACCAACGCATCAAGTACGTCTGTTTCCTTGTTGTAAGCACGTGCTGCTAGTGTTGTGATAATAATAGAGATTGGCTTGTTTTCATCGCCGTTAAACATTAAGTCACGGTGACGTTTAAGTATCTGAACAACACGTTGCAAAGGACTTTTCTTCTCTTTATATGCTGGCACATTGCCAACTTTAGCTTCGGAAAACAACACTGTTCTACGAGTCAAGACACTGCACCTATCCTCAAACCATTTGGCATAACCAAACGGATTGCTCTTAAGCCATTTATTACTATCGGTCTCATATTTATAGTTAGAGAGTTCCCTGTCAGTAATACGGAGAGCAAGCTTGTCAACCTGCCCTACCGACACACTGAAAAATTGCTCCCGAAGGCGTGTCTTCTCGTTGTTTACACATGGTAGAATGTCCAAGTGGTATTTGTCGCTTGCGTTTTCTGAATTTTTACGATATAAAAGTGTCCAACATCGACGACCCTCTTCATCCAATAACTTCTTGTATCGTTCTGAAACTTTCAGTCTTTCGCCAACTTTTGCTTTTAAATTTTCCGCAGTCCAGTCAGGATGCTTTTCCATCAACTCACACACTAAGTCAATATCAAGATCATCGTTCTCATTGACTGGAGTAATCATCGTTCCTAGTAGAAACGAACCTTGTGGTTGAATCTCAGGCTTATATGGAGCTAGCGGGGACGATTCGTCTCCAAGGAATTTGCCTACAGCCTGATAACTGCTTACCAGCTCGTCATATCTTGATTCAGGCACATCCAAAGACGCACCTAAATTCTCAAAAATTTCGTTGAATTGTTTATGTTCTTCTGTTGTTAATTCTCTCATATCTTATTCAATTATAATTGCTCTATTTTCGGTATTATTATAATAGTCGTGCAGTATTAGTTTCATGTCTGCCTTAGGCATCCAAACGTGACCGAGCATGAACGCACACGCTACAGGCATAGCCATGTGAACCAAAATCTCATTATAAGCTGATGATGCTTTTATTTTGTCAAGCACCTCTCTAGTGAAACTCGCAAATTCATTAAGTTTTGCTTCTGTCTTTAAAAAATCATTGTTAGGATTAGTGCATGTAACTGTCCATATTGAAACATCTTGGCTAGAATATAATGTTCTAATTCTCTCCGTGATAGCTGTAGCACTCAGCGCAAACACAAGAATAGGCTGCTTGCTCTTTTCTGCTGGTTCGATAATTCTAAACTCAATGTTCTCATCACCACTCTCCTGCCATTCCCATTTCTTTGTGTCACGATGTGGCTGATATACTTTCAATTCGCGAATGTCATTAAATAACGTCCCAAGTCTTACTAACAATGGCATATCAGCAAACGGAAATAATGAGATGTGTTTTGTTTCTGAATACTGAATACGTTGTTTTACTTCGTAGGCAAATGCAGCCTGCAGGTTGTTATCCTCTATCTCCCAAAAATTCGGATCAGATTCCTTCATGACATTTCCCTTCATACTAATCTCTATTGCAGTACTTGCCTCTGGGTAGTATTCTGGGAATAAGACAGAAGAGATAGTATTGAACGAGAAGTCGGGAAGATGTTTCCCGATTTTACTATAGTATGTAACTACATGACTCTTTTTGTCGTGCGCTATACCAGTCACGAGACGAATTCTGTCCTCGTGACGCTTCTTCATCCCTTCCACAATCTCTATAGTATATTTCTCAGGGTCTGAATCTATTATTTTATGACAAGCAGGACACAACAATACTATATTATTTATATCCTGTGCCAATGATTCTGATTTTTCACCACCACGAGGACCATTTGGCGAATCTCCAATGATATGGCATAGTTCTCCAAAGTTCCCATACTCCTTCGTTATATCTCCTTCATAAAGGATTTTATTGCATCCTTCAAACTCACATCGACCTGCAGCCCTGAGCCACAACAATCGCATTACTTTTTGGGGTATATTTGTTTTTGACATTTAATCTTCGCTTTTATTGTCATTATACATACGGCTCATTGCATCTGCTGAATCTTTCATCATTTTACGCAAAGATTCAGGTGCTATAACTTCAATCTGCTCTCCAAAAGAACGAAGCAGAGAACGAAGCTCATAATTATTCTGAACTTTAAGTGTGATTTGCCAGTAACCATCTTCCATTGGGGTTGAGACAGATGATTGGGACTCATGCAACGGTTTTGTCACAATGTATCCGTAAGCTTTATTACTGACTTTAAGCACGACTTCTTCAACAGGTGTATTACTAAGTGAGACGCCAACAACATCGCTAAAATACTCTTTGAAATCTATATCCTTAGCAAGTGGTTCATAGGGTTTAGATGTTTCATTAAAACCCTCAATTCTGTCTATCGCAAAATTGGATAGGTATTCCGAACCTTTATGCTTTCCTATGAGAAACCATCTGTTATTGTATTGCTTCAGAAAGTAAGGAGTTACAACAATAGTTCTGGCATCTTTACCAAACGGATGATATACTATTTCGATAACCCTTTTATTAACGATAGAGTCAAAGATAGGTTTATAATACGTGTCCATACCTTTGAGATAGGGATTATGCTGGAAACTTACAACGGAATCCAGAGTCTCACCCAGCTTGCTGGTAGTATAAAGACGTTTTTCCAAATCATCTAGCCACTCAAATTGCGGTACACCTTCAAATCTCCTCAAGAGTAGTAGTGCATCATGTATCAAATTAATTTCTTCCTGGTTAATAGGTTGCTTCTTTATAGATGCGCCTTTCTTGTGATAGCGATAATACCTGCGGTGTCCATCCTGAATAGCATCGATTTGCATTGCATA
>ENA-OPSN01001338-OPSN01001338.1-human-gut-metagenome-genome-assembly--contig:-NODE-1338-length-11125-cov-2.937669_pt1 | contig 11125 bp, 10 predicted proteins | sample MGYA00241808_ERZ501907 | MGnify/ENA primary metagenome ERZ501907 (study PRJEB25962, sample SAMEA2042218) | human gut metagenome | biome: human gut; feature: human-associated habitat; material: faeces...
ATATTTATAAGGCTTTTAGATATTGTCAAAATTGGTGTGGGTTGCTATTGTTTTATCCGTACCAAAGGCAATGCGAGAAGCCAGTTAGCGAGATAAAGCAAATAGTGTTCCCACATCTTTTTTATTTATGGCTTACCGCAGGGAACAAGTGAGCATATAAATTATCACTATGAAATGTCCTCAATGTGGAAGTGAATGGTATTCTTCCAAAGAAGTAGATAAATGCCCATTTTGTAGCTATGTCTTTCTTGAAAAGGAAAGTGTTGATTTTGATTTTCTTTATGAACAAATAAGAGTAGATACAGAGGGATTTAAAAAGAATCTATTCAAGAGTGGTGGTTTAACTGTAAAGTTGGTTACATACCATTCACAAACAGTATGTTGGGATGAATTAAGTAGTAATACACGAATTGATTGGAGTGAAGACTTCATAGAAAAATTTCAATTTAAATTGAATTGGAATAATTTATCGCGGAATCCCTCTCTACCATGGTCTATCGAATTTATAAAAAAATTCAAAGATAAATGGGATTGGAAAGCTCTATCGTTAAGTGAATCGTTGCCATGGTCTATCCAATTTATCCGTAGTTTTAGTGATAAATGGGATTGGGAAGCTTTATCATCAAACAAATCGTTATCCCTATCTTCTGGAACAATTATATCTTTTTATAACTACTGGGATTGGAAAGTCTTGTCAAAAAACAAATCGCTACAATTATCTATTGATATGATTACAACATTTAAAGATAAATGGAATTGGGAAGCTTTATCTTCAAATGAGTCGTTACCTTTATCTGTTGAATTAATCAATTCATTCATTGACAACTGGGATTGGCATTATTTAAGCATAAATATTGCGCACAATGCCACCAATCAGTTAATTGATTTTTTCAAAGATAGGATACATTGGCAATGGGGATTTTGTAGTGGAGATTATTACGGTAGTTCTTTGCATCAAACCATACCTTGGTCTATAAATTTCTTACATAAGTACTCCTCATATATAGATAGGTGTGACATGGGATGGGAACTTTTGAGTAGCAATCCCAATATTCCCATTTCCTATGCTTTATTTAAGGAATTTGTTCACAAATGGAACTTTGAAAGTTTAGCAAAAAATGAATCTCTACAATGGAATGAAGCCATGTTTACCATTTATAAAGATTATTGGATTGATAAATACAGTTATTATAATGCTGGGAAATTTTACGAATCATTTTGTCGTAATGCTCCTTTGAGCGATGATTATATATATCAAAATGAAAATCTTATCATATTCGAAGTTCTAAGCTTAAATAAGAAAATCAAATGGAATGAAAAACTTATTGATAGATATAAAGAACGTTTAGATTGGGATGCACTCAGCAGAAACCCTGCATTGCCATGGAATGAAGAATTATATTATAGGTTTAAAAACAAATGGAATACGGCAAGCTTATTGAATAGCACATTTACTCCTATTAATATAAAGAAGATTATTATCCCCGATTATATTGATAGAAGTTATAAAACTTTAGCTAAACGTGATAAATACATCAGTTTATTACGTGAAGGAGAAATTGATTACTTCTTATTTTTTATCTAATGAAACGAATTTTACTTAATACAATATTTATAATATGTCCTTTAGCTTCTTATGCTGGAGATAAATTATCGCGTGAAGAACCATTTTCTTTTACTGATATAATATTCGCTTTGCTATGTGCTATAATAATACCACTACTCATGGCATTAAAAGACAAGAATAAAGAGTAATTTGTTTGATAGAACTTACAAATATGGGAAAGACTAAAATAACATTTACACTATTGACAATAATGTGTACATTTTTATATTCATGTAAATATAAAGAATACAAAAATAAACAACTAAGTAGCTATATAGACAGTACTTTACAAGTCAAAGCTACTTCTATCTTAGAGAATAAGCTATCTGAACTTAATGCTTTATCCGGGCAAATTATCATTATGGAAGTTCAGACAGGGTATATAAAGACTATGGTTGGACTTGAAAGGAAAGACAGTACAGACTACCAACCTTGTGAGAACTTTTCCCAAGCACACGAATCAGCACTGATGCACCCTATATCCATATTGGCAGCATTGGAAACAGGAAAGGTGAAACTATCTGATATGGTAGATGTGGGCAATGGAAGCTATTCTATACAGGATAGAGAATTAAAAGACCATAATTGGCATAGAGGTGGATATGGTAAAATCTCTATCAAGCAAGGTTTAGCTTCAAGTTCAAACATTGCTGTTTATAAAACAATGGAGAAAACATTTGGAGATGATGCACAAGCATACTTCAATCTGTTGAATAAGGTGAATTATGGTAAACCAAACAGTATCGCAGGAATAGCTAATCTGAAACCTGCATACTTTGTTACTCCTAAAGATAGTGGTTGGAGTGATACAGCCTTTGCATGGTTCTGCATTGGATATAATCAAACTATTACCCCTATACAAATGCTAACCTTTTATAATGCTATTGCTAATAGTGGAAAGATGGTACAACCTCAACTTTACAAAGACAGTACAACAGTAATCAATCCACAGATAGCAAGTCAAACCAACATTGACAGTCTGAAACAGGCATTGGAATATGCGGTAACTGATGGCTTAGGACAACCAGCCAAGTCTGATAAGGTACAAATTGCAGGTGAAACAGGAACAGTACAGCTTGAAGATGGAAGCTATATTGTAGAGTTCTGTGGTTACTTCCCTACAAATGTTCCCCAATATTCTATCATTGTTTCCATCCATAAAGAGAGACTACCTGCAAGTGGTGGATTGATGGCAGGTGATGTGTTTAGGCAAATTACAGAATATATTTCTACTTACAATAAATATTTTAATTCAAAATGAGAACATTTAGATTAATTGGAATGACCTTGTTAATGGTCATGTTGACTGTAAACTTTACAGCGTGTAGCGATGATGATGAAGAACAGCAAGACGATAAAACGTTAGCTTTATTAGTTGGTAGTTGGGAAAATGAACTTGACTCTTTTACTGATGTAAATGGAAATGTTGTTAGTTCAACGACTGAGGTTCTTACTTTCAAGGCAGATATGACATGGACTGGAATAGATTATTACACCGGAACAAATTACCCTAATGAAAAAACAGAAAAATGGGGTGAAGGGACATACAGCTATGACAGTAGCAAAAAAAGGTTAACCTTAAATAATAACATTTTTGAATCAGACATTGTGGAAATCTTAGAGATTACAGAAAGTAAATTATCATATCTCAGTGAGGACGGAATAATGAATTACACACGTAAAAAGTAAGAAAGTAAATAAAAATCAGACATTAGGCGGCATTGATTATCTTTGTCGCCTTTGTTTACGCACTTTTATGAATAAGCAGTATATAACAGCTATTATGTGTTTCAATCAATAGTAGTACCTTTTTTAGTAAAAGTTGGTTTTATAGACCCTAATTCAAAAAAGTACTATGCTTACTTTGAATAGCTATATAGATAGTTGAAACTTCATTTTATAATTGCTATTTTTGCAATGCAGGTTTATTCTGCAAAAGAGATTATTAATTTATTTATTATGAACCATTCTTGGCACTTGACCTTAAAAGTCAACCAAGACGTCAACCAATAGTTTCTAAATAGAATCAGATTCTAAAGATAGCTATCATAAAAGGAAGTAGCTCAGTTGGTTGCTGACGAAAGCGCAGCTTTTGGCAGCCGCAGAAGAGCATTAGCCTTCCAAGCTGAGGGTCGCGGGTTTGAGCCCCGTCTTCCGCTCTTAAGAAAATCAGATAGTTATCGCAAGATTTCTATCTGATTTTTGTTTTTAGAGAATGCTGAATTTAGTGTGGTTTAACCGAGTGAGTTAAACCTGGAAGTCAACCGAATGCCGCAAAGCACAAATTCATGGTTATTTAAATAAGATATTTCTGAGAAGATCATCTAACCACGGCTCTTTCATCTTTTCCACAAAAACATCATTCTTTAGTTGAAAAGCCTTTTTGTAAACACTCTGCATTTTCAAATTATAGCGCACCGTATCATAGCGGACTACTGACTGGTAAAATCCGGTATCAACAGCGACAATTTCATTTTCTATTCTCAATGTATCCTCAGCTGTATCGGAAATTCTTCCAGTCTCCATCTGTGCGAATGAAATGCAGCTACCTCCGATTAGAGCCAATAATGTTACCAATATTTTATTCATAGGCTACCGTTTTCTACAAAGATACAATATTCAAAGAACAAACATCTCTTTTACAAGAAAAATTCCATTATACCATAAACGCTTATGAGGCAACGCACACATTTGTATATCAAAGTTCTGTTTTAGTTAATAAAATTATGTAAGTTTGTAAACGAATAAAAAGTTCCTCTCCAATGAACAACATCATTCATAAAATCAGGCAGATTTATCCGGTTTCCGAAGAAGCACTTCAGGCACTTTTGACGAATATGCAGGTAAGATACTATCCTAAAGGAACTTATATAGTACAAGCGGGAGTAACAGACCGTTTGATTTATTTCATTGAGGAAGGGGTCACCCGTTCCGTATTTCATCACGACGGACAAGATACCACCACTTGGTTCAGCCAGGAAGGTGATGTAACCTTCGGAATGGATTCACTGTACTATCAGCAGCCGTCGGTAGAAAGCATTGAAACTCTTTCGGACTGCAAAATCTATACTATCCACATAGACAAGTTAAATGTTCTCTACGAAACATATATTGATATAACCAACTGGGGCAGAATACTGCATCAGAACGTAAACAAGGAGCTCAGTCATATGTTTGTGGAAAGACTCCAACTGCCTCCCCAAGAGCGGTATGAACAATTTAACCGCCGTTACCCCGGACTGATAAATCGGGTGAAGCTAAAATATGTGGCAGCTTTCCTGGGTATTTCCATCTATACTCTCAGCCGGGTACGCGCAAAAAAATAGAAGATTACCGTTCTTTTTTGCTTTTAAGCAAAAGAACTTCGCTTCGCATGGCGTATCTTTGACATCCGAAAACATTAACCAAACAACAGAAAAAACAGATGTCGTACATTTCATCTTCTGCCTTTTCAGACACCAAAGCACATTATGACCTTCTCGACGGGCTCCGTGGCGTAGCAGCCTTGATGGTTATATGGTATCATATATTCGAAGGCTACGCTTTTGCCGGTGGTGGCATTATCGAAACCTTCAACCACGGCTATTTAGCTGTAGATTTCTTCTTTATACTATCGGGATTCGTTATCGGGTATGCTTATGACGACCGTTGGGGCAGGAGCCTCACCATGAAGAGTTTTTTCAAGCGACGTCTGATACGTCTTCATCCGATGGTAATTATGGGCGCTGTTTTGGGCGCCATCACCTTCTGCATTCAAGGATGCATACAATGGGACGGAACACATATTGCCCTATCAATGATTATGCTGTCCCTTCTCTGCTCCATATTCTTTATTCCCGCAATGCCGGGAGCAGGCTATGAAGTCCGTGGTAATGGCGAAATGTTTCCCTTGAATGGTCCTTGCTGGTCATTGTTCTTTGAGTATATAGGCAACATCCTTTATGCCTTGTTCATCCGACGATTGTCAAACAAAGCACTGACCGTACTGACAATATTGCTGGGAATAGCATTGGCATCATTCGCCATCTTCGATGTCTCCGGATATGGCAATATGGGAGTAGGTTGGACACTGGACGGAATAAACTTTATCGGAGGATTATTGAGGATGCTTTTCCCTTTCTCCATGGGTATGCTTTTATCGCGCAACTTCAAGCCCATTAAGGTGAAAGGCGCTTTCTGGATATGCACCATTGCATTGATTACCTTGTTCTCAGTGCCCTATCTGGAAGGTACGGCGCCGGTCTGTACAAATGGCATTTATGAAGTGTTCTGTGTCATCATAGCTTTTCCGATTCTTGTCTGGTTAGGAGCTTCCGGTACCACAACGGATAAGAAATCGACCCAGATATGCAAGTTCCTGGGAGATATATCCTATCCTGTCTATGTGATACACTATCCATTTATGTACTTGTTCTATGCATGGCTCATCAAGAACCAGCTCTTCACGTTGGAGCAGACTTGGCAGGTTGCCTTATGCGTCTATGCATGGAATATATTGTTAGCCTATCTATGCCTGAAATTCTATGATGAACCGGTACGGAAATATCTGGCTAAACGCTTCTTGAGCAAAAAACAATAAACAGTCCGTCACGGAGATTATGCTGATTCGCACAGATACAAATACGCGATATGAATTCAATCCGTACAAATCAGCATAATCTCCGTGGCGAACTGCTATTCCAGATAAAGTGGCTCCACCACCTCCGTCACATTCTCATGGAACCACTCATCCAATTTAGCTTCAACCTTGTCTTTTATCTGTGGAGTGATGTATTTCTTCACTTTCTTATAAGCATAAACTGCGGCAAATCCCTTCCCTACCATAAAGACTTGTCCCAAAAGGTCTTCTATACTGGTAGGAAATACAATGGCCACCAAAGCAATCATGATATTTGTCCTTTCACTCTCCGGAGTAGAGTCTGCAGTCATCACATAATAAGCCGTCAGTACTGGACGACCAGCTGCCCGGCCACCTTTCTTTATATACTCTTCTACTTTAAGACGAATCTCGTTCATGGAAAAATTCATTTTCATATTCATAATCTCCTCTTTTTATTTATTAGACGCAGAAAGATGAAGTTTGGTTGCAAAAATCTGCATTTTTTTTTCAACATTATATCCCAAATAAGCAGTATCTTTGTCCCCGCATTTTCACAACCACATAAAATTATAATGAAAACAATAGTAAATATTCCCTCCCGACAGAACACTATGCGCGAACTGCGGGATTATCTGATGATTGCCTTAGGCATGGTCTTGTACGGTATCGGCTGGACAGTCTTCCTGCTTCCCAACGATATTACTACCGGTGGCGTACCGGGCATTGCATCCATCGTATATTTTGCCACAGGATTTCCCGTCCAATATACGTACTTTGCCATCAACTTCCTGCTTCTATTGCTTGCCCTACGTGTGTTGGGATGGAAGTTCAGCGTAAAGACAATCTTTGCCGTATTCACCCTGACCTTTTTCCTTTCCATTATCCAAAAACTGACTGAGGGTGTTGTCCTCCTGCACGACCAGCCTTTCATGGCTTGTGTCATCGGTGCCTCCTTCTGCGGTAGCGGCATCGGCATCGCCTTTTCCAACAACGGCAGTACTGGCGGCACGGACATCATTGCCGCCGTAATCAACAAGTACCGCGACATCACGCTGGGCAGAGTCATGTTGATATGTGACCTTATCATCATCTCGTCCAGTTACTTTGTTCTAAAAGATTGGGAAAAGGTGGTGTATGGCTACGTTACTCTATACATATGCAGCTTCGTGCTCGACCAAGTGGTGAACAGTGCCCGCCAGTCCGTACAATTCTTTATTATCAGCGATAAATATGAGGAGATAGCCAAGCACATCCAGGTATATCCCCACAGAGGTGCAACGGTCATCAATGCCTCGGGCTTCTATACGGGAAAAGAGATAAAAATGCTGTTCGTGCTTGCCAAGAAGCGGGAGTCCACCATCATTTTCCGGCTCATAAAAGACATAGACCCAAATGCCTTTGTATCACAAAGTGCAGTCATCGGAGTCTATGGAGAGGGATTCGACAGAATCAAAGTGAAGTAGAGGATTTCCCGAACTTCCCTTGATTCCAAGTATAAACAATAGGACGGCGGACAAACGATTTTAGTTTTTCCGCCGCTTCTTTACCCATGTAATCGGTCGTGGTAAAAGTGAATGCCAACGTGGCGTCCTTCGCAGAAAGGTCCGCTTTCATCAGCAGCATGTCGGCCTGGCGACGAGCATCCTCATACTCATAGATATCCACCGTATCCGCAGCCTCAGCGATAAAATCATCCAGAACGGGCAATACCGGCAGGTAGGACGAAGCAACCAGCTCCTTCCAGTCTGTCGTATAGAACTTGACATGGCTGTCGCAAGCCGGAGCACAAACCGTAGCAACCACACAAATCACCTTCGTACTGTCGTTAGTAGGCAAGAGCTTCATCTGCCATGAACTCTGGGGCGTCATCTTCACATGTATATAGTCTGGAGAAAGTTCCGTCATTTCCGATTTACCACCAAAGCTGTTGGTCACCTCAGCTTTCATCTTACTTTCCAGAAAGTCTATAAAATCCGCACGGTTCACGGCGCTAAGCAACGGACATATAGAATCCGGCATATTCTTAAAACACGTCTTGGCTTCCTGAGCCTGCAAATACCCCCATCCGATGAAAGCCAAAATCAAAAAAGCACTCAGTTTTCTTATCATAACATTTTAATCATTTCTTCAAGGAAACGGGCATCTGTTTCATCAAAACTGCCCAAATCGTCACTGTCAATATCCAATACTCCCCACACTTCACCGTCCTCACGCTTCAGCGGAACCACGATCTCCGAACGCGACAGCAAGCTGCAGGCTATATGTCCGGGAAATGCATCCACATCGGGCACAACCAACGTCTCGGCTCTATCCCATGCCGCGCCGCAAACACCGCGGCCTTTCCTGATGCGCGTACAAGCTATCGGTCCCTGGAAAGGTCCTAACACCAATTCTTCACCCTTCACTAAATAGAAGCCTACCCAAAAGAAATGGAAAGTCTCTTTCAGCGCCGCCGAAGCATTCGCCAGATTGGCTATCAAGTCATCTTCACCTGCCAGCAGATTTTTCAGTTGAGGAAGCAAAGCGCGATATTTCTCTGTCTTGCTACCAGCATTTATGTATAGGTCTTCTGCCATATATCACTTGTTTATTTACTCCCCAAATATAAGAAGAACATTCCAATCAACACCAAAATGAGGTCGACAGCCTTACTTTTTAAATTCTTTTCACGGAAGAAAAGCGCACCGAAAAGGAAGGAAACTACAACACTACCACGACGCACCATCGAAACAATGGAAATCATGGAGTCCTCATAGCTTAGGGCATAAAAATAGACAAAGTCTGCCGCACAAAGGAAAATGGAGATACAGATAATGGTCCAGTCCCAACGAAACGGGGTACTTTCTTTTCGCTTGGGATACCACAACAGCAGGATGATGGGACACATGATAAAGACTTGGTAGACATTATACCACGACTGCACCAACATCGGGTTGAGCTGCTTCATCAGGTATTTGTCATACAGCCCACTGACAGCTCCAGCAACGGCAGCCAGCACGATGAAAAGAATCCATTTGTTATGCTTGAAGTCGATTCCCTCTTTCTTACCCGAACGGCTCAGCATGAAGAAGGAGACTATGGCAAGCAGCACGCCAATCCATTGATAAAGGTTCAAGCGTTCGCCAAACACAAGCATAGCACCTACAAGCACCATTACGGGACGCGTCGCATTAATCGGTCCCACGATGGTCAGCGGCAGATGCTTCATCCCGAAATAACCGAATATCCAGGAAGAAAGCACGATAAACGACTTGACAACAATAAACTTATGCACCTCCCACCCCACCACGGGAACATCAAACATCGTACCTCCCAACACTGACGGCGCAAAGGCAGATACAAGAATGAAAGGAAGAAATATAAGGCTCGAAAACAGCGTGTTCAAGAAAAGTACCGGCAGTACGGCATTATCACGAAGCGACTTCTTCTTGAAGACATCGTAAAATCCCAGCAAGGCAGCAGAAAGGAAAGCAAGCAATAACCACATAGAGTTAATTAAAAATTAAAAATTAAAGGGAGGGGGGGGTACGTTTTTGTAGTGCATCCCTCTGTTTATTCTAAAAAAGTCGTTTCCGGATAGGCTACATCCACCAGAAACAATGCATTTCCGGGAACGGAGGTTCCTGCCTGGCAACGGTCCTTCTGTTCGATGACGCGTCGGAAACCTTCAACAGAAAGTTTTCCACGACCCACTTCGAGTAGAGTGCCGACAATGGCACGTACCATGTTCCGCAGGAACCGGTCGGCCTGGATGGTGAAAACCCAAGTCACATCGTCTACCCGAGTCCAGGCAGCATGCATAATCTTGCAATTATTGGTTTTAACATCTGTATGAAGTTTGCTGAAGCTGGTAAAGTCCGTATAATCAAACAAGGTTTGGGCAGCCTCATTCATCCGTTCAAAGTCCGGTGTTTGGAACAGACGGCAGCGATATTGGCGGTTGAAAGGAGACTTGGCGGTAGTGACATAATACTTATACATACGCGCCGTAGCATCAAAGCGGGCATGTGCATCGGACTTCACGGCCCGCAAGCGGTATACAGAAATATCGGGAGGAAGCAGACGATTCAGCTTATCCGTCATAAAAACAGTGTCCAGAGGAGAATCACTGTCAAAGTGAGCTACCATCAGTGAGGCATGAACCCCGGCATCGGTACGCCCCGCTCCCACGACTTCCACTTCGCGACGCAGCAAGGTACTCAGCGCCTTCATCAAACACTCCTGCACACTCGCTCCATTCGGCTGGATTTGCCAGCCGTGATAAGCGGTGCCATCATAAGCCAGGTATACAAAATATCGTTGCACGGTCTTTTTTGTGTGCAAAGATAGTGCAAACCGAATACAGAACTTTCATGCTCGCATGAAAAAGTTATGTTAAGGTGCAGCCTATATTCGCTTTTTCAGCACAGATAGTGCTAATTTAAGAAGGTTTGAATTATCTTTGCAAGGTTTTTCACCACAGATTACACAGATTAACGCAGATTTTTCACAGACATCATGAAATATTCTTCCAAAATCCTACCTATACTGATAATTGTCGCAGCTGCCGCAACATTCACCTTTGCCGGCTGCAAGAAGAAAGACATGTCGCTCAAGTTGAACGAACCGCGCAACATTCGGGGCGTTGTCAGCTACAAACGCTCATTCGGAGACTTGAATGAGAAACATCTCAATGTAGCCCAAGCCATCGGCATACGTGTGCTTTCCTCCCGCGAGGAAGCAGAAAAGATGAAGGAGCAACTGCAACCTATCACGACAAACGAACTGTATGCCGTGGATTCACTGACGCATTCCATCCCTTATCTCATTCCGGGCGCCGCCAGCCTACTGGACACCATCGGACACAACTTCCTAGATTCACTGACCGCCAAAGGACTGAATCCAAACAAGATAATTGTGACTTCCGTACTTCGCACCCA
>ENA-OPSN01001346-OPSN01001346.1-human-gut-metagenome-genome-assembly--contig:-NODE-1346-length-11099-cov-2.134734_pt1 | contig 11099 bp, 7 predicted proteins | sample MGYA00241808_ERZ501907 | MGnify/ENA primary metagenome ERZ501907 (study PRJEB25962, sample SAMEA2042218) | human gut metagenome | biome: human gut; feature: human-associated habitat; material: faeces...
CTGTTCGAAAAGCAACTGATCAGCGACAGCGATTATGAAGAGGCGACGTATAATTATGAAAAGGCTAAAAGTACCTACGAAAAGTCGAAAGCCGATATTGTAAAGGTGAGAAGAAATTTGGGATATGCCGTGATTACCAGTCCGATAGATGGTGTCGTTATCAGTAGGGAAGTGGAAGAAGGACAGACGGTGGCTGCCGGATTCGAAACTCCGACTTTGTTTACCATTGCTAAAGATTTGACGGAGATGCAGGTGATTGCAGACGTGGATGAGGCCGATATCGGCGAAATACGCGAAGGACAGCGGGTTACCTTTACCGTAGATGCCTACCGGAACGATGCGTTCGAAGGGGTTGTGACTCAGGTACGGCTGGAGGCTACCGTGGAATCGAATGTGGTGACCTACGAAGTGGTGATCAGTGCACCTAATCCGGATCTGAAACTGAAACCGGGATTGACGGCTACCGTGTCGATTTATACACTGGAGAAGAATAACGTATTGACTATTCCTCCCAAAGCATTGAAATTTATGCCCGATCAGGCTTTGGCCGAAGCTAATGGAATCGTACTGAAACCGATCCATGTGGATAATTCTGCCTTACAGAAAACAGTGTGGGTGAAGAATGGACAAACGTTGGAAGAAAAAGAAGTACAGACGGCTACTGCGACGACTTCACTCCTGGAGATCACCGGTGGTCTCGCTGAGGGAGACGAGATTGTCGTGGCGATGGAACAATCCGGTAAAAAAGCGATGGGAACTCCGCAACCCGGAGAAACAGAATCCAGTCCCTTTATGCCGAAACCACCGGGACAAGATAAGAAGAGTAAGAAGTAAAATGTAAAAGGCTATAGGCTGGAAGCTATAGGCTAAAAGATGGGGAGGAGGAGATAAGGGGGAGTTGCGGGAAATTGGTGGAGAAGGTAAATCGATGATTTAGAAAGTAGAGGAACTTAGTAACTCATTAACTCAGCAACTTAGTAACTTAGTAACTCAATAACTCAGCAACTCAGTAACTCAATAACTCAGCAACTCAGTAACTCAGCAACTCAGTAACTCAATAACTCACACACAATGAATGCTATAATTGAATTAAAAGATATCAAGCGTGATTTTCTGGTAGGAAATGAGACGGTACATGCTTTGCGGGGGGTATCCTTTGCTATTCAGCCGGGAGAATTCGTGACGATCATGGGGACCAGCGGATCGGGGAAATCTACTTTACTGAATGTGCTGGGGTGTCTGGATACGCCGACAGCCGGGGAGTATTGGCTGGACGGGGATTCGGTCCGGCAGATGGGAAAGAATGAGCGGGCGGAGCTGAGGAATCATAAGATCGGTTTTGTATTCCAGAACTATAACCTCGTCCCCGTTTTAAACGTCTATGAAAATATCGTCCGAAGACTACTTCGATCGAGAATGTCGAGCTTCCGTTGATGTATAATCCGGCGGTTTCGGCTAAGGAACGGGAAAGACGGGCGATAGAAGCGCTCGATTCGGTAGGGTTACATGACCGGTTGTATCATAAGTCGAATCAGATGTCCGGAGGACAGCAGCAACGGGTGGCTATAGCCCGGGCATTGGTGAACGATCCGGTATTGATTTTGGCCGATGAGGCTACGGGAAACCTGGATACCCGTACTTCTTTCGAGATTCTGACGTTGTTTCAGGAATTGTATGCCCGGGGGAGGACTATTGTTTTTGTCACCCATAATCCCGAATTATCGGCGTATAGCAGCCGGACTATCGTGTTGAAGGATGGGCGGGTGATTCAGGATACCCGGAATGAAAAGATTGCTTCGGCCAAAGAGACGCTGGCCGCTTTACCGAAGAATGAGGATTAATTAAATCGAAATACAATGAATTTTGCGAATTTATTCAGGATTGCTTTGCGGGCCCTGGGAAATAATAAGATGCGGGGATTTCTGACGATGTTGGGGATCATTATCGGTGTCGCTTCGGTGATTACCATGCTGGCTATCGGTCAGGGATCTAAGCGGAGTATCCGTGCTCAGATCGCGGAGATGGGTTCTAATATGATCATGATTCATCCGGGTGCGGATATGCGGGGAGGGGTACGGCAAGATCCGGCTGCCATGCAAAGTCTGAAACTGGACGATTATCAGGCGATTGTCGATGAAACCCGTTATGTTTCGGCTTGTTCGCCATCGGTGAGTAGCAGTGGACAAGCGATCTACGGATCCAATAATTATCCGACCAGTATCTATGGGATAAATCCGGATTATCTTGAAATTCGTAAATATACCCTGGCGGAAGGGGATATGTTTACGGAGGAGGATATTCTCGGATCGGCGAAAGTCTGTGTCGTCGGGAAAACGATCGTGGATAATCTGTTTACCAATGGGGAAAATCCGGTGGGGCAAATTATCCGCTTCGGAAAAATACCTTTCCGTATTATCGGAGTCCTGACATCGAAAGGTTATAATACAATGGGGATGGACCAGGATGATCTTATCTTAGCACCTTATACAACCGTCCAGAAACGTATCCTGGCCATCACCCATTTACAAAGTATATTCTGTTCGGCGCTTTCTGAAGATCAGACCGAACTGGCAGAAGAGGAGATTGCGAGTATCCTGCGCAGGAATCACAGGCTGAAAGAATCGGATGACGATGATTTTAACATCCGTTCCCAACAAGAACTGAGCTCGATGATGAATTCCACAACGGACATGATGACGATGTTGTTGGCGTGTATTGCGGGGATCTCTTTACTGGTCGGCGGTATCGGGATTATGAACATCATGTATGTGTCGGTAACCGAACGTACCCGGGAAATCGGACTGAGAATGTCTATCGGAGCGAAGGGGCGGGATATTCTGGCCCAGTTCCTGATCGAGGCGATTCTGATCAGTGTGACCGGTGGATTGATCGGTGTGGTGTTCGGTATCGGAGCCTCGTGGGTGGTCAAGTTGGTTGCGGGATGGCCGGTATATGTGCAGCTGTATTCTGTTGTACTGTCGTTTGTGGTCTGTACGGTGACGGGAATCTTCTTCGGTTGGTATCCGGCACAGAAAGCTTCTAATCTCGATCCGATCGAAGCGATCCGGTATGAGTAGTTTATTTACCGGTTGATCCGGTAAATAAACAAATAAATCTTTATCTTTGTAATATGAGTGACAAGAATAAAATTTTAAAGTTTCTGATTCAGGTGATCGGTTGGGGATTGGTGTTCGGTTTTCCCCTTTTCTTTACGTGGAAAGAGGGTAATTCGATGACCTGGGTTAAATTTCTGGGGTATGTCGGTGTTCCCATCGCTTTTATTACTGTATTTTATGCCAATTATTTTATTTTTATCGATCGCTTGTTGTTCCGGAAAAGGTTATTGGTATTTATTATTGTCAATTTATTCCTTTTTGTGTTGCTGAGCTTATGTTTACATGGATGGCAGGAGTATTATTTTATTCATTTTGTCAATGAGGGACCGAGGCATTCGAGACCTTTTCCTCCACGGAGTGTTTTTATTATCCGGGATGGAGTGATGATGGCTTTGGTGTCGGCTCTGAGTGTCGCTATCCGGATGACCGAAAACTGGTATATCCTCGAGCAAGAAAAAAAAGAATTGGAAAATGCCCGTTCCGAAGCGGAATTGCAGAATCTGAAAAGCCAGTTGAACCCTCATTTCCTGTTCAATACCCTCAATAATATCTATTCCCTGATCGCTATCGATCCTGACCGGGCTCAGTTTGCCGTCCATGATCTGAGCCGGCTGTTGCGGCATGTGTTGTATGAAGACAATCAGAAATTCGTATCACTCGATCATGAATTGAATTTCATGAAGAGTTATATCGAGTTGATGAGTCTGAGGTTGTCGGGAAATGTAGAGTTGAAGGTCGATTTGCCGGACGATGGGAAAGGTGTGCTGGTCGCTCCGTTGTTGTTTATCACTTTGATCGAAAACGCTTTTAAACACGGAGTGAGCCCCACGGAGCCTTCTTTTATTCATATCCGTTTCAATTGGTTGGAAAATTCAGGAATCTGCTGTTACATTGAAAACAGTTATTTTCCCAAGAAAGAAACCGACCGGAGCGGATCGGGGATCGGACTGGAAAATTTAAAAAAACGACTGGATTTATTGTATCCCGGAAAATATGATTTGCGGACAGAACGGGAGGGAAACAAATTTGTCGCTCAATTAAAGATCGGAAGTTGAAACGGATGGAACTGAATTGTTTGATAGTCGATGATGAGCCTTTGGCTTTGGATTTGATGGAGAGTTACGTCAAGCGGACACCTTTTTTGAAATTGGTTGCCCGTTGCTCGAATGCTTTGGAGGTGTTGCAGGTGTTACGCGAAGAGGCGGTGGATCTGATCTTCCTCGATATCCAGATGCCTGAACTGAATGGGTTGGAATTGTCCCGGGTGTTGGATAAACAGATCAAAGTGATTTTTACAACCGCCTTCGAACAGTATGCTTTGGAAGGTTTCCGGGTGGATGCGCTGGACTATTTATTGAAGCCGGTCAGCTATCCTGAATTTTTAAAGGCCGCTAACAAGGCGTTGAATTGGTTTGAGAAAACCCGTGAAACGCAGGGGGACAGTCTGGAAGAGGATTGTATTTTTGTAAAATCGGATTATAAACTGGTCAAGGTCGAATTGGCTAAAATTTGTTATATCGAGGGTTTGAAGGATTATGTAAAAATATACCTCGAAGGGGTGCCTTCGCCTATCGTTTCTCTTATCAGTATGAAATCCCTCGAAGAGATGTTGCCGGCTTCTTTTTGCCGGGTACACCGTTCTTTTATCGTCAATCTGAATCGGATCACTGTCATCGAGCGAAACCGGATCGTTTTCGGAAAGACTTATATTCCGATAGCAGATTCCTCGAAAGATAAATTTATGGAATTCCTCAATAAGCGGACGATCAAGTGAACGGAATTAGGGTTTAAATGCTAATTTTGTGGCCAAATTACGTGGTTTATGTCACACTTACCTACATTAATTACGGATCTGGCTCTTATACTGGCTTCAGCCGGATTGATGACCCTGATATTCAAGCGTCTGAAACAACCGTCGGTATTGGGGTATATCGTGGCCGGTATTCTTGCCGGACCGCATATCACGTTAACCCCGACGGTTATCGACAGCGGAAATATTCAGACCTGGGCAGATATCGGGGTGGTATTCCTGTTGTTTGCTTTGGGATTGGAATTCAGTTTTAAAAAGTTAATGAAGGTAGGAGGTCCTGCTATCATCGCTGCCCTGACTATCATTGTGGGTATGGTGGTTTTGGGTTTTATCGTCGGGGTAGCGATGGGGTGGAAACAGATGGACAGTATCTTTCTGGGAGGTATGCTGGCCATGTCGTCGACTTCGATTATCTATAAGGCTTTCGAGGATTTGGGGTTGCGGACACAACGTTTTACGGGGCTGGTGTTCGGAATTTTAGTCATCGAGGACCTGGTCGCTATCGTCTTGATGGTGATGCTTTCTACGATGGCTGTCAGTAAGAATTTCGAAGGGATGGAAATGGTGTATAGTATCGGGAAACTCTTGTTCTTTTTGCTGTTGTGGTTCCTGACCGGGATTTATATTATTCCTACTTTTTTCAGGCGTACCCGTTTGCTGATGGGCGACGAGACCTTGCTGATCGTCTCTCTCGGTTTGTGTTTCCTGATGGTAGTGTTCGCTACAGCCGTCGGTTTCTCTTCTGCTTTGGGGGCTTTCGTGATGGGGTCTATTCTGGCCGAGACGATCGAAGCGGAAAAGATTGAACGTTTGGTGAAACCGGTGAAAGATTTGTTTGCCGCGATATTCTTTGTTTCAGTGGGGATGATGGTCGATCCGGGGATGATCGCCCAATATATCTGGCCGATTGTGATTATTACGCTTACCGTTTTGATCGGACAGTCGGTATTCGGTACCCTGGGAGTGGTATTGGCCGGTCAACCGCTGAAGACGGCTTTGCAGTCGGGATTTTGTCTGACGCAGATCGGGGAGTTCGCTTTTATTATCGCCGGCTTGGGCATGACGATGCACGTGACCAGTAATTTTTTGTACCCGATCGTGATCGCTGTAGCCGTCATAACGACTTTTCTGACTCCTTATATGATCCGGGCTGCCGAGCCGGCTTATCCCTATGTCGAAAAGCATTTGCCACGGAAATGGAAGCGTTTTATCGAGCATTATACTTCCGGTACCCGGGTGGTCAATCATGAAAGTAACTGGAAGCGTTTACTGACCTCGCTGATCCGGATAATGGTAATTTATTCGGTGATCATCATCGCTATTCTGATTCTCTCGTTTCAATTTCTGGTGCCCTTGATCCGGGGATCGCTGCCCGGTTTTTGGGGAGGGTTGTTGTGTGCCGTTCTGATTTTGTTATTGATCGCACCTTTTTTGCGGGCTATCGTAGCCAAGAAAAACCATTCGGCCGAATTTCAAACCCTGTGGAACGATGGATATTTTAGCCGGGCTTATTTGGTGTCGCTGGTCATATTCCGTTTCGTGATAGCGATATTGTATGTCATGGTAGTGATTGTGTCGCTTTTTAAAGCTTCTATCGCTTTGTTACTGGGAGTGGCTTGCGTGTTGGTGGCCGGGATGTTTTATTCCCGTTACCTGAAAAAGCAGTCTATCCAGATCGAACGGCATTTTTTGCGGAATTTCCGGGTAAGAGAGGTGTATGCCCGGCATGCCGGAACACGGCTGCCTCCGAAATTTGCCGGACATCTGCTGTCACGGGATTTACATATGGCCGATTTTATAATTCCGTCCGAATCGTTGTGGGCCGGATATACGTTGGCCGATCTGGCTTTGGGAAGTCGCTTCGGGGTGATGGTCGTCGCTGTTTTCAGGGGACAGAGTTGTATCAATATTCCGGGTGGTAAAGAACGCTTGTTTCCACAAGACCGGGTACAGGTGATCGGTAGTGACGAGCAGCTGGAACGTTTTGGGAGTAAACTGCAGTCCATGACCTTGCCACCGATGGATTCAGACCTGACACAGAGCGAAGTATGCCTGAAACAGTTTGTGGTCACCGAAGATTCTCCTTTTAACGGAAAGAGTATCCGGGATTCCGGTATCCGGGACAAATACAAATGTGTCGTAGTCGGTGTGGAACGGGGAGCGGCCTCGTTAAGAAATCCGGATGCCGATACGGTGTTCGAAGCCGGCGATCTGGTTTGGGTAGTGGGGGAGGAAATGAATGTATACGAACTGATCCATTAATCCGCTTTCCGGTCGGTCCGCCATAAGAAAAAGAGGGCGATCAGTGTGGCCATCAGGTCGGCGAAGGGGATGGCCAGCCAGATGCCTGTCAGTCCCCACCAGTGTGAAAACAGTCCCAGGGCCGGGATCAGAAATAAAAATTGACGGGAAATATTCATGGTGATGGCTTTAGGTGCCTGCCGGATCGACTGGAAATAGCTGGTGACGATCAGTTGAAACCCTAACAGGGGCATGGCGAGAAAAGTATACCGCAGCCCCTCTTCGCTGAGTTGTAGCAGCGTCGGATCGGAAGTAAAGGCTTTGACCAACCAGGGAGCGAATGCTTCGCCGATTATAAAGCCGCAACAGGCGATCAGACTTCCCGTACGGATGGCTTTCCGCAGGATATGGAGCGTCATCTGCCGATGGCCCGCCGCATAAAAATAACCGATGACAGACTGCATGCCCTGGCATATTCCCATGAGCAACATAGAGACCTGGATGGAATAACTACTGATGATCCCGAAGGCTCCGATAGCGTAATCTCCTCCGTTGTTTTCCAGATAGCGGTTCATAATGATATTCACCATACCTGTGGTGATGTTCATGATAAAAGCGGCCATACCGATTCCGACGATGGAAACTAAGATCGGAAACCGGGGAGAGAAACATTTACTTTGGAGTTTCAGGATATTGGACGGACTTCTGAAATGACGGATCACCAATACTGAGCTGATGCACATAGATAGGGCTGTTGCAATGGCTGCTCCTTCAATGCCCAGGCCGAAACCGAAAATGAAGATCGGGTCCAGGATAATATTGGCAATCACTCCTGCGAAGACGATGGTCATCGATTTGCGGGAAAAACCGGAGGCACGGATGGCATGGCAATAGGTGAAATTCAGATTCGTCAGCAAGCTGGCCGGGATCAGAATAGACATGTATTTACGGGCATAGGGGATAGTTTGCCCGCTTCCTCCGAAGATATCCAGGATAAAGTCCAGATGATACAGGGAGTAAACGATCAGAATCGTAGATAACAGGATATTCAATACAGTGGCATTTCCCAGGATACGGCGGGCCAGGGAACGGTTGCCTAAAGAAATCGAAGTGGAAATGCGGGCAGCAGCTCCGACTCCGGTCAGGGTGCCGACGGTACTCAACAAAGAAACACAAGGAAGCGTCAGGGCCAGTCCGCAGATAGCCAAAGCGCCGGCTCCCTGCCCGATGAATATCCGGTCGACTATGTTGTACAAGGCCATGACCACCATGTTGAACATAGCCGGGTAAACATAGCTCCTGAAGAACTTGCGGATGCTTTGTTTTTCTTCGGTATAATTGGGAAACAGATCTGCCAAGATAGATTTCGTATGATTAAGTCCACAAAAGTAGTGTAAATTCCATAAAATGTCATACATTTATCTACAAACTGATTATTCTCTCTGCAAGTCCTTGAGCCTTTGGAAAAAATGTCAGGTTTTCATCGGTTCCGTTTGGAGAAATGGTAACTAATGTTATTTTTGCAAAAGAAAAATCAACATTTTATTCTATGACTTACGATTACGCACATCTCATTTGTTTTTCTCCGACTCATTCTTCTCATATGATTGGTGAGACCGTTTTGCAAGGTCTGGGAACCGGGCACGTTTCGGAAACCGATCTGACTTATGAAAAACCGGAGGAAAACCTCACGATTCATTCCGGAATCACGGTAATTGTCGTTCCGGTATATGGGGGACGTATCGCAGAAACAGCTTTGGAGCGGATGGAAGGCATTTACGGACAGGATTCACCTGCCGTTGCGGTGGTCGTTTATGGTAACCGGGATTACGACGATGCTTTGCTGGAATTGAGGGATTGGTGTGTGGCTCACGGGTTTGTGCCTGTTGCCGGCGCTGCTTTTATCGGTGAACATTCTTATAGCAGACCCGACCGGCCGATAGCCGGAGGAAGGCCGGATAATCCGGATTTACAGAAAGCGCGGGCTTTCGGTGAGCAAGTAGGGCGGTTATTGAACCGTTTTCAGACTTTGGATGAAGTGGCCCCTATCGTGGTAAAAGGAAATTTCCCCTATAAAGTAAAAGGTCCCAAAACCCCTCAGACTCCTGAGACGGTAGCTGAATTATGCACGCAATGCGGATTTTGTATCGGGATTTGTCCGGTGCAGGCTATTCGTTTGGAAGAAGAGATCGTCAGCGATGCCGGGCGTTGTATAAAGTGTTGTGCGTGTGTAAAGCAATGTCCTAATGAGGCGCGTTTGTTCGAGACTCCTTATACCGATCTGTTGTTTAAGAATTTCAGTACCCGACGGGAACCGGAAATATTTCTATGACATGAAACGTTTTTTATTCTGGCTGGTGGTAAGTTGTTGTATCGTCGGATTCACAGCTTCGGACAATCCGGATTTTTTTACCCGGGTCGTTCACAACTTTATGGTTTTACGACAGGCCAGAATGCAGGAAAAGGTTTGGTTGCATACCGACCGTCCATCTTATCATGCCGGAGATACGATCCGGTTCCGGGCTTTTCTGGTCGATGCGGCTACCCACCGGCCTTCTCCTTATAGCCGTTTCGTGTATGTCGATCTGGTCAACCGCCGGGATTCGGTGCTTAAAAAGGTGAAGCTGGCCTTGATCGATTCTGTTTTTGCCGGCTATTTAAAGGTACCGGAGGATATTCGTCAGGGGGAATATTTTTTGCGGAGTTATTCTTACTGGATGCAGAATCTGGGGGAAGACTATATTTATAAAAAGAGAATCCATTTAATCAATCCGTCGGATTCGAAGGTGTTGACCGGAGTCACTTACCAGGAAGAACAAGGAGAAAAATATGCGGTTGTCCGGTTGTCGAATTCCCGGAAGGAACCTTACCGGAAGCTGGCTGTCGATTATCAGTTGATCGGTAAGGACAAAGAGGGCAAAGTACACCGCCGGCGAACGGATGAATCCGGAAAGGTCAGGATTAATATAGGGGAGTTGGCAGATCCTTCGGATGTCCGGATTCGTTTTTCGAACGATATCCCTTATGAATTCAGCCGGACTATTCATTTGCCTGCCGATACGCTCGATTATGCTGTGTCGTTTTTTCCTGAAGGCGGGGAGTTTATTCCGGGGACAAGGCAAACCGTCGCTTTTAAAGCGATCGGTAAAGATGGGTTATCTGTCGATGTGGAAGGCTATCTGTATGACGAACGGGATAGTATCGTGGATATTGTCCGGAGTATTCATCATGGTATGGGATGGTTGAACAGTCCGTTGGAAAGTGGGAAAACGTATTACGTGAAGGTGAAGTCTGCTCAGGGACTGGAAAAAAAATTTTTTCTGCCCGAAGAGAACCGGTCCGGTATAGCTTTGAGTATCCGGCAAAATGGCCGTGAACTGTCTTATCGGGTGATCGGAGGAGAACAGGCGGTATTGCCGGATAGTCTGTATCTGATAGCCCATACCCGGGGGCAATTACTAGTGTGTACTCCCCTGGAGGGAAAGTTGCATGGAAAACTGTCGGCCGTTAATTTCCCGGAGGGAATATTGCATTTGTGTCTTATGGATTATCGTTGCCGGATCTATAGCCAAAGGTTATGTTTTATCCGTCATCCGGAAAAAACGGATCTTCGTATCGGAACGGATCGGGACGGATATATGAGCCGGGAAGCGGTCGATGTTGAACTTATTTTAAGCAGTGATTCGCTGAGGGAGGGGCGTTTTTCGCTGTCTGTGACGGACGATGCTGCCGTGTTGCGCGATTCCCTGCAGGACAATATTGTTTCTGAACTGCTGCTGAATTCCGATCTGAAAGGGTATATCGAAGATCCGGGCTTTTATTTCCGGGAGGTAAACCGGGCTACGGACCGTTGTCTGGATCTTTTGCTGCTGACACAGGGATGGACTCGTTTCGATGTCGGTGCTGTCGCTGCCGGAGAGTTTGAACAACTC
>ENA-OPSN01001354-OPSN01001354.1-human-gut-metagenome-genome-assembly--contig:-NODE-1354-length-11069-cov-2.683857_pt1 | contig 11069 bp, 7 predicted proteins | sample MGYA00241808_ERZ501907 | MGnify/ENA primary metagenome ERZ501907 (study PRJEB25962, sample SAMEA2042218) | human gut metagenome | biome: human gut; feature: human-associated habitat; material: faeces...
ACTTCGATTAAGCAGCGAGAGCGTAATTATTTTCGCCAGTTAATTGTTCGTTGTCTGAGATTTAAGTGCAAGCCAACCACGCACTACATGCTTACAAACCACTTCTACCCGCTGTCAAAACCGGTCATCCCCATAGTTTTGTAACTAATTAAAAATAAAAAGAAAGCGAACACATTTTCCGTTATAGGTAACAAACTGGTAACAAAATCAAAGAACTTCATTCTTCAAATGATCGCTTTCTTTGGTACAAAGATAGGAATTATTCTCAATAATACAAAAGACACACATAAATCAACATATGATGCTAAGCGATTACGTAACTATAGCCTATACAATCAAACACCAAAAGAAAAACAAAGGGGGGTAAAGGACTCTCGCCGCCGTCCACAGGTACAGGGCCTCCCCCTGACAATCGAACCCCAGTTATCTACCACACTCCATATTCTATGCATGCCGTACCCTTCTGGGGATCTATACGCATTGTGAAGAAGGTTCCATCTTCCGAAATCTCATTAAAGTAAAAACTACCGTCCTCCGACATGCTCCAATGAGCCGGGGGATTCGTCTTCATCCACCAATAGAATCTCTCCGTTTCACGACCCGGTTCAAACTTAATATCTATCCGATCAATATAGTCCAAAGTGAACGACTTTTTTCCATAGGTGCGATCTATAACCTCGTACGCTGGCAATCCTACACCTACCTTGTATGAGATCTCCATACGGCTCCCATACGGCTTATTGACGATATCTGATACAAACGAGCAAACATATATTAAGCTAATAAGAGAGATAGGGGATAACAGCGCATAAGAACACCTTCTCCAACTCGCCCACCGCCATTTCCGCTCAATCCACACGTACAAAGGCGGACAACCTACCCATGAGACCCAAGTAGCCAACCAAAGGCAAAAAGACTTAAATGTCCATCGCTCCGGTCTTGCCCAAAATAGAAGGATTATGAAGGCCGGTAATCCAACCACCCCACCAACAATACAAACGAAAAAGAAGGTTAAAAAATCTTCCATATCTCCTTTTTTACCGATTATAGGTCATTCTTGAATATAGTAGGATTCAATTCAACCGGGGATCTCCACTCTATTCGATAGTCCTCCCATAAAAAACGCTTCATCACTTGCCAATACTCGAAACATGAGACCGGGGTACGAAACCAGCTACCAGAATCAAATCTTTTATCAGAGAAGTAAGATTGTAGCTTTTCCTCCAACTCCTTCTCTATAGACAAATAGGCCTCAGATTCCTCAACCGGATCATGTATTAAACCCGTGATCCGAGGTTTACAATCCCAGCTACAAGAAGCACGATCAAAGCATTTACTTGTTTTCATATCAAACCAATATCCGTTATCAACTCTTTTTCTTCACCTGTTTTTATTACCACAAAATAAGTACAAATCCTCCGATTTACCTCGGCCTTATGTTACCACTCCCAATCCAATAATATAAGGCCATATACTAAAATCATGATATCTCCAACTCCCTTCAAAACAAATTACCTGTTGCCACACTCTCTGAGACCTTATTCAAATTGCAGATTTCAATAAGCGTGGCACCGTTCCGTTTTAGACTATAAAAATCATTTTCACTTAACAATATATAAAGCCACTGTCGGTTCATTCTATATTGGGCTCTCAGTTGATTAATCTTATTACACCATTCAAGAGTTGCCAATTGTTTTTGTCGGACATTTTTGTCGAAAATCTTGTCTTGTCCTTTCGTTTCTATAATATAGATGTGTTGTGATGTACATACCATAAAGTCCGGATGATAGGTGGCCAATAGACCGTCCTGCCGGATATAATGGATTGATGCGAAGCTATGTTGATTCTCATTTATTTTGATAAAGCAGTTCACTTCCGAGTCGGCATCCAAAAATTCAAGGAAAGCTTTCTCGAAACCTCCTTTATTGGAAGGGTAGCCCACTTTTTCATAGATAATCTTTTCCAAATCAAGTGAAAAACTTTCTCGTATACGTAGTGTAGGTATGGAAGAAAAATAAATCTTCTCAACTATTGCATCTGTTATATCTATTTGTTCTTGCATATAATAGATCGCCTTACTGATCTCTCTTACAATATGCTGGGTCGCAACTCCCTCATTGTGTAGTAAAATCTTCCAATTATAATTCTCGAACGGATTGAATGAACGTGAAAATAACTTGGTTCGGATATATCGGTCGATGACCCGTATGATTTCTTGCTGATTAATTTGCAATGTAGGTAGTTCCTTAGGCTTACTCCTTCCTACCTTGTCGAAGCGTGTTGTGACGATGCGTAATACCTTTTGCAAGTATTCATTGTAGCTTTGTGCATTGCATAAGTCTGCGTTTACCTCATATTTGCCGAATTGAGTACCGACTAAGACGTCATGCGAGATAAAGGATTCACCGGGTTTCGCCAAAATTTCTTTTAGTTGTTCATACGAAAAGTCTGTAAAAGGTGCGAGTCTGTTTATATCTATTTCTGAAGGATGTATCTCCTCCTCTTGCTCTTTGATAATAAGAGGCCAGAATAAATCATAGTCTTGATAATTGTCTTTTAACCCTACCTTTATAATATCACCGGTTACATTGGAGCCATCCGGCAAATCACCTTCGTCTATACCGGCAAGCTCTTCGTTCATCAAATCATTGTAGAAATCAAGAAAGGCCGGATGTTCAATGATGGAAAGCATATCGATATAAGATTTAGGTGCTTTCTTTTTAACCAATACTTGCAATCGGTTTTCCCTTTTTTCTTCTGAATATTCAGGCTCTCTCCACATCAAACGAAGACCACGCCCTACGGTTTGTTCCAACAAAATAGCGGATTGCGTAGATCGTAACGGTACGATGACACATATATTGTTGACATCGAAACCTTCCCGAAGCATCAACACGGAAACGATGACTTTGGGTGATTCATATTTATCGATATTGAACAATCGTTCTTTGACTTGCATCCAATCTTTTTCTTTTACTTCGCCTTTAGCGTTGCTGTCAATACGGAGAACATCCTTTTCGGCTAATCCCTCTTCTTTTAGGAATGATTCGACAAACGGGGTGACATTGGTATCCTCACAAATCACCATCATCTTCGGTCGTTTCTTAGAATCCAGCTTGATAAAACCTTCTTCAAGGATTTGTAATTTTCGTAATCCGGCACGAAGCATTAAACGTTGTCCGTCGCTCAATCCAATCACTTTTTTTCGTTCATCACGTAAAGCGTTATAATCCAGATTGGCAAGATCTGTCAATTCTTGTCGGCGATCCAACAACAAGGTCTTAACCAATCCGCTTTTCATCGCTTGGCTTAAATCAAAGTCAGATATAATATGCGGGAAATAACATTTCATCTTTTTCTTCCCGGAACCGACCGTATCGTAGGGTGTAGCTGAGAAGTCGATTTGGAAGAAGTGACCTCCTTTGTTGTGGGCAATCTTATTCAATCCTTTTTGCCATTCAACCTCTTCTATTTCTCCTTGCTTTTTATTCTCATGGATATGATGGGCTTCGTCATTGATTACCATTAAGTCCGATAGTTCGGATAGATAGTCCAATTCGCTTCCTCGTAGATATTTCCTATCCAGTGCCTCTAAGACATTACCACCACTCAGCCCTGGCGTAATAGGCAATAAATCTCTTATAATAGAGGGAGCGGAATCTGAGTCCATATTCTCTTTCTCTTCATCAGACAAGAATAGATGCCAGTTGGTTAAGGCGATCAGTCCGTTTCCGGTTATTTTTCGTCCGATTCCCTCTTCTTTGGTGACAACATTGTTTTGTATAAAAGAGAATACTTCGTCCCGATAAGCCGGAGGTATAAAAAGGTCTTTATGCAAATAAAGGTCATTCGTGAAAGGATCTCTTTCCGTGCAGTTCTCTTTCAGGCGTCCACAATAGGCATCCTTTAGCCGATCATAAACAATCAGGCCAGGAGCTACGATCAGGAAGTTTTGGGTGTAGCGTCCGCTTCGTTCTTCTTGTTCTTCATGTCGTGCGTTAAGGAGTTGCCATAAAAGTAAAGCGTGCATGACCCATGTCTTACCTGTTCCGGTTGCCATCTTTACGGCATATTTGGGAATACGATATTTTTCTTTAGCCAAATCACTTAGATTACATTCGGCTAATAGATCCGGCGCAACTTGCCGGTATATTTCTTCTACGGTTGTCACTTGTAGAACTTCGTGCAAATAAATGATGTTTAGAATACTTTGTTTTTGTCCTTCATGAAAGTTCTTGGAGCGTTCTTCCGTATAAGGTTCCATGAACCAAAATTTCAGCAGGTCTTGTGTTACCGGGGTAACGGTATCCAATAAACTGCCGTTTTCAAAGGCTGTTTTGACTTGTTCCGTTAATTGGCTTGCCAATTCCAAGGATATATCGTTTCTCATGTTATGTGTCGTTTTTAAGAATGAATTGTCTCTGTTACCATACTTTCAAAGCCGAATACATCGACCGCTTTTACACAAACTGTTCGTTCCGCTTTTCGAGGGGTAATTAATGTAGCGGTATAGATGCAATGAAGCGGATCGCTATCATTGTCCGTATTTTCCCGATAGTCTTGCCATTGGCTACGGAATGTGATGCCATCGTAATCCGGATCGATGCTCCAATACTCGATCAAAGCCAATGGATCTTTCTCTAATACTTGTTGCAATTTGGCTTTATCTTTATCATCCAACGGGATATTGTCGGGTGAAAGAAGCACATAATTATCCAATTCGATTGTTAGTTTGTCCTGTTCACCGTAATGCGGTTCTGTCTGAATAGGTTTTACCAATAGATATTGATAACTGCTGAAACGGACAGAGCCTTCCCTTATCAGTTTGTCATATCCTTTCTTGGAGAGTTTGTCCAACAGGTCTGGTGGAATCACCAAGACCTCAACATCCTCCTTGTATTGTTGGATAGCCGCAGAAATGTCAAAAGCAAAGTTCCAAGCTAATACGACCGCCTTGTTCCATCCACCTCCCAACAGGTTCTTTTTGGCTTCGTATGCTCGGCGGATTGTGGCGGCTCCGGTTACTTTATTAGGACTATCTACCAGTACCAAAGTCCGTCCGTTCTTGATATATCCCCAGTTCCGATCATTCAGCTGTTCTTGGGTGAAAGGGATGGCACCATACAGTTGCATGATGATCTGGCTCAAATCTCCAATACGTTTGTATTGTTTATTATTTTGGAAAGCCTCTTTTTGATAATCGCCGATAGCTTGATAAAGGAATGGTTTTACCCCTTGGTCGATAAAGCGTTTACGCATCACCAAGGTTGCCGGTTTGCCAATATCCGTAGTAATCCAACGACGGCCTAAACGTTCGGCAACGGCAGCGGTTGTTCCACTTCCACCGAAGAAGTCGCAAACGAGATCACCTTCGTTGCTGCTGGCTTTGATGATGCGTTCGAGGAGTTTAGCTGGTTTTTGAGTTGCATATCCTATATTTTCTGCCGATTGTAAAGATTTTAAATCAATCCATACATCTTTACATCTAACACCACTGGGATTTATGTATTGCTTTATTCTTGGTACTTTATCTTTTTCAACTCGTAATAAACCGTTTGATAACCATTTTAAAGCTGTTTCTTTAGGCATACAATATCCTCTACTTGGCATTTTTTCTCCAAATCCTAAATCATAAATGTATCCTCCTCCGCCAGGATTAGAGCAATCTCTCCATTGATAACGACCATTTTCATCTTGATATTTGTAAGGAGCTAATCCTCCTTCATCATAAGGTTGATAAACATCATTCCAGATTTTTTCAAAACCTTTACTGTAAAAATATAATGAATCATGAGATTTAATATATTTTTTATTTTTTGCGGATGTATCACCTGCTGTTGCTTGCCAAATCAATTCATTGATGAAATTTTCCTTTCCAAAAATATCATCCATTAAAACTTTCACATACGCTCCCACATGCCAATCAATATGTACATAAATACTTCCCTTATCCGAAAGTAACTCCCGCATCAATACTAATCTTGGATAAAGCATCTTCAAATAAGAAACCGTTCCATCCTGCCATGTATCCGAATAAGCAAATTGTTCAATTACCGTAGGCTTTTGCTCAATATCAACACCCGGCAAATTAATCTTTGTCCGATAATCCGCTTTGCTATCAAAAGGAGGATCAATGTAAATCAAATCCACCTTTCCCCGAAGCGAAGGTAATCCGGTCGTTTCATCTCCAGCTAACAGAGCTTGCATCACCAATAAGTTATCTCCATAGATGAGGCGATTCATCCATTCTTTGTTTATCACTTGTTCGTTTTTTCCTTTCCATAATCCGGAAGTGTCTTTGGCGGGAAGAACCAATTCATTTGTTTGTAATCCGATATGGGTGTTGCTACTCAAACGTTCTAAGATACGTTGCGCTTCTTGTCTTCCTTCTTTTACGATTTTAGGAAGTTCTTCTATAAGAGATGTTGTTGGCATAAGTCTGTTTTTTAGTGTTATTATGATTCAAATTCTTCGTCACTTGTTTTTACTTTACCTGTGTACTCAACATAAACAAATTTCCCTTCTATTGAAATCTTTTTTATTAACTCAAAAGAACGTTTCAAATAGTAGTAATCTGGATTGAAAGTATATTCATTAAATTGTTCATTATATGTATATTTATCTGTTCCAAATTTGAATTCTGCGCAATCGCTTGATCCAGACATATAAACTCTGTTTTCATATTTACATAATTCTTTGATGAAAGGAATTAATTCATCTTTAACTATATAGTAGAAAGAATTATCATCTATCTTTTTTTCGTGCACTACATTTTCTGCACTCCAAAATTTCTTCCCTAAATAGATGCGTTTTATATTCTCTGAAGTATAATATAATTTTCTCTTACTAATATCTGTATATTTTTCATCCATATTAGGATGGAGTTTGGGAATACCTAAAAAAGGATAGGAAGTTACAATCAATCTCCATTCATTTTCATAATTCCATACCTTATTCTTTTGTGTCGCATTATGTAAATTAATTTCGTGTATGTCAGGATGTTTACTGCAACTAATTCCAGTCGGATGTTCTTTGTAGCATATAGATTTAAAGAAGATATTTTTTAACACTGGTATATTTAATGGATGATTTGCAATATCTCTTAATAAAAGAGATGTATTAAATTCTATTACGTATCCAGTTTCATTTGTATAATGCGACCACATTAGTTCGTTAAATCTATCAGTTGTTAAAGAAACAATACCACCAAAGCAAAAATAGCTATCACAAATAGCCTTTTGTAATAACTCACGATTTTTATCTATTTCTGGATATAGTTGATTAAAGTACTTCCCTTCCACAATTAAAGGTGCTTGCTCTATGGTTTGTCGTTTAATTTCATAGTATAATTCATCAGAAACATTCCTCATATCTATAGAATATGATTTTCCATCCATTAAATCATTTAAATGGAATGGATGACTTGCGAATAGATAATGTTCAATGAAGGCTTCTTTACTATATTGAGTGCAAGGATTATATTTTAAAATAGTTTGAGGGTGGTTTGACTCAATGAATATTTTCATATGTAATTTATTTGTTTCCCTGTCCCCCTCCGGAATGATTAACAAACAAAAAGCGTGGGAACCGTACCTTGCTGCCCGTTCCACGCTCTAAAGGCTCTCGCATTGCCCTGTCAGTCGAAACGAGCAACGCCGAAAGCCCCACGTATGTGTAAGTATATAAATACCCTTTCTTGGCAACGAATGCAAAATGCAACCGAAGCCAATAAGGGCTGTATACAATACACCCATGAGACGTTTCTTGTTGCTTTGTTCTTGACTGACAAATGAGTTTGCGAAGTTCACGAATCGTCAAAACAAAAGCGTCAGATACGCCTTTTACTATGTATATGTCTGCCCAACCTCTGCCCATCGGGGCTTCCGGTATGGAATAGACGTTACAAAGATAATACTTTTATCTTGGAAACCACTTTGTTTGACTGGTAAAGTATGATTTTAAGCCCCGTTTTAACATTATTAAATATAAATATGTCAAAAAATTCCACTTTGGCATGATTTTTCTTGCCAAAAAGTTTGTATTATCAATGATTATTCGTATCTTTGCAGTGTTAGTTCCAGCCGAGCCTCTTTACAATGCTTAAATAGGCTGGGCTTTTTTGTTTATAGGCTATGGCAAAGAGAAATTTCGGAAAAGGTTACAAGACCTCACGAGAACTTGTAATCTTATTGGAAAGTCGTGGGTTGATAATTAATGATAGGCAAAAGGCTCAATTGTATTTGGAGAGCATTGGCTATTATCGATTGTCTGCGTATATGCATCCCTTATTGAAAACTCCAAAGACTCTTCATCTGTATAAGGCAGGTGCCACATTTAACAAAGTGATGATGCTTTATCGCTTTGACAAGAAGTTGCGCTTACTCCTCTTTAATGAGATAGAGAAGATAGAGATTGCTGTGAGAGAAGCCGTGATGAATATGACGGCAGAATGGACTGGTGACATATATTGGCTTACCAATTCTATACATTTTCGTGACCTCTCCATCTTCAGCAATAGTATGGCAATGTTATCGAAGGAATATGAGCGTTCCACGGAGGACTTTATAGAACATTTCAAAAGAAGTTACACCGAACTTTACCCACCTGCATGGATTCTTGGCGAACTTCTCCCAATGGGTAGTGTGAATATGTACTATAGGAATCTAAAAGACAAAGGTCTGAAAAAACAGATAGCCAAACGTTTCTGTCTTCATGCTCCTGTGTTTGAGTCTTGGCTTTCTGTGCTTACGCTTACTCGCAACGCTTGTTGTCATCACGCTCGTGTTTGGAACAAAGTCAACAAGATTATTCCAAATGATATGAGAGGCATGACTCGTCCTTGGATTACTATTCCTGCGGACAAGCGAAGAATCTATTATAACATGTGCATCATCAAGTATTTCCTTGACATCATCTCTCCCAACAATGACTTGCTTGACAAAATGCACAATTTGTTCAGCAAGTTTCCAGAGATAGACCTGGCAGCTCTTGGATTCCCTGTTGGTTGGGAACAAGAACCGCTATGGATACAGGCAAACAACTAAATGCAAATGAGCTTATTGCCAAGCTTCAAGAATTAGAGAAAGAAAATGCCAGGTTAAGAAAAATTCTTGATGTGCATGGAATACCATACATTGTAACCGAGCCTAATGTCACAACGAAAGAAAGCCTACAAGCCATATTCCATACAGATTCAAAGCTGAGTCTACAGGAAAAGGTTGCGCTATTTCGTAGTGTTTTTCAAGGTCGTGATGATGTGTTTGCCAAGCGTTGGTATAGTTCAACAACCAATAAGTCTGGCTATCAGCCGGTGTGTGATAGAGAATGGAACCGAGAATTTTGTGACAAGCGAAAGTACAAATGTGCGGATTGTCCCAACAGGCAATTCGCTCCTTTTGCATACAACGACTTTTTCAATCATCTTGCAGGAAAGGATGCATGGGGACGTGATGTTATAGGACTTTATCCAATACGAAAGGACAACACTTGCAGTTTCCTTTGTACAGACTTTGATGACAAGAGTTGCGAGCATGGTTACAAGAATGATGTACTTGCCTTTGTAAATGTTTGCAAAACTTGGAATGTACCTTGCTACATCGAACGCTCACGTTCTGGTAATGGTGCTCACGTATGGATTTTCTTTGATGCACCAGTAACTGCTTTCAAGGCACACAAGTTGGGAAATGCCATTCTTACAGAGGCGATGAGTTGTGACGCTCATCTGTCTTTCAAGTCATACGACCGTTTCTTTCCAAACCAAGACACCTTGCCAGAAGGAGGACTAGGCAATCTTGTAGCCTTGCCATTGCAAGGTATGGCTCGTCGCAAAGGAAACAGCGTGTTCGTTGATGAAGACTTCAATGCGTATGCCGACCAATGGGAAATGTTGTCGCAAATCCATAAGCTATCAGAGGTAGAACTTGATTTGTTATTACAACTGCATGCGGTGCCAACATTAGGAGAACTATCAAAGACCTGTGAGGAGAAACCTTGGGAGACTCCTCATATGGATGCTGCGCAATCTGAAGACTATCCAAAACAAATCGTTCTGACAAGAGCGAATATGCTTTATGTTCCTTTAGCAAGTCTATCTGCCAAATGTGTGAATGTTTTTAAACGCATAGCTGCTTTCCGTAATCCGGAGTTTTATGAGAAGCAAGGTATGCGCCTTTCTACCTATAATATCCCTCGCATCATTTCATGTTCGGAAATGACAGATGATTATCTTGCCCTTCCTCGTGGGTGTGAAGATGCTGTTTGTGGAATTCTAACCCAACATGGAGTAAAGGTAGTGATCTCAGACAAAACAAATCATGGGCATAATATCAATGTTACATTCAGAGGATCTCTTCGGGAAGAACAGCAAAATGCAATGGAAGCTTTTACTGGGCATAATATAGGAACATTATCAGCAACAACAGCGTTTGGAAAGACAGTGTTTGCCATCGGAATGCTTGCAAAGAGAAAAGTGAACACCTTAATTCTTGTTCATAATAAGGCATTGCTGGAACAATGGAAAGAAAGGTTGGAAACTTTCCTCAAGATAGATGAGACCATCGAAGAGCCAGCAGCCAAACGAGGAAGGAAAAAGAATTCTTCGGTCATTGGTTGTTTATATGCAGGCAAGAACACGTTGCATGGCATCATTGATATAGCTTTGATACAATCTTGTTTGAGCGATGGTGAAGCGAAGCCTTTTATCAAGGATTACGGTATGGTGATAGTAGCTGAATGTCATCATGTATCCTCTGTCAGCTTTGAGCAAGTGCTTCGACAAGTAACAGCTACATACGTATATGGTTTGACAGCAACTCCTATCAGAAAGGATGGGCATCAACCTATTATTTTCATGCAATGCGGAAAGATAAGATTCACAGCTGATGCCAAGAGCCAAATGGAAAATCAAACATTTAAACGTTTATTGATTCCAAGGTTTACATCATTCCGAAACATTTCGTCAGATAACAAGACTTATGTTCAGGTTACACAAGACTTGTCCGAAGATAGGGTTAGGAATGAGTTCATCGTAGAAGATGTAAAAATTGCCATTCAAAAAGGTCATACCCCAT
>ENA-OPSN01001363-OPSN01001363.1-human-gut-metagenome-genome-assembly--contig:-NODE-1363-length-11031-cov-2.831450_pt1 | contig 11031 bp, 10 predicted proteins | sample MGYA00241808_ERZ501907 | MGnify/ENA primary metagenome ERZ501907 (study PRJEB25962, sample SAMEA2042218) | human gut metagenome | biome: human gut; feature: human-associated habitat; material: faeces...
GTTCTCATAGTCCAATATTTTTAGTTAATACCCTACAAATATAATAAATCACACAAAAACAAACAATAAATATTCTATTTTTTATCTAAGAATAAATTTTAATTAAAAATCAATGGTCCATCATCTGCATTCACAGATAATGAACCATTATTTTCCGCTTCATTCATTTAAGCCGACCAACATTGACCGCACTTTCCTAACGAATCGACTTCCACTCTTTCGGTGACCAACTGTCCCCCCAACGGATGACCGGCGTACCGTCGGCTTCAAAATCTATCGGCAACCATATATGACGGGAATTTTTCAGGCTCTGCGGATTCCAACGGTCGGCCATGAACACGAAACCGTCCTCCGTGCCTTCCACCTTAAAAATATACGTGCCTTGTGTATGGAAAGACTTCTTGGCATCTTTCCCGACAAAAGGAGAAGGAAGCTGCTCCCATGGCCCCCACAAAGAAGCGGCCTTGAACATGCGGGCTTCATTCGGTGTCCAACCCGTACAGCCACTCGTAATCATCCAATACACGCCGTCACGCTTAAAAATGGTCGGAGCCTCGTTCTGCCCGCCCGGCGCGATACGTACATACCGTCCGGTGTAGTCTAAATAATCGTCCGTCAGTTCAGCCAAGTTCAACGTCAGGTTCTCCTCTGCCGAATAAATATGATAGGCTTTACCGTCATCGTCCACGTACACGGTCATGTCCCGACTCATCTGTCCGCCCGGTACGTCGCGCGCCAAAAGCAACCCCTCACGAATCGCTTCACGCCACTCCGGCGTCCACCATTCCTTATAGTCCGCTTCCTTCAGTTTCTTGGCTTTTCGGATGTCACGGCGCGAAAAGTCCGTCGGCCATTTGCCCGCATTCGGGCGCAAAGAACGGATAAACCGGAACGGCCCCACCGGAGAATCGCTCTCGGCAAAGCCCACACGGGCGGCCGCATAGCCCTTCCCTTTCAGTTCCAGATGGAACAACATCACAAACTTCCCTGTTTTAGGATTGCGTACCACCTTGGGACGCTCCATGATACAGCCCCGTTCTATGTCGTGCCCAGCCTCCTCGGAAACAGCCAAAGCCACTCCTTCGTCCTCCCAATTCATCAGGTCGGAAGAAGAATAGACCTCTACGCCCACTTCGGTGGTAAACCCGCGTGCAGGCCGGTTCTCGCCATACCAATAATACTTACCTTCATGGAACAACAGGCCGCCCCCGTGGGCATTGATGTGTTCCCCCTTCCGGTCCGGCCATTCCTGACCCGGAGTAATACGTTCCAAAGACTGGGCATCTACCGATGCCGCCATCACAAGTCCCCATACACAAAAAATCAAAATTCGCTTTAGTTTCATCCTTTATTGCTTATCAGGTTAATCATTTCATACCTCTCGCTTTGTAAATACGTTCTTTCGCATTGTTGATTTGCTGGAATTTCTCTTCCGCAGCCCGCCGCACATCTTCTCCTAACGTCGCCACGCGGTCGGGATGATGTTTCAGAGCCAATTTGCGGAAAGCCTTGCGCACCTCTTCGTCCGTGGCCGACGGCTCTATTTCCAGTACTTTATAGGCATCTGCCAAAGATTCGCCTTTCAAGTTGAGCATAGAATCCACCTCTCCGGCAGACAACTCCATGGCCAAAGCCACTTCACGCAACGCCGTTATCTCTTCCGCACATACGTTCCCGTCGCTTTGTGCAATCCTTACCAAGAAATTCAGCAACTGCAATCGCTCACCGTAGTTCAGATGTGCAGCAATCTGTCTGCCGCAATCGAAAATCATATCCCGAAACGCCACTGGAGACACACCGTCCAACCGTTTGGCCTCATCGAAGAGTTTCAGCAAAATTTGTTCCCCCTCCTCTACCGCGCTCTCCCCGAAATTCGCACGAAGGAAACGACGGACGAATTCCATTTCGCTGTGCATGATTTTCCGGTCTGCCCGTATCACGTAAGAGGCCATCACCAACATCGAAAACAAAAAGCTGTTTCGCCGCCCCTGTTCATAGCGGGTTCGCCCCGCCTCATCCGCTTGCAAATCCTCTTGCATGCCTACAGCCTGCTTGTCAAACCACGAACCGATAAAATAACCGGCCAGTGCACCCAACGGGCCCATCGTCATGAATCCCATCGCACTGCCTATCCATTTTCCCAATCCCATATTATATTCATTTTTATTTGGAAAACCCTAACCATGAAAGACGAGTACAAAGACGCATGAAAATACCGTTTCCCGATTGGCCATGCCTGCCCGTCCCCGGCCTTCGTACGGGCAAAGATATAAAGTTTTTCGCAGAAGACCGGAAAAACGGGTTCTTTTTCTTTCCACGCCCTCGGCGACACACCGTTCCTACCGTTGCTATAGGTGAAATATAAAAAAGGGAGAATGCCTCATCGTGAGCATTCTCCCTTTCACATTATAATAGGTTTCCGTAAACTGTCCGGCTTACATCATGCCGCCCATGCCACCCATTCCGGGAGCACCCATCGGCATATCGGCTTTTTCTTCCTTCTTGTCGCAGATGACACATTCGGTAGTCAGGAACATACCGGCAATAGAAGCGGCATTCTCCAAAGCCACACGAGTCACCTTGGCCGGGTCGATGATACCGCTGGCTTTCATGTTCTCGTATTTGTCCTCACGGGCATTGTAACCGAAGTCGCCTTCAGCCTGGCGTACTTTCTCAACAACCACCGAACCTTCCAGACCTGCATTCTCCACAATCTGACGAAGAGGCTCTTCGATGGCACGTTTTACGATATTGATACCTGTGGTTTCGTCTGCATTGGCACCCTCCAAGCCTTCCAAAGCCTTGATGGCACGGATGTATGCCACACCGCCACCCGGGATGATACCTTCCTCGATAGCTGCACGCGTTGCGCACAAAGCGTCGTCCACACGGTCTTTCTTCTCTTTCATTTCCACCTCACTCGGCGCACCGACATAGAGCACAGCCACCCCACCGCTCAACTTAGCCAGACGCTCCTGCAACTTCTCTTTGTCGTAGTCGCTGGTAGAGTTGGCAATCTCATTCTTAATCTGATTGACACGATCCTTGATGAGTTCGCTCTGCCCGTGACCGTTGACGATGGTCGTGTTGTCCTTAGAGATAGTCACCTTGTCGCAAGTACCCAACATTTCGATGGTAGCCTGCTCCAACTTCAAGCCCTTCTCTTCGCTGATGACCACACCGCCCGTCAACACGGCAATATCTTCCAACATGGCCTTGCGGCGGTCGCCGAAGCCCGGAGCCTTCACAGCACATATCTTCAACTGAGAGCGCAGACGGTTCACAACCAAGGTAGTCAGAGCCTCGCTATCCACATCTTCTGCAATTACCAACAGAGGACGGCCAGTCTGTACAGCCGGTTCGAGGATAGGCAGGAAATCTTTCAGGTTGGAAATCTTCTTATCGTAAATCAGGATGTACGGTTTCTCCATTTCGCATTCCATCTTTTCAGTGTTGGTTACGAAATAAGCGGAAAGATAACCGCGATCGAACTGCATACCTTCTACTACACCGATAGTGGTATCCGTACCCTTAGCCTCTTCGATAGTGATAACACCATCTTTGGAAACCTTACGCATAGCGTCTGCAATCAGCTTACCGATAACCGGGTCGTTGTTGGCAGATACCGTACCTACCTGTTCAATCTTATCATAGTTGTCACCTACCATCTCGGCCTGGCTCTTGATAGACTCAACCACTTTGGCAACAGCCTTGTCGATACCGCGTTTGATATCCATAGGGCTTGCACCGGCAGTTACGTTCTTCAAGCCTTCGGCTACGATAGCCTGAGCCAATACGGTAGCGGTAGTTGTACCGTCACCAGCATCGTCACCAGTCTTGGAAGCAACTTCCTTAACCAGTTGTGCACCGGTATTCTGGTAAGCATCGGCCAGTTCCACTTCTTTGGCTACTGTTACACCGTCCTTTGTGATGTGGGGAGCGCCGAACTTCTTTTCGATGATTACGTTACGTCCTTTCGGGCCGAGCGTTACTTTTACTGCATTTGCCAGTGTATCGATACCTTTCTTCAGTTGGTCGCGGGCATCGATATTGAATAATATTTCTTTTGCCATAATGTTTTTACTATTTATCAGGTTTACTATTTATAAATTTATTATCCCAAAACAGCGAGTACGTCGCTTTGACGCATGATGAGGTACTTGGTTCCTTCCACTTCCAGTTCCGTACCGGCATATTTGCCATACAGTACCGTATCACCAACCTTCAACACCATTTCTTCGTCCTTAGTTCCGTTGCCTACTGCGATAACTTCACCTTTCAAAGGTTTTTCTTTTGCCGTATCAGGAATAATGATACCGCCAATTGTCTTTTCTTCTGCAGGTGCAGGGAGTATCAGCACTCTGTCTGCTAATGGTTTAATGTTCATAGTTTCTTTTGTTTTATATGTTATACAATTTATTATAATGGTAATGTTGCTTTATACAAGCGATAAAGAACTTACGAAAACCGTGCCAAAAGGCAAAGCTGTTCGTTTGGCAGATAAATGCTGACAAAATGGCAAAGGTGACCGGCTATAAAACAAGAACTCCTCACCGGCAACCGTCCGGCAAGGAGTTCTTTACTATAATATCTGTTCTGTCCGTTACCCGCAATGGAAATACTTCTCAACCAGTTTCAGCATCTCTTCCGGACTATCCTGCACTTCGCTACGCAAAGTCCTATCCTCATAAGCACGCAACTTACTGATAATTCCATCAATCATGGCAGGACTGAAGACATTGTATTTCTCGAAAGCGGCACGCTGTTTTTCCAGACAATCGGCAGAAGCGACACAACTGTCGGGCAACTGAGCCAGTTGTTTCAGTTTGTCTTCGTTTTCTTTCTTGTGGATATTCACGTTCACATAAGTCTTATCCGCAATTTCCAAAGCATCCGGCATCTCAAAACCGCAGCGGCAAGCTACAGCCAGTCCTGCAATCAGTTGGTACAAATCGGCTGAACCGTCCGGTGAACGCATCTCTACCGTCTGCTTTTGAGTGGTGTCGTAATTGCTCGGCGCTTCCAGAGGATTGGCAATCATGCACATATCGGTCTTTGCCGACCATCCCAACGGCACACGTACCAATACGGAACGGTTGCGGTCGCCCCAGCAGATATTGGTAGGCGCTTCCTGATGAGGAACAAGGCGGAAATAAGAAGTAGGATTCGTATTGCCGAATGCGGTAATGGAAGGAGCCAGCTCCATCATTCCCGCAATCGCCTTGCGGGCTGTTTCGGAAAGTACGCCGTCTTTCAGCATCTGATTCTTTCCGTCCTTCATGATGCGCATGTGAATATGCAATCCGGAACCGGCCTTTCCTGCCGTTATTTTCGGAGCGAAAGTGATGTCGTATCCATACTGGTAAGCAAGGTTACGGATAATCCATTTGGCAATCATCAACTGGTCGGCTGCCTGCTCGGCACGTACCGGCAGAAATTCGATTTCATTCTGCTCGTATATCTTGCCGTCAAGGGTGAAGTTACCCACTTCGGAATGCCCGTACTTAATTTGTCCGCCGGCTTGTGCGATGTATGCCATACACTCGGTACGGAATTCATTGAACTTGGCATACGGAGCAGACTCGTGATAACCACGCTGGTCGGTAGCCGGGAACATGCCGCTGTCTTCCGAAATGACGTAATACTCCAATTCGCCCATGGCCTGGAACTCCATACCGGTTACTTCCGTAAATGCCCGGCACGCCTTGCGCAGAGTGTGTTCGGGAGAACTTTCCAGCGGTTCGCCGTCTTTATTGAAGAAAGAGCAGAGCATGGAAAGCGTAGGCTGCTCGGCAAACGGATCTATAAAAGCCGTACAGAAGCGGGGGATTACATATAAATCGCTGCTGCCCGCTTCAATGAAAGGAAACAGGCTGGAACCGTCCACACGCTCCCCGCACGTAAGTATCGCATCGAGATATGCGGCATCGTTAATGACAAAGTTCAAAGTTTTCAACCGCCCGTCGGCAGCAGGATACATGAAGTTCACCATAGTGATTCCATTCTCCTTTATATAAGAAACGATGTCGGCTTTTGTAAATTCGGAAGCCGGTTTTTGAAGCTTGGCCACCAACGGATTGGCATGCATTGAGAAATCTTGTTCCATGATTCTGGTTGTTTTTAGTTGATGATACGGTTAACAAAACATGTCCGTATTAAAAGTTTGGAACACGGACTCACAAATATACAAAAAGACAGCCAATTGCAATAAACCGACTGTCTTTATTTATTCCCGATATGGATAAATATTGCAAAAAACGGATAGAACCCGACTTTCTGTTCCCTGCCTACAGAATGTCATTCCAATAAATTCTCTATGGAATAGTTTTCCCAAAAAGTCCGGGTAGAGTTCACCAGCGAGCTGCCCATATAAAGCAAAAACAACACCGCTATGACAATCATCAGGAAACTGACCAGCGCATTATGCTTTTCTTGTTTAAATTGAACGGAAACCATACAAACCTCCTCTTTTATTGTCACTGCAAAGGTAAGAGCCGAATATTACATTCCTGCAACACCTGCGTAACAAATATAATGAAAAAGGAGCACAAACAGGCTCCTTTTTAATAGTATTTCAGTTTTTATTAACTCAGTTCGCTAACCAGCTCTTCGGGGGTAATCAATTTCTGCTCTCCCGTCTCCATATTCTTCAAGGTTACCTTGCCCTCATTCATCTCGTTTTCTCCCACCAAAGCAACAAACGGAATCATCTTGGAGTTAGCATAACCCATCTGCTTCTTCATCTTGCTGGAATCGGGGAAGATTTCAGCACGGATACCTGCCGCACGTACCTGAGTAAGCACATTCATAGAGAAAGCGGCTTCTTTCTCACCGAAATTGATAAACAGAAGCTGCGTACCGTTCACCGCTTCTTTCGGATAAAGTTCAAGCTGGTTCAGCACATCGAATATGCGGTCTGCACCAAACGAAATGCCCACTCCCGAAACACCTGCCATGCCGAATACACCGGTCAAGTTGTCATAACGACCGCCACCGGTAATGCTGCCAATCTGCACATCCAGCGCCTTTACTTCAAAAATAGCACCCGTATAATAGTTCAAGCCGCGAGCCAGCGTCAGGTCAAGCTCAATTTCGTTCTTCAATCCAAGCGCGGAAAGCGTCTTCAAGATAAATTCGCTCTCTTCCACACCCTTCAAGCCCTCTTCACTAGCAGAAAGCACCTGCTTCAGTGTAGCGAGTTTCTCTTCGTTACTACCGCTCAACAAAATGATAGGCTGCAACTTGGCAATGGCCTCATCACTGATGCCCTTTTCTTTCAGTTCGGCGTTGACATTGTCCAGCCCTATCTTGTCCAGTTTGTCAATCGCTACGGTAATGTCCACTATCTTATCGGCCTCACCGATAATCTCGGCAATGCCGCTCAATATCTTGCGGTTGTTGATTTTAATGCATACACGGATGCCGAAGCGCGTAAATACGGTATCGACTATCTGCATCAGTTCCACTTCATTCAGCAAGGAGTCGCTGCCCACCACATCGGCATCACATTGATAGAACTCACGATAACGCCCCTTCTGCGGACGGTCGGCACGCCACACCGGCTGAATCTGGTAACGCTTGAAAGGGAACGTGATTTCATCCCTGTGCATCACGACATAACGGGCAAAAGGCACGGTAAGGTCATAGCGCAGACCTTTCTCACAAAACTTGCTTGCGAGCTTCGCGGCATTACGGCTCAACAGTTCCTCGTCCGTCAGACCGGAAAAGTAATCACCCGAATTCTGTATCTTGAACAACAGTTTATCGCCTTCTTCACCATACTTCCCCATTAAGGTGGAAAGCATTTCCATGGAAGGAGTCTCTATCTGCTGGAAACCATAAAGATGATAAACATCACGAATCGTATTGAATATATAGTTACGCTTCGCCATTTCTACGGGCGAAAAGTCGCGGGTTCCTTTGGGAATACTTGGTTTTGCTGCCATAATCGTATCAATCATTTATAAAATCAGATGACAAAGTTACGGTATTTTATTGATTAAGAAAAAAAATGCTTTCTTCATTTAGCATGAAGAAAGCATTTTTCTATTTCTACGGAACAGAACGTTCTTATTCTCTGCGTCCCATGAATATCATTATGTAGTAAACAAGCGTTGCCAATGAACCGAGCGCAGCTACCACATACGTATAAGCCGCCGAACGAAGCGCGTCTTCCGCCTGTGTATGATTGCGGGCATTCGTAATGCCGGAACTGCTCAACCATACCAATGCACGCTTGCTCGCATTGATTTCCACCGGAAGGGTGATGAAGCTGAACAGCGTAGTCATGGCAAACAGGATGATACCTGCCAGCAGCAACTGCGGAAAAGTGTTCAGCATCAGGATACCGCCCAACAGTACCCACGTCATAATGTTGGAAGCGAACGAAACCACAGGCACCAGTTTGCTGCGCATCGTAAGCGGTGCATAGGCGCGTGCATGCTGCACGGCATGTCCGCACTCATGGGCCGCAACACTGACCGCGGTCACCGAGGTTCCGTTAAAGTTGTTGTAAGACAGTCGCACCGTATCCGTCCGGGGATCGTAATGATCACCGTCATCGGAGTTCAGGCACTCGATCTGTACATTGTATAAGCCTTCTCTGTTGAGAATGTTGCGGGCCGCTTCCGCTCCCGTCAATCCTCTCATATTCCGGACTTTGCTGTATTTGCGCATGGTGGAATTCACCAGTGCGCTGGCACCCAGACACAATACCAGTCCGACCAGTACCAGAAAATAAGTAGGATCCCAATAATAACCATATCCGTAATAGCCACCGTACATACGAAAGTCTCCTTTCTGTCAACACCGTTTACCCGATCGTTGCTTTTCGTTTCGTCGTATCCTAACGCTCGCCCAGAAGCTCTCCCGGCTGTACCTTTACCCCCAGCAGGAAATCGTGAGTTGTCATACGCTTTTTACCTTCCAGCTGCAGTTCCATCACCTTTAAGGAGCCTTCCGATGCAGCCACTTCAAAGGAATCCTTATTCACCGTAAGGATCGTGCCCGGTGCTTCCTTATGCGCAGTTGCCATAGGAATGGCTTTCCAGATTTTCAGCTGTTTTCCATGATAATGCGTATATGCACTGGGCCAGGGAGTCAGTCCACGGATCAAACGATCCAGTTCTGCCGCTGTTTTCGTAAAGTCCAGCTTTCCCATCTCTTTGGTGATCAGGGCCGCGTAGCAGGTCTTGGTATCATCCTGCTTTTCCGGTACCAGTTTGCCTGCCTCCAGCAGAGGCAGTGCCTCGGTGATCGCTTCCCCGCCCAGCACCATCAGCTTGTCATGCAAAGTTTCGAAGGTGTCCTCCGAAGTAATGGGGATTTTCTTCCGGTACAACATATCGCCGGTGTCCAGTCCCGCATTCATCTGCATGATGGTCACACCAGTCTCGGCCTCTCCGTCGATGATCACTCTCTGGATAGGAGATGCCCCGCGGTATTTCGGAAGGAGGGATGCATGGATGTTCAGACATCCGTATTTTGGCAGATCCAGAATCTCCTGAGACAGGATCTGTCCGAACGCCGCCACGATATAAATATCTGCGGGATATTTTTTCAGTTCCTCAATGGCTTCCGGTGTCTTGATCCGACGGGGCTGGAATACAGGAATGCCATGTTTTACCGCACATTCCTTCACGGGAGGAAACTGTAATTCTTTGCTTCTGCCCTTTGGCTTGTCCGGCTGGGTCACCACTGCGGTGATCTCATGGCCCTGTGTGATCAGTGCCTCCAGCGCTCCCACGGCAAAATCGGGAGTTCCCATAAATACGATCTGCATAGTCTGTCTCCTTTCCGGAAAGCTTACTCTTCTTCCTCATCCTCGTAGGTCATATCCTGCAGCGGTCCTTCCGCCTTTTCCACATAGAGATGACCGTCCAGATGATCCAGTTCGTGGCAGATGGCTCTGGCCAGCAATTCTGTTCCCTCTACTTCGATGGGCTTCATATTCACATCCAGTGCTACCGCTTTCACATAATTGGGTCTGGTTACGATGCCGAACTTACCGGGTACGCTAAGACACCCTTCCTGTCCGGTCTGCTCTCCACTGCTCTCTACGATGCGGGGGTTGATCAGAATATACGGATCCTCTCCGGTGGTATCGATCACCACGATTCTCTTCAGGACACCTACCTGTGGTGCCGCCAGCCCTACGCCATTGGCATCGTACATAGTCTCCAACATATCCTCGATCAGTTCTTTGGTCCGGGGTGTCATCTCCTTGACCTCTTTGCAGGTCTTGGTCAGTACTTCATCCCCATATTCACGAATGTTTCTGATTGCCACAGTTCTTTACCTCCTATAACACGCTTACCGGGTCAAAATCAAATTGTATACTCATCTGTCTGGGCTGCCACTGTCTGAGAGTTTCCTCCAGTCTGTCCTTTACTTCCACCAGGACATCATACTCCGCATGCTTCACATAGAACACATACCGGTAGATATCATTGATCTTGCTGATGTTGGCAGGGGCAGGTCCCAGTACCTGTATCTTCTTATTAGACTGTTCTTTTTGCTTTCCTGACAAAAAGTCCATATTAGACTTTACCACATCTGTCAGTCTCAGGGCAAGCTGTTTTACATTTTCTTCCTCTTTCCCGTAGATCTGTACTGCCAGCATATGAGCCACCGGCGGGTAGCCGGACAGCTCTCTATACAGAATCTCCTCCTGATAAAAGCTCTCGTAATCCTGAGCCGCAGCACAGGTAATGGCGTAATGATCCGGCTGATAGGTCTGGATCACCGCTTCCCCGGGGAGCGCCCCTCTGCCGGCCCGGCCCACCGCCTGGGTCAGAAGCTGGAAAGTCCGCTCTCCCGCCCGGTAATCCGACGCATTTAACGACAGATCCGCCGCCAGGATCCCCACCAGTGTCACCTTTGGGAAATCATGTCCCTTGACGATCATCTGGGTGCCGATCAGGATATCCGCCTCCTGATTGGAAAATGCTGACAGAATCGACTCATATCCGCCTTTTTTTCGTGTTGTATCCAGATCCATCCGCAAAACCTTTGCCTGTGGAAACCGCTTTT
>ENA-OPSN01001365-OPSN01001365.1-human-gut-metagenome-genome-assembly--contig:-NODE-1365-length-11019-cov-2.537669_pt1 | contig 11019 bp, 6 predicted proteins | sample MGYA00241808_ERZ501907 | MGnify/ENA primary metagenome ERZ501907 (study PRJEB25962, sample SAMEA2042218) | human gut metagenome | biome: human gut; feature: human-associated habitat; material: faeces...
CGTATCCGATCCCCAAGACATAGAAAAATCACCATCGGATAAATCAAATCGGTCAAACCCGATCTGATAGATGCTATTCTTGGGAATCCGGATTCCCGCTAAAGAAATCAATGGGGTTGAAAAACGTATCGAGTCCTTTTTAGCGGCCAGGGTCACATCCTGTAGACGGAAAAAGCCGTTTACGGTGGATAGCGAACCTTTTCTTATAGTCACACGCAGATCCTTTCCCGGTAAGTAGTTATCGAAATCCCGGAAACTAAGACCAAAATGATCATACTTGAAAAACAATTGTCCACTCCGGTTCGTTTGCTCATCCACCAAGAAATTCGTAGCAAAGAAATCAAGGCCGTTGAGTCGGTACCGGGTCGTGTCATTTATCTCACGATCCTCCAATGTCACATTTGCATTCCGAATCTGGATCTTACGGATGGAAAGATACCGAAGGAAAGGATTTAACAAACTCTCCACATCCACACGGCTATTTACAGATGTGCTTTTCCCTTTATCCGGAGATTCAACGGAGGGCGTTTTATAATAAACCAAGCGAGGCGACCGAACCTTCAGTAAATCTGCGCTAACACCTTTGTCGTACGCCAACCCGTCTATCCGGATCGTATCGATACTTCCCGACAAATAATCATTGTGGGAACGAACAGACAACGGACGTAGTCGCATGCTATCTATATGAAACGAGCCTAAGGCCGTATTCATCGCCAAACGCTTGATATCGAACCGATGATTACGAGCCCTCATGATCCCTTGTATATCATTCGCCTCAAACGCAATGGAACGAAAATAATTCAGTTCCTCGCCCGGAGCTACCAAGGAGTCGATCAGAAGACCTTCCGCATGGAAATTAAACTCAGGGATCGAGAAGTCCTCTATCTGCCCTTTCAAGGCTAAGGAATAGTGAAGGGCGGTTCGCTCTATTCGTATTCGATCCACGGATATACTGTGCAGTACCGGGGAGATCACATCATATAACGATAAGGCTTGCACCAAAGAATCCGCATCGGCATTCGCCTGCTTCTTCTCCCGAGTCAAGTCATACACCTTTATATCCGAAGATTGTATCTCAAAATTACGGGCGGACAAATAGTTCAAGGCATCTTCCCGTCTAAAGTGAATCCCTTGTATCTCTACAGTTTGTACCTTCCCTTCCAGATAATTCGTTGGTTTCCGATTGGTCTCCCCCCACAATAATTCTTGCGGAAGCAATTGGATTTTTTGGATATAGATAATGGAATCTTGGGTACTGAGGCATATACTATCCGTCTCCAACTTAAAATCATTATTTACCAACAAGGTTTGCGGCTGGTTCGTGACAAAATCGAAGTTATCGCAATACAACAGCTTCCCGCTCCGTGAAGAGGTAGAATCCAACATAAAACCATACGCATGGAAACTTACGTTATTCAACGTATAGATAATCGGCGAGACTTGGTTTTCCACATTATAAGAGATACTGGCATTTTCCAAGTTCAAGGTCTTTACGCTCAGGGCATCTATGTATGGAGAGATCACCTCGTACAACGTCTTCGATTCGGCATGCTCTACCGTATCTGCCGCCAGTCCGGAAACTAACGGGTTTGATCCGGAAGAGCCGTATACACGAACCTCCGGCGAGCGGATCTCAAAGGTATTGAAATGGAGTTGCCGGTAATTCCATCGCCATACCAAATTAATTCCCTTAAAATCTATCACCTCAATCCGGGTACTTACATAGGTATCGGGCAAGCTATCCAAGGCGGCCCAATGTTCAAAGACCTTAGAGTCCGGCTCCAATGAAATACCCTCTAGCCTTAGTTCTCCCTTGAAGAAGCTAATAGAAAGCTTATCGAAAGAAAGGCGATAAAAACCATCCGTAGCATTCGCCGTACGTTCTATCAGTTCTCTTTTCAGGTACCGCTCCAAACGACCTGTCAGGAAAAGATTCAAAACTAGGAACAATACAGCCAGCGATAAAACAGCGATCACCGTATGTTTCAATATCTTCCTTATCCTAGAACTCATCCTTTCCTTTATTTTTGCGATATAAACTTCTTTTTATAAAAACAAAATAGACCCGTTTATGTTGCCTTTCATCTAATAAAAAAGCCCCGGAGTCTATTGACCCCGAGGCTTACGATCTATCGATTGTTACTTCATTTTACAAAAGGAGCCTTGATCAAATAGTCGGCACAATCCTTCACACCCGCAAATTGAGTACGTCCGTCCGGCATCTGCTCCAACTCTACGAAATAGTCTTTGATTCCGTTCGCATACATTTGCTTGAATATCATCTCAAAGTTCATCATACCACTTTGGCCGAATACGGCACGATCCTTGATATGTAATACCTTGATACGATCCGGATGTTTCTGCATATACTCGACAGGATCGTTTTGTCCCATGACAGTCCAATAAACATCCATCTCGAAGTAAACCTTGCTCGGGTCCGTATCTTTCAGCATCAAGTCATAAATCTGGTCTCCGACTTTCATGAAGGCAGCGAAAGGATTTCCCTTCACTTTCTCCTGTTGCTCTTTCGTTGCGACACGATTGAACTCCATATTATGATTATGATAGCCAAAACCAGTGGCGATGCCCTCTGCCTTGATAACATCCGAGGCCTGATTGAAAATATCGCAAACAAGTTTAGCCTCATCGTGCGTAGTAATCGTCGGCATCATCGGCTGGATCAAATATTTACAGCCTAGTTTCGCATGATCGGCAGCCGTAGCTTTCCAATACTCCATGATCTTTGGGGTAACCTCCTTCGAGTATTTGAAAATCATAGCCTTAAAAGGGTCAGAAATAGATGTGTCTACCGGATTCACGTGCGAGCTAATGATCTTCAAACCAGCGTCTTCCGCCATTTTCTTGAAGTCCATCATAGGAACACCTCCGATAGCGCCTTTACCATAACCCGCCAACTCCAGCTTGGAGTATCCCATATCCTTCACCTTCCGAAGATTAGCGGCCACGTCACCTTTATATAATTCTTGGGATAAAGAATAGATCTGCAAGCCAATCTCTTTGCTGGCATGGACCTCATCCACAACTCCCAACGCAGCGTTCGCCGCATTTACGGAACCGGCTTTACCAGCCAGCAATCCACCAGCGGTAAAGAGAGAGATATTTTTTAAGAAATCCCGTCTGTTACTCATAACATCATTCTATTTAAATAGGCTTATTTACAGAAATAAGGCAATGAATACGGGTTGCGATATTGATACCAGTACAAACGGTGGGAAGCCGCCTCCTTATCATTACCGAAGCTTAATGTAGCCGGGTTCCATTTAACCGGACGGCCTAGCTCACGGGCAATATTCTGTAAACAGCAAAGCGTATTCGTACTGCAACCTACCTCAACCGGAGCGATCGGGTTCTCACGTGAACGAACGCAGTCGATGAAGTTCTGCATATGCGGAGCGCTAGTCTCATAATTGCCAGCATCGTTACCCTTCTTTTTACTGTCTTTCAGCTTCTTCATATATTCCTCATACATCTTCTTACGCTCTTCCGGAGTCATCATTCTCGGGCGCTTCTCGATCAAGTTCTTCAGGTCGGAGGGGATCTTAGACTGATCAGAGCAGTTGATGTAGCCACGAGCTACCTCGATCCAACCGTTATCACCAACAAACTTAATACCCTGCGCATCCGGATTATCCTCCAAATAAGGTTGTTCAGTCATTACGATACCATTCGCATAGCGCATGGTTGAATATTGCGTGCCATTGTATCCCTTAGGTGTAAACTCAACCGGACCAGAGCCATCCATACCGATAGCGGCTTGGGCGATATCGAACATATGAGCGCCCCAGTCAGCGTTATAACCATTACCAGTCTCTTGATACCAACGCCATGCGCCCCATAGTTTCTCGTTCTCTTCCGGATCCAGAGAAATAGGAGGACATAAATCGGGATGATAATGGATCTTCGGATCGTTCAACGGCCCCATCCACTGATTGAAGTTCAAATTAGCGGGAACCGGCATTTCCGGCAAGCTCAGCGGCGTAGGAGGCTCACCTACACGTGCATATATTTTCTCTATATGACCGATAGCTCCATTCTGAACCATATCGATCGCAGCTTGGAACTCTCTGCTGGAACGTTGCTGGCTACCTACTTGAAGCACACGTTTATTATTACGTACGGCTTTTACCATAGCCAAACCTTCAGCGATCGTATAAGCCAACGGTTTCTGACAATATACGTCTTTTCCAGATTGACAAGAATGAATGGTAGCCAAGGCATGCCAGTGGTCCGGGGTAGCGACCTCGATAGCGTCGATATCCTTACGCTCCAGCAAATCCTCGTAAAACTCATATTGATCACAACGTTGGTTCATTCCCTTTGAGGCTTGCCATTCAGCGACACGTCTTCTGAAACGCTCTGTTTTCATCGTGTCCACGTCACAACATGCGGCAACCTGTACGCCCGGACATGCGGCAAATCCTTTAAAGTCTGATAATGCTTGCTGACCTAGGCCGATAAAACCTAAAACGACTCGATCGCTCGGGGCGATACGGACTCCATCAATGGCCCAACTGGGAAGAATTGTTAAACTAGCCAATCCTAGTGCGGAAAGACCCAAAAACTCTCTACGGCTTACGCCCTTCTTAGTGTTTTCTTTCATGGTAATTTTGTTAATAATATAAGATAAAATGTAACTTGGTCTGAGAATGATTGCCCCAAAGTTATAAAAAATAATTTATTTCCATAATAATCTTTTAATAAAAAAGGCTATCCTTGTCCGGGATAGCCTTATTTTGATTCATATCAATTCCTAAAACGCATATCCGAAGCCTACGTTCAGATAGATCGGATACATCCCGAAGGTAATCGTATCGAAATCCTTTTGGAAGATATCGTTCAATCCCCATGTCAAGTCAGCGTATACGATAAGGTGCTTAAACGCTTTCCATTCTGTACCGATCTGCGCTCCCCACTGAAACTTTCTTAAGTTATCCGAGAAATCATAGGAAGCACGGTTGTCACCAGAAAACTCCACCTTCGTACCGGTAGGATTGATCTCACGCAGATATCCGTCGTATACGTAGCCGGAGAAGTTCCGGTTTGTAGCGAACGAGACAAATGGTCCCGCCGAGAAACTCACCCGGTTATTCAATTGGTAAAGAGCCACGACCGGTATCGAGAAATAAGAGTTCTCCACTTTCGTCTGCACGCCGCCGGTCCAGTTTCCTTTCAGCTTCTCGCCACCGGAGCCAATGATCTCCATGCTGTAATTCTTAACCGTCGCTTTTGTCTCCATACCTTTATTCTCCAGACGGAGACCGATCATCATACCCCATTCCTTGCTCTCGCCGAACCATTTCTTGATATCGCCCTCTATGGAGACACAAAGCGTAGGGCGATAACTATCTATCGCACGAATCTCACGAGGCAATGGCACCGGAGCGGTTCCGCCGATATTGATACCGGCCTTTACCGTATATTCCAATCCCCTTAGGGAAGACCAGATTATTCCTTGGTTTCTTTCCTGCTGCGCCTTCAACGTAATGACACCCGACAAGCACAGTATACCTATTAATACTATATATCTTTTCATATCCTCTGTTTTTTTAGTTCTCACCGGACTGGATTATCTCAACCTCATCGATCCAAAGCGTGCTACCTTCCGCTCCCTCGAAGACATCACCTTTCAAACTCGAAGAGAAGACTATGGATAACTGATAACCACCTTTCGCCAGCTTATCCTTATCGATCACCTTACCGGGCTTAGCCACGAACGGGATATAGAAACGCGTCCACTCATCCGTCTCTTTCTGATCGCTGATCCGGGCAACGGATATCAGGTTCGGGCTTGTCAACCCGTTGAAACCATCCAAATATTTCACATTCTCATCCGTCTCATAGAAGATGGCGTAGATATCACATTGGTCTTTCTTACCTTTTACCTCCTCGCCATTCACTTTATACGACTCTCCCGCTTTATATTTATAATAACCACTCAAGTAAGTCGGCACATGATCGAAAGGACGTCCCAATCTCGTGCCTTTCCTTGCGTCCGGAATAGCGTTCAGCAAATCAAACGTACCGATGAAAAGGTTTCCGGCGGCGATAGGCATACCGAATCCGCTACCGAAACTACCCGTGCTGCGGGTCACCAACTTAGCGCATTTACCGACATATCCGTTATCGTCTTGCATGGTTGGGAAGTCTAAAGGCTCCAATTTATTATTGGTCAAGGCAAATCCGGCATTCCCGCTCGCCCAAGTCACGGAATCTCCATTCGATGTAAAGTCATAGAATATCTGGTAACGTCCATTCTTCGGCTCCATCGTTATATGCTCGAAATGATATTCCGTGCTTACGCCGGAGACGATACAACGCACCGTATAAGTCTTTGTCCAGTGACCATCCTCGGAAGTTACCGTATAGGTTCTCGGCGTCGTAAAATCAAAAGCGGAACCACTAGCCGGAGTGATAGTAGCGCCGGGAGTCAAGGTGAATACCGGGGCTAGGTTTGTAATATCGGCGTCACTTTTCACGGTCAGTGTCACGGATTCGTTGTCGATCTCCGGCTCGGCTTTCAATATATCGCCATCCACCGTACACGACAAGATATCCGCTTCCGCATTGGGCGCCTCCTCCCGGATACATGAAACAGAGATCATCACCATAAAAAAACAGAAAAGCAAATTTCGCAAAGTCATACTCTATACATTATATTATATACAACACATCGCCCTTTTAGGGTGAACATAATGCACAAAGTTAAACTATATTCTCCAATATCGCATCCCTATATCTTTTAATAACTTTTTTTACAAAGACGCAATGGTACATATCCTTACAATACCAACCTTACCGGACAGATATACTTCAAGTACCACAGGATATATACTTCAAGTGCCATAGGATATATACTTCATCGACTAAGTAAGTAGTTAAAAAGCTATTATCATTTGCGATTGTAAAGGATTTCGCTTAATATTGCAAATACTTTAAATCAATAGTAATACCATGACAACTCGAAGAGATTTTCTCCGGCAGACCGCTTTGCTCGGTGCCGGACTTACCATCAGTCCTTTTTTCATTAAAGCCGGGAGCGCTGGTGTGGGCGCAAACGATAAGATAGGCGTCGGGCTTATTGGATGTAACGGCATGGGATTCGAAGACCTGAAAGCGTTCCTTCGTAATCCGGAAGTAGAGTGTATCGCCTTGTCGGATATTGACGAGAACGTATTGAATAATCGGGCGGCAGAGACCGAGAAGATCACCGGGAAGAAAGTAAAGCATTTATATAAAGACTGGCGTAAATTGATAGACAATAAGGATATCGATCTCGTAATCGTAGGTACTCCCGATCATTGGCACTGCCTGCAAATGGTATCCGCTTGCCAAGCCGGGAAGGATGTGTATTGTGAGAAACCGCTGGGAAATAGTATCGAGGAATGTAACATCATGGTACGGGCGGCGCAGAAATACAACCGGGTCGTGCAGGTAGGCCAATGGCAACGTAGCGATCCGCATTGGCAGGACGCCATGCAATTCGTACATAGCGGACAGCTGGGTAAGATACGCACCGTACGTGTATTCTCTTATCAAGGTTGGTGCCCCTCTATCCCCGTCAAGCCGGACGAGGCGGTGCCCGCCGGAGTGGACTATGATATGTGGCTGGGGCCGGCCCCGAAACGTCCGTTCAATCGGAACCGTTTTCATTTCACATTCCGTTGGTTCTGGGATTATGCGGGAGGTTTGATGACGGACTGGGGCGTACATTTACTGGATTACGCATTGTATGGCATGAACGTCACCGCACCGGAGTCTATCATGGCTTCCGGAGGTAAATTTGGTTATCCGGATGACGCTTGCGAGACCCCGGACTTATTGCAAACCATTTATACATTCAAGGACTTCACCGTTATGTGGGATCATGCGATCGGCATTGACGACGGGGCCTACGGACGGAATCATGGCCTAGGATTCGTTGGCGAGAACGGTACCTTGGTGATCGATCGTGGCGGCTGGGAGGTTATTCCGGAAAAGGTAAACGGACAGGCCCGCATGGAGGCTGTTCCCTTGAAGAAGTCATACGGAGAGGGTGGCTTGAATTTGCATGCGAAGAATCATTTGGAATGTATCAAGAGCCGGAACCGGAATTGCAATGCCAGCGTAGAGATCGGGGCGCATATCGCCAAGTTCTCCCAATTAGGGAATATAGCCTATCGCACGGGTAAGAAATTATCGTGGGATGGAAAGAGTTTCCATGATACGGAGGCGGATAAACTATTGTGCAAGGAATACAGGGCACCGTGGGAATTACCGAAAATATAAGGATCTAGTTGTAGGGACGGGGCACGCCCCGTCTCTACAACTGGGTATTTATTGATGTTCGGGGCGTAACAGGTCGTTCACCGTCTTCACGGGGTTGAATGTCTCGATAGGAACTTCTACGAATACCGTGTTCCAGTCGCTCATGGCACCGTTCCACAAGCCCGGCAATTCCAGCGCTTTCAATTCGCGGCCATCCTTGCTCTTATAAGAGATGAAGCCCGTATTCTTATCCACGTAATCCGGCAAGTTGTATTTCTCTCCCTTGTGATTCTTAACGGCGCAAACCAAATCCACGGGATTAAAGTGAGTACCCTTCTCAAACATCGCCTTCTTAGCCGGATCGCTCATATCGATCTGGGAGCTTTCAAGCACCTGCAAGGAAACCGTACCGTCCGGATTCACCGCCAGGAACGGACCGCCACCCGGCTCGCCCACATTCTTCACCATACCGCATACACGCAACGGGCGAAGCAGTTTGCTCTTGATATACAGGATTAACTCGGCGTCTTCCAGTAATTTCGTATCCGGGTTCTTGATACATAGGTCGTCTTGCAAGAAATGAATCATCTCCTCTACCTCGGCATGGGTATATTTGCCGGTCTCGATCTGTTCCAGATATTTGAAGGCTTTCTCCTGCAATGTTACCAAGACACCGGCGATCACCTTCTTATAGATAACCGTAGAGCATTTGAAGCTGTCCGGAACCACGTTATCGATATTCTTGATAAATACCACATCGGCATCCACATCGTTCAAGTTCTCGATCAAGGCGCCATGTCCGCCCGGACGGAACAGCAACTTATCATTCTTGTCGCGGAACGGCGTGTTATCCATAGCGGCCGCTACCGTATCAGTACTCGGTTTCTGGATACTGAAAGAGACATCGTATTTCACAGAGAACTTCTCCTCATACTCGCCAGATTTATCGGCAACCAATTGCTCGAATAAAGCCTGATGCTCCGGAGATACCGTGAAATGGATATTCACCTCTCCGGCGTTATTCTTGGCGTACATGGCACCTTCGGCCAAATGTTCTTCCATCGCCGTACGAACCGTATCGGCATATTTATGGAAAAGCAACAAGCCTTTCGGTAGCTGTCCGTAACTCAAGCCTTTCGGCTCCAATAAATTGGATACCACCTCCTTGTACTCGCCCAAGGCTACCAACGCAGGAATATCTTTCCCTGTATTCTCCACGCACTTCTTGTCCAAAGCCTTATAGAAAGCGAATTTCTCGATCTCGCTAAAGAATTTCTTCTCGAAAGCGTTCATCGGTTCCTTATAATCCGCTGAAAGGAACTCGTACAGATTCTTAAACATACGGCTAGCGGCGCCGGAGGCAGGTACGAATTTTACGATTTTCTTGTTTTTAGCCAGATAAGCGTCCCAAGCATCCATATAAGAAGCCTGTTCCTCTTTAGATATTACCATAATACCTTTTTCTACCGAAGCGGAGGCCGCTATCTCAAGGAAAGGGAAACCTTTTACGAAGCAAGCGAGTTGCTCTTCAATCTGTTTTTCGCTGATTCCTTTGGCTTTCAGCTGTTCTAAATCGTTCGCGTTTAACATAGTATAGTATTTAATGTGAATAATCTCATCAGTAACGCCACAGGGCACTTATGCGCTATGTGTATCGCAAATGTATAAAATAACCGCAAGATACGTGTTGAAATTCCATAGAAAAAAGTATTTTTACAGCATGTTTTGCGGTTAGTCCTCAACCGGGCAATAAAAATGATATAACTATGGATACAATTGGATTCTTTACGTCTGAGGAAAAGAAGCTGTTCTTCTCCAAATACAGGCTCCTGTTACGAAACCTTTACTCTTTCCTCGAGAGGGAAGATATTCGGAAGATGAAGGAGCTGATGAAGCGGGTTGTCGCCCTCGATTGCTACGGCAGGGATAAGAATGGTATCAACGGTTTATTGCGAAATATCGACACGGCCTTGATCGCCACCTTGGAGATTGGCTTGAAACGTACCTCGGTCATCGCCCTCCTATTATACCGCCCGGTATTGAAGAAGGCGATCACGATAGAGGAAGTGGAGCAAAAATTCGGGGCGGACGTGACCTTGATCATCCGTCGCCTCTTGAAGACCTCCGACCTGTATGCCCGGAACACCGCCGTCAACTCGGAGAATTTCCATCATTTGCTTTTCTCGTTTGCCGAGGACGTACGTGTGATCTTGCTTATGATCGCCGACCGCCTCTGCCTCATGCGTATGGGAAAACAGATGCAAGAGGATGATCGTATCCGGCTGGCTACCGAGGCCTCTTATTTGTACGCTCCCCTCGCCCACCGACTGGGTTTATATACGATCAAGAGCGAGCTGGAAGACCTTTCCTTGAAATATACGGACAGGAAACAGTATGACTTCATCAAACGGAAACTGAATGAGACGAAACGCTCCCGCGACGCTTATATCGCCGAGTTCATCGCCCCGATCAAGCGGAAGCTGGCAGCGGCAGGATTCAAGTTCGATATCAAGGGACGTACCAAATCCATACATTCCATTAATAACAAGCTGAAAAAGCAGCAGGTGGAGTTCGAGGGTATCTACGATCTTTTCGCTATCCGGATCGTATTGGATACGCCGCTGGAGAAGGAACGCTCGGAATGCTGGCAAGTCTACTCCATCGTCACCGATATGTACCAGCCCAACCCGAAGCGTATGAAGGACTGGATCTCCATCCCGAAGACCAACGGTTACGAGAGCTTGCACATCACGG